>Ga0214180_1000031_pt1 | contig 60215 bp, 64 predicted proteins | sample TroBogEpilimnion_22_FD_153018 | JGI IMG/M metagenome (GOLD analysis project Ga0214180, IMG submission 153018) | Freshwater microbial communities from Trout Bog Lake, WI - 16OCT2007 epilimnion | ecosystem: Environmental > Aquatic > Freshwater > Lake > Epilimnion/Euphotic zone | place: Trout Bog... | reverse complement strand
CAAGCAGCCGATGTGCCAATCGTGGTCGCGGTTAACAAGGTTGATAAAGAAGGCGCAAACCCTGACAAGGTTCGCCAACAATTGACCGAGTACAACTTGATCGCTGAAGAGTATGGCGGAACCACAATATTCGTGAACGTCTCTGCGAAATCTGGCGAAGGCCTAGATGATTTGATCGATAGCGTTCTGCTTACTGCAGATGCTGCATTGGATCTTCGTGCTGTTGCTGATGACGATGCTCGTGGTGTGGCTATCGAAGCTAACCTCGATAAGGGTCGCGGACCAGTCGCAACTGTTCTCGTACAACGCGGAACTTTGCGCATCGGTGATGCAATCGTTGCCGGTGGTTCATATGGCCGTGTTCGCGCCATGTTGGATGAGAACGGTGATGCTGTCGCTGAAGCCGGTCCATCTCGCCCAGTTCAGGTCTTGGGATTCACCTCAGTTCCTGGCGCTGGTGATTCATTTATCGTCGCTGAAGATGACCGCACCGCGCGTCAGATCGCAGAGAAGCGTCAGCTTGCCACTCGCAATGCGCTGCTCGCCAAGACCCGCAAGAAGGTCTCACTCGAAGACTTCATGGAGCAATCCAAGGTCAGCACTCTTAACCTCATCCTCAAGGGTGACGTATCTGGTTCGGTGGAAGCACTCGAAGATGCCTTGTTGCAGCTTGATGTTGGTAGCGAAGTTGATCTGCGCGTTATCCACCGTGGCGTAGGTGCAATCACCAAGAACGATGTGACCTTGGCATCTGCCTCTACTGCAGTAATCATAGGTTTCAACGTAAAGCCAGAACCTCAGACTGCAATCTTCGCTGATCAAGAGGGTGTTGAAGTCCGCTTCTACACCGTTATTTACAACGCCATTGAAGAGATCGAAGCATCTCTCAAGGGTCTCTTGAAGCCAGAGTACGAAGAAGTCATTCTTGGTAATGCTGAAGTCCGCGATATCTTCAAATCTTCCAAGGTTGGAAATATTGCCGGTTGCTTGGTTCAAGATGGTCTTATCCGTCGAAACGCAAAGGCACGTACTTTGCGCAACGGCGTAGTGGTCACCGATGGACTTACTATCGAATCTCTACGTCGATTCAAGGATGATGCCACCGAGGTCAAGGATGGATTTGAGTGCGGTATTGGCTTGGGTTCATACAAGGATCTTGAAGTTGGCGATGTCATTCAGACATACGAGATGCGTGAGAAGAAGCGCGCATAAATGGCTTCTAATCGTGCGCTCAAAGTAGCCGATCGCATTAAAGAGGTGATCGCGACAACGCTAGAGACTCGGGTGACGGACCCACGTCTTGGTTTTGTCACGATCACCGATGTGCGAGTGACTGGCGACTTACAACAAGCCTCTGTCTTCTATACAGTCCTGGGTGATGATGATGCCCGTGCGGCAACAGCTGCAGCTTTATCGTCATCCAAAGGATTGATCCGACGCGAAGTTGGTTCAGCTCTCGGACTTCGCATCACACCAACTATCGAATTCTTTGCCGATGGCCTGCAAGAGTCAGCAAGCGCGATGAATGAGTTGATGTCATCTGTGAAAGCAGCCGATGAACAACTCGCAAAACTTCGCGAGAATGCCAAGCCTGTTGGCGATGCAGACCCTTATAAGACTCACGAATAATTCGGTAGCGACACAACAATGGATGGTTTCTTACTCGTAGACAAGACGGGTGGAATGACTAGCCATGATGTAGTGGCACGGATTCGCAGAAAATACGCCACCAAAAAAGTTGGACATGCGGGCACTCTTGACCCGATGGCAACTGGCGTACTTGTTCTTGGAATCGGAAATGCGACGAGGTTGTTGCAATATGTTGTCGATGGAACGAAGGCTTACCAAGCCACTATCGCTCTAGGTAAAGCCACAGTTACCGACGATGTAGAAGGTGAAGTACTCTCAGAAGCAAGCGAAGAGGCACTTGCGACAATTGATGATGCAAAGATCCGCCAACATTTAGCTGCGATGGTCGGCACTATTTCACAACGACCGAGTTCGGTAAGCGCAATCAAAGTAGATGGCAAGCGAGCTCATCAACGTGTTCGAGATGGAGAAGTAGTCGAACTTCCCGCCAGAGAAGTCAGAATCGACGCCATTGAGATTGGCCAGATCTCACGAAGCGCCAACTCTATTGAAATTGCCGTATCGGTCACGTGTTCTGCCGGTACATACATTCGCGCGATTGCACGGGATCTAGGGGATGTACTCGGCGTAGTGGGACACCTCACGACACTTCGTAGAACTTTAGTTTCACCTTTTGGTATCGATGAATGTGCGCCTTGGGAAGATGCAAACGTCGTATCGACCGCTAGTGGAATCAGCAAGATTCTGCCAACTCGTATTCTTGATGTAGAAGAGCTCAATGAGATCTCATTTGGACGCGCAATCTCTGCAAATGAGAGCGCGACGGTTACTGCTGCGCTCACACAAGCGGGAGAGTTTGCCGCGCTGCTGGAGAATCGCGAGCTGGGTAAGAGATTATTTGCAACACCGACCATGGTTGCCGTGAAAGGATAGATCCATGACCTCAGTAGCGATTGGGATTTTTGATGGCGTGCACGCGGGCCATCAAGAGATCTTGCGCGAGGCCGCTGAATATGGAGCAGTTACTGTTGTCACTTTTGACCCGCATCCAACATCGGTTTTTGCACCAGAGCGCACTCCATCCTCACTTGTCTCGCTCAGCGATCGGATCGCACTTCTCAAAGCCCATGGTGCACAAGAAGTAGTCGTTATTCCCTTCACCAGAGAATTTGCAGCGAAGAGCCCGGATGAATTCATCGAAGAAATTTTAAAGAACCAGTTACACGCCACGCACGTGACTGTGGGGGAGAACTTCACCTTTGGCCACAAGGCCGCTGGAAATGCTGAGTATCTCAAGTCTCATAGCGGACTTGGCGTGAGCGCGGTAAAGCTTGCTGAAAATCGCGGTAGCGCGATTTCATCATCTCGTATTCGCACACTTGTCGTTGATGGGGATGTAGAACGCGCCAACGAACTTCTTACTCGAAATTTTTATATCAAAGGAGCTGTTGTTCACGGTGAGAAGCGTGGTCGCCAAATCGGATACCCAACTGCAAATATTGGTTTAACAGACGGCGCCACGATTCCTGCTGATGGGGTCTATGCCGGTTGGTTACGGGTGGGAACAGAACGCTGGCCAGCTGCAATCTCGATCGGAACGAATCCCACATTCCCGGGGGTTCGCGGTCGCCAAGTAGAGGCATATGCACTGGATCAACAAGGCCTAGATTTATACGACCAGCAGGCGACGCTGGAGTTCGGATACCGGTTACGCGATACCCTCAAATTTGATGGCCTTGACACGTTACTTGCGCAGATGGCCAAGGATTGCCAGCAGGCGCGGGAACTTACTCAAAGTAGCGCTGGATAACGGCAATAACCCTCGGATTTTGAGCGTGAGAATGGTCGGATTTCTCCAGCCAAAGTAGCGCTGGTAGCCTTGGCTTACCAAAGCGAGTAATTGTGCCTTCGTGATTCCCACCGAGGCCCTCGTGACAGCACAAGGAGTGCCCAATGGCGTTACAGCCTGCAGAGAAAAAAGAGATCATCGCAAAGTTCGGCGCTTCCGCCACTGACACAGGAAGTCCAGAAGCACAGATCGCTTTGCTCTCTCGTCGTATCGAAGAGATCACAGAACACCTCAAGACCAACAAGAACGACCACCACAACCGTCGTGGCCTCTTGCTCTTGGTTGGTAAGCGTCGTCGTCTTTTGCAATATCTTGCAAAGACAGATGTCACTCGCTACCGCACGATTATCGAAAAGCTCGGTATTCGCCGCTAAATTTTCTTAGCGACACAATCAACGTAACACTCTCTCGCGCTTTTTGCGTGGATCGAAATTGGTCCTCGGTAGTGGTTTACGGACAGATGTATCTTGACGTGAATACGTACCAAGATGCCCCAAGCCGTGAACTTCGATCGAAGATCCATTTCATGAACGCAGGCGCGAGAGACTTTAAGAAATGGAGATGACCCATGGAGGGTCCAGATGTGAAAGTCGCCGTTGCAACAATTGATAACGGCAAGTATGGAAAGCGCGAGATCCGTTTTGAAACCGGACGCCTTGCAAAGCAAGCAGCGGGTACAGCACTCGTTTACCTAGATGATGATTCAATGTTGCTCTCTGCAACTACTGCATCAAAGCAGCCAAAGGATCAATTCGATTTCTTCCCACTTACAGTGGATGTAGAAGAGCGTATGTACGCCGCTGGAAAGATTCCAGGATCTTTCTTCCGTCGTGAAGGTCGGCCTTCTGAAGATGCAATTCTGACCTGTCGTTTGATCGACCGCCCACTTCGCCCAGCATTCGTTAAGGGTCTGCGCAATGAAGTTCAGGTTGTCGTGACCGTTATGGCTCTTAACCCAGATCACATGTACGACGTTCTTGCTATCAACGCAGCGTCAATGTCTACTCAGCTTGCTGGGCTCCCATTCTCGGGACCAATCGGTGGAGTCCGCGTTGCATTGATTGATGGACAATGGGTTGCATTCCCAAATCACTCTGATCTTGAGAATGCAGTCTTCGACATGGTTGTTGCGGGCTCAATTGCTGGCGATGACATTGCGATCATCATGGTTGAAGCCGAAGCGACAACATCGACAATCAATCTCATCAAGGGTGGCGCGCAAGCTCCAACCGAAGAAGTTGTCGGTCAAGGACTTGAAGCCGCAAAGCCATTTATTCGCGCGCTTTGCGAAGCACAGATCGAACTCGCCAAGGTTGCTGCAAAGCCAACTGGCGAATTCCCGGTCTACTTGGATTACCAAGATGATGTTTACGCTGCAGTCGAAGCAGCCGCTGCAAGCAAGATCGCTGATGCCCTCACCATTGCTGGAAAGCAAGATCGTGAGAACAAGCTAGATGAGATCAACGCAGCAATCAAGGAAGAACTTGCCGCGACTTTCGAAGGTCGTGAAAAGGAAGTTTCTGCTGCGCTTCGCTCAGTGACAAAGAAGTCAGTTCGCCAGCGCGTACTTCGCGACAAGGTTCGCATTGATGGCCGTGGTGTTCGCGATATTCGTCCGATCACAGCCGAGGTTGAAGTTATGCCTCGCGTTCACGGTTCAGCAATTTTCGAACGTGGCGAGACTCAGATTCTTGGTGTAACAACCTTGAACATGCTCAAGATGGAGCAGATGCTCGATACTCTCAATCCTGAGACCACAAAGCGTTACATGCACAACTACAACTTCCCGCCTTACTCAGTAGGCGAGACTGGTCGTGTTGGTTCACCTAAGCGCCGCGAAATCGGCCATGGTGCACTTGCAGAGCGTGCATTGGTTCCTGTTCTTCCAACTCGTGAAGAATTCCCATATGCAATTCGTCAGGTTTCAGAGGCGCTTGGTTCAAATGGATCAACATCTATGGGATCTGTTTGCGCATCAACAATGTCACTTCTCAACGCCGGTGTTCCTCTTAAGGCACCAGTAGCGGGTATCGCAATGGGTCTGATCTCAGATCTCGTTGATGGCAACACTGAATATGTCGCCCTCACCGATATCTTGGGTGCTGAAGATGCATTTGGCGATATGGACTTCAAGGTTGCTGGAACAAAGGACTTTGTTACAGCCCTTCAACTCGATACCAAGCTCGATGGAATTCCAGCATCAGTACTTGCTGCGGCGCTCTTGCAAGCTAAGGAAGCTCGTCTCTTCATCCTCGATCTGATGATGCAGGCAATTGATGCCCCAGATGAGATGAGTCTTTTGGCTCCACGCATTATCTCGATCAAGGTACCTACTGATCTCATCGGTGCGATCATCGGACCTAAGGGCAAGATGATTAACCAGATTCAAGATGACACGGGTGCGGACATCACTATCGAAGATGATGGCACGATCTACATCGGTGCGCTCGAGGGATCACAGGCTGAAGCAGCCAAGGCCATGATTGAAGCGATTGCAAACCCAGTCGTACCTAAGGTTGGAGAGCGTTACAACGGAACCGTTGTGAAGCTTGCTACCTTCGGTGCTTTCATCTCACTTGTTCCAGGTAAAGATGGCTTGCTCCACATCTCGCAGATCCGCAAGATGCATGGTGGAAAGCGCATTGAGAACCTTGAAGAAGTCATGAAGGTCGGCGATAAGATCGAAGTTGAAATCAACGAGATCGATCCAAAGGGTAAGTTCTCTTTGGTTCCTGTACTTGCTGATGGCACAACACCATCAGATGCTCCAGCAGCAGAATAAGTAATTGATGGCCCGTACCACTCTGCCTAGTGGCCTGCGAATCGTTACCGAAGAAGTATCAACGGTTCGCTCGGCCACTTTCGGAATTTGGGTCAATGTAGGCTCCCGCGATGAGACACCATCGGTTTCGGGAGCTTCGCATTTTCTAGAACACCTTCTCTTTAAGGGAACAACACGCCGCAACGCCATGGAGATTTCATCCTCCATCGAAGCTGTTGGCGGCGAGATGAATGCGTTCACTCACAAGGAGTACACCTGCTTCTATGCGCGGGTGATTGATGTCGATCTGCCACTGGCAGTCGATGTAATCTCTGACCTCATTACATCATCGCTCGTTAAAGCTGCAGATGTCGATTCTGAGCGCAGCGTGGTCCTGGAAGAAATTGCCATGCGCGATGATGATCCATCTGATTTGATCCACGATCTTTATTTAGAGACTTATTACGGTGATACCGAACTCGGTCGCTCGGTACTCGGAACCGTTGACTCTATTAAAAATATGTCTCGCTCTGCGGTTTTTAATTATTATAAAAAGAAGTATCGCCCACAGGATATTGTCGTGGCGGTTGCCGGAAATATTTCACATAAGAAAGTTGTCGCGCTGGTAGAAAAAGCGCTCTCACGCGATGGCTTCCTCGATGTACCAGATTCTGCGCCTGCGCTACGAACCGCTAAAAAAGCTCGCACTCCAGGAGTTGGTTCGATTGGACTGATCGAGCGTAAGAGCGAACAAGCGCACCTTCTATTGGGAGTCGATGGGGTGGATCGAAACGATCCGCGACGATTTGCGATGAGCGTTTTGGCATCGGCGCTTGGCGGGGGAATGTCCTCGCGCCTCTTCCAAGAGATCCGCGAAAAACGAGGGCTTGCTTACAGCGTTTATGCCTATGGTCAACAATTCTCCGGCTCTGGTTCTCTTGCATTTTATGCCGGCTGCCAGCCATCAAAAGCGTTAGAAGTAACTCAGATCATTCGAGATCTCACCAACGATGTCGCTTCCCATGGTTTAACAGATGAAGAGATCGTTCGTGCCAAGGGTGCTGTGTGCGGCTCGCTGGTCTTGAGTCAAGAAGACACTGGGTCGCAGATGAGTCGAATCGGAAAGAGCGAGCTGGTCTATGGCGAAATTATGAGTTTTGATGAGATCTTGGCCTCGATCAATCGGGTGACACCGGATGATATTCGCGAAATTGCTTCCGCAATCCTGCCAGGTCGTTCTACGCTTGCACTTGTCGGACCTTTTAAGAGCACAAGTAAGTTTGAGAAGGTGGTTTCATGAGTATAAAAGTTGGAGTCCTTGGCGCCAAAGGTCGCATGGGAGCAACAACAGTAGAGGCGATTAACTCCACCTCAGATTTAGAACTCGTCGCAACCGTTGACCTGGGTGATTCATTGGAATCGCTCGTCTCTGCCGGTGCGCAAGTAGTTGTCGATTTCACCCACCCAGATAGCGTGATGGGAAATCTCGAATTCGCAATTAACCACGGGATCAGCGTTGTAGTAGGAACCACCGGTTTTGATGATGCCAAGCTCGAGCAAGTGCGCGGCTGGCTCGCTGCCAACCCTCAAGTTGGCGCGCTTATCGCACCTAACTTTGGACTTGGCGCAGTCTTGATGATGCAATTTGCAGCACAGGCATCTAAATATTTTGAGTCAGTAGAAATCATCGAACTCCACCACCCAAATAAGGCAGATGCGCCATCGGGAACAGCTGCTCGCACCGCCGAGTTGATTTCACAGGCGCGTGCATCGGTTGCAAAGGGTGCGATGCCTGATGCCACAACCACCGCACTACCTGGTGCTCGTGGTGCCAGAGTTGGTGATATACCTGTTCACTCGGTTCGCCTACGCGGCTTAGTGGCTCACCAAGAAGTTATTTTGGGCGACACCGGTGAAACACTCACCATTCGCCATGATTCCATTGATCGCACCGGGTTCATGCCAGGTGTGATTCTGGGAATTCGCAAGGTGGTTGAGACTCCAGGTCTCACATTTGGACTAGAGCATTTCCTTAATCTTCAGTAAGTTAGAGCGCAAAAGAGCGCATAAATACCCACCTGAGTTATATATGCAAGAGAGAGGCCATAAAAATGTCTGATTCACGCATCACAATGTACGGAGCCGATTGGTGTGGAGATTGCCGTCGATCAAAGCGCTATCTCGACGAGCACAACGTTGCTTACACATATATCGACGTTGAAGCTGACCTCAGTGCGGCAGATAAAGTTATTGAAATTAACGGCGGAGCGAAATCAATTCCTGTCATTGTCTTTGATGATGGAACTCATTTGACCGAACCTTCAGATATTGATCTTGAAGCAAAGCTTGAGGCGCTCTCAATTCTGTAAAGTTTTTAAAGCGAGAAATTATCTGTAGCGATAAACGATTGCCGAAGTTGCCATTGCCCCGATAATAACAAGGGGGAATGGCAACTTTGCTATTACGGCAGCAATAGCAACAGCGATACCCGCCATCCGGTGATCAATGACAAGTCTGGTTTTGTCGGTAAAGGTTTGCATGGCGATTAAGCCGCTGAGTAAAACTATGGGAATGTTGTTGGTGATCCGCTCTACTCGTGGTTTTTCAAGCCAGCTCTCTGGAATGAGATGGCCAAGATATTTCAGAAGAAATGCGGCAGCACTCGTGCTGAGAACAACCCACCATTGCGTACTCATTTAATTCCACCCTGCAAAAACAGCAATGATGACGGTCGTGAGAATCGGAACTCCGACTGGTAAGAAGTGAGTCACTGCTAGCGCCCAACTCAGTGCAACGAGTGCGGTGAGTTTTGGCTTCAACTCTTTGAGCCGTGGCCAGAGGACGGCTACAAAAATTGCTGGTGAAGCTACGTCCAGCCCCCATGAAGCAGAGCTGCCTATTGCTTTTGCGCCTAGAGCTCCAAGGAGTGTAAAAAGATTCCAAAAGAAAAATACGCCAAAACCCGTGTACCAGAAAGCGATTCGACTCTCTGCCTCATTGGATTGCGCGATTGCCATCCCGGTTGATTCATCGATCGTGACGTGCGCAGCTAAGACTCTGCGCCATCCGCGATTTCTTAGCAACCCAGCCATACGGATGCCATAGAGACCATTGCGCGTTCCTAGAAATGCACCGGTCGCGATCGCGCTCCATGGACTTCCGCCACCACCGAGAATTCCAACGAGGGCAAATTGTGAGGCGCCAGAGAAGAGAAAGAGCGAGAGCACGCAGCTCTGAAGCACAGAAAAATTACTAGAGACCGCCACGGCGCCAAAGGCTGCTCCGGCCGCCCCTACAGCTACGCCTACGGAGATGGAGTCACGCTTGATTGACACGCCGATATTCTGCCGTAATCCCGCGAAGTTGTCTGTCAAAAAGATAAGGTCACCGCTATGGCTCAAGAATCAGTAGATAAGAAGCAGGAACACTTCCCAATTGTCTTCCGCGAGGACATGACCGTTGAGTTGGTGAAATCCAGCGCGAGTGACTCCGATGTTATTTGGGCAGCGCGCGTTTCCACTGCTGGTGACAAGTCTCTCGACGATGTTCATAGTGATGCATCTCGCGCCGAAGGTTTGATTAACTACCTCGCACGTGAACGTCATGGCTCACCATTCGAGCACACTTCGATGACATTCTTCGTCTCTGCTCCAATATTTGTCTTTCGCGAATTTATGCGCCACCGAATTGCTTCTTATAACGAAGAGAGCGGCCGCTATCGTGAATTGCGCCCAACTTTTTACATCCCAAGCAAAGAGCGCAAACTCGTACAAATTGGAAAAGCTGGTGCATATACGTTCGTAGATGGCACACCAGAACAATATGAATTAACGGTCGCTGCGATCAAAGAGAGCTGTGAGGTGGCGTATGCCAACTACACGAAAATGCTTGACGCGGGAGTTGCTCGCGAAGTAGCCCGTGCGGTGCTACCAGTCACACTTTACTCATCGATGTATGTAACTATGAATGCCCGCGCGCTGATGAACTTCCTCTCGCTTCGAACATCGCGTGAAGGCTCGCATTTTCCAAGTTATCCGCAACGTGAAATTGAGATGGTTGCTGAAAAAATGGAAGCAGAGTTCGCCAAGTTGATGCCGATTACGTATGGGGCATTCCAGAAGTCCGGGCGCATTGCGCCTTAATCGTTGTTTGGCGCGGGTAGGTATTGCGCCTTAATCGTTGTTTGGCGCGGGTAGGTATTGCGCCGTAGGCTTACATAAATTGAGCCGTAACCGATAAGGTTATCCCTATGTCCGACTCCCACACTACAACCCAGATCACAGCGCCATTCGGCCGACTTATTACGGCAATGGTCACCCCGTTTGCAAAGGATGGGTCGATCGACTGGGATGGAGTCGCAAAACTTTCCGAGCATTTAGCGAATACTGGTCATGATGCTATTGCCGTCAATGGCACCACCGGTGAGGCACCAACCACCAAATCTTCTGAGAAACTTGAGATCATCAAGGTTGTTAAAAGCACCGTAGGAGATCGTGTAAAAGTTCTTACTGGCGCTGGCGATAACGAAACCTCTTACACGGTAGAACAATCCAAGCGTTGTGCAGAAGCTGGCGCAGATGGTCTCTTGATCGTTACGCCTTACTACAACAAGCCACCGCAAGCTGGTATCGAAGCTCACTTCCGAGCAGTCGCTGATGCCACCGATCTACCAATCATGATGTATGACATTCCAGGGCGCACTGGCGTTCCTATCGAAGAAGACACAATCTGCCGACTTGCAGAAGTGAAGAACATTGTTGCCCTCAAGGATGCCAAGGGAAATCCAGCATCGACATCATGGGTGATTAAGCGCACCGGGCTTCCAGTTTATTCTGGCGATGACATTCTTAACTTGCCACTTCTCTCAGTTGGCGCCGTTGGATTTGTTTCAGTATGTGGTCACACCGTTGGAAATGAACTACGCGAGATGCTCGATGCTTGGTTTAATGGAAATGCGCTACGAGCACTTGAGATACATCAACAATTATTGCCGGTCTTCACCGGAACCTTCCGCACCCAAGGTGCGATATTGACTAAGGCCGCTCTCGCAATGATGGGCCTACCTGGTGGATTTACTCGTTTGCCACTTGTCGATGCCACCCCTGCGCAGATTGCGCAATTGAGGGAGGACCTTCAAGCAGGCGGAGTAAAACTTAACCCATGAATCATCCTCATCCAGATTTACCCTACCCATCCAAACTAGCTCCGCGCACGATGCGCGTGGTTGCACTCGGTGGATTAGGAGAGATCGGTCGCAACATGACCGTCTTTGAATACGACGGTAAGTTGCTGATCGTTGACTGCGGTGTACTTTTCCCTGAAGAAAGTCAACCGGGTATTGATTTAATTCTTCCCGACTTCTCATATATTCGAGATCGCCTCCACGATGTGGTCGGCCTAGCGCTTACGCATGGACACGAAGACCATATTGGAGCTGTGCCTTACTTACTCAAAGAGCGCGCTGATATCCCTGTGATCGGCTCAAAACTCACGCTGGCATTCACCGAAGCCAAGTTAAAAGAGCGCCGCATCACTGCGCCGTTGGTAGAGGTAAAAGCAGGCACGGTTCAAAAGTTTGGACCATTTGAGCTCGAATTTATTGCAGTCAACCACTCGATTCCCGATGCGCTTGCAATTGCAATCAGAACTGAAGCCGGCCTGATTTTGGCTACCGGCGATTTCAAGATGGATCAATTGCCTCTCGATGGACGCATTACGGATTTGCGTGCATTTGCACGTTTGGGTGAAGAAGGTGTTGACCTCTTCATGACCGATTCCACAAATGCTGACGTTCCAGGATTTACAACATCGGAACGGGATATTATTCCTGCGCTTGATCGCACTTTTAGATCCACAACAAGGCGCGTGATCGTAGCCTCGTTTGCTTCGCACGTGCACCGCATCCAGCAAATCCTCAATATTGCTATCGCGCATGATCGCAAGGTTGCATTTGTCGGTCGCAGCATGGTGCGCAATATGAAACTTGCCGAAGATCTTGGTTACCTCGATGTGCCAGAAGGTCTGATTGTTGATGCAAAAAATATCGATGACTATGGCGACAAGATCGTTCTCATCTGTACCGGCTCACAAGGTGAACCGTTGGCAGCGCTCTCGCGCATGGCTAATGGCGATCATCAAATCAAAGTGGGCAAAGGCGATACCGTTATTTTGGCATCTTCGCTCATTCCAGGAAATGAAAATCCGGTTTACCGTGTGATCAATGAGCTGACTCGCTTCGGCGCAGAAGTTATTCACAAAGGCAACGCGATGGTCCACGTCTCAGGCCACGCAGCTGCGGGGGAGTTGCTCTACTGCTACAACATAGTTAAGCCAAAGAATGTCATGCCTATTCATGGCGAATGGCGCCACTTGCGAGCAAATGCGGAACTTGCAATTAAGACCGGTATTGCGCGTACCAACACTCTTGTGGTCGACAATGGAATTGCCGTTGATGTTCACGATGGCTATGCCGATATTGCTGGCGCTATCCCAGTCGGCTTTGTCTATGTCGATGGCCAGAGCATCGGCGAGATTACCGAGGACTCACTTAAGGATCGCAGAATTCTTGGCGAAGAAGGTTTTATCTCTGTGGTCGTAGTAGTGGAATCTCAGACCGGCAAGATCGTTGCTGGGCCAGATATTCATGCTCGTGGATTTACCGAAGACAAGGCGCTCTTTGACGAAGTCAAAGTCATGATCGAAAAAGCGCTTGCAAAATCGGTGGCCAGTGGCATTAATGGAACTCATCAGCTACAGCAGGTTGTTCGTCGAACTGTTGGCAGCTGGGTGGGCGAAGAACATCGCCGTAAGCCAATGATCGTTCCTGTGGTGATAGAGGTTTAACTCACTTCTTCGACAATAGCGGCGCGCCTAGGCGCACCAATTGTCCGTTTTCTTTAGGCTTACCTCATTATGGCAAAACGTAAAACACCAGCTAAACGCAGCGCTTCGGCAAAAAAAGGTTCCATTCCAAGCGCGCTCGCCCGGGGGCTCAGTGCGCTCTGGCGTGGGATTGCCAAAGCCATCGGCAGTTCGATTCGTTTTCTCTTTAAGGAAGCCCGAGAGCTCGATGCGGCGCACCAACGTGACGGGATCGCTTTTCTTGTCCTGATCATGGCCTTGCTGGCAGCAGGGGGTAGTTGGTTCCACATCCACGGCATCATCGGTCGCGCCTTGGTCTCGGTCTTGTTGGGTGCGTTTGGCCGATTAGCAATTCTCTCGCCACTGCTCTTCTTGTACTTCGCTTATCGTCTCTTTCGTGCACCGCACGAGGGTCGCACCAATGGACGAATCACGATTGGTGCGCTCTTGCTTCTGCTCACGAGCGCAGGTTTGGTGCATATCTGGAATGGGTCGGTAGGAGATACTGGAACTTATTCCATGCAACACGGCGGGGGTTGGATTGGATATGCAATCGCAACACCGCTGGTAAAACTTGTGACCTCGATTCTTGCAGTCCCAATCTTGTTAATCATCTTCTTCTTTGGCATTTTAATTGTTACCGCCACACCAGTTTCGAAAGTTATTTCTCGCGTGCGCACGCTCTTGCATTGGGGCAAGGACCGGGTATCAACCCTTCGCCCACAAGGCAGCGATGAAGAATTTGAGATCACTGATACTCCGCCATTTGAAACTCCACTTTTGCAGGATTTGAGCGTCTATGCAGATAATGATCCAGAAGACGAGTTGGAAGATGAACTCACACGGCCTGAGAGCGAAGCAGGCTACGAATCCGCTCCTCACGCTACTGTAGTTGCTCCAACTCCTGCGGAGCCAAAATTTGAACCAAAGAGCGTTCAAAGCGCGCCGGCAAAGCAGATGATTCTTGCATCCGATAGCGCATACATTCTGCCATCAATGGATTTGCTCAAAGCAGGTCCTGCATCGAAAGCAAAGTCGAAAGTCAATGACACTGTTGTTGTAGCGCTTGGACAAGTATTTGAACAATTTAATGTAGACGCCAGAGTAACTGGATTTATGCGCGGTCCTACGGTGACGCGTTATGAAGTAGAGCTAGCAGGCGGCGTAAAAGTAGAAGCGATTACTGCTCTGACTAAGAATATTTCTTACGCGGTAGCAAGTAGCGATGTCCGAATTCTTTCGCCGATTCCAGGCAAATCTGCTGTAGGTATTGAGATTCCTAATGCAGACCGAGAGATAGTCACAGTGGGAGATGTGCTCCGTTCTCCTGTGGCTACCGGAGAACCACACCCAATGGTGATCGCGCTGGGTAAGGATGTGGAAGGCAATTTCATCTGCGCCAACTTGGCGAAGATGCCTCATCTGCTTGTGGCTGGAGCTACTGGTGCTGGTAAGTCTTCAATGATCAACTCATTGATCGTTTCGATTCTGATGCGAGCTACACCTGATGAAGTTCGCCTGGTGATGATTGACCCTAAGCGAGTTGAGCTCACAAGTTATGAGGGAATTCCTCATCTCATCGCGCCGATTATTACCAATCCTAAAAAAGCTGCCGATGTTCTTGCTTGGGTAGTGCGCGAGATGGATCAGCGCTATGACGATCTCTCTCATTTTGGATTTAGACATATCGATGACTTCAACAAAGCGGTTCGTGCTGGCAAGCTCAAAGCGCCAGAAGGCAGCGAGCGAATTCTCGAGCCATATCCTTACTTGCTCGTCATCATCGATGAGCTTGCAGACCTCATGATGGTTGCTGCACGTGAAGTTGAAGAGAGTATTGTACGTATCACTCAGCTTGCGCGTGCCGCGGGAATTCATTTGGTGATTGCTACTCAGCGTCCGAGTGTGGACGTGGTTACCGGTTTGATTAAGGCGAACGTTCCTTCACGACTGTCGTTTGCTACCTCAAGCCTTGCAGACTCTCGCGTCATTCTTGATACACCTGGTGCTGAAAAATTAGTTGGCCAAGGCGATGGCCTCTTTTTGCCAATGGGTGCGAGCAAGCCAATTCGCATTCAAGGCGCTTACGTTTCAGATCGCGAGTCCGAGGCAATCGTGCAACATGTGAAGTCACAGTTGCAGCCGGTCTATCGCATCGATATCAATGCACCTGCAGTCAGCAAGCAGATTGATAATGACATCGGCGATGATATGGATCTGCTGCTCCAAGCAATCCAACTGGTGGTCGGAACACAATTTGGATCTACATCGATGTTGCAGCGAAAACTGCGCGTGGGCTTTGCCAAGGCTGGCCGTTTGATGGATCTAATGGAGAGCCGCGGCATTGTTGGACCTTCCGAAGGTTCTAAGGCACGCGTTGTGCTGATTACCGCCGAGCAGATGCCAGATGTGCTGGAAGAAATTCAGGGTTTTGCTTAATCGAGGGTGAACTTCTGGGTGATCTCTGGACTTTAAGACCAAATGTAGAAAAACTCGCGTAGTCAGATGCAGGTGAGTACGCGTACCCTTAGAGCATGAGTGTTGGACTACTACTGCGACAGGCCCGCGAATCCGCGGGACTCTCTGTCGAAGAAGTTGCTGCGCTCACACGAATCAGGCCCCAGGTCATCAAGGATCTTGAAGCTGGAAACCTGATCTCATCTGGCGGAATTGCATACGCGCGCGGACATATTCGTTCGATTGCACGAGTGATCAATGCTGATCCTGAAGTTCTTGTTGCGCAATTTAATGAAGAGGCAGAACACAATTCACGCCCAATGATCGACTTGCTGGCAGAGAACAGCGCCACTCCAGTCAAGCGCGAGAAGTCAGAGATTTCGTACAAGAAACTTTCTGTTGCGGGAATTGTCTTACTCGCTCTGATTATTATCATTCCGGCAATTACATCGTTCTTTCATTCATCTCCAAAAAGCACCAAACCGTTACACGCCACCGCTAGCGCGCATCCGAGCGCAGCAGCTACACCAACTGCGACTCCGACAGATACACCCGCACCCGCAGCAACACCGACCGCGACCGATAGCCCTGCTCCTGCAGGTACCGTCGTGGTTGCCTCAACCGTCGTTTTTAAGGCAGTCAATGCCAATAGTTGGTTTTCGGTAACAGATAATTCAGGAACAATCCTGTGGCACGGCACCTTATACAAGGGTGCGCAACAATCTTTCACTCTCACAGGGCCTATTAACGTCACCATCGGCAACGCCGGGGCGGTAGATGTCACGATTGATGGCAAGGATGCCGGTTTATCAGGCACAATTGGCCAAGTCGTTCACATCCAATACCAACCCCGGAGCTAAGTCATTAATCTTCCAAACTCGCTGACCGTACTGCGTGTACTTGCTCTGCCATTCTGCGCTTATGCGCTCTTTAAAAATGGTGGCGATGATTCCACCTGGCGAATAATCGCTTGGTGTGGATTTTTCTTAGTTGGTCTCACAGATTTACTCGATGGGCGTATTGCGCGCTCTCGAAATCAGATTACAAGTTTTGGAACACTCCTAGATCCCATCGCCGATAAAGCAGCAATTGGTACAGCAATGATTGGTTTGTCTATTCAAGGAAAGCTTTGGTGGTGGGTAACTGCGGTGATTTTGTTCCGCGAAATCGCAGTCACGGTGCTCCGCTTTGCTGTGATACGAGGCGGGGTTATACCTGCCAGCCGTGGTGGCAAGCTCAAAACCATGTGCCAAGGTTTTGGAATTGGGTTTTATATCCTGCCATTGCCAAGCTGGCTCCACCTGCCGCGCGACATGTTTATGGCATTTACGATTGGTATCACCCTCACCACCGGCTTTGATTACTTCAGGAAAGCACTCAAGCCGTGAGCGGTGAGCTTTTAGCAACGGCGGTAGTGCGAAAACTTAAGCGCAAAGGGCGCACCCTTAGCGTTGCAGAATCCATCACGGGTGGTGGTCTAGCCGCTGCCATTACCGACGCTCCAGGCTCATCGGCGGTATTTCTTGGCGGAACTATTGCGTATAGCGATGATGTGAAGCGAAGAATTTTGGGGGTCCCCAAGCGCGTACTCACCCGCGAGAGCGCAGTGAGTGAGAACGTGGCTCGATTGATGGCTGAAGCTGCACGTGCTCAATTTGCCAGCGACTATGCGATTGCCACGACCGGAGTTGCCGGCCCGGGTAAGGCCTATGGACAAAAGGCAGGCACTGTCTGGATCGCGATAGCGACCCGCACAGAAACTCATGCAATCGCCCTGGACTTACGAGGCACGCGTAGCGATGTTCGCCACGCAACCATTGAGAGCGCAATTGCCAGTTTTGAGCGTATTCTTAGCTTGTGATTTTGCTTCGAACCCATATCGGACAAGCGCTGCGTGCTGCACGCATTGAGCAGGGACGCACCCTGCGCGATGTCGCAGCTAGCGCTCGCGTCTCTCTGGGTTATCTCTCTGAAGTAGAGCGTGGACAGAAAGAAGCATCATCTGAACTTTTGCACGCTATGTGCGCAGCACTTGATCTCTCCTTGGCAGGAATCTTGGCCGATGTGAGCGCTCAGGTCGCTGCCCTTGAAACACCACGTCTCACGGTGGTTGAAGACGCCGCTTAAGCGTTTTCATCATGCCCGCAAACCATAAATCTCGCGCTGCAATACTTGCAGGTGCCAAAGCTCTCATTGCGGAAGTCGGCTCTTACCAAGCAAATATGATTGATATTGCTAGTCGCGCTGCTGTCTCGCGCGCTACGGTCTACAACCATTTCACCGACAAGTCCGAGATGTATCGCCAATTGCTAGAAAGCGAGATCATCCGGCTAGGGGAGTTGGCGCGTTCTGCCGCTAATCCTGCCGAGGCTCTCTATCAACTCTCGTGCGCGATTTCGAGTGATCCTGCGCTTGGAAAGATGATCACAACTGATCCCGTTGATATTGCTCACTTAGTGCGGGTGACATCTGACCCATTGTGGAATTTGGCGCGCGAAACGCTACGAAATATTTTCGGTCAAAACTCCAAGATCATTTTGCATTGGTTGCTCGGCCAGATCGCATCACCTCTAAGCGAGAGTGAGAGCAGATCCCAAGCAGAGCAGATTGTCTTCGCGCTTTAACTTTCTAGACCAGAGGTCAATGCGAAATCGTGAACCGCTTGAGAGCTTTTGGAGCCCACCAATTGAGCTCTCCAAAGAGTCGCATCAACGCTGGCACCAAGAGCGCGCGGACTACCGTGGCATCGATCAACACCGCGCACGCTACTCCTAAGCCAAGTACCTTGATATTGGTTACTCCGCTGGTAATAAAAGTAGCGAATACAACTGCAAGGAGCAGCGCAGCTGCTGTGATGATGCGCGCAGAGCGTTGTAATCCTGTGGCAACTGATTCCACGTTACTGTGACCATTCTCGTGTTCTTCTTTGATACGCGAAAGCAGAAAGACTTCGTAGTCCATCGAGAGTGCAAAAGTGACAACAGCAGTAAGAATCACCATGCCGGTATCGAGTGAACCAACATTTGTGAATTTACCGACCAACCAGGTCATGTGACCATCAATAAAGATCCATGTCACCAAACCTAAGCTGGCAGAGAGTGAAACAATATTGAGTAGCACTGCCTTAATCGGCAAGATAATCGAACCTGTAAAGAGGAAGAGCAAGATCAAAACCGAGAGCGCAATCCACCCGAATGCAAGGGGGAGAGTGTGTTCGATTCCTGCTTGAGTGTCGGTGTAGTCGGCTGCAGCTCCACCAATAAGAGTGCCTGCAGGTGCGCGCAAAGTGCGAATCTGATTGATCATTGTTTGCGCTGCATTTGTTCGTGGGCTTACTTTGTCGAAGAGATGTACATTGAGGTAATTATCAGCAGTTGTACTTTGACCAACCGCGACCACATTTGGAACCTTGGCTACTGTTGCTAAAAATTGTGGAACAACGCTTGCATTTTCCGCCGCATGAGGAATGATGATGTGAATCGGCGTGCTCTCTTGGCTAGAAAAGCGAGCAAGACCAACCGCATCTGCAATAGCAGCCTTGTTGCTTGCAGGAAGAGCCCGGCTATCTACTTGGGAAAAGGCAATATCTTTGAGCGGTGCCGCAAAGATTCCAAGGACGATAAGTGCGCCGAGAACAATTGTCACAGGGCGCTTCATCACAAAGCGAGCAGTGTGAGCCCAGCGACCATCTGCCTTAGGAGTGATAGCGCTTTTGCGAACGACAAAAGAGTCAATTTTGCTTCCAAGAATTGCCAACATGGCCGGCAGCGGAATAAGCGCTCCGAGTACAGCCATCGCGACTACCGCAACACCGGCATATCCAAAGGAGCGCAAGAACATGAGTGGAAAGAAGAGCATGGAGGCCAGGGTGACAAAGACTGTAATGCCGGAGTAGAAGACGGTCCGACCGGCAGTTGCCACGGTGCGCACGATGGACTCTTCTACGCTCTTGCCAGCATGCAACTCTTCTCTAAAACGATTGACGATGAGAAGTGAATAATCGATTCCGAGTCCAAGTCCCATACCTGTAGTCAGGTTGAGGGCAAAAATACTTACGCCGGTAAAGAGGCTAATCAGATAGAGAATGAAAAAAGTGCCCAAAATGGCGCTGACTCCAACAACAAGTGGCATCCCGGAGGCGATTAGACCGCCGAAGATAAAGAGGAGAAAGATAAAAGTAAGGGGTATTGATATGCCTTCAGAGAGCGCTAAATCTTTTTTAATTTTTGTGCTAATCGCGTTATAGATCGTTGAGCTTCCACCGACGTAGAGTCGGAGAGATTTATACGATCCGTCGTAACTGCGCTGGATCGTTGCCGCCAGATCGGTAGAGGTGGTTGGGTCTGAGGCGGAGGTATAAATCAGAAGATATCCCGCGTGAGCATCGTTTGATTCAAGCGACTTCGCGCCACCGGCGCTCCAATAGGAAATCGTTTTTGTGACTGTCTTCATTGCGCCAAGAGTCTTCTCAAGCATGGCTTCATCACTCACAACAGTTGGATCGTTTAGCGGTTTCCCATTGGTGTCGACAATGATCGAGATGGCAGGGTCCTTGAGGTGAAAGGTATTTGTGACGTAGTTGTCGGCTATCGCCGAGTCACTCTTCGGATTGGAGTAACCGCCACTACTCAATTTGGGAAAAACGAGAGATCCCACGCCGCCAGCAAGGAGAACGACAAGGATGGATAGCGCCAATACGCGCTTGCGATGACGGAATGTAAAGTGACCCAACGTCTCAAACATCAACACTCCTTGGATAGCCTGCCTCATATATCTCGCTGTGATCCAGGGTGGGTTAAAGTTGAACCATTATGAGAATCACCGAGCTGCGCTCTCGCATCAATGATTACTTTAGCGATCCCGACACCTATTCGCGTGACATCGTGCATGCTGAACTTGGTGGAATGACGGTGAATGAGGCGATCAAGAGCGATATGGAAATCGGGGATATCTGGAAAGCGATCGTTGCCCACAATCCCGAGATGCCTGCAAAATTTCGGTAATAGGGGGCAACTCCTCGGCGTGTTGCTCTTGGCAAGCCTCGCTATTCGAACAGATGTTCGGTAAACTACTTATACCCAACCAGAGCGGTTCCACATTTCCGCGCCAGCCCCGCTGCCGCCGTCAGTGGTCTTCCGTACCTTCTGGACCGTACAGATGAACTCATCTGAGTGAAAGAGAAAGGTAAGAAAAATGGCTGCAGATAAAGCTGATAAAGCTTCTGAAAAGCAATCGCTAGACCGCTCCAAAGCCCTTGATACCGCATTAGCCCAGATTGAGCGTCAGTTCGGTAAGGGCTCAGTAATGAAGATGAGCGATCGCGGCGCAGTAGTCCAAGAGGTAATTCCTACTGGTTCGATCGCCCTCGATATCGCCCTCGGAATTGGCGGCTTGCCACGCGGGCGCATCATTGAAATTTATGGACCTGAATCCTCGGGTAAGACCACCGTTGCACTCCATGCGATTGCAAATGCGCAGCGCGCTGGTGGTATCGCAGCATTTATCGATGCTGAGCATGCGCTCGATCCAGAGTATGCGAAGAAGCTCGGTGTTGATATCGATGCCCTCCTTGTTTCACAACCAGATACTGGTGAACAAGCACTTGAGATCATGGATATGTTGGTTCGCTCCGGTGCACTCGACATCATCGTCGTTGACTCGGTTGCAGCGCTTGTTCCTCGCGCGGAAATCGAAGGCGAGATGGGCGATTCCCATATGGGTCTCCAAGCTCGTTTGATGTCGCAAGCTCTTCGTAAGATGACCGGTGCGCTGCATCAATCAAATACCACAGCGATCTTTATCAACCAGCTCCGCGAGAAGATCGGCGTCTTCTTTGGAACACCTGAGACCACTACGGGTGGTAAGGCTCTCAAGTTCTACGCGTCAGTCCGCATGGATGTTCGACGAATCGAGACTCTTAAAGATGGTCAAGATGCGGTCGGTAACCGTACTCGCGTCAAAGTCGTCAAGAACAAGATGGCTCCACCATTTAAGCAAGCAGAGTTCGACATCATTTACGGCACAGGTATCTCTCGCGAAGGCTCTCTCATCGATATGGGTGTAGATGTCGGCGTCGTGAAGAAATCTGGTGCTTGGTATACCTACGAGGGCGATCAACTGGGCCAAGGTAAAGAGAACTCTCGTAACTTCTTGATTGACAATCCTGATCTTGCAAATGAGATCGAACAGAAAGTACGTGATCACTTCGTACCTGTTGCTATTGATCCAGAGTTGGTAGCTGCGATCGATGAAGCGACAGCAGAGGTAGATTTCTAAGAAATGGAAGAATCCGACTCTCGTACTCCTCGTGAAGCAACTGCGCTCTCTTACGAAGAGTGCATGGATATAGCGCTCTATGCGCTTGCACCACGAGCAAAGAGTCGGGCTGAACTCCATGCACATTTGCTCAAGCGCGGCGGTGACCCTGAAGTCGCCGCCGCAGTCTTGGACAATTTAGAGCTCCAAGGACTTCTCAACGATCTAGAGTTTGCGCGCATCTGGAGCGAGTCTCGCCAGCGCCAGAAGAAATTGAGCAAACGGAGTATCGCCCAAGAACTTCGCCAAAAAGGCGTCTCCCAAGAATTTATTGATGAAGTCATCGATGAGATCGATGATGACGTTGAGTACCAGATGGCTTTTCAACTCGCCGAACGCAAATATCGTTCCTGCGCCCATCTTGAAGAAGATGTGATCTATCGCAGGGTTCACTCCGTCCTCGCTCGCAAAGGATTTGGTCATACCCTTACCCAGCGCGTGATGAAGGAACTCCTCGCTTCATAGCACTTGCTAAAACCTCATAGAATGAGGGGATGAGCGCGCGCACCTTTGTAGTCGAAACATACGGCTGCCAGATGAATGTGCACGACTCCGAAAGAATCACTGGCCTCTTACTCGAAGCCGGCTACCTTCCAGCCCTGGCAGACTCTCAACCAGATCTCGTCGTCTTTAATACCTGTGCGGTTCGAGAAAACGCCGATAACAAACTCTATGGAAATTTAAGTTTTCTCGCCCCACTTAAAAAGGCCAACCCCAATTTTCGGATCGCAGTAGGCGGTTGTATGGCTCAGAAGGACCAAGATGCCATTATCGCTAGAGCTCCATACGTCGATGTTGTCTTTGGTACCCACAACGTGGGATCGCTACCTGCGCTCCTCGAACGCGCACGCATTGAAGAAGAGTCACAAGTAGAGATCAAAGAATCTCTCGAACATTTTCCTTCGACCCTGCCCGTGCGTCGACACTCTGCCTTTAGCGCTTGGGTATCGGTCTCGGTCGGTTGTAATAACACCTGTACTTTCTGCATCGTCCCATCTCTCCGGGGTATCGAAAAAGATCGCCCGATGGATGAGGTTTTACGCGAAGTGCGAACGGTAGCCCAGCAAGGTGTTGTAGAAGTGACTCTGCTTGGTCAGAATGTCAATGCATACGGTGTTGGTTTTGGTGATCGTGGTGCATTCGCTTCGCTCCTGCGGCAATGCGCAGAGGTTGAGGGTTTAGAGCGAATTAGATTTATGTCGCCACACCCGCGCGACTTTACTGATGATGTCATCGATGCAATGGCCAGTTCTTCAAAGATCATGCCGCACTTACATATGCCGCTTCAGTCTGGCTCTGATCGAATTTTGCAAGCGATGCGTCGCTCCTATCGAAGCGATCGCTACCTTGGAATTATTGAGAAGGTTCGCGCAGCAATGCCAGATGCCGGAATTACCACCGACATCATCGTTGGATTCCCGGGCGAGAGCGATGAAGATTTTGACGCCACACTCGAGGTTGTGCGCCAAGCGCAATTCACTGCTGCGTACACCTTCCAGTACTCCAAGCGTCCCGGAACTCCCGCTGCCACTATGCCAGATCAAATTCCTGCCGATGTCGTTGCCGCAAGATATCAAGAACTTCATCGCCTCCAACAAGAGATCTCTGGTCAGATCAATCAAGCCAGTATTGGTAAGAGCTATGAAGTTCTAGTCAGTGATCATGAAGGTCGTCATGATCACTCTCGGGCTCGTCTCAATGGTCGTACACCTGATTTCCGGTTGGTTCACTTTGAAGCAGATCCAGAAGTATTAGCGAGTACATCGCTTGAGCGCCTGCGACCTGGCGATCTCGCTACAGTCGAAATATCTAGTGCAACTCCCAACTTCATGGTGGGGCAGTTACGCGCTCTCCGTCACACTCGCGGTGGTGATGCATCTGATGCGCGCAGCAAAGAAGCTGGACCAGAGCCACTCATGCTAGGTATGCCAAAACTGGCTGCGCTTAAAACTTTGAGTGGTTCATGACGCTTGTAGTTATTGCTGGGGCGACAGCCACCGGCAAAAGTGATCTTGCAGTAGCGCTCGCCCAGAAAATTGGCGGCCAGATTGTCAACGCCGATTCCATGCAGCTTTATAGAGGCATGGATATAGGAACAGCAAAACTTCCGCTCTCAGAGCGTGGTGGAATCACTCATCACATGCTTGATGTTGTCGATGTCTCCAGTGATGTCACGGTTGCGTGGTATCAAGAACAGGCGCGCAGCGTCATTGATCAACTCTTGCAACAATCAATTCCAGTCGTCGTGGTTGGCGGAACGGGCTTCTACATCAAAGCAATCCTTGATGACTTAAATTTCCCAGAGACCGATCCTGCAGTGCGAGAGCGGCTCGCTCAAGAAGCAGAAGAGATCGGTGGAAGCGCTATGCACGAACGCTTGGCCAAGCTCGATCCAGCTGCTGCACTGGCAATTCCAAAAGAGAATATTCGCCGTGTTGTTCGAGCTCTAGAAGTTATCGCCATAACAGGTAAACCATTTACCGCGCACCTGCCGCGCGAAGGATCCACTCGTTACCCGCAAGCGCTTCAATTTGGATTAGCTCAAGATCGCGCAACGCTCGATCAACGCATCGATCTGCGCGTAGAAAAAATGTGGCAAGCAGGCTTTGTTCGTGAAGTTTCCGACTTGGTAAAGGCAGGAATTCTGGAAGGTAAGACTGCCAAAGCCGCACTGGGTTACTCGCAGATTATCGCGATGGCGCAGGGCCATCTGAGCGAGAGCCAAGCAAAGGACTTAACAAAACTAGGCACGCGCCAATACGCCAGACGTCAGGAGACCTGGTTCACCCGCGATCCGCGGATCACCTGGATTTCGCCAGAACATAATCTCCACGCTCGGCTTCGTCTAATAGAACGTACTATCCTTGAAGGCAACGGAAAGTAAATAAATCTTATGAATCACCGGGGGAGTAGATCGTGATTGCTAGCTATGGACATGGCACGCATAACGATTTTGTCATTCACTTTGACCCAAATGATGAGAATGAATTGAACGCCGCCCAAATTGCTCGAATCTGTAATCGCGAATCAGGAATCGGTTCAGATGGTTTTATCAGAATTACTCGTCGCGATGGCAAGTGGTTTATGGATTATCGCAATCAGGATGGTTCGATCGCAGAGATGTGCGGAAATGGGATACGCGTCATGGCCCGCTATCTGATCGAACGTGGTCACCAACCCGAAGGTATTTTTCCTATCAACACCAGAGCGGGAATGAAATTTTTGGCCGCGCCAGCAAGTGATGACATCTCGGTGAACATGGGGCATGTCGAAGAAATCTACGACGATGTGACGGTAACTATTGGTGAGCAGAGTTGGCCCGCAATTCACATCAGCGTCGGCAACCCTCATGCAGTTGCATTTGTGGATGACTTGGCGGCAATTGGCGATCTTAAAAGCGCACCCGAAGTTGATGGCGACTACCCAGATGGCGTAAACGTTGAGTTTGTGAAATTCCTAGAGAATGGCGAACTGGCGATGCGGGTATTCGAACGCGGTGTGGGTGAGACTCAATCGTGTGGCACCGGCACTTGCGCTGTTGCACTTGCCGCAACCCTTAAGAAAGGTGGACGTCTGCCAGCACGCTGGGTCATCAATCCACCCGGAGGTCGACTCGTCGTTGACATCGATGGTCACAATAACGCCACGTTGATTGGTCCAGCCGTCATTGTGAAAGATGTGGAATTGGATACCTATTTGTGACTTCCTTCAATAGCGAGCAAGAACCTCTCGATATCGACATCGATAAACTTCTGCGCGAGAGCGCTATTGCCGCTGCAGATTACGATGCCCAGTTCACCGCAGAGTTTGATGAAGCCAATCAGCAAGAGTTACAGGATCGTCAGGCGCTGCGTCGTGTATCGGGACTTTCAACTGAGCTTCAAGATGTTAACGATGCTGAATATCGCCAGCTTCGTCTAGAAAAAGTTGTCTTGATCGGCGTTTGGACACAAGGCACCGCCGTTGAGGTTGAGAACTCTATGAAGGAGCTGGCCGCGCTTGCCGAAACTGCGGGCTCGCAAGTGATGGAAGGTTTCATACAACGGCGCGATCGCGCAGATCCATCAACATTTATTGGCTCTGGAAAAGTGCAAGAAGTTCGTCAATCGGTCATCGCCACCGGTGCCGACACCGTCGTCTGCGACGGTGAGCTATCGCCAGCTCAGTTGCGATCGCTAGAGTCAAAGCTCAAAGTTAAAGTGATTGATCGCACCGCTTTGATTTTGGATATTTTCGCCCAGCATGCAAAATCTCGTGAAGGTAAAGCGCAAGTCGAATTAGCGCAGATGAGTTACATGTTGCCGCGTTTGCGTGGTTGGGGTGACTCGCTCTCGCGCCAGGCTGGTGGTATCGGTGGTCGCGGTCCAGGTGAAACAAAAATTGAGACCGATCGTCGTCGCATTAACGACAAGATGGCCAAGCTACGCAAAGAGATTAAAGAGATGAAGGTCGCTCGTGACACCAAGCGACAAGAGCGGACTAAAAACAATATTCCTTCAGTAGCCATCGCTGGTTACACCAATGCTGGAAAATCCTCGTTGATGAATCGCATCACTGGCGCAGGAGTGCTGGTAGAGAATGCACTCTTTGCGACGTTGGATCCCACGGTTCGCAGAGTGACGGCCAGTGATGGTCGGATCTACACGTTGGCAGACACCGTTGGCTTTGTCCGCCATCTGCCGCATCAACTAGTTGAGGCATTTAAATCAACGCTTGAAGAAGTCGGTGGTGCTGATTTGATTGTGCACGTTGTTGATGGCTCAGACCCAGATCCCCGCGGCCAGATCACCGCGGTGCGACAAGTCATTAATGAGCTAGGCGGGGGCGATATTCCAGAGATCATCGCTATCAATAAAGCAGATATTGCTGCGCCAGAAGTACTGATGCAGATCCTTCGAGAAGAGTCCAACGCCTTCGCATTTTCGGCACGAACCGGTTTTGGAATGGCAACGCTGCAGAAGGCGATCGAGACTTCGCTGCCTCGCCCACGTGTAGAAATACATTGCGTCATTCCCTTTACGCGGGGAGATCTCGTTTCAGCGATTCATAATCGTGGTGAAATTCTTTCGGAGAATTACTCCGAACATGGAACAATCATCCACGCAATGGTCGATGGTGAGATCAAGAAAAAGTTAGAGGAAGAGTTAGGTGCGGTGTGAGTGAGGTTCTGACACTAGGTCAAACACCGCTTTCGGCTGCCGTTGATCGCACTTTGGTCTCCATTCTCCAAGGAGAAGTTGTCGTTGTTGCAGCAGAGCACGCCTATATGTATCTCTGTGATGCCTTTAATCCAACTGCAGTAGAGCGTCTGCACAATTTGCGTGGAGATAAGCCAGGCACGGCGGCTCAAGTAATGGTTGGAAATGTTTCTGCAGTCAGCGGGTTGGCGAAGGATTTTGATTCAGACTGGCAGAAGATCGCTGAGAAGTTCTGGCCAGGTTTGCTCACGATGCAACTGGCACCCCAAGCTGCTCTTAACTGGGATCTTGGCGATAATCGCACGCTAGGAGAATTTGCACTTCGCATTCCTAACCGAGAATTTATTTTGACCCTGCTTAAACGAAGCGGCCCACTCGCTGCAGCCAGCGCCGCTCGAGCAGGTACGGCTCCTTCCAGAGATCTTCAGTCGGTCCCCGCCCTTCAATCTGAAGTCGGCGTCTTTGTTGATGAAGGGGAGTTGCCAGAAGGCCCCGTCTCATCGGTACTGCGTCGTGGCGTCATTGGTGCCAGTGGCGGCATTGAACTCGTCCGCGAAGGCGTGATTACGCTGGCAGATCTGCAGGAGATCGTGCCTGGCGTGAGCCGCAGCGTGGAGTAATTACTCGCGCTTACATAATAAGGTTGGCCCATGAGCGATACCTTTTTCGGTCCAGATTTTGATGCCCTGACCAAGCAAGATCCCGATATTGCTGCCCTGCTACTTTCTGAGCTAGAGCGCCAGCGCAACGGTTTGCAATTGATTGCAAGCGAGAATTTCACTTCGCCTGCTGTTCTTACCGCGCTTGGCTCCACTCTTTCTAATAAGTATGCCGAGGGTTATCCAGGCAAGCGTTACTACGGCGGCTGCGAAGAGGTCGACAAAGTAGAAGTGATCGGCATCGAACGCGCCAAGTCGCTTTTTGGGGCAGAACATGCCAACTTGCAGCCGCATTCCGGTGCAAGCGCCAACATCGCTGTCTATCAAGCATTCACCAAGCCAGGTGACACGGTACTTGCTATGTCACTGCCTCACGGCGGACATCTCACGCATGGTTCAAAGGTCAACTTCTCGGGCAAGTGGTTCAACATCGTCTCTTACGGCGTCCGTGCCGACAATGAACTCATTGATTACGACGAGCTGCGTGATCTGGCGATTGCCAATAAGCCAAAGATGATCTGCACCGGTGCTACCGCGTACCCAAGCTTGATCGACTTCGAAAAAGTTCGCGCGATTTGCGATGAAGTCGGGGCAATCATGTGGGTCGATGCTGCTCACTTCATTGGTTTGGTCGCTGGAAAGGCGATCCCATCACCGGTTCCGTACGCGGATGTAGTCTCCTTTACAACTCACAAAGTTCTACGTGGTCCTCGCGGCGGAATGATCCTTTCAAAGGCTGAGCACGCTGCGGCGATCGATAAGGCAGTCTTCCCTGGAATCCAAGGCGGACCGATCATGAGCGCAGTAGCTGGCAAAGCGATTGCTTTGAAGGAAGCTTCTGAAGTTGCTTATCAAAATTATGCCAAGCAAGTTATTACCAATGCGCAAGCGTTGGCTGCGGGGCTAGAAGCAGAAGGTATGCGCGCGGTCTCTGGTGGAACCCAGACCCACTTGGCGCTCATGGATATTCGCTCCACTGGTGTCACTGGAAAAGTTGCCGATGAGCGTTGTGGCCTCTCAGGAATCACGCTTAATAAAAACGCGATCCCTTATGACCCAGAAACTCCAGCAGTAACAAGCGGAATTCGTGTGGGTTCAGCGGCGACCACGACTCAAGGCATGGGCGTTACCGAGATGAAGCAGATTGCAAGCCTGATTGCACGAGCAATCAAGGATGGCGGCGAGCCTGCAAAGGCGGCTGCAATTGCAGCAGACGTCCGCGAACTCACTGCGCGCTTCCCGGTATACCCACGTTAATCGGCGCACACCGAAGTCTGCTTACGATCTGAGAGCGATGTTGATACCTCAAGAGATGTGGCGCAGAGATGCGTGAATATCTCGTCACTGGTGCGCTCGCCGCAATCATCTGTTACTTCCTTACGCCGATGATTCGTACTATCGCGTTACGGTCGGGAGCATTTGTACAACTGCGCTCGCGCGATGTTCACACCACCATCACTCCGCGTTGGGGTGGTATCGCGATGTGGCTTTCAATGGCAATTACATTTCTCATAGTCAGTCACTTGCCGCTTATCAATTCGGGAATGACGGGGGAGACGCTCGGTATTTTTGAAGCGGGCACGTTTGTGATGTTGCTCGGTGCACTCGATGATCGCTTTGATTTAGATGCTGTGACAAAGTTTGCAGGACAAGCGCTTGCTGGTGGAATTTTATTGTTACACGGTGTGCAGATTCTTTGGTTGCCGATCAATGGCATTTACACCTTGCCACCAAACATTGGACAGTTGCTTACAGTCATATTTGTCATGCTTGTCATCAACGCAGTGAACTTCGTTGATGGTCTCGACGGATTAGCCACAGGCATTGTGGCAATTTGTGCAACTGCCTTCTTTGTTTTCTCCTATGTTCTGGCAGTAGACAATGGTTTTAATCGCGCCGGTGCACCATCCCTGATTACCATGATGGTGATTGGCATGTGTTTGGGATTTCTTACTCATAATTTTTACCCTGCAAAAATTTTCATGGGCGACTCAGGTGCAATGCTTCTTGGGTTGTTGCTCGCAGCTTCGGCAATTACATTGACGGGCCAGATCGATATCAACGCTCTCTCAAATCAAAGTCAGCGCTCCACGCTGGTTCCATTGATCCTGCCATTTACTATTTTGGGAATACCGCTTCTCGATCTTGGAATGGCGATTGTTCGTAGGCTTCGAGCTGGTCGATCACCATTTTCGGCAGATCGTGAACACATGCACCACCGGCTCTTGCGCATGGGCAATTCCCAGCGTCGCGCGACCTTCATCCTTTATCTCTGGACCGCCATGTTTGCTGCGCCTACGGTCGTCGCAGCTTTTGAACCGCTCTGGGTGGCCTTCTTGCTCGCTGCGCTTATTGGAGCAATGTCGATTTACCTTATTTATATCACTCGAAAAAATAGGCATGAGCAGAGTGTTGCCGTATCCTCTGCTTCATGATGCAACAACGTAACAACGAACGAGCCCTCTGGTCGATTCTGGCCTACCTCGTTGCCGGCTTAGTTGTATGGGGCGCGATCGGATATGGAATTGATCGCTGGGTGGGCAAACACCATTACTTCATTATTGGCGGACTCGTTCTTGGTTTAGGTTCTTCGATTTATCTTGCATGGCTTCGATTCGGTCGTGATTAATTCATGAGCAATCTTGTTGGTGGCCCTTCACAGGAAGCACAACTGGGAAAAGGTGCAGCGATCCCCGCACTCATAGTTGGAGTTATCGGTTTAATCGCTTCATCGATCGCCAAAGGTCTTGCTGGATTTTACGGCGCATTATTGGCGCAAGCGGTCGTCATTATTTTCTTCGCGGTGCACCTGCTGATTTCTAAAGCTGCACGGAAAATGGATCCCACCGCAGTGATGGTGCTAGCAATGCTCTCTTACTTTGTGAAGATTGTGATTCTTGGAGCAATTTTCTTGCTTGTGCTGATCAATGTCAGTGCTACCACTCTTAATCGCACCTGCTTTGGCGCAGTAGCGATAGCAGTGATCGTTGCATGGCTCACTGGTGAAGTGCGCGCCTTCTTCGCATTACGCATGCAGATGCCTCTGCCCGAAAAGAAGTAGTGGACTATGGCTGGTAACGCACCCGAAGATGGCGCTTTCTGGACGATTACCTCCTACCTGATCGCTGGGCTGGGCTTCTGGGGTGGAGTGGGCTTTGCTGCCGACCACTACCTCAAGACTCATTATTGGACGCTGGTGGGGTTATTAGTCGGCTCTGGCACGGGCTTCTATCTGATCTGGGTTCGCTTCATCAGGGATGACCTGAATAAGCCAGATCCACGGCTGCCAAAGAGCGAAAAATAGCGAGCAAGATCACCCGTGGCCACCCATGATCAGGCCTCAGGCCCTCATGGATAGGTCATTGATAAGTTTGCCAGCCATCCCTTATTACCTTTAAGGTAAGGCGTCTTTAACCCTCACGGCCCGCTCTCTCGCGAGCCACTGATGAACGTTACGGAGTTGCACCTTGTCGCTCGCGCTACATCATGCGTTGAATATGGCTCAGCCAGGCTTTGTGCCACCGAGCAGCAGTGACTTCTTTTACAACCCAGCATTTGGAAGTTCGATTCTGGCGACTAAGCCAGTCATGTTGCTTCTCTTCTCGGTCATCCTGATTACAGCTTTCTTTACCCTTTCTGCTCGCAAAGCGGCTGTTGTCCCATCTCGCCTGCAATTTGCTGGTGAAGCGATCTACGGTTTTGTACGCAATGGAATTGGCCAAGATGTCATTGGCGAAGAGTTCCAACGCTTCACACCGCTTCTCTTTGCAATCTTCACCTTTATCTTGACCAACAACCTTTTCGGCGTTGTGCCATTTATGCAATTTCCAACAATGTCGCATATCGGTTTTCCGGTTTCGATCACCATCTTCGTGTACATCACCTATCACTGGGTAGCGATTAAGAAGAAGGGGCTTGGACGCTATCTCAAAGAGATGTGCTTCATGCCGGGTGTTCCAAAGCCAATTTATGTCATCTTGGCACCAGTTGAATTTCTCACTTACTTTGCTGTTCGTCCGTTGACGCTTGCGATGCGTTTGTTTGGAAATATGTTCGCGGGTCACTTGCTCTTGCTTCTCTTCACACTTGGTGGCGAGTACATGCTCAAGAGCGCAGCATTTGTAAAAGCTTTTGCGGTTCTCTCTTTTGGTCTTGCCATTGGATTGAGCTTCTTTGAAATGGGTATTGAGTGCTTGCAGGCGTACATCTTTACGCTGCTCGCCGCTCTTTACATCGCCGGCGCGCTCGCCGACGAGCACTAACTCCGCAAGGAGCATCTCGAAAAAGGAAAAAATAGGTTTGGCCAAGCACCGGCTCGGTCAATAGTTGAAGGGAAGTAACATGAAAGGCACACTCAGCATCGTGGGCTTTGGTCTTTCGACCATCGGTCCTGGTACAGCAACAGGACTTATTTTCGCTGCTTATATCAACGGCGTAGCTCGCCAACCAGAAGCTCGCAGCATCTTGCAGCCAATCGCATTCCTTGGATTCGCTCTTGCTGAAGCTCTTGCAATTTTCGGTCTCGTTCTAGCTTTCGTTCTCAAGTAAGGAATACCCCTCTCGAGAAAGAGCGGAACATACATGACCACCCATCTCATACTTAAGGCTGCGACTGTCTATAAGGACGCTCCAAGCCCAGTTGTACCTAGCGTTGCCGAAATTATTGTCGGTCTTATCGCTTTCTCAATTCTCTTCATTCTCCTTAAGAAGAAGGCAGTTCCTGCTTTCGAAAAGGCGTATGCAGCTCGTACTGCAGCGATTGAAGGCGGAATTGAAAAGGCTGAGGCTGCACAGAAAGAGGCAGAGGCAGCACTCGCTGCTTACACAGCTCAACTCAGCGAGGCTCGTGCCGAGGCACAAGCAATTCGCGAAGAAGCTCGTGTCCAAGGTTCAGCAATTATTGAAGATCTCCGTAGCAAGGCCCAAGAAGAAGCAAACCGCATCACAACTGCTGCACGCGCTTCTATCGAGGCCGAGCGTCAACAAGCGGTCGCATCTTTGCGCCACGAAGTTGGCTCGCTTGCTACCGAGCTTGCCTCGAAGATTGTCGGCGAAGCCCTTGATGACCATGTTCGTCAATCAGGCATCGTTGATCGCTTCCTAGCTGATTTGGAGAAGAGCGAAAAGTGATCGCACTTGGTGGAAAAAGTCGTCAATCGTTAGCGAGCCTTCGTGGCACGCTCGATGAGCAGCTCAAAGGGCTTTCGCCTGCCGACTGCACTGCTATTTCCCATGATCTCTTTATCGTTCTCGCTTCGCTCAATTCATCGATCGGCTTGCGACGCGCATTCACTGACCCTTCGCGTGATGCTGCGTCTAAGAGCGCACTGCTCGTAGATCTCTACGGAAAGTCAATCTCCAAGAGCGCACTTTCTCTTCTCGAAGCTGCTGTTTCACTTCGCTGGTCTTCACCGGTTGATGTTGCCAGTGCAGTGGAACAGTTAGCGATTGAGGCTGAAGCAACAGCAGCAAATGCCGAAGGCTCACTCGATCGCTTGCAAGACGAACTCTTTGCTTTTGAGTCACTTCTTGTAGAGAGTGCAGATCTTCGCGGAGCTCTTGCGCTCACCAACGTAGAGACTCAATTCAAGGCCGAACTCGTCCACGGCTTGCTTGCAGGCAAGGTCGCACCATCAACCCTTCGCCTCATCACCGAGTTGGTTGGCGCGCTCGATGGTCGCACCATTGAACTGGTGATCGATCTTTATATCCAGACCGTTGCAGCTCGCCGTAATCGTGCGATCGCTGTAGTGCGTACTCGCTCTGCGCTGACACCAGCTCAGACTGAGAAGTTGGTTGCACTGCTTACCAAGCAGATGGGCCAGCCAGTTCACCTCAATGTTGAAATTGATCCAACTGTTCTTGGCGGATTGTCGATTCGCTTCAAGGACGAGATGATCGATGGCACCATCAGTACTCGTGTGGCAGAAGCCGGACGCGCACTCGCAGTTTAATTTTTATTAGGTAGTTGTACCCAAGCTAGAGGAGAAAAAGATGGCCGAACTTACGATCCGTCCCGAAGAGATTCGCGATGCGCTTTCAAAGTATGTAGCCGCATACACACCAAGCGCTGCAGTCCGCGATGAAGTCGGAACAGTTATCGAAGCTGGCGATGGAATTGCTCGTGTGGAAGGTCTTCCATCGACAATGACCAACGAGCTTCTCAAGTTCGAAAATGGCACACTCGGATTGGCGCTGAACCTCGATGTTCGCGAGATCGGTGTAGTTATCCTCGGAGAATTCACTGGCATTGAAGAGGGAACATCTGTGCGCCGCACTGGTGAGATCCTTTCAGTACCAGTAGGCGATGGCTTCCTTGGCCGCGTTGTTGATCCACTTGGTCGTCCAATTGATGGCAAGGGTGAGATCAAGGCAGAAGGAATGCGTGCACTTGAACTTCAGGCACCATCAGTAGTTCAACGCCAACCAGTGAAAGAGCCTATGCAGACTGGTATCAAAGCGATTGACTCGATGACAGCTATTGGTCGCGGACAGCGCCAGCTCATCATTGGTGACCGTCAGACCGGTAAGACCGCGATTGCGATCGATACCATCATCAACCAGAAAGAAAACTGGAAGAGTGGCGATCCAAAGAAGCAGGTTAAGTGCATCTACGTTGCTATTGGTCAAAAGGGTTCAACCATTGCATCTGTAAAGGGTGCGCTGGAAGAAGCTGGCGCGATGGAGTACACAACAATCGTTGCATCTCCAGCCTCTGACCCAGCTGGTTTCAAATACCTCGCTCCGTACACCGGTTCTGCAATCGGTCAGCACTGGATGTATGCCGGGCAACATGTATTGATTATTTTTGATGATCTCTCTAAGCAAGCAGAGGCTTATCGCTCGGTCTCCTTGTTGCTTCGCCGTCCACCAGGTCGCGAAGCGTACCCAGGCGACGTCTTCTACTTGCACTCACGCCTTCTTGAGCGTTGTGCAAAGCTCTCTGATGATCTTGGCGGCGGTTCAATGACCGGCCTGCCAATCATCGAAACAAAGGGCAATGACGTCTCAGCCTTCATTCCTACAAACGTAATTTCGATTACCGATGGTCAGTGCTTCCTTGAGACCGATCTCTTCAACGCTGGTGTTCGTCCAGCTATTAACGTAGGTATCTCGGTATCTCGCGTTGGTGGTTCTGCTCAGACAAAGGCGATCAAGAAGATTGCAGGTCGTTTGCGTCTTGACCTTGCTCAGTACCGTGAACTCGAAGCTTTCGCAGCTTTCGGTTCCGATCTTGATGCAGCTTCAAAGGCCCAACTCGAGCGCGGTGCTCGCATGGTTGAACTCTTGAAGCAGGGTCAATACTCACCTTACTCAGTAGAGCGCATGGCAGTCTCAATCTGGGCCGGAACAACCGGCAAGATGGATTCAATTCCAGTTGCAGATATTCGTCGCTTTGAAGCAGAGTTCTTGGATTACATCTCACACTCACATGCTTCAATCTTCGAAGTTATCTCAACAACTCGTGAGTTGAGCGATGACACAGTTGCAGCGCTTGAGAAGGCAGTCGAATCCTTTAAGGCTCAATTCTCAGCGAGTGCAGGTAAGTAAGTAACTCATGGGTGCCCAACTTCGTATCTATCGCCGCCGAATGCGTTCGGTCAAGGCGACTAAGAAGATTACAAGAGCAATGGAGTTGATCTCTGCCTCTCGTATCGTCAAGGCGCAGCAACGCGTTGCGGCTTCATCGCCGTATGCCAACGAGTTGACTAACGCAGTGAGCGCTGTGGCAACCTATTCCAACACTGTTCATCCATTGACCAGCCCAGCGAACAATCCAAAGCGTGCCGCTGTCTTGGTCATCACCGCAGATCGCGGTATGGCTGGTGCTTACTCGAACGCAGCGATTAAAGAGGGCGATGCAGTAATTGCAAACCTTCGCGGTCGTGGCCTAGAAGTAGATGCTTATTTGATCGGTCGCAAGGCTGTGAACTTCTACCGTTTCCGTAATCGCGCTATTGCAGCGTCATGGACCGGCTTCTCAGATAACCCAACATTTGAGAACGCAAAGGAAGTTTCGCAAGCGTTGATCGAGAACTTTGTGGCAGAGAACGGTGCGGATGAACTTCACATCGTCTTTACTCAATTTAAATCTATGATCACCCAAGAGCCGCTTTCCGACCAACTTCTTCCGCTTGCGGATAAGTCAGAGTCGAGTGAGCCTCGCGGAATCATGCCTATGTATGAATTTGAATCGAGCGCAGAGGGCGTCCTTGACGCACTCCTACCTCGCTATGTCGAAGCACGAGTATTCAATGCGTTGTTGCAATCTGCAGCTTCTGAGCATGCAGCTCGCCGTCGCGCGATGAAGTCAGCAACTGACAATGCTGATGAACTTATTAAGTCACTCACACGACTTGCAAACGCGGCTCGTCAGGCCGAAATTACTCAAGAGATCAGTGAAATTGTTGGCGGCGCAGATGCGCTTGCCTCAGCTAGCGCAGGGAGCGAATGATGTCAGAGACAACCACAGGAAAGCATGGCCGCGTCGCCCGAGTAATCGGACCGGTCGTAGATATCGAATTTCCTGCCGATGCAATGCCAGCGATCTTCAACGCACTTCACGTTGAAGTAACACTCTCTGGCGAGAAGCGCACACTCACCCTCGAGGTAGCGCAGCACATCGGCGATAACGTTGTTCGTGCGATCTCGATGCAGCCAACCGACGGAATGGTCCGTGGAGCTGCTGTGTCAGATTCAGGCGCCCCAATCTCAGTGCCAGTGGGCGATGTGACAAAGGGTCACGTCTTTAACACCCTCGGTGAGTCACTCGATGTCCCAACATCATCACTTGATGTGAAAGAGCGTTGGCCGATCCACCGCCAAGCACCTGATTTCGATCAGCTCGAGTCAAAGACCGAGATGTTTGAGACCGGTATCAAAGTTATCGACCTTCTCACCCCTTATGTACGCGGTGGAAAGATTGGTCTCTTCGGTGGTGCTGGTGTAGGTAAGACCGTTCTTATCCAAGAGATGATCTATCGCGTAGCTGAAAACTTCGGTGGCGTATCTGTATTCGCCGGTGTTGGTGAGCGTACCCGTGAAGGTAACGATCTATTCCTCGAAATGACAGAGACTGGCGTTATCAACAAGACAGCCCTGGTCTTCGGTCAGATGGATGAGCCACCTGGAACGCGTCTACGTGTTGCGCTTTCAGCTCTCACAATGGCTGAGTACTTCCGCGATGTTCAGAAGCAAGACGTGCTTCTCTTCATCGATAACATCTTCCGCTTTACTCAAGCTGGTTCAGAGGTATCAACACTTCTTGGCCGTATGCCATCAGCTGTGGGCTACCAGCCAACACTCGCTGATGAGATGGGTCAGCTCCAAGAGCGCATCACATCTACCCGCGGCCACTCGATCACATCGATGCAGGCAATTTACGTTCCTGCCGATGACATCACCGACCCAGCTCCACACACAACCTTCGCTCACTTGGATGCAACCACAGTGTTGTCTCGTCCGATCTCAGAGCTTGGTATCTACCCAGCCGTGGATCCACTTGACTCAACTTCACGCATCTTGGATCCTCGCTACATCGGCGAGCACCACTTCCGCGTTGCAAACCGTGTCAAGCAGATCTTGCAGCGTTATAAGGATCTTCAAGACATCATCGCAATCTTGGGTATCGACGAACTTTCAGAAGAGGATCGCATCTTGGTTGGTCGCGCACGTCGCATCCAGCGCTTCTTGTCACAGAACACATTCGTGGCAAAGGTCTTCACCGGAATCGACGGATCATTCGTACCACTATCAGAGACCATCGAAGCATTCGAAGCTCTCGCAGATGGAAAGTATGACCACGTTCCAGAGCAGGCATTCTTTATGTGTGGCGGTCTAGAAGATGTAGAGCGCAAGGCAGCAGAGTTGGCTAAGGCATAACCTGATGGCCATTCTTACCGTTGAAGTAGTTTCGCCCGAAAAGCGTGTCTGGTCGGGCGAAGCCACAATGGTTTCTGCCCGCACACTCGATGGTGACATCGGAATCATGCCAGGACACATCTCACTCCTAGGAGTGCTCGTCCCTGGAATCATCACTGTAAAGAGCGCAGATGGAAATACATCTGACTTTAATATGGCTGGTGGCTTTATCTCAGTGAATAAAGATCGAGTATCAGTACTCGGCGAAGAGATCGTTAAATAACGTCGACCTGAGCACCAAGAGCGCGTAAGTCTGCTGCAAAATTTGGGTAGCCGCGCTCAATATGAAACGCATCTTCCACGATGGTGACACCATCACTGCATAACGCAGCCAAAACCAACCCAGCGCCGGCTCGGATATCTGTAGCTACTACTGGCGCGCCAGAAAGTTGTTCTTTGCCAGAAATTGCCGCATGGTGTCCATCGACAGTAATTGCAGCACCTAAGCGCTGAAGCTCATTCACAAACATAAAGCGCGCTTCAAAGACATTCTCAGTCACTATCGCGCTACCAGTCGCGATCGCATTGAGGGAGATCGCCATAGGTTGTAAATCGGTGGGAAATCCAGGGTAGGGAAGTGTTGCAACATCAATCGCGACCGGGCGTTGATCCATCTTGACTCTAAAGCCATCGGCAGTTGAAGTGATCACTGCACCAGCCGCTACGAGTTTGTCGAGTGGAATCTCCAAGTGGTCAGCTCGCCCGCCTTTGATCGTGATGTCGCCACGAGTCATCGCTGCAGCAAAGGCCCATGTTCCAGTAACAATTCGATCTGGCAGCGTAGCGTGATCTGCAGGTGTTAGCCGTTCCACGCCTTGCACAGTGATTGTGGGTGAACCAAGTCCTTGGATCTGTGCACCCATTTTGATCAGATATTCACCGAGATCGATGATATCTGGTTCGCGTGCGACGTTATGAATGATGGTAGTTCCGTGCGCTAAGACAGCGGCGGTCATAATGTTTTCGGTAGCGCCAACGCTTGGGAACTTTAATTCAATCTCTGCTCCGTGAAGTCCGTTGGGGGCTTTGGCAATAATAAAGCCGTGTTCGAATGCGATCTCAGCACCCATTGCTTCTAGGCCAGCAATATGAAAATCAAGCCCACGAGATCCGATCGCATCTCCGCCAGGAAGCGAAATCTCTGCTTGGTGCACTCGAGTAAGTAGTGGTCCCAGAACGTTGATGGAGGCGCGCATTTTGCGCACCAAATCGTATTCAGCGATATGTCCAGGAACTTCCGGGACATCAATTGTCATGATGTTAGATGAGGCATCGAATGTGACAGAGCAGCTAAGGCGGCGCAAGAGCTCGGACATAATTCCGACATCTGCGATATCAGGAACATTGCGCAGCGTGTTCACGCCTGGAGCTAAGAGCGATGCAGCCATCAACTTCAGCGCAGAGTTTTTTGCGCCCGTAACAGTGACCTCGCCAACCAATCGCGCAGGGCCATGGATACGTAGAGCAGAAGAACTCTCAGGCATGGTCCTACTTTCGGCGAATGGGGGTGGTCTCTAGGGTCTTATTTTAACTGGTCTGATCGTACTGCCTCGAATAGGCTGACCCCATGGTTAATTTGACGCGTATCTATACAAAAACAGGCGATGATGGCACAACATCTCTCGGAGATATGAGTCGCACCTCTAAGAATGATCCGCGACTAGAGGCATATGCAGATGTCGATGAAGCAAACTCGACAATTGGTGTTGCCCTCGCACTAGGTGGAATTACCGATGAATTGATCACCAAGCTCTTGATCCGCATCCAGAATGATCTCTTCGATGTGGGAGCCGACCTCTGCACACCAGTGATCGACAACCCAGAACATGAACCACTTCGCGTCCTTGAGTCCCAAATTTCATATCTGGAAGAGCAGATTGACCACTACAACGCATCACTAGAGCCGCTGCGCTCGTTTGTGCTTCCATCCGGAACTCCTGCTGCCTCCTTGCTACACGTATCTCGCACTGTTGTGCGTCGGGCAGAGCGCTCCACCTGGCACGCGATTCATTCATTTGGTGCAGGTGTAAATCCGCTCACAGCCAAATATCTCAATCGCTTATCCGATCTGCTCTTTGTCTTGGCTCGCGTAACAAATAAGGAGCGCGGAGATGTTCTCTGGGTGCCAGGAGCGCATCGCTAGCACACGAGCTAATTGCCGGCAGTTGGAGAAGGAGTTGGCGTATCTGACTGCGTAGGACTAGTGATTGGTTCTGAACTTGTCGTTGGTTCTGGACTTGAAGCAAGAGTGATATTTACTCCAGGAGCAGGTGTAAAGAGATCACTTGGAATCGTTTCATCCGGCGGCGTTACCCAACACTTAGCGCTGATATTTGTAAATTTCATGCCATTGCCTAATGGCACCCCACTGACCATGACGATTGTGAGAACGTCATGAGCTGCGCTCGCACCTGAAAGTGTGCGCAGGGTGCCTAGTGTGATGATCGAACTCGGATCGCTGGGGTCTGGCCCCAAAAGGGAGGAATTCACTTCCCACCACGAACAGCCATTTGTTGCGGCAGCAAGAATCGCGCCACACGCCACTGCTTGCAGTGAGGGGTTTGATGGATCTGGAGCGCATTGATCAACCGAAGCTGACGGATCTTTGCTCTTAGAGAGAATACTGACAAGCTCACTTGCGCTAGGCACCTTGGCATAAACACCATTGGCCGAAACAAAGCCAGAGGGTGGCCAATGTGGCGCAGGTGAAGGTGGAATTCCTATACGTGGGCGTGGCCGGTAGTAATAGTGATGAACGATAGTTTTATGAACGCTACCTGTCTTTGCAGTGGTGAGAGGTGCGGGTTTACTGGTGGCATGAGAAGTCGGTTTGTGAGCGTGAGCGCTTACTTTTGGTTGTGGATGTGGCTTAGCAACAGAGGTCGATGCGTGTGCAGCGCTACTCGCCAAGGTGAGTGAGGCAATCAGTGAGAGCGCACTCCCAAGAAGTATTGCGCCTCGTTTCATAGCGCTATTTTGCCGTATGGGCGTGCCGAAAGGTTAATTACATCCACCTTTTGGCGCACTTTAGGAGAGAATATGCGGGTGAGTCCGCGCAGAAATCGCCCCAAGGCACGAGGTCGTGGTGCTCGACCTGAATCCGAGCGCGATCCAGCCCAATCCTTTCAAAGTATTGAAGAACACCACGAAGGTATTTATACAGTCCGCAAAATCACTGGTTCGAGTTCGAATAAACCTTATCGATGCCCAGGTTGCGATCAATTAATTCCTACTGCCACACCACACATTGTGGCGTGGATTGATGATGACATTGATTCGCGTCGCCATTGGCATACTGCCTGTTGGAGTAAGAAAGACCAACGCAGGCCAAATACCGAGCGCAGTCGTAACGCTCCTCGTTACTAATCGTTACTAATCGGCATTAACCGTGGAGAATGGTTGTCATCTTTCTCACGAATTTATCTGCGGCAGCAGTTCGTTTAAATGATGTGAATGTCATCGGCAACGAGAAGCGAGGCCTGACTAGGCTGCGTGGATAAGTAAATTCGCGCAGTCCCTCAGGTCCATGAATCCGGCCATAACCGCTATCTTTTGCGCCACCAAATGGCAGCGTTGAAATTCCGGCGAAAGCAATCACTGAATTAATTGAGACCATTCCACATTCCAAGCTGGCAGCAATCTCCTTGCCGTGCGCCTTTGACCAAACCGATGCACCAAGACCGTATTTGCTGGCGTTTGCTTTCACGATCGCTTCGCCCATAGTTGCTACCCGAGTGATAGTCAGCGTAGGGCCGAAAGTTTCTTCGGCAATCGCCAAGCTATCTTCCGGCACATTGAGCATGATCGTTGGTTCAACAAATGGTGGTTGCACTGAATCGATGCTGCCAGCAATGAATTGTGCGCCGTGCTGCGCTGCATCTTTGATGTGCGAATCGATGACCTTCAACTGAGAGGGCATCGTCGCGGGTCCATATGAAACGCCGGCTTTAAGTGTGGCGGCTTGCCGAGAGATCTCGGCAATGAAGTGATCGGCAACATCGTTGTGGACATAGACCCGTTCGATGCCGATGCAGGTTTGACCTGCGTTGGACATCGCACCCCAGAGAATATTCTCTGCTGCTTGTGCAATGTCGGCATCGCGATCAATAATCGCTGGATCTGTTCCGCCACATTCAAGAACAACTGGTGTCATGGTTGTGGCGCAGGCGGCAGCAACTTTTTTTGCAGTAGCGGTAGATCCAGTGAAAGCCAACTTGTCGACGCCGCTGGCTGTGAGAGCAACTCCTGTTGCTGGACCGCCAGTAACAGTGAAGAGCACATTGGCTTGCGGAGCTACTTCGTTAAAAGTTTCACCAAGCCAATGACCCACACCTGGCGTGAATTCACTTGGTTTAAAGACCACAGTGTTACCCGCAGCCAACGCGTAGGCGATAGAGCCCATCGGGGTGAAGATCGGGTAATTCCATGGACCGATCACACCTACGACGCCATAGGGAACATATTGAACTTGTGCTGACATGTTGGCGAAGAGCAATCCAGGGGCACGGTGAGAAGTGCGTAGATAGCGGTGAGCTTTCTTCGCTGACCAAGAGAGGTGTGAGAGTGCGAGAGAGATTTCCAACTGGGCATCGCTGATTGGCTTTCCGGTCTCATCACTGATGATCTTCGCTATCTCATCCATACGAGCTGCGATAAGTGCTGCCCACTTCTGCAAAATTTCTTTACGCCCTGAAAAGCCAATTGCTTGCCAATTCTTGAGGCCGTGTCTTGCACGGGCAACCGCCTGCTCGACATCGGCTGGCGAGGTGTCTCGGTAACGGCCAACTTCCTCGCCTGTGAGGGGTGAATACGAGATCAACTCTGGGTAAGAATCTGTAAAGCTCATGCGCTAAGACTAAACTTATTTCGTGTCAGAGTTAATACGTCCCAGCACCGTTTTGCCTGCAGAACGCCGGCCGATCACAATCACTACCTCAGATGGCTTACGCCTGATTGGTGAAGTCGCCACCCCTGTGGGCGGAGCAAGCGCATCGCTGCTCTGTCTGCATCCAAACCCTTCAGGTGGCGGAATGATGGATAGCCACGTGTATCGCAAAGCGGCAAATCGTCTGCCTGCGCTGGCTGGGATAGAAGTGATTCGTTTTAATACTCGAGGCACTAAAAGTGAAGCGGGACAATCCGAGGGCACCTTCGACAACGGTGAAGCAGAAGAAGCCGATGTATTAGCGGCTATCGAGTATGCGTTTAGAGAGCTCCATGTGAAAAAGCTCTGGGTTGTTGGTTGGTCATTTGGTACCGATCTTGCTTTGCGTTATGCAAAGGATTCACGCCTTGCAGGACTTATCTTGCTCAGTCCACCGCTACAACGAACCAAGCAGAGCGATCTAGAATTTTGGGAGAGCGACCCACGTCCGGTCTATGCATTCGTACCGGAGCATGATGAGTATCTCAATCCTGCACAGGCAGTAGAGCGCTTTGCAGCTTTTCCATCTCTGAACTTAATTCCTGTAGCCGATGCCAAACATCTTTGGGTAGGCGAGCCTTTTGTGTATTACATTCTTAATCAGATCACAGAAATTATTGCTCCGAGCAAGGCGCCGTTGCCAACCGAAGCGTAAACCTAAAGAGCTTTAACTCTGATCTGCTTTAGGAAATACGACTTCGTCAAGAATCAATAAGACCGCTGCAGCGATGGGAACTGCAAGTATTCCGCCAACAATTCCAAGCAAACTCACACCGACTAGCGCAGCAATAATTGTCACTAAGCCTGGGATCGAAAGTGAGCGGCGCATGATGCGCGGCATGATCAGATAATTTTCAACCTGGACATATGCAAGATAGAGACAAAGAACCACGATTGCATCGGTCGGTGACTTAGTCAGCGCAACGATAGTAAATGCGGTACAGCCCAATATATGTCCTACAAGAGGAATTAATCCGCACAGGAATACCAAAAGCGCAATTGCTTGTGGGTATGGGATGTTAAGGCAGAGCGCGAGAACGAGAGCAAAGATCGCGGCAATAAATGCCACTGTGGCTTGCCCGCTCACAAACGATCCGATACGCAGAATAATGGCATCGGTAATTTTAGAGATCCGCTCACGCCTTGATCGTGGTGCAAAGCGATAGGCAGTTGCAGTCACCGAAGGCAGTGAAGCTAAGAAATAGAGCGTTAAAATCAAAATAGTGAGCGCAGCGATAGCGCCAGAGAGGACAGCTTTTCCAACGCCAATGACGCCACCAAATGCGCTCATCACAAATTGGCCATTGTGAATCGAAGAGGCAACCTTCTTTTGAATGCTATCGATAATGCCGTAATGGCTATTAAGTTTGGCAAGAGTGGGATTATTTTTTAGATTTGATATCAAAGTAGGGGCATTACGGATGAGCGCATCGAGCTGCTTGATCACAGGCGGAATCACTACCGCTGCAAAAAGCCCCACAAAGGCTACGACGCAGCCGATCACTGCCAGAACAGCGAAGCGACGTTGGAGCCCGCGTCTGCGGAAAAACTCCACTGCCGGGTTGAGTCCCGCGGCCAAGAAGAGTGAGATCAAGATCAGTACAAAAACCTGGCTGGCGCTGGCAAAGGCTTTAAGGAGAGTGATAGCGATGACTGCGCCAGCAGCGGCTAAGAAGCCGAAATAAAAGGGGTGAGCACGGTCCAGGGGCGCTCCCAGTTGACCCAAGGAGTGATCGCTAGCCCCCGCCGTCTCCTTTGAGCCATGATCCTTGCTTCCAAAATGTAATGAAGGTTTCTTCAGCGCCATAGTTTGATGATACGCAATTCTCGCCCGAATACGAGAGGATAGCCCCGTGAGCGAGCTAAGAATTACTGGGTTGAGCGAGGAGATGCTCAATCTCTCGCTCATGCCCTGGCGCAAGCCGCTCGAGGATTGGCCAGAAGATCCCGGACTGACCTCTATGCGAGGCATCTCCCGTCACATCGTGCGTTTAATCCGTACGGGTGAGAGCGAACGAGAAGTATTTGCGGTCAAAGAGACGGTCGAGGAGTTTGCCAAGCGCGAGTATGAAATTTTGCGCGAGCTCAACCACCGCAACGCTCCGTGCGTGGAGCCGGTTGCGATCGTTGATGGTCGACTCGACAATCGGGCTAACCCGCTGCCAGTTGCTATTGTGACGAGGTATCTGCCTTACTCGCTTCCATACCGCGTCATCATGAGCGGGGATGTGACCCCACATGAAATCACCACCATGGCCAATGCGCTCGCGCTGCTCCTGGTCCGCCTGCATCTATTGGGCTTCTGGTGGGGCGACTGTTCGCTCTCGAACACGCTCTTTCGCCGAGATGCCAATGAGTATGCCGCCTACCTTGTCGATGCTGAGACCGGTGAATTCCAAAACCATTTGAGCAATGGCCAGCGCGAACATGATTTAGATATTGCACACTTCAATGTGGCGGCAGAACTTGAGGATCTGGCCTCCGCTGGCGTATTGCACCCAGGCATGGACCCGATCCGTGCAGCAGATGGCGTCATCAAGCGCTATCGCAGACTGTGGCAGATGCTCAAGGAGCCTCAGATTCTGGATCCTTCTGATCGTCACGCAGTTGAGAAAGCGATGCGCTCAGTTCAGGACCTTGGTTTTGCAGTCGAAGAAGTAGAAGTAACTCTGGATGGCGATAAAGGTGCGCTTAAATTCACTCCAAAACTTGTGGCCGCTGGTTATCACCAAAATCGCCTATGGGAGCTCATGGGTATTCACGCCGAAGAACTTCAGGCAAAGCGGTTGCTTGCATCTTTTGATCGCTTCCGTGGCCGCGAGAAGAAGCCACTTCCACCGATTGAAGACAGCGCCCGTCGCTGGCTGGTTGAAACATATCAGCGCGTGATGAATATGATTCCGAGGGAATTGCAGGGACGAGTTGAGCCAGCGCAGATGTTCCACGAAATTCTCGAACACCGCTGGTATCTAGGAGAAAAAGCAGGTGGTGACCCAGGTCTGACATTTGCAACCGAGGATTACATTAAAACTATTTTGCCGTATCGAAATCAGTATGGTGCAAGTTCGCAAGAAAGTGCGCAGGTTGATGCATGAGCATGCCCTCTAATTTTGGACGAGCCTTTGATTTAAGCGCTCTGAAAAACCCGATTACCGAAGATGCAATCTTTGGAATTTCTGTCAGCCAGAAAAATTTAATTGAAGAGTTTTTACCCGCATCCAATCAATTGCCTGTCATCATCGTCTGCTGGTCCTCTAAAAGCAAAGCGTCCCTGGATGCGATGGCTGGCCTTGGCGCCCTCTTTAAGGAAGTTGCACAGTTAGGACCAGATGCGCCGTGGCTGCTTGGAAATTTGAATGTTGATAAGGAAGCTGCAGTAGTAAAAGCTCTTCAGATTCCGACCGTCCCTTTTGCTATCGCATTAATCGGTGAACAATTGGTGCCACTCTTTGAAACCCTGCCTTCTCCAGAGCAGTTACGCGTCGTTGTGGAACGCGTCGTGGCTCTGGCTGCAGAGCGCGGAGTAGGCCGGGGCTCTTTGAACTCTGTCGCAGATGGGGACGAGTCAGGTCCACAAGCAGCAGAAGAGACGTTAGAACCAGAAGAACTGCGCGCGTTGCAAGCGCTAGAGAGTGAAGATTATGCAGGTGCCGCGGCGGCTTACCGCGAGTGGCTAAACCGTGCTCCAGGTAATGCGCTGGCCCAACTAGGGCTCGCTCAAGTTGAACTCTTGCAGCGAATCGATGGCCTTGATCCGCAATCGGTACTCGCAGAAGCTAACGCCCAACCCGCAAACCACCAACTAGCGATTACTGCAGCAGATATCGAAATCGCGCAAGGGAATTATGATGGTGCATTCACACGGTTAATCAACACTGTGCGCAACACCTCCGGTGATGAACGCAAAGCGGTACGCGAACACCTTGTTATGCTTTTCGCGTTAGTTGACCCATCAGATCCTGTCCTTACAAAGGCCAGACAACAGTTGGCGAGTGCACTTTTTTGAGTAAAACAACCGCTCTTTCCGCGAAGCATGAAAAAAGATATCAACAGAATCTTTTCTTCTTCTTCGGCCTAGCTTTACTTGCTGTCGCTGCGCGTACCCCTGACCTTAAACGCGACCTTGGCGTAAATGATGGCACCTATGGCGTGCTTGTGAGCTTAGGTGCAATCGGCTCCATGTTCGCGTTCTTTACCGTGGGTCAATTAGTGCACCGAATTGGAGTGAAGCCTGTTGTCCTTGCGACGGGAACGCTGATGTATCTCAGCATCGCGCTGATTCCGCACACGCACCGTCCGGTGATCTATGTGCTTATTAATATGATTTTAGGATTTGCATTTAATGCATACAACATCGCGATTCACGATCAAGCTCTCAAGCGTCAGGGGAGTAGTGGTGAATTAATTTTGCCAAGACTCCATGGAGTCTGGTCGGTGGGAACTCTGCTCACGGTCGCACTCGCCTTTGCCGTGACAGCTCATATCTCCTTTGCTTGGCACATCGATGTATTAATGGCACTCTGCTGGCTGGGCACAACTTTCTCACTGCTTAAGCTCACGCCAGTCTTATTTAAAGGCTCTAGCGAGCAGGATGAAAACTCTCGAATCAAAGTAAGTTCGCTCTGGCATATGTTTTTGGAGGACAAGCTCATCGGCTTGGCGTATGTCTGCGCCGTCATGACCGAGTTCTCGACTAACGACTGGGCCACACTTGTCGCTCATCAAGAGATCAAAGCCAGCACTACTTTGAGCATCATTCCTTACTTGCTCTTCATGGTCGGCATGATCACCGGTCGCTTCTTGATGCACACGATGGTGACCATACGCTCAGAGAGTTTTTGGATTAAAAGCTTTGCCGCCGTTGGCGGCGCTGGATTTATTATCTTTTTGCAATTCGCTAAGGCGTTGGCGAATGCACACTTCGGGCTCTCCTTCGCCTGCGAATCTTTGGGCTTCTTGTTAGGCGGCCTCGGTGGCTCCTTCATGGCGGGCACTATCACCCAAATTGCGAGCCGCAGATCTTCACTACCTGGTGGAGTCGTTGTAGCTCAACTGGGAATTATTGTGACGGTATTGACGCTTCTTGTGAAACTCGTGATCTCGTGGGTCGTTGATAAGAGTTCAATCAGTACCGCGTTGATTATTCCAGGCGTGATGTTGATGACGGTGGCGCTATTTAAGAACCTTGGCTCTAAAGAGATCCAAGGTTCTTAAGGTACGACTAGTGAGCTCGTGAAGGCCTAGCCAGCACCCTCGGTGTTGCCAGGATCGGCAGCTTTTACATCGTTGATCTGATACTTCTCGATTGCTTCTTTGATTACCTTGCTCTTCACAACGCCTTGTTCTGCAAGTTGTGAGAGTGCAGCAATAACTATTGATTCCGCATCAACTTTGAAGTGGCGACGTAGCGCGCCACGAGTATCTGATAGACCAAAGCCATCAGTACCAAGTGAGTAGAACGGTTGCTTAACCCAAGGAGCAATCTGATCTTGTACAGAACGCATGAAATCGCTTACTGCGATTACTGGACCCTCGTAGCCTTTGAGCTTGCGAGTGACATACGCACTGCGTTTATCTTCAGGATTCAAAAGGTTGTGGCGATCGGTCTCAAGACCATCGCGACGCAATTCATTCCAAGATGTTACCGACCAAACATTGGCGCTAATGCCCCAATCCTCTTCGAGGAGTTTCTGTGCGCGCATCGCCCAATTCACTCCAACGCCAGAGGCGAGAATTTGTACTTCCTTTTTGCTCTTTGGAGCAGAGGAGTAGAGGTAGAGACCCTTGAGCAGGCCATCGACATCGAGGTTCTCTGGTTCTGCTGGCTGCATGTAAGGCTCGTTGTAGACAGTGATGTAGTAGTAGACATTCTCACTATTCTCGCCATACATGCGTCGCAAGCCATCGCGAACGATATGGCCAACTTCAAATCCAAAAGCTGGGTCGTAAGAAACCACAGCAGGGTTTGTCGAAGCCAAAAGGATTGAGTGACCATCTTCGTGCTGTAAGCCTTCACCGTTGAGCGTGGTACGACCAGCAGTTGCTCCGAGTACGAAGCCACGAACCAACTGATCTGAAGCTGCCCAGAAAGCATCGCCAGTGCGTTGGAATCCAAACATCGAGTAGAAGATGTAAATAGGGATCATTGGCTCATCGTGTGTTGAGTATGACGATCCAACAGCAGTAAAGGATGCAACCGATCCGGCCTCGTTGATACCTTCGTGCAAGATGACGCCAGATGTTGATTCCTTGTAAGAGAGCATCAACTCACGGTCAACCGAGGTGTACTGCTGACCCTTTGGAGAGTAAATCTTCAAACTTGAGAAGAGGCTATCCATACCAAATGTGCGAGCTTCATCAGGAATGATTGGCACAAGGCGTGGTCCGATATTTGGATCTTTAAAGAGATCTTTGAGCAGACGTACAAAGGCCATGGTGGTGGCAACTTCTTGTTGTCCAGAACCGCGCTTGACTGATTCAAATGCGTCTAGTGGCGGTTGAATGAGTGGCTTTGAGATAGCACGACGTGAAGGAACCGAGCCGCCGAGTACGCCGCGTCGCTCCATCAAGTACTTGTACTCAGGAGAGTCAACACCTGGGTGGTAGTACGGTGGTACCTTTGCATCAATCTCTGAATCAGGAATTGGGATCTGTAAGGTGTCGCGGAATTGGATGAGATCTTCAAATGTCATCTTCTTCATCTGGTGAGTGGAGTTACGCGCTTCGAAATGCGAACCGAGCGTCCAACCCTTAATGGTCTTGGCAAGAATCACAGTTGGCTTACCGTTGCGTGAAGTAGCTTCTTTATAGGCAGCAAAGACCTTGCGATAGTCATGTCCACCGCGCTTAAGCGCCCAAATCTTTTCATCGCTCCAGTCGGCAACCATTGCCGCCGTGCGTGGATCGCGACCGAAGAAATGCTCGCGCACGTATGCACCACTCTCGGCCTTAAATGTCTGGTAATCACCATCGGTGGTGCGGTTCATCAAGTCAACAAGCGCACCTTCGGTGTCCTTGGCGAGTAGTTCATCCCACTCACGGCCCCAAACAACTTTGATGACATTCCAACCAGCGCCACCAAAGATTGATTCAAGCTCTTGAATAATCTTGCCGTTGCCGCGAACTGGGCCATCGAGACGTTGCAAGTTGCAGTTAATAACAAAGGTGAGGTTATCCAAGCCTTCGCGAGCTGCTAAGCCGATTGCACCTAGTGACTCTGGCTCGTCGGTTTCGCCATCGCCCAAAAATGCCCAAACGTGTTGCTGGCTTGTATCTTTAATGCCGCGTCCATGTAAGTAGCGATTAAAGCGCGCTTGATAAATTGCGTTGATAGGACCAAGACCCATTGACACAGTTGGGAACTGCCAAAAATCTGGCATGAGGCGTGGGTGTGGGTAGGAAGAAAGTCCGCCGCCTTCATGAGAAAGTTCCTGACGGAATCCATCCATTTGATGTTCCGTCAAGCGACCTTCCATAAATGCGCGTGCATACATTCCTGGACTTGCGTGACCCTGGAAGAAAATTTGATCTCCGCCACCAGGATGATCTTTACCGCGGAAGAAGTGGTTGAAGCCAACTTCATAGAGAGAAGCTGAGGATGCATAGGTAGAGATGTGTCCACCAACTCCGATGCCAGGACGCTGTGCGCGGTGCACCATGATGGCTGCGTTCCAACGAATCATGGCGCGAATGCGACGTTCGAGCGCTTCATCACCAGGAAACTCTGGTTCTACTGCTGATGGAATGGTGTTGATGTAGTTCGTGGTGCGTAACTCTGAAACACCGAGGTTCTGCTGCTGTGCGCGCTCAAGAAGCGAGAGCATCAGATAGCGTGCGCGGACCGGTCCAGCCGCTGAGAGAACGGCGTCGAGGGATTGGTTCCACTCGGCGGTCTCTTGGGGATCGGTATCGATCAACTGGTCGATGAGGCGGCCTTGGTCTTCAAAGTGTTGGCTCATGCGGATAGTTTATTCACCTTTGGGGGCTTGATTTCTCCGCCAAAGATGTGTGGACTACTCCCATGAGTTCAGTTGGTCAGCCCACACTCACAAGCGTTGATCGTATGGGTATTGCTCCAGGGGATCTGATCCTCGAAGTCGGTTTTGACTCTGATTGTGATCTAGATCTACAAGCGGCCCTAGCGGCCCGATCTGGCCAAGCCCTACTCCAAGATGGTGCCAACGAAGTTGTCGATGCAGTTGTGCTCTGGTGGCGCGAAGGCGATGGCGATCTGGTGGACGATTTGGTCGATGCGCTTACTTATTTGACCGAGAGCGGCCCAATCTGGCTGATGACTCCCAAGGCCGGTTTAGAGGGGCATGTTGAGCCGAGCGATATCCAAGATGCAGCCCCTACTGCAGGCCTCACTCAGACTGTCACTTTTCTCGCTGCGCCCAAGTGGAGTGCGACAAAACTGGTCGCCAGAAAGGTCAACAAGAAGTAAATCAGCCTGCCAAGTATCCTTCAGGCATGACACTTTCAATCGGCCAAGCGGCACCAGATTTCACCCTCACTAACCAATTCGGCGAGAGCGTAAGCCTTGCTTCCTTTAAAGGTAAGAAGAATGTCATCGTGACCTTCTACCCATGGGCATTTACCGGAACCTGTACCGGCGAGCTTTGCGCACTTCGCGATGACCTTGGCTCATTTCAAAATGAGAACGCAGAACTTCTTGCAATCTCGTGCGACGCGTTTTTCTCACTCAAAATTTTTGCAGATAAAGAGGGATATAACTTCAATCTCCTCTCAGATTTCTGGCCACATGGCGCTGTTGCAAAGGCTTATGGCGTCTTTGATGAAGCCCGTGGCGCTGCGGTACGTGGAACCTTCATCATCGACAAAGAGGGAATTGTGCGTTGGCAGGTCGTGAACGGCCTAGGCGATGCTCGCAACTCCGCTGATTACAAGACTGCACTCGCAGCCCTTTAATAGCCTGCAGATCACTCAGTCAGGCTGATTTGAAGCGTTTTTGCGCTCAAATTGGTTGAGTTTTGGTTGTGGCGCACTCTTGCTAGTAGAGTGCGCCAGTAACACAAGCACGGCAAGTGCTTAAAAATGTGGGGCGGTTAGCTCAGCGGTAGAGCGCTTCGTTTACACCGAAGATGTCGGGGGTTCGAAACCCTCACTGCCCACCAGATCTATTTTATGAATTCTTCGACGTTTACCCTCTTTGTGGCGCGACGTTAAACATCCAGCGAATGCCGTACTTGTCGAGCGCCACGCCCCAATAGCCGTAAGGCATATCCATCATGCCCGCCTTCTGTTCTGAGCCTTCGCTCAAAATTTCAAAGAGGCGGTCGGCTTCGGCTTTTGAGTCGAGATTAAGACTAATCGTCGTGTTATTACCGATCTGCGTTTTGTGTCCCATCGACTCCAACATATCTGTACCCATGATGGTGTGATCGCCGATGATCTTGAGCTCGGCGTGCATTACTAAATTCTTTTCATTATCTGGAATCTCTGGAGCACCAGGGCCCGCTGGCATATCTGCAAAGCGCATGATGCGAGGTGAGGCTTCCACCCCAAAAGCCTTGGCGTAAAAATTAAATGCTTCTTCGGTCTGGCCCATAAAATTCAAATAGGTGCTTACGTACGCCATTGCTATCTCCTTGAATTCCTTAAGATTGTGGTGAAAGTTTATTGCGATGGAAGTTCTGCGATGATGATTTTAGACATCTTCATCATTGCGCCCATAGCCGCCGCAGCCTTTTCTGGATCGGGCTGTGAGAGCGCTTCACCAAGTTGCTTGGAGACAATCTGCCAAGAGACCCCAAATTTATCTGTGAGCCAGCCGCAATTTCCCGGGGTACCACCGCTCTGGATGAATGCATCCCAGTAATGATCAACTTCTTCTTGACCATCGCAATTGACAAAGATTGAGAAGGCTGCATTAAAAGTAAATTGTGGGCCGCCGTTAAGTGCAATGTAGCTCTCGCCAAGAATTTCATAATTAACCGTAAAGACCTGACCATCCGGCCCTTGTGAGACATTGGTGATCCGTGAGTGAGGAAATATTGAGGTGTAGAGATCTGCTGCTTCTTTGGCGGCAGTATCAAACCAAAGCATGTGGCTAATTGAAGGCATAGGTAAGTTTAGCCGAATTTAAGATCGTGTAGAGTTGTGGTGTTCGTCTGACATATCCATAACTGCTCGGCCAGCTGAGCCTGATCGTCCCCTGAGAGGAGTTCGCCATGAAGGCACTTCCCGAAGATCAGAACCTCCTTATTGAACTACAACTCATTGACAGCGCTATCGATCACGCCAATATTCGACTAGCTGCTTTGCCGGAGCGCGAGCAGATTGTTGCGATCCATAAACGTCTAGAGAACACTGCAGTTGAGCTCACAGTTGTCGAGACCGAGCTCGCGGATGTCACTATTGAATTGCGCCGCAGTGAACTCGAAGTCGAGCAAGTCAGTGATCGTATGGCCAAGGATGAAACTCGCTTGGCCTCCGGCGGTGCATCTGCCAAGGAACTTGAACAACTACAACACGAAATCGCTACTCTGACCAAGCGCAAAGCAGAGCTTGAAGATGGCGAGCTTGAAATTATGGAAAAGCATGAAGCCGTGCAAAAGCGTGTCAATGAATTGCTCAATGACCAAGTGGGTCTTAAGCAGCTCGAGCTTGAACTCAATATTCGCTTGGAAAATGCCTCGGCCGCGATCGCGCAAGAGATTGAACAGAAAAAAGCAGAGCGCGCCCAACTTTCTCCAAAGATTGATCCTGCATTGATCGAGCTTTACGAAAAGATTCGTGCTTCCGCCCATGGAGTTGGTGCTGCCTTGTTGGTTGGCAACGAGTGCAAGGGCTGCAACTTAGCTATCAACGCTATCGAGATGGAGCGCATTAAGACTTTGAGCGCAGATGAAGTGTTGCGCTGCGAAGAGTGTCGCCGAATTTTGGTAAGAATTTAATAATGGCGCGCAGTTTTCATATCACCGCCGATGGTGGTTCGCGCGGAAATCCAGGCCCTGCGGGCTATGGCGCGGTAGTAAGTGAAGATGGAACTGTTATCGCTGAGCTCTTCGAAGCAATAGGCGTGGCCTCAAATAACGTCGCCGAATATCGGGGCTTAATCGCAGGCCTCACTAAAGTCCATGAATTAGACCCAGAAGCAGCTGTCACTGTCGCCATGGACTCAAAGTTGGTTGTAGAGCAGATGTCGGGCCGTTGGCAGATCAAGCATCCAGATATGCGCGAACTTGCTCGCCAAGCACGAGAAGCACACGACATCTCTAAGGTGCAATTTAAGTGGATTCCGCGCGAGGAAAATTCTCATGCGGATCGACTTGCGAACAAGGCTCTCGATGGCGCGCTTATGGGTGGGGGAGCAGTAGCAAAGCCAAAACTCAATTACCTTACCGAACGTCTAGTGAGCGATGAAGTGCCAACCACGATCATGTTTGTTCGTCATGGTGAAACAGTTCTTACGCCCTCACGTCGCTTCTCTGGAATCGGAACAATGGACCCCGAGCTCACTGAAAAGGGCATTGGGCAGGCCCGGGCAGTTGCGCGTGAGATCGCAGCTCGCAAACCCGATATTTTGATTGCCTCACCTCTCATGCGCACCACAATGACAGCTAAGGAAGTCAGCGATGCCACTGGTTTAGATGTGATCTTTGATGACCAGTGGTATGAATGTGATTTTGGCAAGTGGGAAGGACTAACCCCTGCCGAAGTACGAGAACAGTATTCGCAAGATTGGGAAAATTGGCTTGCATCTCCATCTGCCCGAGTGCCCGGTGGCGAGTCCTACGCAGAAGTTGCCTCGCGCGCAGAAGCCGGGCTCAATGATTTGGTGCTGCAATATCCTGGAAAGAAAATTTGCGTGGTGACGCACAACATTGTGATTAGAGCACTCGCCTCACTTGCCATGCAAGCACCGCTAGAAAGTATGTATCACGTCGATATTCTGCCGTGCAGCATTACAACTGTTGCGGTTTGGCCTTCAGATGGGTTGCGCGCTCTCAAGGGCTTGAGTGAGCGCTCCCACCTGTAAAAGTACTTAACACTCAGCGTTAGTCAGTTAATTAAAAACCGAAAGGCAGATCTATGAGCGAGCAACTACCCGTTATTGATCCAGCGACAACCGCGCTGATTTACGGCGACTACCAAGTAGGCATTGTCGCGAATTATGCAGACCGCGCTCCTGCGATGATCTCAAAGGCCGCCGAAGTGCTCACTCATGCTCGCGCAAAAGGTTTGACTGTTGGATATATCCGAGTTGCATTTACCGAGGCAGATTACGCCGCAATTCCAGCAGAAAATAAAGCCTTTGCTCCAATGGCCGCCGCCAAGCGCTTTCCCGCAGATGCCCCTGAGAGCCAGATCGTTCCAGAACTTGCTCCGCAAGCTGGCGATATCGTTGTGCGAAAAGTTCGCTACGGTGGGTTTTCAACCACAGATCTATATGAACAACTCAAGGCTCGCGGTATTAAGACAATCATTATCAGCGGAATCGCTACTCGAGGCGTAGTACTTTCGACCGTGCGTGATGCTGCAGATAAAGACCTGCGTATCTTTGTAATGAAAGACTTATGTCTAGATGCCGACCCTGAAGTGCACACTGTGCTTACAGAAAAAGTATTCCCAGCACAGGCATGGGTCGTCACAAGCGATGAATTATTAGCTCACCTCGGCTAAATACTTACACGCTCGGGATACACTCATCGAGTGAGTTCTGAGAAATTACCAAGCGCGTACCACAAAGTATTTAGCGCCAACTCACTCAGTAATCTCGGCAATGGAGTCGCTGCGGTTGCGTATCCATGGGTAGCGTCCTCGCTCACTCGTTCTCCGCTTCTTCTTTCAATTATTGGGTTGATGTCCACGCTGCCATGGTTGCTCTTTAGTTTGCCAGCGGGCGTATTTATAGATCGGTTCCCTCGTAAAGCGGTTATTGTCTTCACTGATGTTGCCAGGGGAGTGATCACTGCGGTTGTTGCCCTAGTGCTCTTCCTGGACCGTTCTCATGTTCATTTAGTCACAACGCATGTTGCAGGGGCTAAAGTTCATACGAACACCGCTCTTTATTCCATGCTTTTGGTTGCATCATTCCTACTCTCGTGTGGAATGGTATTAGGAAATAGCGCCTCCCAGACATTTGTCCCTATGCTCGTTCAAGGCCCATTACTGGAGAAGGCGAATGGTCGACTCTGGATCTCTGAATCGGTCACCGAGAATTTCATGGGGCCACCGCTTGCTTCGCTACTTCTGAGCCTTTCGGTTTTTGCACCTCTCTTTTTCGATGCTGCAAGCTTCTTTGGCTCTGCCGGATTGATTGCCATGATCGCCTCAAACGTGATTCGCCCACAAATAAAATCCGAGAAAGCGCCTGATTTTCGCGCAGAATTGCGGGAGGGCTTACGGTGGCTCTGGCAGAACACCTTTTTGCGCGATCTTGCTTTGATATTGGGCATACTCAATTTCATCAGTTCGTTGAGTTTTTCAGTCTTCATTCTCTTTGCACAAGAGGATTTACATACGACTGTCTTCACCTACGGCGTACTTGTTACTGGGGTAGCAGTGGGTGGGGCGTTAGGCGGATTGCTGGGGCCAAAACTCACCAAGCGACTCGGTCGCGGGCCAATTTTGGCATTCACTCTCATTACCAATCCGATTACCGCGCTTGTCATCTCTACAGTCTCATCCTGGCAAGTGGCCTGGCTGCTCGGTGCGCTAGAAATGTTTGGCGCAATTTGCTGGAATGTCGTCACAGTAACTATGCGACAAGAGATCATCCCTGACCAATTATTGGGTCGTGTTAATAGTGCCTACCGATTCTTCGGGCTGGGAACGCAGCCTCTCGGCGCTTTGCTTGGCGGAACAATTGTTAGCGTCTCCATCCATCACTTTTCTCGATCCCTCTCACTGCGCTTGCCAATGGCGGTAGCTGGGTTTATGGGAATCTTCATCGCGATCTACGCCATTCCACGACTCACAACAGCGCGAATTGAGGCAGCCAGAGCTGCTGCTCAATCGCATTAAGAAGTTAGCGAATTACAAAATTAAATGACTTTAGATAAGAAGCTCTTGGTGCGTTCTTGTTGCGGGTTACCGAGAACAGCTGTTGGGTCTCCTGCTTCGACCACAACACCGTTATCCATAAAGACAAGTGAATCTGCTACTTCACGTGCAAATCCCATTTCGTGAGTAACCACCACCATGGTCATGCCAGTTTGGGCTAGACCCTTCATGACATCGAGCACTTCACCTACGAGCTCAGGATCAAGAGCGGATGTTGGCTCATCAAAGAGCATCAACTTTGGCTTCATCGCTAGCGAACGAGCGATAGCCACGCGTTGTTGCTGACCGCCAGAAAGGTGGGCTGGATAGTGCGAAGCCTTGTCTGCAAGGCCCACGCGCTCAAGCAGCGCCTGACCTTCTTTAGCAGCCACGTCGTAGTCAATTTTCTGAACCCGGACCATGCCCGATATGACGTTATCGAGCGCCGTCATATGCGGGAAGAGGTTGAATTTCTGGAAGACCATGCCAATGCCACTGCGTTGTTTTGCAGCTTCCGAAGGCTTGAGCTCATAGAGCTTTCCGTGTTGCTCACGGTAGCCAATGATGGTGCCATCGACGCTTAATCGGCCCGAATCAATCTTTTCTAGGTGGTTGATGCAGCGCAAGAAAGTAGATTTACCTGAGCCTGAAGGTCCAATCAAGCACATCACTTCACCGCGTTTGACTTCAAGGGTGATGCCTTTGAGTACCTCGTTAGAACCGAAAGATTTATGAATTTCGGTAGCTTGCACCATTAGGTCATTGCTCATGATTGCACTCCAACCAGTGGGCTATGTCCGCGTGCAAAGCGCTTTTCAATAAAGAATTGTGCAAACATCAAAATTGTGGTGAAGAACAAATACCAGGCACATGCGACCATCAAGAGTGGGATCGGGTTGTAAATCTCATCTGAAATGTTGCGAGTGCGAGCATAAAGATCGGTCACGAGTGGAACAGCGGTGACGAGTGATGTGGTCTTAAGCATGGAAACAATTTCGTTGCCGGTAGGTGGAATGATGATGCGCATCGCTTGTGGGATCACGATAAAGCGCATAGTTGTCCACCAACTCATGCCTAGTGATTTGGCCGCTTCTTCTTGACCGTTGTCGACTGATAGCAGGCCGGCACGCACGATCTCGGCCATGTAAGCAGCTTCATTGAGCGAAAGTCCGATGATGGCTAACCAATAAAGCGAAGCGGTTTGGCTAATAGGGAAGTGGACCCCTAGATAGAAATGTCCAAAGTGAATATCGGGTATACCGATGAAAAATGAGTGATAAATCGTGGAGAGAAGTCCCCAGAAAACAAGTTGCACATAGACAGGAGTGCCGCGGAAGATCCAGATGAAAATCCACGAGACGTTACGAAAGACAGGGTTGGGCGAGCGGCGCATGACAGCCAGGGCAATTCCCAAAAGAATGGCAAAAAACATAGAGACAACGGTGAGCGAAAGGGTCACGCCAGCCGCTTTAAATACGCGCACATCAAAGATGTACTTATTAAATGACTTCCAGTCGTAGGCACTGCGATGGGATGCATCGACAATAAATGCGCCTGCAACCAGCACAAGGTAGAGCGCCGCTGCCCACCGCAATGGGTGGCGCAGCGGCACTGCCTTAATGGATGTTTTAGTTGATTGCGCCATCAACGGTGAATGACTTAACAGCGCCTGGTGTTACGCCCCACTTAGCAAGAACCTTGGCATATGTGCCGTTCTTGTAAAGATCAGTGAGAGCAGCAGCGATTGCCTTGACCAAGGTTGAACCCTTAGCAGTTGCAATTCCGTATGGTGCTGAACCGTAGATAGCGCCATCGAGTTGTAGCTTTCCGCCGCTGCGGTGAACTGCATCTTCAGTAACTGGTGAGTCAGCTGATAGAGCTTGTGCGCGACCAAGTTGAACTGCATTGGTAGCTTGATTCTGATCATCGAATGAGAGTGTTGTGATTGGCTTCTTGCCAGCCTTGACGCAAGCAGCAGACTTTGCAGTGAGGTCATCAACTTCGGTGCTGCCTGTTTGTGCAGAAACTGTTAGACCGCAAGCGTTGTTTGGATCAACAGCCTTCTTGCCAGCAAGTGATGCCCATTGGGTTCCTGCTACGTAGTAGTTAGCGAAATCAACTTGAGCTTCACGAACCTTGGTATCTGTGAAAGATGAAAGACCGACATCGTACTTTCCGCCCTTAACAGCAGGAATAATGGTGTCGAAGTTTGCGCTGACGAAATTAGCCTTTACGCCAAGATCTGCAGCGATTGCATTGAATAGATCAATTTCCCAGCCGATTGGCTTGCCATTTGCATCCAAGTATTCGTTTGGTGCATATGTTGTGTCTGTTCCGACGGTAAGTACGCCGGCCTTCTTCACGCTTGCAGGAAGAAGTGATGCTGCTGAACTTGCAGCGAATGATGGTGTTTGTGCGAAAACGAGCGCGCTTGCAGCCAGGGCTGCGGCGATCGCGAACTTCTTGGTGGACTTCATAGGGCTATCTCCTCTAGTGGGTGAGGGTTAGAATCTTACCCACGCCTACCACCCGCCCTGAAGTTGGGGGTATCCTCAGGCTATAGAAGAGTCGTCTGGGTTACCGCGTTATGCCTATTAAATAGGAATACCGAGGAAAGTCCGGACTCCATAGAGCAAGGTGATGGTTAACAGCCACCCGGGGTGACCCGCGGGAAAGTGCCACAGAAAATGACCGCCTCGGTTTACCGAGGTAAGGGTGAAACGGCGGTGTAAGAGACCACCGCGTTGATGGTGACATCAACGGCAAGGCAAACCCCACTTGGAGCAAGACCAAAAAGATGGCGCTTGAGAGCTGCTCGCTCGAGTCATCAGGTAGGTTGCTTGATCACGTGAGCAATTGCGTGACTAGATGGATGGTGACCCAATCACGAAAGTGATGGACAGGATCCGGCTTATAGGGCGACTCTTCTTTATTTTGTTTACCTTACGCATAAGAGCATACGAGATATGCGTAAAAATCTTGTCGAAGTGTTTGCAAGAGTTAGAGTGAATTTGCAGGAATTCACGGTCAATTTTGCGGTCATGCGGGCAAATCTGCGGGCAGAATTTTAAGTCGAATCAGACGAAACTAGTCAATGCTCACGATATCTGGATGCAGATCTCGCATGTTTGCGTAAGACCATCCACCTAGAGCCTCAAGGACTTTGCGAAGTTCCTTCCCGCTCTTGGTAAGTTGGAATGCGTTATTGCGGGCGCTTCGGTCAGCATCTACTCTTTCAATGATTCCCAAAGCTGTTAGTAATTTCAGTCGGTCAGCAAGAATGTTTGTAGAAATTCTCTCGGGTGATTCAGAGAACTCAGAATACGTGCGAGTTCCATAGGTGATCAGATCTCGTACGATGAGTAGAGACCATTTGTCTCCAAGGATGTCTAGCCCAGAGCTAATGGGACATTCAGAGCGCCATTCCACAGGGCTTGTCTTCTTACTTGCCACGCTGCCCCCTTACTCAGAGATAGCTGCTGCCATCTCGGTAAAGGTTATCTCTAGAGGGGTTGGCTTCCAATTAAGAATTTCCACTGTTTCGTGATTATCGTAAGCAATCTTTACTCCGAGATTAGGGACCATTCCCTTGGCTTCACGGTCAAAGAGAGCCATGAGCTTGATAGCAAAGTTTGGCGCCTTGCGAGATGGCACCTTTTTGTAGCCTGCTTTC
>Ga0214180_1000027_pt1 | contig 63980 bp, 57 predicted proteins | sample TroBogEpilimnion_22_FD_153018 | JGI IMG/M metagenome (GOLD analysis project Ga0214180, IMG submission 153018) | Freshwater microbial communities from Trout Bog Lake, WI - 16OCT2007 epilimnion | ecosystem: Environmental > Aquatic > Freshwater > Lake > Epilimnion/Euphotic zone | place: Trout Bog... | reverse complement strand
GTGTTGCCGGTAGCTCCCGTTGCACCAGTCTTGCCCGTTGCGCCAGTAGCGCCCGTGTTTCCAGTGCCCCCGGTAGCGCCAGTGTTGCCCGTTGCACCCGTCTTACCGGTAGCACCGGTGGCGCCGGTAGCTCCCGTGTTACCGGTGGCGCCAGTGGCACCCGTGTTTCCAGTTGCGCCGGTCTTACCTGTGGCACCCGTGGCTCCAGTCGCACCCGTTGCTCCTGTGGCTCCCGTTGCGCCAGCACCGGTTGCACCGGTCTTACCTGTGGCACCAGTGGCACCAGTGGCACCAGTGGCACCAGTCTTACCTGTAGCACCCGTGGCTCCAGTCGCACCCGTGGCACCCGTGGCACCTGTGGCTCCCGTGGCGCCAGCACCGGTAGCACCGGTAGCACCGGTCTTACCTGTTGCTCCAGTAGCGCCGGTGGCACCCGTTGCACCTGTGGCTCCCGTGGCGCCAGCACCGGTAGCACCGGTCTTACCAGTTGCTCCCGTTGCACCAGTCTTACCTGTTGCGCCGGTAGCACCTGTGGCACCCTTACCGGTTGCACCCGTGGCACCAGTTACTCCCGTTGCGCCAGTCTTACCTGTTGCGCCTGTTGCGCCAGTAGCGCCTCGTCCAGTGGCTCCGCGAAGACCCTGGGCACCGCGTGATCCAGTCGCGCCAGTATCGCCCTTCAAACCTTGGAGACCACGCGCACCGGTTGCGCCGCGAAGACCCTGTGCACCTGTCGCTCCACGAAGACCGCGCGCACCAGTGGCACCAGTTGTTCCGCGTGCACCAGTGGCACCGCGTGCACCAGTGGCACCGCGGCTACCAGTTGCACCCTTCAAACCTCGAGCTCCTGTTGCGCCAGTTGTACCGCGAAGACCCTGGGCACCGCGTGCACCAGTCGCGCCGCGGAGACCTTGTGAACCCGTGGCGCCAGTTGCGCCTCGAATTCCCTGTGAGCCAGTTGCACCGCGTGCACCAGTTGCACCGCGTGCACCAGTGCCACCCTTGGCACCTGTTGATCCCTTTGCGCCGGTTGATCCACGTGCACCAGTGGCGCCACGAAGACCCTGGGCACCACGTGCACCAGTGGCGCCGCGAATTCCTTGAGCACCAGTGGCGCCCACAGCACCTGTTGCACCGCGTGAGCCAGTAGCACCGCGGCTACCCGTTGCACCCTTAGAACCGGTTCCACCCTTGGCACCAGTTGATCCCTTGGCACCAGTTGATCCACGTGCGCCAGTGGCACCACGAGGACCCTGCGAGCCAGTTGCACCGCGCAGACCCTGGGCACCGCGTGCACCAGTGGCACCGCGTGCACCAGTGGCACCGGTCGTTCCATTCAATCCATTCGCACCCTTGGCACCAGTGGCACCTACCGGGCCGCGTGCACCAGTCGCACCGCGTGCACCCGTGGCACCGCGTGCACCAGTCGCACCCTTGGTGCCGGTGGCTCCCTTAGCACCAGTTGCACCCTTGGTGCCGGTGGCTCCCTTAGCACCAGTTGCACCGCGAAGGCCCTGTGCTCCACGCGCGCCGGTAGCGCCTGTAGCTCCCTTGGCACCAGTGGCACCGCGTGCACCCTGAGAACCAGTGGCACCGCGTGCACCCTGAGAACCAGTGGCACCGCGTGCACCCTGAGAACCAGTGGCACCCTTGGCACCGGTCGCACCGCGTGTACCGGTCGCACCGCGTGTACCGGTCGCACCCTTGGCACCAGTGGCACCCTTTGCACCCTTTGCACCGGTAGCACCAGTAGCACCGCGACTACCTGTCGCACCTCGTGATCCAGTGGCACCCTTGGCACCCGTAGCACCCTTGGCACCAGTGGCACCTACACGTCCCGTTGCACCCTTAGCACCGGTAGCACCGCGGCTACCAGTCCCGCCCTTGGCACCGGTAGCACCGCGCGGCCCCTGAAGACCAGTCGCACCGCGTGCACCAGTGGCACCAGTCGCACCACGGAGACCGCGTGCACCAGTGGCACCCTTAGCACCGGTAGATCCCTTGGCACCAGTAGCACCTCGAACACCCTGAGAACCGGTTGCACCGCGTGGCCCCTGAAGGCCGGTTGCACCGCGTGCACCTTGCGCGCCGGTAGCACCGCGTGATCCAGTTGCACCACGAGCACCCTGCGCACCAGTGTCACCTTTCACACCAGTGGCACCAACGTGTCCTGTCGCACCGCGTGCACCAGTCGCACCGCGATTACCCGTAGCTCCCTTCGCACCAGTCGCTCCGCGAACGCCCTGGGGTCCTTGGGCACCAGTCGCACCGCGCGCACCAGTGGCACCGCGCGCACCGTTCGTACCATTCGCACCGCGCGCACCGGTGGCACCACGCGCACCAGTCGCACCCGTGGCTCCGCGTGCACCAGTTGCTCCGCGTGCGCCTTGCGGGCCAGTGGCACCAACGAGGCCCTGGGGACCACGTGCACCAGTGGCTCCACGTGCACCAGTGGCTCCACGTGCACCAGTGGCTCCACGTGCACCTTGCGCACCGCGCGCACCGGTGGCACCTTGGGCACCGCGAGGACCAGTCGGACCAACACCAGCAGTCGCTGCTGATGCCGGGGACGCACCGATAATCGAGTGCGCTGACGGCAACGTCAATAGGGCGAGAAAGAGCGCCGCAACAACGGATACTCGAATGGTTGAGCGCTTATATGTCGACATTGGATTCATACTAACGAGTCGCCTACCGCTCCACAAGTTGTTTCGCACAAGAAGATTATGGAACTGCATTTCTAAAAAATACTCATATGTCACCAATATTTCACCTAGCGCTGGCAGAGTACATGTCGTACCCTTTTGGGTGTAATTCTCCATCTGTTGAGTAGGAAACTATGTCCCGTTTGCGTCACTTCGTCGGCCGTCTGGTCACCATCGGTAGCTCACTGCAGAGCAGGTACGTCCGACTCGGTGATCCGGACTTCCGCGACGAGAAGCCCTTCTTCGAATCAGCCCCCGCCCATCGAACGCTTGGCTTTTACATTGCCGACGTACCACGGTTTCTTCGCTGGGTGACGTTTTCGCTGGTCACGTTCCCAATTCTCTTTAGCTTGTGGGTATTGCGGGCCGAACGACTGCCCATCGCCTACCCCAACGACAGCGGTATGCACTTACAGATGACAGCCTTCGCTTCATCTCTTTTTTCGATGGGCACGTCGCCCCTCGACCACTGGTACCCCTATTTATCCCTAGGATCGCCCTTTTTCGTTGACTATCAGAGCTTTTCTGCCATTTTGACGGGCATTGTGGGGCACTACTTTGGCGTGGCACAGGTGTATGCCTGGTCGCTCTACCTCCTACTCGCCCTGTGGCCCCTGTGCGTCTACTGGTCAACCCGGTTACTGGGCTGGTCCCGGTTGACGGCGGCTTTTGCGGCCTTTTTCGCCCCCCTTCTCTTCTCCACCCACGGTCACGGCTTTGAATACAAGAGTTACCTGTGGGTAGGCAACGGTCTCTGGTCGCAGATGTTCGCCATGTGGACCTTGCCACTGGCCTGGGGCTTTACCTGGCGTTATATAAATAGTCGTCGCAACTTCTTCTGGGCCCTGCTGTTCGTCTCATTAACGGTCGCCTTCCACTTCCTCACCGCCTATATGGCCGTTGCCGCTATCGGCGTCTGGGTACTGGTCCGCCCCTCGCGTATCGTCGAGCGCCTATGGCGTGCCGCCGTGTTAGGCGTTGGGGTCGGACTGGCCACGTTGTGGGTGACGCTCCCGCTCGTGATTCAAAACAAGTGGCTGGCGGTGAACGTCTTCCAGGTGGGCACCACCATTAATAACTCGTACGGTGGCGGCCAAGTCTTTTCCTGGCTCTTCCATGGCGACATCTACGACGCCAAGCGGTTGCCTGAAATCACGGCACTGGTCTTCATCGGTGCCATCATCTGCCTCGCGAAGGCTCGCCACGACCTGCGGGCCCGCGCCGTCCTGGTGATGTGGGCCGTCAGTTTGATCTTCTTCTCCGGACGCCCCACGTTCTCGTTCCTCTTGAACCTGATTCCCGGTAGTGCGGGCATCTTGTTCCAGCGCTACATCTCCGAGGTCCAGCTCACCGGTCTCGTCTTGGCTGGCATCGGTCTCGTTGGGATCGCCCGTGTCGTCGTCGCCTTCGTTTACGACGGTCTGCGACTCCACGAGTCCACGTATCGACAGAGTCGTGCCGCGACGGCCGTGGTCCTCGTGCTCGTCACCACCATTGTTCTGTCGTTGTCGTCACTCAACGAAATGAAGCACTACGCACATCGCAGTGCCTACTGGATTGCCCGTCAGCAGCGCGCGGACACTCGCCAAGGCGCACGGATCAACTCGTTGATTGCCATGGCCGAATCACGCGGTGGTGGCCGCATCTACGCCGGCATGCCCAGCAACTGGGGGCAGAACTTCACCGTTGGTGCCGTTCCCGTCTTTATCTACCTCGAGCAGGCCGGACTTGACCTCGGACTTCCGGGCATCGACGCCGTGGGCTTCACCTTGCGCACCTCGGGCACCATGACGGTGCCGGAGTGCTACTTCGACCAGAGCAACCCCGGTGACTACACGGCCTTCGGCATCCGCTGGCTCCTCTTGCCCTCCACGATGCGCCCGCCCGTGCGCGCCACGCTGGTCGCTCGTCACGGCAAGTTCGCCCTGTGGCGATCGCCAAACTACGGCATCTTCCACGTGGTGCAGACCTCCGGTGTCATCAACGCCACCGGCTCCACCATCGGCATCAACACCAGCGCCTTCTTGCGCGGTAACGACATCATCAAGCGGGTCTACCCGCTGCTGTCGTTCAACGGTGACCCCACCCCCACGCCAACACTGGCTCCCGGTGAGGCCCTTCCCGTCAACGCCGGTGGCTACGTGCGCAGTCAACGCAATAACTTGGTCAACGGCGAGGCGTCGGCGACCGTCACAATCAATCACACCAGTGTGGTGCTGCTCTCGGCGGCCTTTGAACCAGGGTGGCACGTAACCGTTGATGGACAGCCCGCCTCGATTGAAATTCTGGCCCCCTCACTGGTGGGTGTGAAGGTTGGACCTGGCGTCCACCACGTGGTCTTTGAGTGGCGAGGCTTTCCTCGCTACGACGTGCTCTACACCATCTCGCTGGCGATGTTCGCGGGTGCGGGCTACGTGGCCTGGCGTGACCGACGTCGTCGCTTGACGGCGTAGGGGATTACGACAAGGGAAACAAAAGGATTGGCGGCGTCGCGCTGGCGACGCCGCGTATCAACCGAAGCGACCGTTGATGTAGTCGAGCGTGCGCTCGTCGTCAGGGTTGTTGAAGATCTTCTGCGTCGGCGCGAACTCGATGAGCTTGCCGGCGCGGTCTTCGTCCATCAACAAGAAGGCGCAGTCGTCAGAGACTCGCGCCGCCTGCTGCATGTTGTGGGTCACGATGATGACCGTCGTGTACTTCGTCAACGTCCCCATGAGCTCTTCAATCTGGCTCGTGGAGATGGGGTCGAGCGACGCCGTTGGTTCGTCCATCAACAAGATCTCAGGTCCAATGGCCAGGGCGCGAGCGATGCACAGACGCTGCTGCTGACCACCGGAGAGGTTCGAGGCCATGACGTCGAGACGGTTCTGCACTTCATCCCACAGCGCCGACACGCGCAGTGAGGACTCGACCGCTTCGTCGATCAGCGACTTCTTCTTAATACCGTTGAAGCGCAGACCGGCAGCAACGTTGTCGTAGATGGACATGCTGGGGAATGGATTCGGGCGCTGGAAAACCATTCCGATGCGTGTACGCAACTCGGTGGTCGACACGCTGCGGGCGTAGATGTCCTCGCCGTCAAGGAGAATTTCGCCGGTGACTTTCGCCGAGGCGTTGAGGTCGTGGAGACGGTTGAGGGCGCGCAACAACGTCGTCTTTCCCGATCCCGAGGGACCAATCATGCTCGTCACGCGGTTACGCGCAACGTCGAAGGTCACGCCGCCGACGGCACTCTTGCCGTCAAAGCTCACGCCGACGTTTCGCAGCGACATCGCCACGGACGTGGCAACCGAGGTGTCAACGTTGGAGGTCATCACGAGAACTTCCTGGCGGCACGGGCCGACCACAGTCGCGCTGTGAAACTCAGCACGAAGACGAACAGAACGAGGAGAAGACCAATGCCCCATGCCTCATTGCGCAAGGCGGGGTAGGGCGAACCGATGTCGGAGTACAACAGAGCGGGCAAGGCCTGCACCGGATTGAAAGGGTTCAAGGTCGTCTTGGCGACACCACCGATAACGAAGACAATGGGAGCAGTCTCACCCACGGCGCGCGCAATGGCGAGGAGAATCGCTGACATGATCGCACTACGAGCCGCCGGAATGATGACCTTCATGGAAACGCGAGCCTTCTTGGCGCCAAGGGCGAGTCCAGCCTCACGATAGGTCGAGGGAACGTTGCGAACAGCAATCTCCGTGGCAATAGTGATCACTGGCAACATCAGAATTGCCAACGCGACTGCACCGTCGAATGCCGATGCCTGAATCTTGAGCGTCACGACAAGGAAACCGATTGCGAACAGACCCATCAGCACCGACGGGGCGCCGGACATGGTACTGGCGATCACGCGCAGCACTTTGGCCAAGCGCGTTTCGTTCTCGGCCAGATAGACACCAGCGGTAACACCGATTGGCACCGAGAGCACGGCGGCGCAGAGCACAATCAGGAGGGAGCCGGTAATCGCCGTGGAGACGCCACCGATTGAGCTCTCCGAAAACAGCGACGGCGACGATGGCACCTGGGAGTAAAAGCTCCAGTGGGCCAAGTAGCGCCCACCTTTGCTAATCAGGTTGACCAGCAGCGAAATCAGTGGCACGGCCGCAAACAACAGAGCGAGCGGAGCCAACACCTTCATAATTGACGATCGAACAAGCCGGCCTTGACGCTTTGCGTCGCTCACCCGGCGAATCTCGGCGCGAGTCTCTTCCGAGAGCTCAGTGTAGGTAGCGGTGTTGCTCATACGCGGGCCATCCGTCGACGTTGGGCCGCAAGCATGCGGCGACTAATGATTGCGAGCAAGAAGTTAATGATCATGAGCAACACACCCATGGCCATGAGGGCGGCGATACCGCTCGTCGTTGCCTCACCGAACTGCGAGGCAATCCAGGCTGCCAGCGTCGAGCCGGGGTAGAGCAGGTGCGTCTGCACCCCACCAAAGCCACCAATAATGAACAAAATGGCGACCGTCTCACCGGCGGCGCGGGCCAAGGCCAGCGACGCGGCACCGAAGATACCGATCTTTGAGGCCGGGAGAACTACTTTGCTCATGGTCTGCCACCACGAACCGCCGAGTGAGTAGCTGGCTTCGATGAGGTCGTTCGGAACCGAGGCAATTACTTCACGAGAGATAGCTACGAAGGTTGGCAGCACCATAACGGCGAGCACGAAAATACCCAGCAGTACTGACTGCGTGGTGTACAGGTTGGGGTTACCCAACCAGTACTTGGCGAAGGGAAGGTGCGCCAGGGCGGGGTCGACATACTTCGTCATGTATGGACCGAGAATCAAGAAGCCCCAGCAACCGTAAACAATCGAGGGAACCGCGGCAAGGAGTTCCACCAAGGTAATGGTGATCAACTTCACTCGCTGAGGGATGAGGTACACGATCGAGATCGATGTACCGAGACCAGCGATAACGGCAATGATGACGGCGCCGACGGAGGTCTGAAGCGTACCGAAAATCTGTGGCCAGGCGCCGTAGGAGCCAATGGTGCCACCCCAGCTCGTGCCGGTAACCAGCGTGAGCGGCTGGCGCGACAAGATCGGCCAGGCGCGCCATACGAGATTGCCCACAAAGAGGAGGGCGATCAGAGTAAAAAGTCCCGCACAAAAGGTCAGGACGGTGGAGTACAACGAGCGTTCGACGGAGGTGGCCGAAGCCACCTCCGTCGAAGCGTTCGTCTGAAGCACAGTCTGCTCGGTCATGATTTCTAACGTAACTTTCCGTGCTTCGCGTTACTACTAGTTAGCCAGGTTGAGGCAGGCCGTTGAACCGCACATCACGGTTGCCAGAGCGTTGTCAGCGTAGGTCTGAACAGCGGTAGGCAGTGGTGCGTAACCAGCGGCAGGAGCCAAGATTGAACCAGCCTTGCCAGCGTTCCAGTCAAGGAACTTCACAGCAGCGTCGAGGGCGGCGTTGCCCTGAGCGTCGGTGCCGCCGTCGCTGTGCTTAGGCACGATGGCCCATGAGAACGTGGCGAAAGGCCAGGCAGCGGCGTTATTCTGGTTGTTGATGTCAAAGTTGCTGGTTGACAAAGCGCCTGCAGCAGCAGCAGCAGCCGACACACCCTTGGTCGTGAAGTTCATCCAAGCGTTGGTCGAAGCGTTTGGCAACATGGCCATCTGCAGGTTCTTGTCCTGAGCCAAGAGCACGTAGGAAGCTTCAACGTAACCGAATGCGCCTGGGTTGCCCTCGATGAACGAGACCATGCCACCGTTGCCCGACTCGATGTTCAGGTTGTACGTGGTGCCCAGTGCGGTGTCAGCGTTGGTGCCGTTGCTCCAACCGTAAGCCGTACCGATCTGCTTGCCGTACCAGGTCTCTGGGACCGTCGAAGGGAAGTAGCAGGTCTGGAATGGACCGGTCTTGACCGCAGCGGCGCCAGTCTTGGCGTTCAGTGCGTAGGAACCGGTGCAGCTTGGGTTCGCAGCCTTGTTCGCCGAGGCGTAGTCAGCGAGGTACTGCTCGAACGCGAAGTTCGTACCACCACCACCCGAACGGGCGGCAACGTTGATCTGCTTGTTCGCAGCAGACAATGACTTGATGAAGCCAGCGTTCGCTGTGCTCTGCAGGCCAAGGATCTGTGGGTCAGCCCATGAGGTGATGACGCCGTTGTAAATCTCGGCGATAACCGTTGGGGTCAAGTGCAGACCAACAACACCTGGCAGGTTGTACGCAATCACGCCACCGCCCAAGGCGTAAGGCACCTGGACGTAGTTAGCGAGTGAGTCACCAGTGTTGAAGGTTGCGGTGCCAGCAGTTGCGTCCATTGGCTGGTCGGAGAAACCGACAGTAGCCAGGAAGCCAAGGCCACCTGACGTCTGGGTCACTGCGCCGCGGCCGTAGCCTGAACCGGAGTTCGTGCCTGACGTTGGGTATGGGTTTGGCGAGAACGTCACCTTGCCGTCAGCAAGACCGAACGTGCGGATCTTGTTAACGGTGAATGACGCGGTCTCCAACTGAATCAGTGGAGCGTCAAACGTTGAACCAGCAACCGTTACGGATGCCGTTGATGCGGTGAGGTCCGGGTCTCCAACCAAGCCTGAGCCACGAGCAACGCTCGCAGATGCTGGGACGGTGAGAGCAATCAGACCAAAAGCCGTGGTTGCCAAGGCAACTGAACGGATGGACTTCTTCATACTTCCTCCTAGTTAAGTACCCAGTGATGGGCAGTTGGGGATCCAACGCTCGCCAACCTACGGGGGCAAGGTAAAAACAACGTGACAAGAAATGGTGCCGAAGGCAAAACTTTGGGGTATTTGTTACTCCCCTTTGTGTTACCTCAGTAATGGCAATGCCAAAGAAAAGGGGGAAGGACGAATCTGCCTAGAATGCCTAGATATCAGGCCATAGATATCCGTGTTGGGCCAGACCTGAGGAGACCGCGTGAAGCTTGTTCGAGGACGAAATGTGGCCCTCGTTGCCCTGTTTCTATTGGCAAACAGTGTTCCCGCTGGGGCGGCGGCGGTGTCCGCCACCCCTCTGTCGTTACCTGCCGGCGCCCTCGGCGTCTACCAGGGGTATTTGCCGGCGCTGGCCTGCTCGAGTGAGGGAAACTGTGTCGCCGGCGGTACCTACAACGCGGCAAACAACGCCCAAGGTGCCGTTCTGCTCACCCAGATTCACGGCACGTGGCAAACAGGTGCTCCCCTCGCGCTCCCCGCGGGCGCATCGCTACCCACCCTTCTAACCCTGTCCTGCGGTTCGGGCGGCTCGTGCAGTGGTATCGGTACCGCGCAGACCAGTGCCTCAGTCCAGGCCTCACTTGTCGTGAGTCAGTCGAACGGCGCATGGGGCACCGCGCAGATCCTGACCCTCCCCGCACATGCCTCAACCTCCGGGCAGAACTCCCAGCCACACGGAATTAATTGTGTTGCAACCGGGACATGTGCCGTTGTGGGTACCTACAACGCCGGAGCCGCCACCCTCGGGTACCTCGCTTTCGAGCGCGCTGGAGCCTGGGGTCGCGCCAGTCAGATCGTGTTGCCGGCAGCCCACAACGTCAATCCGCAAGTGACGGCGTCGCAAGTGAGCTGCTGGGCACCGGGCGCCTGCGTTGCGGTCGGAAGTTTCGTCACCTCCAACGGTGTCACCCAGGCCTTCACAGTGACGAGTACCAACTACCAGTGGCACAGTGCGCAACTCGTCACTCTGCCTATTTCGGCCTCGGCCTACAGCGATGCCTCGCTCTCGGAAGTCACTTGTGTCGGCGCAGGATCGTGCACAGCCGTTGGATCATTTACCACCACATCGGGCACGCTCACCCCGATGGCCGTCACCATGGCCCACGGTGCATGGGGGCAGGCCGTGGCCATTCACCTTCCTTCCGGGGCAGCATCGAGCGGGGCCACATTCCTTTGGGGCTACGCCGGCGTGTCCTGCGTTACCCCTGGCACGTGCGCCTTTGGTGGCGACTACCTCACGCAGTCCGGACAGCACCAGGGCTTCTTGGTAAATGAAGTGAAGAACGTGTGGCAGTCAGCCCTCACCTTGCCACTGCCATCTGGTGCGCTGTACGCGGGAACGAACGGCGGCGTCATCGATGTGTCCTGCACGACGAGTGGCACCTGCACGGCTGCAGCGGCGTACGTGGATAGCACCAAGTTGTATCAGGCAATGACGATCAGCGAGACCGCGGGGACATGGGGGGCGCCACGCCCGATCACGATGCCCGGTGGCGCCACCACGGTCGGCGTGGATGGCGGCATCTACGGGTTGGCGTGCTTTGCCGACAACACCTGCCAAATCACCGGCTCCTATCTCGCACGGACCAACCACTACCAAGGGTTCGCCGCAGTCTCATAAATCCCCCGAGGTTTAACCGCAAGTGAACCTCTGGCTCGCCCAGCGTTCACCTTGCGGTAACCCTGTCTTCGTAACGTGTCATGGTGGCCTTCCTTCGCGAGCACTCCCCCCAGCAGACGTTGGAGCGGGCCACCTTTCGCCCTGAAGTAGTTGATGGCAAGCCCATGGTGCTCCTCGTTGAAGACGAGGAGAGCTACCAGCAGGCGCTGCAGATCGGTCTCTCCGCCGAGGGATTCAGCGTGGTGGGTGCCATGTCATTGACCGAAGCGCGCGGCATCTTGAAAGACAAGACGCCTTCGCTGATCCTGCTCGACGTGATGTTGCCCGATGGCTCGGGCATTGACTTCTGCCGGGAAATTTCCGAGAACTGGCACGTGCCAACGATCATTGTGTCGGCCGCTGACTCTGAGGTCAACGTCGTTCTTGGCCTCGAGCTCGGTGCCGCCGACTACGTCGCCAAGCCCTATCGCCTGCGTGAACTCGTTGCCCGCATGCGCGCGGTGTTGCGCCGTCCAGTCACCATCGCCAGTGAACCCGACGTCATCTCCTTCGGTGACCTGCGCATCGACTTTGCCCGTCACGCGGTGACCCGCAACGGCGAAGACATTGATCTCAGCCGCAAGGAGTTTGAACTCCTGGCCCTCTTCGCCAACAACCTTGGTCAAGTCGTTACCCGTGAGGTCTGCCTCGACACCCTGTGGTGGGGGCTCCAGCTCTCCGACACCCGCACGCTCGACACGCACGTGAAGCGACTGCGCCAAAAGATTGAAACCGACCCCTCCTCGCCACGCCACCTCATCACGGTGCGCGGCGTCGGGTTCCGCCTCGACGCCTGACCCGTTAGGGTCACGATATGCGCGTTGGCGACACTGCACCTGACTTCACCCTCGTTGACCAGACCGGCACCCCGTTTGCGCTTCGTGAGGCACTGGCAAACGGCCCCGTTGTCATCTTCTTTTATCCGGCGGCACTCACCAAGGGCTGCACCGCGCAGTCGTGTCACTTCCGCGACGTGGGCAGTGAGTTTGTTGCCCTCGGTGCCCAACGCGTTGGCATCTCCATGGATGACGTCGCCACCCAGGAGCGCTTCGCCAGTACGAACGACTTGGACTATCCACTCTTAAGCGACCCCGACGGTGCCGTTGCCGCCGCCTACGGCGTCAAGCGGGCCTTCGATTTTCTCAAGGTGCGACGCACCACGTTCGTGATTGGCACCGACGGTCGGATCGTCGACGTTATTGCGTCGGAGTTCTCAATGAACGTGCACGCCGATCGGGCCCTCGCTGCCCTCACCGCACTACAGCGTTAGTGGGGGCTGGCGCAGAAATGCGCCGACGTGGGCAATGACGGCCGAGGCCAGCGCACCATCAATCTGGCGGTGGTCAAATGTCATCGAAATCTCCACCACCTGGCGGACCACGACCTCGTCGTTGACGACCCACGGTGCTTTAGCGATCTGACCAACACACAAAATGGCGCCCGTGCCCGGCGGCAGAATCGGGACCGCAGCGTCAACACCGAAGGGCCCCACGTTGGTAATGGTCATCGTTGTTCCCGCCATGTCGGCCGGCGTCAAGGTGCCCGCACGAGCCGTCTCCACCAACGTGGAGAGGGCATTCGCCATTTCCACCAGTGAGAGCTGATCGGCGTTTTTGATCGACGGCACCACCAGACCTCGTGGGGTGTCGGCCGCAATCCCTAAGTTCACACTGCGCCGCAGCACCACTTCATTGGTTGCCTCGTCGACGTAGGAGTTGATGCCGGGGAAGTGACGGGCGGCGTCAACGAAGGCGAGGGCGAGAAAGACCGACGGCGAGAGTCGCACCCCGGCGTAGGCGGGATCGGCCTTCATGCTCGCGAGTCGCTCCATGGTGGCCGTCGCGTCCAGTCGTAGCCACACCGCGGCCTGGGGTGCTTGGCGCACACTCGACAACATGGCGTCGGCCATGGTCTTGAGAACCCCCTTCATGGGGATGCGTTCTTCCTCGGCCATGGTCTGCCACGGTGACAAGGTGCGGCCCACAAACCGGGCGCCAATGTCGGGGCCGCTGGTTACCTTCTTGGCACTGGCCCGCAGTCGCTCCACGTCAGCTCGCGTGATGACCCCGTCACGACCGGTGCCGTGCACGGTGGCCAAATCAATGCCGAGCTGCTTGGCGAGCAAGCGCACCGGTGGTGAGGTGCGGACCGGTCCGCGCGTCACCGGAACGGAGCGAGCGGGTGCCGCGGGTGCCGCCGCGCCAGACTGACGACGACTCGTACGGACTACGGGTGCCGACTCATCAGCGACCCCAAAACCGATCAGAACAGGTTCGCGTCGGTGCTCCACTGCAGGGACTGCGGTGGCGTTATCGTCAGTCGCGATCGTGACCAGAGGGGCGTCGACGGCGATGGTCTCACCCTCGGTGGCGTGCAGGGTCACCACCCTGCCGGCGAAGGGGCTGGGCAACTCCACGATGGCCTTGGCGGTTTCGACATCGACCAGAGGTTGGTTGAGGACGACCACGTCCCCCACCGCCACCTTCCACGTGACGATGTCGGCCTCAATGAGGCCTTCACCAACGTCGGGGAGGAGGAAGGTCTGCTCGCTCATGCGCCAAAACCCAGCACGCGGTCAACGCCGTCGAGGATGCGGTCCACCGAGGGGCGGAACTCGTCCTCGATGCGACTAATGGGATAGGGCACGTGGTAGCCACTGACAATCACCGCCGGCGCTTCGAGTTCGTAGAAGCAACGGCGGTGGATCTCACTCACGATCTCCGAGCCGACCGAGGCCATGTGCGGGGTCTCTTGCACCACGACGAGGTGTCCCGTCTTCTTCACGCTGGCCACAATGGTGTCAATGTCGAGTGGGGCCACACTGCGCAGGTCGATGACCTCGAGCGAGCGTCCTTCCGTTGCGGCCGTGTCGGCCGCGCGCAGCATCGTCTTGACGTAGGAGCCGTAGCCCACCAGCGTCACGTCAGATCCTTCGCGGCGCACGACGGCCTCGAAGAGGCTCGGACCGGGGTCCTCGACGTTGACCTCACCCTTTTCCCAGTAGCGGGACTTGGGCTCACAGAAAATGATCGGGTCGTCACTGGCGATGGCCTCTTGGATCATCCAGTAGGCGTCGTGCGGCGTCGCAGGCGACACCACCCGCAAACCCGGCGTGTGGGCGAAGTAGACCTCGGGTGATTCGGAGTGGTGCTCGATGGCCCCGATGCCGCCCTGAAAGGGCAAGCGGATCACGATACCCATGGTGTAGGCGCCATCAGAGCGCTTGCGCAGTTTGGCCACTTGGCTGACAATCTGGTCGAACGCGGGATAGACGAAGCCGTCAAACTGAATCTCACACACTGGGCGATAGCCCCGCATCGCCAGGCCCACCGCGGTGCCCACAATGGCCGACTCCGACAGGGGCGTATCCACGACGCGCTCATCACCAAAGAGGTCGAGCAGGCCGTCGGTGATGCGAAAGACACCGCCGAGCTTGCCGATGTCCTCGCCCATGATCATGACCTTGTCGTTGGCGCTCATCGCCCGACGGAGTCCTTCGTTGATGGCCTTGGCCATGGTCATGGTGGTCATGACGTGGCCTCGGTGAGTCCGAGCTCGATGAGGTCACGACGGCCCTCGCTGATCAGCGGGTGGGGTTCGGCGTAGACGTGGTCGAACATCGTGATGGGGTCGGGCTTACCCATAGCGAGCACGTCAGTGCGCAGCTGCAGAGCAATCTCATTGGCCTCGTCTTCGATCGCCGCCACCGCGGGGCGGTGCATGGCGTACTCGTGGGTCAACAGCGACTTGATGCGCTCAATGGGGTCGCGGTGCTTCCAGAGTTCGACCTCGGCGTCAATCCGGTAGCGCGTGGGGTCATCGGACGTGGTGTGGGCACCCATGCGGTAGGTGTAGGCCTCAATCAACGTCGGGCCTTCGCCGGCGCGCGCCCGCTCGAGGGCCCACTTGGTGACTTCGTAGACGGCGATCATGTCGTTGCCGTCGACGCGAATACCGGGAAAGCCAAAGCCCTCGCCGCGTCGAGCCAGGGGCACCTTGGACTGGGTCGACGACGGGGTCGAAATACCGAACTGATTGTTCTGGCAGAAAAAGACCACGGGTGCGTTAAATGACGAGGCCCACACGAACGACTCGAGGGCGTCACCCTGGGAGGAGGCCCCGTCGCCGAAGTAGGTAATAACGGCAGTCGGGGCCTTGTCGCGCTGGACGCCCATGGCGTAGCCCACGGCGTGCAGCATCTGGTCGGCCAACACGATGGTGGGCAGGGCGTAGTTATAGGTGTAGGGGTTCCAACCGCCGTTGGAGACGGCCCGGAAAATCTTCAACTGGTCGGCGGGCGGCACCCCGCGGCACCAGGCGACGCCGTGTTCGCGGTAGCTGGGAAAGACGAAATCATCGGCCGCCAGGGCGTGGGCCGAGCCAATTTGGGCCCCCTCTTGGCCCTGACTGGGCGCCCACAGGGCCAGTTGGCCTTGGCGCTGCAGCGAGGTGGCCTCGTCACAGAGTCGACGAACAATCACCATGTCTCGGTACATCGCGAAGATGGCCTCACCGTCGAGTGAACTCTCAAACGTGGGGTGCGCGACTCGCTGGCCTTCGGGTGTCACGAGCTGGACTAATTCGTCAGTAAACATCGACACCTTTCTGCAAAGTCGTCCCTGAAAAACACTAGACCCTAGGCTGGGTGCATGGCGAGGCTCTTGGTTGACTGGCGACCGCTCCAACGAAACCGGAACTTCCGCTTAATGATTACCGGCCAGATATTGAGCCTCATTGGTTCACAAGTCACCCTGGTCGCCGTTCCCTATCAGGTGTACCGCGACACACACTCGAGTCTCTGGGTCGGACTGGTCAGTCTCATTCAACTGCCGTTCTTGATTTGTGGCTCACTCATCGGTGGCGCCTACGGCGACCGCTTCGAAAAGCGTAGGTTGCTGGTTGTTGGCTCGCTCATCTGCGCGATCGTCGACGCCGGCCTTGCCCTAAACGCGAGCTTTCACGGCGGCTCGTTTGTCATCCTCGTCCTCTTAGCGGCGATCTTGGCCGGCACCGTGGGGTTCACCGGACCCATCCGCTCCGCCGCACTGCCGAAAATCTTGGGGCCCGACGACTTGATCACTGGCTACGCCATTAATCAGGTCGTGTTCAACCTCGCCGTGGTGGTCGGCCCCACCCTGGCCGGCATCCTGCTGGCCGTCTTTCCCTTGAGCGTTTGCTACCTCGGTGACGCCGTCACCTTTTGTTGGCTGGCCTTCATGACCTACTTCCTCGATCCGCTGCCACCATCAGACGACGTGGTGCCCGCCGCGCTGTTTCGTTCCATCACCGACGGCTTTCGCTACGTCAAGGAGCAGCCCGCAGCCAAGGCCGTCTGGTACGCCGACCTCATCGCCATGGTCTTTGGCATGCCCCGGGCCCTCTTCCCGGCCATGGCGCTCACCGTGTATCACGGCGGCACCAAAACCCTCGGTCTCCTCTACGCCGCTATCGGCGTTGGCGCCATCTTGATGGGACTGTTCTCGGGCTGGGTCGAAAAGGTTCAGCGCCGCGGCTACGCCGTCATCATGGCCATCATGGTCTTTGGTCTCGCCATTGCCCTCTTTGGCATCGTGCGGGTCTTCTGGTTCGGCTTTCTCATGCTGGCCCTCGCCGGCGCGATGGACGTCGTCTCGACCATCTTGCGCAACACGATCTTGCAGTTGGCGATCTCTGATGAGTTCCGTGGTCGCTTAAGTGCGATTCAAATGGCCGTCGTCACCGGCGGACCTCGCCTGGGTGATATCGAGTCGGGTGCGGTGGCCTCACTGAGCTCCACGGAGTTTTCCGTAATTTCCGGCGGCCTCGCCTGCGCCATTGGCGTGCTGGTCTTTGCCTGGCGCCACAAGGACTTTCGGCAGGCGCGCGCGGCCTAAGAGGTGCGCAAGGTGACTGGTCGGCGCTTGCCGTTCGTCACCGCGGCCAACTGACCACAGGCCGCATCAATCGAGCGACCACGGGTGTTGCGTACCGTCACGTTGATGCCCAACGCCACCAGACCGTCGCGGAACTCGTTGACCCGTTCCGGCGTTGAGCCCATAACGAGATAGCCCGGTGTGGGATTCAGGGGGATCAAGTTCACGTGCGCGTTCAGACCGGCGGCGTAGCCGGCGAGTTCGTCAATTGCTTGATCGGTGTCGTTCACCCCGTCGATGAGCGCCCACTCAAAACTCAAACGGCGACCGGTGGCGTCCATCCACTTCTGGCAGGCGTCGTAGAGGCGTTCGAGGGGATAGCGCTTGTTGAGCGGCACCAGTTCGTCACGCGTCGTGTTGTTCGCGGCGTGCAGACTCACGGCGAGGGTGAGGGGTAGTCCCTCCTCGGCCAAACGTTCAATCGCCGGGGCTACCCCCACCGTCGAGACGGTGAGGTGGCGAGCGGACATGCCCTTGAGTTCGTGCAGACGCGTGACGACGGCGACGGTCGTGTCGTAGTTGGCGAGCGGTTCACCCATGCCCATAAAGACCACGTTGCTCAATCGACGCGGGGCTGCGGCACGGGTGGCGAACATCACCTGCTCGATTACCTCACCGGGGCTCAGCTGTCGTGAGTAGCCGGCCTGGCCCGTGGCGCAGAAGGTGCAGCCCATGGCGCAGCCGGCCTGCGAGGACACGCAGACGGTGACCCGGTCGGCGTAGCGCATGAGTACGGTTTCAATGGTGGCCCCGTCGTGCAGGCCAAAGACCCACTTGCGCGTGGCCCCGTTATCAGACTCAACGTCGTTGAGCACCGTGAGGGCCGACGGAAACTCCGTGGTCAGACGGGCACGGAGCGTCTTGGGAATCGTGGTGATGTCTTCGAGAACGAGACCGTCGCGCCAGAGCCCCTGAAAGATCTGGGCGACGCGGTAGCGCGGCTCACCATCCAAGATGGTGGCGAGCTCCGACTGGTCGTATTCGTAAACCGAAGGCACCGCTACAGGCTAGGGCACAGCCGGTGCAATTAGAAGTTCGAGGTGTCGGCGACCGAGTCGAAGCGAGCAAACTCGCCGCGCCACGTGAGGTAGGCCGTCTTGGTGGGACCATTACGGTTCTTGCCCACGATGACTTCGGCCTCGGCCTTTTGCTCGTTGGGCACTTCCTGGGCGTACTGTTCGGGGCGGAACAAGAAGAGCACGACGTCGGCGTCCTGCTCCAGTGATCCCGACTCACGAAGGTCACTCATCATGGGACGCTTGTCCTGACGGGCTTCGAGGGCACGCGACAGCTGCGAGAGGGCAATGACCGGGCAGCCGAGTTCGCGCGCCAGAATCTTGAGCGCACGACTCATCTCGGCGACCTCGACCTGGCGATTCTCCGAACGGCCACGGTTGGTCATCAGCTGGAGGTAGTCAATGATGACGACACCGAGGTCACCGTTCTGCTGCTTAATGCGGCGAGCGCGAGCGCGAACGTCCATCACCGTCAAGACGGGGTTGTCGTCGATGAAGACCTTGGCCGTCTGCAGGTAGGTGAAGGCATCCTGGGCGCGACTCCAGTCGGCCTCGGAGAGGTCACCGGTGCGCAACTTGGCCGAGTCGATGCGGGCCGTGGAGGCCAGGATGCGCTCGGTCAACTCCAGCTTGCTCATTTCCAACGAGAAGAACAGGGCGGGGCGCCTCACTACGGCACCGACGTGGGTCAAGATACCCAACGCAAAGGCCGTCTTACCCATTGAAGGTCGGGCACCGACGATGGTGAAAGAGTGGGGCTGAAGGCCCTGGAGAATGAGGTCCAAGGACTTGTACCCCGTCTCGAGACCATTGAACTGGCCGCGGGTCTCGCCACGCACCTCGAGGAGGTTCGCCTCTTCGACCAGGAGCTTGTGCAGCGGGAGGTAGGACTCTTCGCGGCTGCCATCGCTAATGCGGTTGATCTTCTGCTCGGCTTCATCAATCAGCGCCACGACGTCGTCGGTGGGCTTATAGGACTCGTCGACAATCTCGGTGGCCGTCGAGATGAGGCGGCGCTGCTGGGCCTTCTCGTGCACCAGCTGGGCGTAGTGCTTGGCGTTGGCCACCGAAGGCGTGCTCATCGAGAGCGACGCCAAAACGCCCACGTCAATGGCCGGCACGCCGAGCTCTTGCAGCTTGGCCTGGACCGTGACGAGGTCGACGGGCTCGGCCGCGTTATTGAGCGCGAGGATGGCGTGGTAGATCTGCGCGTGCAGGGGACGATAGAAGTCCTCGGGGACGCAGATTTCGTAGACCTCAGACACGGCCTCGGGCGAGAGCAGCATGGCGCCGATGACGGACTCTTCGGCCTCGAGCGAGTGGGGTGGGATACGCACCGGCGTCGCGGGCGTAAACGAGGGGCGATCGTTTTCAATGTTTGACATAAGACCTCAACTGTCGTCGACTTCACCTGTGTGTCGCAAGAACAACAACATGTGGATTTGCTTGTGGGAAACACACTGTGGCCCAGGGGTGTGACATGAAAAAACCGGGGCTCGAAAGCCCCGGTCTTTTCACGATATGTCGGGAGTGCCTACTTGGCGACAACCTCAACGTTGAACGTCGCGACAACACCGTCGAACAAGACTGCCTGCACGGAGGCCGTGCCGACTTCCTTGAGGTGCTCGTCGAGCTTGATCGCGTGGCGGTCCAACGAGACGTTGGTGGCCGTACGGATGGCGTTGACAATGTCGGACTCGGTCACGGAACCGAACAGACGACCGTTGGCACCGGCGCGAGCCGCGACAACAATGGTGGCCTTTTCGATGACGTCACGCTGCGTCTCGGCGGCGGTGCGGCTGGCGGCGTCACGAAGGTCGCGGGCCTTGCGCATTGACGCGGCCTGCTGTTCCATGGCCTCGTTGGCCTCCAACGCGGTGCCGTTGGGCAGAAGGAAGTTGCGGGCGTAGCCCTTCTTCACTTCGACGATGTCGCCACGACGGCCGACACCCTTTACGTCGCTACGGAGTAGGACCTTCATTCGCCCGCCTCCTCGGTGGTCGCCTCTTCGAATACTTCCTCAGCGGTGCTGGCGTCGTCGAGCAACTCTTCGTTCTCGGCGGCCGACACCTGGTCACGGTCCTGACGTGGACCACGGCCACGGTCGTCGCGGTTGCCACGACCCTTGCGCTCGGTCACGGTGCGCTGCGTGTAGGGCAACAGGGCCAACTCGCGAGCGGTCTTGATCGAGTCGGTGACGTCACGCTGGTGCTGCTGGCAGTTGCCGGACACCTTGCGGCCACGGATCTTGCCGCGGTCGGAGATGTACTTGCGCAGCTGGGCCAAGTCCTTGTAGTCAACCGAACCGACGCCGTGCTGACAGAAGGAACAAGCCTTCTTCTTCAGACCGCGACGGTTCTCCATCTTTGGTGCCCTCTTGGGCAGGGTGGGCATATTCTTACGGGGCATTAGAAGGGCTCCTCGTCGTAGGTGTATTGAGGTGTTGCGGGTGCTGCGGATGGTTGGTAGCTAGAGCCACCGTTGCTGGGGTAGCTTGCGCCACCGTCAGCACGTGGGGTGCGGGTCACGGCAGCGGTCGCCCAGCGCAGTGACGGAGCAATCTCGTCGGCAACGATTTCGAAGGCGCTGCGCTTGTTGCCGTCCTTGTCTTCGTAGGAGCGCTGCTCCATACGACCGGTGACGACAACGCGTGAACCCTTCTGCAGCGAGTTCGCGCAGTTTTCGGCCAGCGAGCCGTAGGCCTGGATGTCGAAGTACGACGTCTGTTCCTGCTGCTCGTTCGTCTGACGATTCGTCCACTTGCGACTCACCGCAACTGCGAGACGCAGTGCAGCCTGTCCGCTGTTGAGAAACTTCAGTTCGGGATCGCGGGTGATGTTCCCAACGATGGTGATGGTGTTTTCGGCCATGCTCTCTCCTTTGGTGTCGAGCGTCCGAGACTACGCCTCAGCCGTGACACGGCTGGACTTCGCTCGTTCGTTGCGACGAAGGACCTTGAAGCGAAGGACTTCGTCCGACAACGTCAAGATGCGGTCGAGCTCATCAACCGTGATGGGCTCACCAGCAAACTCAACGAGAACGTAGTAGCCCTCTTTGCGCTTCTTGATTTCGTACGCCAAGGGACGCTTGCCCCAACGGTCGATGTTTCCGGGAGTTCCACCATTGTTGCGAATGGTGTCAAGAGCACGGTCGAGTGCAACCTGGATGGACTGCGCGTCGACAGTGGTGTCGAACACAATCATTGATTCATAAGGCCTCATGGCCACTTTCCTTTCCCTCTGGTCCGACGAATCGGGCTCTGCGGAAGACAGAGCAGGGTGAGTTGGTACTTCCCCGCACTCGCGGGAATGACCACTTTAGTCCACATCGCGCAAAAACGCTAATGGCCGAAGGTCTCCGGGGTGGGGTAGGTCTCGGATGCACTAGGAAACGCACCGGATTTCACGTCGTCGGCGTAGGCGGCGACGGCCTGGGTGATCAGTGCGCCCACGTCGGCGTACCGGCGCACAAACTTTGGTGGGGTGCGCTTGGTGAGACCCAAAATGTCGTGCAGAACCAGCACTTGGCCGTCGGTATCTGCACCAGCGCCAATACCAATGGTCGGAATATCCAACGCCTCGGTGACCCGAGTCCCCACGGCGGCGGGCACGCCCTCAATCACAATGGCGCACACCCCGAGCTCTTGCAAGATCAGCGCCTCGGCCACCAACTGATCGGCGGCGTCACTCGTTTTGGCCTGCACCTTGAAGCCACCCATCGCCAGAACGCTCTGGGGGGTGAGGCCCAGATGGCCCACCACGGGAATTTCGGCGTTGAGAATGGCGCGAATGACCTCGCTCCGGTTCGCCCCACCTTCGAGCTTGACCGCCTGGGCGCCCGCACGAATAAGTGCGCCGGCGTTCGCGACCGCTGCGGCCGGCGTGCCGTGATAACTCAACCAGGGCATGTCGGCCACGATCATGGCGCTGGGTGTTGCGGCGGCCACGGCGGCGGTGTGGTGCACCATGTCGGCGACGGAGACACGCAGGGCGTCGTCGTGGCCCAACACGACATTGGCGAGTGAGTCCCCGACGAGGAGCAGGTCAACGCCGGCCGCGTCGGCGTAGCGAGCGGTCGGCTCGTCGTAGGCCGTAATCATCACCAGCGGGGCACCACCGCGGCGTCGCTTGCGAGCGCGCAGTTGCGGGGCGTTCACTTCTGGGCCTGACGCTGGCGGCGGGGCTTGACGCCTCCGGCCGACCACTTACGCGCCAGGTGGTGGAACTTGCAGGCGGTGCAGACTTCCACGGTGTAGCACTGCACCGGCTCTTCCCGGCGCTCGAGCTTGAGCAGTTCAGAGCGGGTCAGCGGGCAGGTGCCGCCAGCGGGCAGACGGGCACCGAAGACGTAGGTAACCTCCACGAGTTCCTTGTCCGTGCACAGTGGGCACATTTCCCCGGTCTTTCGACCAATATTCACGGCGGCGCGCATCAGCTCCGGGTGGGCGTCGCAGACGTCCTCGTGGCGGAGACTGCCATTGGCGATTTTGGACAACAGGGCGTGTCGAACCAGACCAAACTCAACAACGGCACCGTCGGCCGTTGTATTTCGGAGGTTCTTTTTCACACTGGGCAGATTACCCGCCGGCGCCGAAACACCGGTAATTGGCACTACCAGTGGAGAATGCGGGTGGCCACGATGACAATGGTGAGGGGCACAAAGGCGATCACCCAGCCCTGCCAGGTCTGGGGTCGCAGGCCATATCCCATCCGTTTTGGACCAAACCACGGTTTTTTCGCCATTTTCCGACCTTTCGAACCGCGAAATTACCTGACATTCCTGCCCGCATGACCCGAAACGGGAACTCAATTGCCAAGATTGTGCACTTTTATTGTATTTCGATGTATCGAAACGATAGTATGAAACATATGTTGGATCTCGCAATACTTGGCTTACTCATGGACCGTGACCACCACGGCTACGAGATTCGCACCCAAGTACGTGACCGCTTGGGCGTCGGCGCCAATCTCTCCTTCGGCTCGATCTACCCCGCACTCGCTCGCCTCGAGCGCCAGGGACTGGTCGAGGCCGTCACGCTCAGCGAGGTCAAGCCGTCAGCACTGTCGACGGGTTCGCTCAGTGGTGAGCGCGCCTCGTTGCGTTCGCTACGCGCCTCTCAGGGGCTGGGTCGACGTGGTCGCAAGGTGTATCGCATCACCGAGGCCGGGCGCAGCGCCTTCGTGGCGCTCCTGGCGGACCCCGCAACCGTTGATGATGGACGCAACTTCTCACTGCGCGTGGCACTGGCCAAGTACCTCACGCCGAGTCTTCGCGTGACGCTGTTGGAGCGTCGCCGGGCAGATCTTTTCGAGCGCCTCGCAGAAATGCAGGCGGGCGCTCGTAATGAACAGCTCGATTCCTACGCCCGCAGCGTTATGGCGCATGCGGTCAAGGGCGTCGAGCTCGACCTCGAGTGGATCGACACCCTGTTGACCACCGAACGAAGTAATCAACAATCCGCCTCAACGGCGAAATAAGAAAGGAAAGCCATGAAGAAGATTCGCGTGGCAATCGCTGGCGTTGGAAACTGTGCCAGCTCACTCGTACAGGGCGTTACCTTCTATAAGGACGCCAAGGACGGCGACAACGTTCCCGGACTGATGCACGTGACCCTCGGTGGGTACCACGTCTCAGACCTCGAGTTCGTGGCCGCCTTCGACGTCGACGCTTCCAAGGTCGGTGCCGACTTGGCCAAGGCAATTGAGGGTGGCAAGAACAACACCATCAAGTTCGCCAACGTCGCCGACACCGGTGTCATCGTGCAGCGTGGACCCAGCCTCGACGGCTTGAACAAGTACTACAAGGCCGCCATCGAAGAGTCAGCCGCCGAGCCCGTCGACGTCGCACAGGCACTGCGTGACGCGGGCGCCGAAGTCCTCGTGTCGTACCTCCCCGTCGGCTCCGAAGAGGCCCAGCGCTACTACGCGCAGGCCGCACTCGACGCCGGTGTGGCCTTCGTGAACGCCATTCCCGTGTTCATCGCCTCCGACCCCGTCTGGGCGAAGAAGTTTGCTGACGCTGGCGTGCCGATCATTGGTGACGACATCAAGAGCCAGGTCGGTGCCACCATCGTGCACCGCGTCTTGGCTCGCCTCTTCGAGGACCGCGGTCTGGCCCTCGACCACACCTACCAGCTCAACGTGGGCGGCAACATGGACTTCAAGAACATGCTCGACCGCGAGCGCTTGGAGTCCAAGAAGGTCTCCAAGACCCAGGCCGTAACCTCGCAGCTCGAGAACTACACCCTCGACGCCGACGACGTCCACATCGGACCAAGTGACCACGTGCCATGGTTGAAGGACCGCAAGTGGGCCTACATCCGCATGGAGGGCCGCAACTTCGGTGACGTGCCACTCAACGTCGAGCTCAAGCTCGAGGTCTGGGACTCACCCAACTCGGCCGGTGTGATCATCGACGCCGTGCGCTGCGCCCGCGTTGCGCTCGACCGCGGCATTGGTGGCCCCATCATGGGACCCAGCGCCTACTTCATGAAGTCACCACCCGTGCAGTACCACGACGACGTGGCCCACAACATGGTGGAGTCCTTCGCCGCCGGTGGCGAGAACCCCGTCTGGCCATAAGGCTGACCAGAGTTACACCAAAGCCCCCCGCTTCGGCGGGGGGCTTTGTGTTTTCCTCGAACTAGTCGATGGACAAGATGCCCGGGTGCACGTCGATCAACTCCTGGTGCGACCACCGGCCCAACGCTTCGAGCACGGGCCGAAGAGCGGCACCACGTTCGGTGAGCTGGTAGGCGTTGTTGCGAGCTGATCGCGTGGCGTCAACGTGCGTAATCAGTCCGTTGGCGTGGAGCCACTTCAACCGCGCCGCGAGGATGTTGGTCGAAATCTTCTCTGGGGCGTCGAGAAACTCCGAGTAGGTGCGAGGCCCGTGGACAATCAGGTCACGAATAATCACCAGTGACCATTTGTCGCCGACCACATCGAGGCCGGACGCAATAGGACACGGCGAGCGCCACTGCGGCGTCGACGCAACAAGCGGCTCCACGCGTCGCTACTTCTGCAACGATGCGGCCATTTCGACCACGGTCTGTTCAATGGGCGTTGGCGTCCATCCCAACGTGTCGAAGGTCTCGTGGTTGTCATACGCGACGCGCACGCCCAGCTGCGAGACCATGCCGCGAGCTTCGCGGTCGACCAACGCCATCGCCTTGATGAGGAAGTCTGGCGCACGACGAGTGGGGACCTTCTTATAGCCCGCCGCCTTCAACGTGGTCGCCAGGTGCATCATGTCGATCGGTTCAGCACTGGCGGCGATGAAACGCTTGCCGGCGGCACCGTCAGCGGTGAGCGCGGCCACGTGCAGTCGGGCCACGTCTCGCACGTCGACCATGCCCATGGCAATGTTGGGCACCGCGGGCATCTTGCCGCTGGTAAGTTCGCGCACCAACGTCACGCTGGTGCCGTCGCTGGCGCCCAATGACGGACCCAAAATGAAGCCAGGGTTGATGGCCACGAGTTCCATAGATCCGTCAGCCACCATTTCCCACGCCGCACGTTCGGCCAGGGTCTTGCTCTTGGCGTAGGCACCGATGGGCGCCGTCACGTCCGACCAGGCGTCGGTGCCGTAGCGGCCACTAGGCGCACCGGCAGTCATCGACACAATGGACGAGGTCAACACCACGCGGCGCACACCGGCACGAGCGGCAGCGGCGAGCACGCGGCGAGTTCCCTCGACCGCTGGCCCAATCAGTTCTTGTTCGTTCTTGGGTTCCGCCAACACGAAGGGTGAGGCAACGTGGATACCCCCATCGCAGCCGGCGACGGCCGTGTCCCAGCCAGCGTCACTCAAGAGATCGGCTTCCACCAACGTGAGGCCACTCGTTGGGGCCACAGCGGCCAACGCCGTGGTGGTGGCCTGGGCCTTCGTGGCGTTGCGGACGGTGCCGACAACGTCGTAGCCCTGGCGTAGGAGTTCGGCGGCGACGTGCTGGCCGAGGTAGCCGGTACTACCTGTAACGAGAATGCGAGTGGCCATGGCGGCTCCTTCGGTCAAGGTGGGTGTGTTGCCCACCTGGCCATGGTAGCAGTTAACTTGTCTTTCGCAAGTTAACTAGTCCGCTACGCCTGACGCTCGTCCCACCACTCCTTGAGCCGGAATGTGGCCTCCGTTTTGGAGATCTCACCTTCTTCGTGACGAATGTCGAGCAAGAAGGCGAGGGCCAGGCCCACCTCACGACCCGGGGTCAGACCAAGGATCTCCATCACCTCAGCCCCGTCCAGAGCCGGGCGCTGATTCATGACGTCCTCTTGGGCCTTCAAGTCAGCGATGCGCACTTCCAGGTCGTCCATGCGCTTATCGAGTTCGGCGGCCTTGCGGGCGTTTCGCGTCGTGCAGTCACATCGGGTGAGCTCATTAAGGTCGTCGAGAAGATGGCCGGCGTCACGCACGTAGCGACGCACCGCCGCATCACTCCACCCCAACTTGTAGGTGTGGAAGCGCAGATGGAGCTCTACCAGCATCGACACGTCGTCGATCATCTGCTTGGAGTACTTCAGGGCCGTCATGCGCTTGCGCGTCATCTTCGCCCCCACGACTTCGTGGAAGCGGAACGTCACTCCGTCCGACGTGATTTCACGGGTCGGCGGCTTGCCAATATCGTGAAAAAGGGCGGCGAGGCGCAGCACCAGGCGCGGCGAAGTCTTGTCGACCACGGCCCACGTGTGCTTCAAGACGTCCTTGTGGTGGTGAATGGGGTCTTGTTCGAGCTGCAACTTGGGCAGTTCCGGAAAGAAGTGGTCGGCGAGGCCCGTACGCACGATGAAATCGAGACCAATTGAGGGCATCTCGGTAAGCATCAACAGATCCAGCTCGCCTTGAATACGCTCTTCGCTCACAATGGAAATCTTCTCGGCCACGGCCACGGCGGCCGCTTCGAGGTCGGGGTCAATCCCGAGATAGAACCGCGCGGCGAAGCGTGCGGCGCGCAACATGCGTAAGGGGTCGTCATTGAAGAGGACCACGGGGTCAATGGGTGCGCGCAAGCGACGATTGTGCAGGTCAGCCAGACCGCCGAAATAGTCGTGGAAGTAGTCAAACACCGTGGTGCTGTCCGCACTGCGGGTCACCCCAATGACGTCAAGCGCCAGCGCGTTAATGGTGAAGTCGCGACGGCTTAAGTCAGCTTCGAGGGAGTCGCCCCACTCAACAGCCGGTTTACGGGAGTGATCGACGTAGGCCTCAGAGCGAAACGTGGTGATTTCGGCCTTGAGTCCGTTGGCTTTGAGAATGCCACCGATGGTGCCAAAGGCCCGTCCCTGTTCCCAAAGGCCCGCACACAGTGGCTTCATTAGACGCGCAATGTCGTCGGGGCGAGCATTCGTCGTGAAGTCGATCTCGAAATCCTCTTTGACGACACCCAGCAGTGCGTCGCGCACCGATCCGCCGACGGCGTAGAGCGAGAAGCCGGCACCATCGAAGGCGTCCACCAGTGGCGCCGCCCACTGCGCCAATCCGGCGAGTCGCGTTGAAATGTCGTCGAGAGCCGTCACTTCTCATCAAGGCTAGTAGGCGACCATTGTTTCGTCGTGGCGAGGGGTAGCCTGTAAAAGCATGTTCCACCGATTTTCGACCTGGTGGCGGGCGCTTGGCGTCGTACTCCTCGGCCTCGCAACGGTGACGTGGCCTTCGGCCCCGTTCGCTTCGTCGACCCCCGTCTTCTCCCTGCTCGCGCAGGCCCCCACCACCACACTGCACAGCAGCGTCGGGCTGGTGCCGGTAAGCGTCGGCGCTCCATCGGGCGCCACGGTCAACGTGGCGATATACCCAGCAATCACGACGTTGGGGCAAATCGCGCCGTTGGTGTCGGGCGTCGGAATTACTGGCGCACCCCTGGCCTCAACCACGATTGCCTCACCGGCCTGCCACTCGTCAGGATCGGCCACCGTGCTGCTCGAGGCGGTCGGTGCGGCGGTCGCCCCAAGCTGCACGCACCCCGTCCTGCGCCTCTTGTGTGCGGCCACCAGTTGTGATGGCGTCTACCCACTTCGCTACACCCTCGGGGCCCAACAGATCTGGTCCATGGTCGCGGTGCACGTGGTGCGCATTCCTCAACGAGTGCGGGTTGTCCTCTTGGCACACGTCGACACCGCCGCCACCTCGTCACTCGACGCACTCAAGGTCTTTAGCCATGTGCCATTGACCGTTGGTGTGGGCTATGACACCCTCACCGCCATCAGTACGCACTCGTCGTTGCCTCGATGGCGGCGCCTCTTCACCACACTCCTCAGTGCGCCAGCACACCGCACCATCACGACACCACCGGCCGGCGTTGACTACGGGAACTTGCTGGCCAATGGCTTTGGCGGCGAAGTCTTGCGTCAGTTGTCACTCGAAGCAACCCTTACCCACCGCCACGACACGCCGCACACCGTGTGGCTACTGGCCACACCCACCACCGACGACCTCAACGCCTTGGCGAAAGCCGGTGTGACCAGTGTCGTGGTACCCGACACCGCACTCAGTCCCGACCCCACCTCCACCCTGCAGTGGGGCGCACCAGAGCACGTCGCCGGCGTGAACGGCACGACCGTGTTGGGCACCGACGACACGATCAGCACGATTGCCAACGCCACCACGATTCCCGCCGTGCTGCGCGCCATCTTGGTAGCCAACACCATCGCGTTCTTGCACTTCGACGCACCGAACGACCCCGCCCCTCGCACGGTTCCCATCGTGCTCACCAGTTCCACAACTGGTGCGTTCTTTGACCACGAGTTACTGGCGGACCTTTCCACCAATCCCTTTGCCGTCATCACACCCCTTGGGGCGAGTCTCACCCCAGCTCTCGTTGGCTCAAACGGCATTGCCTCGACGTGGCCACTGGCTGGCGCCAGTGTGCCGGCATGGTCGCACGACAACGCCACCGCACTCTCGTCACTGGTTACCGACGAGCACGCCTTCACCATGGGTCTCGCCAACACCGACGTGAATGCTTCCTTCGCGAGCGCGATCGCCAGCGCCGAGGTTCGCGGCACCCCCGCGCAGCACGACCACGACTTCGGCGCCGCCCATGGCCTGTTGGCCCATCAGTTCGGGCTCTTCCACGTCGATAACTCGACCGTGACGTTGACCAGTCAGGGCACTGCCCTTCCCATTACCATCGTCTCGCACGCGCACTACGCGATGACCGTCTTGGTGCACCTGGTGGCCAACTCTCTTGACTTCACCAAGGGACCAGTCTTCCCGGTCACGCTTTCGCAACCAACGACCTCAGTTCGTGTCGCGTTGCGTCACGCGTGGGGTTCCAACGTCACGCTGCAGGTGTACCTCTTGACCCCCGACGGATCGGTCGTTCTCTCCCACACCGCGGTGTTAGTCCACGTCGGGGGCACCTCCGTCGTGGGGTACTTCTTGAGTGCGGGCTCGCTCCTGGTTCTTGGCATGTGGTGGCTTCGCACCCATCGCCGGTCAGCGAAGGGCAAGCACACCAAGTGAGCGCACTGAACCTTCGTCGCGTTCTTTCGATGGCTGGTGGCACCGCCGCCTCACGGGTCACCGGACTCCTGCGCGTCTTGGTGCTCGCGTGGGTCTTTGGTTTCTCGCCGATTGCCGACGCCTTCAATCTCGCCAACACCGTTCCCAACATGCTCTTCGACATCGTCCTCGGCGGCGTGCTCAGTGCCACGTTTATTCCGGTCTTCGTCGAGCACCTGACCAACGCCGGTGAGCGTCGAGCGTGGCGTTCTATTTCGTCGGTCTTGTCGGTCTCACTCGTCGTCTTGGCCCTGGCCACCGTAGTGACATGGATCGCGGCTCCGTGGATTATTGACGGCTTCACGTTCCTGCAGCACGCCTCGTCACCAGCCCACGTCGCCACCCTGACTCGCCAACGCGACATTGCCACGCAGTTTCTGCGGTGGTTCGCTCCTCAAATATTCTTCTACGGCGTCATCGGCATGACCACCGCACTGTTGAACATTCGACAGAAATTTGCCATTGGGTCGTGGGCACCGGTGGCCAACAACATTGTGTGCATCGTGGTGCTCATCTGGTTTCATCTGGTGGACCCAACGCCCACGATGGCCTCGTTCAGCGCCAGTACGTCACTGCTGTGGCTCGGCCTCGGCACGACGGCTGGTGTCGCCGTGCAGTTCCTTCTAATGGTGCCCGCCCTCGACAGCCACGACCTGGCGCGACTGCGCTTTCGATTCGACCTGGCCGACCCTGCGGTGCGAGCCGTCGGGCGACTGGGGAGCTGGACGCTCGGCGTCGTGCTCACGAACCAGGCCTCGCTCTTCGTAGTACTGGCGCTGGCCTTCTCGGTGGGCGGCCACGGTCCCGTGAGTGCCTACACCTACGGCTGGTCGTTCATGCAGATGCCCTACGCCGTCGTGGTCGTGTCGGTGTTGGCAGTGCTCACCCCACAACTCGCTCGGCTGGCGGCCAACGACGACCACCGCGAACTCAGCGAAACATTGAGCAACGCGCTGCGCCAGTCTCTCCTCATCATTGTGCCCTGCACCATTGGTCTTCTCGTGTTGGCGCAGCCCATTGTCGGGATTCTGTTGAACCACGTGGCCTCCTTCGGTCCGCTGCTAGCGGGATCGGTACTGGCTATTCTGGCCGCGGGCCTTCCCGGCTTCACCCTCTTTCAGGTGTGCGTGCGAGGGCTGCAGGCGCTGCAGGCAGCTCGTGATGTTTTTCTCCTTTACGTGATAGAAAATGCACTCACCGTGGTACTGGCGATCGCACTGGGCCGCCACTCCATGGCCGGCCTCACCGCCTCAGTCTCACTCGCCTACACGGCTTCGGCCGCCCTCGCCGTCGTGGCGCTGCGTCGCCACCACGTGTCCATCGCTCCCGTCCTTCGCACCCGCGACCTGTGGCGAGCGGTGGGGGCAGCCTTGGTGATGGGACTCGTCATGGCCCTGGTCTACGCCTCGGTTGCGTGGCACACGGGCGCCGGTCTCATTGTGCGTACCGGTGCCAGTGCGAGCGTGGGCGTGGGCCTCTACGTGGCGCTGGTATTCCTCGGCCAGCGTCGTAGTAATCGCCGCGCAAACGTGTAAGGCTTGACCAGTTTCGAAGGGGGCCACGTGGCACATATTCAGATTCTTTGCGACAGTGGCTGCGACCTGCCGCTGAGCGAGCGCACCCGTTTAGGGATTGGTCTCGTCTCGCTCTCGATTCGATTTGGCGCAGACGAGTTCACCGACCGTGTCGACCTCTCACCAGAAGAGTTCTGGGAACGCTGCGCGGGCGCGGCGACGTTGCCCGAAACGGCCGCCCCGTCACCCGGAGCCTTCCTCGCCGCCTACGAAGCGGCCGCAGCCGCTGGTGCCACGGGAATCATTGTGGTCACCATCTCTGCCGCCTTGTCGGCCACCTACGAGTCAGCTCGCGTCGCAGCCGAGGGCTTTGACGCCATCCCCGTGCACATTGTTGACACTCGGGCCGTGTCCATGGCCGAAGGGCTCATCGCCATTGACCTCGCCGAGGCGGCCGCCGCTGGTGCGGATTTCGACGCCCTGGTTGCTCGGGCCACCAGCTTGGTGCCCAAGGTCGGCGTCGGCGCCATGTTGGTCACCCTGGAACACCTCATTAAGGGCGGCCGGATCGGTGGCGCGAAGGCCCTGCTCGGACAAGTGCTGTCCATCAAGCCGTTGTTGAAGCTCGAAAACGGCGTGGTGACCGAGGCCGGCCGTCAGCGGACCACCGCCAAGGCCCTCCGTGCGCTCGTTGACATGGTGCAGGCCGCCGCACCACTGTCGCGATTGGCCATCATGCACGCCAACTCCCCCGACCTCGAGACCATGAAGGAACTGCTGTCGGCGGTGCCGGTGGCGCACCCCATCGTGGTCGCCGATATTGGCCCCACCGTTGGTACTCACGGCGGACCCGGTCTCATCGCCCTGGCCTGGCTCGAAGCAGACCGCTAGGCGCGCTAGTAAGTTGAAGGTCGTGAATGAACACGACCAGGACAGTTTCGACCCCGTCGACCGGGTCCTGGGCGCCCTCGACTCCGTGTTGGACGTCGTCCACGACCGCTTTGTTCGCCCACTCCTCATCGTCACCCGCTGGATTGCCTTCGGGTTCTTGCTGTTCGCCTTGACGCTGGTCGTCTTGGTCGCCGGCACCATTGGGCTTATCCGCTTTAGCGACATCTTCGTTTTCCAGGGCTACGTCTGGCTGAGCTATCTCGTTGTCGGCGCCTTGTTTCTTCTTACCGGTCTCATCATCTGGCGGTTCCGCCGCCCCGTTGCAGCAAGGAAATCATGACCCACACCCGCGTCCTCATTATCGGCTCTGGCCCCGCCGGCCTCACCGCCGCCATCTACACCGCCCGTGCCCAGTTGGAGCCCATCGTGATTGAGGGCGAACCCTCCTCCACCACCGACCAGCCCGGTGGGCAGTTGATGCTGACGACGGAAATTGAGAACTTTCCTGGGTTCCCTGAGGCCATTACCGGCCCCGAGCTCATGGCCAACATGCGCGCTCAGGCCGTTCGATTCGGTGCCGACTTGCGCATGACCAAGGTCCAGAAGCTCGACACGACCGTGCGCCCGTTTCGTGCGTGGCTAACGGACGACGTCGAGCCATCGATCACGGCGGACACCGTCATTCTCGCCACCGGCGCCCGTTCTTTGATGATGGGCGTTCCGGGCGAAGAGCGCCTGCTCAGCCACGGCCTCTCGACGTGTGCCACCTGTGACGGCTTCTTCTTCCGCGGTCAGGACATTGCCGTGGTGGGTGGCGGTGACTCCGCGATGGAAGAGGCACTGTTCTTGACTCGCTTCGCCAGCTCGGTGACCATCGTGCACCGCCGCGACACGTTGCGCGCCTCAAAGATCATGCAGGAACGGGCATTTGCCAACGAAAAGATCAGTTTCGCGTGGAACTCCCAGCCCGTCGAGGTCCTCGGTGAGGACCGTGTGTCAGGAATGCGCCTGCGCGACACTGTCACGGGTGACGAGCGCGTTCTTGACGTCACCGGCATCTTCGTCGCCATCGGACACGTGCCCAACACCTCACTCGTTACCAACGACGTCGAGTTACTTGAAGGTGGCTACGTGCGCACCGGCCCCGGCTCCTACACTTCAATCGACGGCCTCTTCGCTGCCGGTGACGTGCAAGACCATGTCTATCGCCAGGCCATCACCTCCGCCGGTTCGGGCTGCATCGCGGCTATCGACGCCGAGCGTTGGCTAGAAGCGCAAGGTCACTAAGTTCGCTCGCTAAGGTGGAGGCGCGCCACTAGTTGACGGCGCTCTTTTCGGAGGCTCATCATGAGTGACAACATCACCACCCTTACCGACGCTACGTTCGCCGAAGTCATTGGCTCCTCGAGCAAGCCTGTTTTGGTTGACTTCTGGGCCGAATGGTGCGGACCCTGCAAGCAGATTGCCCCAATTCTTGAGGAATTGGCCGTGGAGCAGGCCGACAAGTTCGCCATCGCCAAGCTCGATGTCGACGTCAACGTCGCCACCGCCACGCAGTACTCGGTGATGAGCATTCCCACCCTCTTGCTCTTCAAAGACGGCGAAGTTGTGGCCCGCCTGGTTGGTGCAAAGCCCAAGGGCGCACTCCTCCAGGAAATCACTTCCAACCTCTAACCGACCCTGGACGCGATCGATCTTCGTAACGGTGACTCGGGAGAGCGCGTTCGCGATCTCCATGAACGACTGCGCGCGCTTGGCCTCGGCACTGAAGCCAGTGACGTCTTTGGACCGGTTACGACCAGCCTGGTTGAAGCCTTCCAGCGTTCACGAGGTCTCGGCGTCACTGGTGTCGTCGACGCCCTCACCTACCAACGGCTCGTTGAGGCCGGTTGGCAACTCGGTGGTCGCCTGTTATACCTGACCGCGCCCTATTTACGGGGTGACGACGTCGCCGACCTCCAGGTGCGATTGTCCCAGCTCGGCTTTAATCCCGGGCGCATCGACGGTGTTTTCGGTCCATTGCTCGACGCCGCACTGCGCGACTTTCAGCACAACTGTGCCCTGAGTGTCGATGGCACACTTACACGGCGGACATTGGCTGAACTCCTGCGCGTCGCTCCCACCACGGGCGAGCGCGCACTCGTCCACGACGTGCTCGATGCCCGATCTACACCGCCTTCGGGGCCACTCTTGCTCTGGGGTAACAGCGACCTGCTTCCAGTGATCGAAGCCTCCAGCCCACTAGCGGTCCTGGAGCACGACCGCGTCACGGCACCCGTTGAGGAGTTTGCGGCGCACGCCAACGCGACCAACGCCTGCGGCGTCGTGGCTATTCGTTCTACAGATGAAATTGACGGAGTTAATCTCTATTACTGGTCAAGCTACAAGACCTACTCACGCCAGGGTGAGCGCCTCGCGAGCGCTGTTGGCGCAGCTCTGGCCAACTCTGGTGCCAACGTACGCCTCGGCGTTGCCGGCATGGCCTTGCCAGTGCTGCGCGAAACAAAGATGACGACGCTCTACATCGAGCATGGAGCCTTGGATGCCAGTGCCGCGACACTCATTGGCCAAACGATCGCTGGCGAGCTCGAGTCGTTCTTTCGCGGGTAGCACAACCATAAAGTTGTGAACAGTTAGGACTAAGCGAAAACCCTTATATTGCAGGGATATTCGCTACCTTCATCCTTAAACCCACAACGTAATCCACAGGTTGGGGATAACTTCAACACCAACCTGAGGTTGAAAGTTTAGGGTTGGCGGTTCTGACTGATCGAAATGTAGATGCGCTCGAGGTCGTCGAGGTCAGCAAAGTCAATAACGATGCGGCCATTGCGTCCGCGCAGGTCGATGTGCACCCGTGTGTCGAGGTAGTCCTCGAGCAACTGCTCGAGCTCAGCGACGGTGGGATCCGGCACCGGACGAAGCCGGGGCTTGCCGGGTACGTCGGTAGGCGTGGTACCGGTTGGCTCCAGTGGCTTGGGCTCCAGGTAGCCCTTGACGGCCTCTTCGGTTGCGCGAACGGACAGTTCGTTCTTGATGACCCGTGCCAACAACTCCGCCTGATCGGCGGGGTTTGCGAGGCTGAGCAGACTGCGGGCGTGCGTGGCGGTGATCTGTCCGTTCACCAGCGCGGCCTGGGCGACCTCACCCAGCGACAAGAGTCGCAGAGTGTTGGTGATGTTGGTACGGGACTTACCGACCCGCACGGCGACCTGCTCGTGGGTGAGGTCGAACTCGTCGATGAGCTGCCGGTAGGCGGCGGCCTCTTCCAGAGGGTGCAAGTCGACGCGGTGAAGGTTCTCCACAACGGCCTTCTCCAGGGACAGCAGGTCATTCACGTCGTCTTGGACGAGGACTGGAACTGTCGTCAAACCGGCGAGCTTGGCGGCACGCCAGCGGCGCTCACCAGCGATCAGCTCGTAGTCGCCGGCCTCGCCATCGAAGGGGCGCACGATGATGGGCTGGAGAACACCAATCTCACCGATGGAGGCGGCGAGTGCCTGAAGGCTCTCTTCATCGAAGGACTTTCGGGGCTGGAACTGGTTAGGAACGATGGAAGTGATCGCCACCTCGCGCAGTGGACCCGTTGACGGGGCAGCAGCGACCACGTCGTTCGTGGGTTCGCCTTCGGGAATCAGGGCACCGAGGCCCTTGCCAAGTCCGGACTTTCTAACCATTGATAATCTCCTGTGCTAGTGCCCGGTACGCCTTCGCGCCTCGAGACTTGGGGTCAAACGTAGTGATTGGCTGGCCGTGTGAAGGGGCTTCCGCCAATCGGACGGTCCGAGGAATCTTCGAGCGACAGAGCTCGTTGGGGAAGTGGCGGCCCACTTCGATTGCCACGTCCTGGGCCAGTGTGTTGCGGGCGTCGTACATGGTCAATACGACCTTGGAGATGCGCAAGGTCGGGTTCAGGTTCTTACGGACCAGCTCAATGATGTTGGTCAACTGGGTAAGCCCTTCGAGGGCGTAGAACTCGGCCTGGACGGGCACCATAATGTCGGTTGCTGCGGCAAAGGCGTTGATCGTAATCAGGCCGAGCGACGGTGGGCAGTCGATGAAGACGTAGTCAAAGTCCCCGTCCACCGACTCCAGGGCCCGCTTGAGGCGCAGTTCACGTGACAGCACAGTGGTGAGCTCCTGCTCCACGCCGGCGAGGTCGAGCGTTGCTGGGGCAACAAAGAGATTGGTGAATCCCGTGGGCTCCACGATGTCCACCATGGGCACATCGTTCAGTAAGACGTCATAGACCGAACGCTCAAAACGGCGGCCGTCGATGCCCAAACCCGTTGTGGCGTTGCCCTGTGGGTCCAGGTCGACAATCAAGACACGCTTGCCGGCCTCAGCCAGTGCAGCACCAAGCGACGTGGTCGTAGTGGTCTTTCCAACGCCACCCTTTTGGTTGGCAACGGCAAATATCCTCATGTTTTTGGACTCTGTCATGTGCCTCAATCCTAAGAACAGGCGTTCGACGTGCGTCGAGCCACAACCATTCAACACGGTTTTGCTTGGTTCGTCAAGAACAGATGTTTCACGTGAAACATCCAGTGACCCAAACGGCAGTGGTCGAACCGGTTGAACAGTGATCCACTCTACGACTCGGCAGTGATACTCAGCAATGTTTCACGTGAAACATTGTGGCCATCACCGACGCCACGTTGGTGGTCACAGAATTGTTTCACGTGAAACAAGTCAGTCTGAGAAGAGCTCCCGCGACAACCCCATGGCGACGGGTGGACATGTTTCACGTGAAACATTGCGGCCGAGTCCACCCGTGGCATCGACCAACACGTTGACACCCGCATGCGAGGTGACACTACAAAGAAGAATCCCCTCCCTATGTTTCACGTGAAACATTGGGAGGGGATCGAGAGAGTCACATCCGAAGCCACCGTACTCACCGATGGTGGGCTGCCGGATGTTTCACGTGAAACATCAAAACAGGGGTGACTTGCCTGGTGTTCCAATCGGACGAGGAAAACGGTCGGGTGTCGGGCGAACCTTCACCAGAATTTGATACGCCGCGCCATGACGAACGCGATCTCCGACGTGCAGACCCAACTGCCCCAGAGAGTCGGGCTTCCACCGGCTCGGACTGTCATCGTTCGGCGGCTCGGAGATTACGAGGTGACCCCCTACCTTGAGAAACCTGACGGCGCATTCGGCGGTGACCGCCGGCGGCCCAAAGGAGCGGGCCGTCACGAGGTCAAAGCGTTCGTTGAGATCGGCGTCTCGAGCCAGGGCTTCGGCACGACCAAGTCGCACGCTTCCGCCCTCGGGCGCGTCCGCCCAGATAAGAACCTCTCGCAGGAAGGCAATACGCTTTTCCATGGCGTCGAGGAACACTGCCGTATTCCCCCACTCTTCTAACAGCACCAATCCAGGCAAACCGCCTCCAGACCCGAGGTCGAGGAAATTCGCTGGGGGAGCATCGGCAACGTCATTCCAGACGTCACGGAACCCGAGGGCGTGCTCGATCTGCTGCTCCATCGGGACGGGGCCTAAAAAGCCACGCGCCCTCGATTCCTCGAGGGCGCGTGACAACCATTCACTTTTCATGACAGTAATTATGCCGGAGCAATCACCACGAAGCGGCGAGGGTCATCGCCCTCGGAGCGAGTCACGACGCTGCTGTTATCAGTCAATGCATCGTGAACTGCCTTACGGTCAGCGGCCGACATTGGCTCCAATGCACGCTCTTCGCCGGTCTCCACCACTTCCTGAGCCACCTGGGCGGCAAAGCGGCCAAGGGCAGCGACACGGCGCTCGCGGTACTGTGCGACGTCAACCAAGATGCGGTCGGTGCGGCCTGGGTTCTTCGCCTGCACCATGGTACGGGTGATCTCCTGCAGGGCCTGCAGGGTCGTGCCACGTGGGCCGACCAAGACGCCGAGCTCAGTGGGGGGATTGGCGTTAACGGAAACCTCGACCGTCTCGTCGTCAATCTCCTTCACTGTAACGTCCGCCGTGATCTCCATTGCGGCCAACAGGCCAGCAACAAAGTCTCGAGCGATAACGCCCTGTTCGGCCAATGAAATTCCCTCTGCCATGTTGCTCTCCTTTTTTGACACCTTCTCGGGTCGATCGGCCTTTTTGCCCTCGCCCTGCTTGCGGTCACCTTCGACCTTGTCCTTCGGCTTACGATTGCCGTCAGCCTTCTTTTCACCCTTTGGCCGTTCCTGGCGTTCGGGGCGGTCGTTGCTGCGTGGACGTTCTTCGTTGCCACCGGAGCGACGTGAGCGCTTCGGTCGTGGCGTTGATGGACGGACGCGGGCGCGAACGCGAGCTTCACCGCGGACGCGGCCAAAGAGGCCAGCCTTGGGCTCCTCAATTACTTCGACTTCTGCATCGTCGCCGTGTACACCCAAGTGGGCGAGGGCACGCTCGGTTGCTTCGTCGACTGACTTTCCTGTTGTTTCTACCCAATCCATGGATTAACGGGCCTTTCTGTTGCGCTTCGCCTTGGAGCGATTCTGTTGGTTTACGGACTTTAAGGTTGAGGGTTTCTCGTCTGAAGAACCCTTTTCACTGGCCTTACCAGGTATTTCGCGCTCACCTTCTTTGGCCTTCGCGGCGCGAGTGGGGTCGGAGATACCGGCCCGGAACATGAAGTACTGGGTAAGGATGCGGATCACTGACGAGACAACCATGTAGACCACGACAGCGGCCGGCATGATGACATAGATATAGAAAAAGAAGATAGGCATGACGCGTTGCATCATTAATTGTTGTGGCGGTACGGGCTGGCCACTCTTCTTGTTGCGGTTGTTAATCATCGCCATCTGGAAGTACTGGAGTCCGACGGCGAAAATAACCAGGGCGAAGAAGGGGATTTGGGCGTAGATCGAGGAGTGGTGGCTGAAGGTCTTGAGGCTCAAGTCCATGCCGAACACCTTCAGGTGGCCGTTTGAGGCAATCAGGGCGTCGTGAATCTTCGAGTGCGACGGGATGTACAGCGGGGCCGACGTGCCCAAGGCGTTCAGGTGGGTCAAACCCTTGATAACGCTGTACAAAATGAAGAGAAATGGGGCCTGGAGCAGTACGGGCAAGCAGCCACCCAGGGGGTTCACCCCGTGTTCCTTGTAGAGCTTCATCAGCTCTTCGTTCAGCTGCTGGCGGTTTTCAACACCCTTGTACTTCTGCTGCAGCTTCTTGATTTCGGGCTGCACCAACTGCATTGAGACCATTGACTTCGTGCTCTTCACGGTAAATGGGGTCAAAATACCCATAATGACGATCGTCAGCATGACGATCGCAAACACGTAGTTCGGTACTAGTCCATAGAAAAAGGCCAGAATGAGGCCAAACAGGTGGAAAATTGGCTGGAACAGAACGCCAAAGGGGTGGATCAGTGTCTTCACTTGGTAGTCCTTAGCTTTGTAGGTACGGGTACGAGGTCAATGCCGTGTGGCCCCAAGGGGCGACACTTAGCAATACGGCGCAGGGCCAGGGCCAGCCCACGAAGCGATCCGTGGGTAGCAATGGCCTCTTGGGCGTAGTGCGAACAGCTGGGGTAAAAACGGCAGGGCGCCACTCGCCCAGCGCGAGCAGCCTGATACCAGCCAATGGCCCGAACCAACCCTGCAGCAGTACGTGAGGGTTTAGTGTCCATTAGCTCGCCGAACGGCTGCACTGAGGTGATGGGTGAGTTCGTCAAAGGAAAGGTCTTTCGTCCCAATAGCGCACTTGATCAGGTATAACCCTGACACAGGCGACGGGGAAAGTCCGTCCATCACGGCCCGGAGGCGGCGGCGAATGCGGTTGCGATGCACCGCATTCCCGACTTTCCGGCTGATTGCGTAGGCCACTGCTACGCCAGTTGACTCGGGGTGGGCAACAAATACCACTCGAAGTGGACCGCTACTGCCCCGACCTGACGGTCTTGTGAACTCCGCAAACTGCCGTCGGGATACCACCCGACCAGGCACGAGAGGATCAGACCGTCAGCTGGTGACGGCCCTTGTCACGACGGGCCTTCAAGACGGCACGGCCAGCGCGGGTACGCATACGGGCACGGAAACCGTGCGTTTTGGCGCGCTTACGCTGATTTGGCTGGTATGTACGCTTCACAAAAACCTCTTCTCAAACTTTTCTTTAGGCACGTCGCGGTACCCCCTGGGGGTCGCAGATGTGCTGCGGACTGACTATCTTAACCGAAATCCAATCCAGTTTGAAAAGAACTTCGTCGGCGGTGTAGGGTGGCGTTCCTCGCAGTACGAAGAAGGTGGTTATTCGCCCGATTTAGCCTGTGGATAACCGAGATTTCTGCCTGTGGAGAACATTATGATCAGCCGAGACGAACTGTGGGACCACCTGCAGAAGGCCCTGCAACTTAAGGCGTCTGACTCTGCCTGGGCTGCTGGGTTGAGCTCGTTGCGGCTTGTGGATTACTCAAACGGCACCGTTACGATTGCTGCGCCCAACCAGATCCAACTTCTGCGTGTGCAGCAGCGCTATTTGACCCTCTTGACCGAAGAAGTCGCCACAATTGTTGGCGCGCAGACCGCCGTTTCCCTGGTCGTGGACTCATCCTCCACCCCCGTTGCGCCATCAGCGCCGGTAGAAGACGTCGTGGTTGCTCCAGTGGAGGACGTGACTGTTCAGGCCGGTGGCGATCGTCCAATGCGGCTGAACAAGGCCATGACGTTCGAGTCCTTCATCGAGGGGCCATCGAACCGTTTGGCACGAGCCGCCGCCATTGCGACCGCCGAGCGACCAGGACAGGCCTACAACCCATTGGTGATGTACGGAAACTCCGGACTCGGTAAGACCCACTTGTTACACGCCATCGGTAACTACATTCAGGAGAACTACCCCCAGCGCAAGGTGCTCTACGTCTCCACCGAGACCTTCTTGAATGACTTCATCCGCGCCATTCAGACACGCACCCAGGTATCACTACACGAGCGCTATCGCGAGATTGACGTTCTTCTCATCGACGACATCCAGTTCATGGAAGAGCGTGGTGACACCTTCGCCGAGGAGATTTTCCACACCTACAACGCCCTGCACAGCGAGGGTAAGCAGATCGTTCTCACCTCCGACCGCTCCCCGAAGGAGCTTTCGGGCCTCAAGGAGCGCTTCCGCAGCCGTCTCCTACAGGGTCTGGTCACCGAAATCGACCAGCCTGACCTCGAAACCCGTATCGCCATTTTGATGGCCAAGGCCGAACGCGAGGGCATTGATCTACCTGGACCCGTCGCCGAGTGGATTGCCCAGCGTGTTCGCGACAATATCCGTGAGCTCGAAGGTGCCGTCACAATGTTGCGTGCGTTCGCGGCCCTACGCCAAGAGCCAATCTCGGTCGAGTTAGCCAAGGCCCACCTGACTAATCTCGGCAGTGAGCGCATTGTGCTCAAGCCAGAAACCATCATTGACACGGTGGCCACTTACTTCGGCCTCTCTGCCGACGACATCCGGGGCTCCAAGCGACTCCGTCCGCTCGTTCACGCCCGCCACATCGCGATGTTCCTTATTCGTGACCTCCTCACGAACTACTCGTACCCGATGATCGCCCGCATCTTCGACAACCGCAATCACACGACCGTTATTAGTGGTGTGGACAAAATCGCGAACCAACTGGCCACCGACCACGAGCTTCTCTCGCAAATTGGTGACCTGAAGCGAAAGCTGCAGGGGGAGTAACGACCTGTGGAAATCATGTGAGTGCCCTGTGTGAAGTCAGTGGGGTAGTCACCACTTATCCACATCAAGCGCTTCTTGTGACCTGAAGGTTGAAAGAATTAGCAACAACGCTGTGCAAAAAAGTTTCAAGGTAAGTAGTTCGTTTATCAGGGATTTTGTGACTTTATCCACAAATCCACAGCACTACTACTACTAAGAAATTTATAGACAGAAAAACACACGTAATCTCAGTAGTGAAAGAAAGGCATTCCAATGAAGTTCAAATCAGAGCGCGACATTCTTGTTGAGGCACTCAGTGCTGCGAGCCGCGTCGTCGCAACTCGTCTCATCGGCGCATCATCAGGCATCCTTCTTTCGCTGACCGGTAACCAGCTCACCGTCACCGGTACCGACCTCGACATCACGATCCGCACCAAGGTCGACGTCATCGGCCTCGAAGACGGCGCCGCTGTTGTGCCCGCTCGTCTTGTGGTGGACGCAGTCCGTTCACTCGAAGCCGGTGCAGTCACCGTGTCGAGCACCGACGACAACGTCGAAGTCTCATTAGGTCGAGCCAAGTTCTCCCTGCGCACATTTGCCGTGATGGACTACCCCAACCTTCCTCCAGTGACGGGTGCACTGACGACTATCGCCGCGCTCGACCTCATCCAGGGACTCAACCAGGTTGTTCGTGCCGCCGCTACCGATGACGCCCGCCCACTCCTGACAGGAGTTTTGTTCACGAACAACAACGGCACACTTCGTTTGATCGCCACCGACTCCTACCGTCTCGCCGTTCGTGAGGTTCCTGGTGTTGAAGGACTTGGTGGTACCCACGACCTCTTGGTGCCCGCTCGGGCACTCCAGGAGTTGCAGCGCGTGGCCTCATCACTCGCGGCTGACGCTGAGATCGGTGTCACCCTTACCGACGCTGAAATCTGCTTTGTCGTTGGCAATTCAACGATTTCATCACGTTTGATTGACGGCAACTATCCCTCGGTGTTGCAGTTGATCCCCGCTAGTTACCCGAACCACCTGCGTATCGCCAAAGACACGTTGCTGACGACCCTGCGCCGCGCGAAGCTGTTGGCGAAGGACTCAACCTCGTCGGTACGACTGACGGCGAAGGACAAGCAGCTCGAGATTCGTACTCAGAGCCACGACACCGGCGACATTGAAGACTTCGTCGACGCCGACTACGAGGGTGAAGAGATCACCATCGCCTTCAACCCCAGCTTCCTCATCGACGGTATCGAGGCCACCATTGGTGACGAGATCGTCCTGGAAATCACCGATGCGGTTCGCCCCGCCATGGTGCACGGCGTCGAAGACGAGCGGTTCCGCTACTTGTTGATGCCAGTACGCGTTCAGTAGTCAGCACGCACGTGGGGCTCCACGAACTCACCCTTCGACACTTCAGGCTCTTTGACGAGTTCGTGTTTCGCCCTGACCCCGATGGGGCAACAGTTCTGCTGTCGCCCAACGGGACCGGCAAGACCTCGGTGCTTGAAGCGGTCTACGCCTTAGCCACCGCCAGTTCGTTTCGCACGAGTGCGGCCTCAGACATGATCCGCACCGGCGAAGGACTAGCCGAAGTCCACGGCCTTCTCTACAACGCCGAACGGCGCATTCAGGTCGACCTCACCCTGACCCGCGGGGTGCGCAACACCACCAAGCGGATGTTGGTGAACGGACAGCGTCCGACGTCACGGGCCGCCCTCTCAGAAGTGTTGCCCATCACCGTGTTCACCCCCGAAGGGGTGGACGTGGTCCGCCAGGGACCAGAACACCGGCGCACCCTGTTGACCACTCTGCTCACCGACGCCGATCTCGCTACCGGCGACATCATTGAGCGATTTGCCCGCGTCTCAACGCAGCGCAACGCCCTCCTGCGGCGTTGGCAGGGGCAGATGCCCCCGGTAAGTGCACTCACCGAACTCAGCGTCTGGGACCAGGAATTCGCTGACGCCGGCGAGGCCCTTGTGGTGGCCCGCGAAGCACTCGTCGCTGCACTCAACCCCCTTGTTCAGGAGTTTTACCAAGCGCTGGCGCAAAACACTCAGTCAGTCAGTGTCTCGTATGAACGCTCGTGGCAGGGCAATTTGGTTGACGCGTTGCAGTTATCGCTCGCCGACGATGCCTATCGCGGCCACACCACCGTGGGTCCTCAGCGAGACGACCTGGCTATTCGTTTAGATGGCCGCGACGCCCGTCGTCAGGCCTCCCAGGGCGAGCAACGCTCGCTCGCACTGGCGCTGCGCCTCGCCGGCCATGAGCACATCCGTCGGATGCGCGGAATGGACCCACTGCTGCTGCTCGATGACGTGTTTAGTGAGCTCGACCCCGTCCGCTCCGATCAACTTCTCAAACTTTTACCGCAGAGCCAGACACTGGTCACCACGGCCAGCCCGCTGTCGCGGGCCATGACGCCGGCCGCGGTAGTGGATATTGTGAGTCTCCGATGAGACGCCGCGACAACCAACCAGCTTCTATTGGCGACCTCTTAAGTACCCTGGCCGGTCGCGTTCGCAAGGTGGACTTGTTAGTCATTGATGAGGTGCGCGCCCTGTGGCCCGAGCTGGTTGAGGAGGCGATTGCCCAGCGATGCCGACCCGATGTGGTGCGCTCAGGAGTCCTCGTGATCACGGTGCCGAATGGGGCGTTTTCGCAGCGGATTTTGGAAGAAGAGGCCGCTATTTTGGCGGGCCTCGCCGTCCTCGGTGAGCGCGCACCAACGTCGATTCGCGTCATCGTCGCGACACAGCAATAAGCCTTAAAAAATAAGGCGTTTCGTGGTCCAAAGCGACCGTTTTGTTACACGCCAGCGAGTAGGATTTACTCGTCTCGCATGGGGCTTTTTGCGCACGAAATTGCGCCAATTTTTGAAGTGAAAGGAATACTTCTGTGGCTGAAAAGTCCAAGGGGTCAGCGAGCTACGGCGCGAGCGACATCACAGTTCTCGAGGGCCTTGAGCCAGTCCGAGTTCGTCCAGGTATGTACATCGGTTCCACCGGCCCCGCCGGTCTGCACCACCTCATCTGGGAAGTCGTGGACAACGCGGTGGACGAAGCGATGGCGGGCTACGCCTCACGCATCGACGTCACCATTTTGAAGAACGGTAGCTGCCGCGTGGTGGACGACGGTCGCGGTATTCCCGTTGACGATCACCCGCAGTACCCCGGGAAGTCGGCCGCCGAAATCGTGTTGACGGTGTTGCACGCCGGTGGCAAGTTCGGTGGCGAGGGATACAAGGTCTCCGGCGGCCTCCACGGTGTTGGTGTGTCCGTGGTGAACGCACTCTCGACGTCGCTCAAGTTGGAGATTGACCGCAACGGCAAGCGCCACGAGCTGAACTTTGCCGACGGCGGCAAGGTGCAGGGCCCACTCAAGGTCACCGGTGACGCGCCGCGTGGCCGCACCGGTACGACGGTGACGTTCGCCCCCGACCCCACCATCTTCGAAGACATCGACTTCCGCGCACAGACCGTGCTCGAGCGTCTGCAGATCATGGCCTTCTTGAACAAGGGTCTCGAAATTCGCTTCGAAGACGAGCGTGAGGGTCGTGAGGCGAAGGAGACGTTTAAGTACAACGGCGGCATCGTCGACTACGTGCGTCACCTCAATAATTCGAAGGAGTCACTGTTCCGCAAGGTCGGCTCCTACGAGCAGGCCGAAGAGGGCCAGGAAGTTGAAGTGGCCTTCCAGTGGAACACCGGGTACTACGAGAGCATCCACTCCTTCGCCAACGGCATCTCGACCATCGAGGGCGGTATGCACGAAGAGGGCTTCCGCAAGGCCATCACCAACGTGCTCAACCGTTACGCCCGTAAGCGCAACCTGCTTAAGGAGAAGGACGACAACCTCACCGGTGACGACATCCGTGAAGGCTTGACGGCGATCATCTCCGTCCACCTCGCTGAGCCACAGTTCGAAGGTCAGACCAAGGGCAAGCTGGGCAACGTCTCGATGCGTTCACTGGTGGAGCGCGCGACCAACGAGAAGCTGTCCGAGTGGCTCGAGGAGAACCCCAAGGAGGGTGGTCAAATCGTGGCCAAGGCCGTGCAGGCCTCACGGGCCCGCATCGCCGCCCGTTCGGCGCGCGACCTCACCCGTCGTAAGTCAGCCCTTGATGGCGCTGGCCTGCCCGGCAAGCTCGTGGACTGCTCGTCGAAGGACCCTCGTGAGTCGGAGCTCTTCATCGTTGAAGGGAACTCGGCCGGTGGTTCCGCTAAGGACGCACGTAACCCGCGCAACCAGGCCATCTTGCCGATTCGCGGCAAGATCTTGAACGTTGAGAAGGCCCGCACGGACAAAATTCTCAAGAACACTGAAATCCAGGCACTTATTTCCGCCATTGGTGCCGGTGTTGAGGCCGACTTTGACGTGACCAAGACGCGCTACGACAAGATCATCTTGTTGGCCGACGCCGACGTTGACGGCAGTCACATCCGCACGTTGCTGCTCACCTTCTTCTTCCGTCAGATGACGGAACTGGTGAACAACGGGCACGTGTACGTGGCCCAACCACCGCTGTACTCCACGCTGGTGGGCAAGGAGAAGGTCTACCTCCGCGATGACGCCGCGAAGGCCACCTTCCTCGCGGAAAACCCGAACCACAAGAACGACTTCCAGCGTCTGAAGGGTCTCGGCGAAATGGACTTCGACGAGCTCCGTGACACCACCATGGACCCCACCAAGCGGGCCCTGCTGCAGATCACCGTCGAACAGGCCGCCCTGGCCGACGAAGTCTGCTCCATCTTGATGGGCGACGATGTACCCCAGCGCCGCCACTTCATTCAGACCAACGCAAAGGATGTTCGCTTCCTCGACATCTAATCGAGAAGGAAAATAACTATGGCTCGTACCCCGAAGACCCCAGACACCCCCAGCGACGAAGTATTTGGCTACGTCGAACCAATCGAGATCAACCTCGAGATGGAGCGCTCCTTCTTGGAGTACTCCATGTCGGTCATTGTGTCTCGCGCACTCCCCGACGCCCGTGACGGTTTGAAGCCCGTTCACCGTCGCATCTTGTACTCCATGTTCGACCAAGGTCTTCGACCCGACCGTCCGCACACCAAGTGCGCCAAGGTCGTCGGTGAAGTGATGGGTACCTATCACCCGCACGGTGACTCGGCCATCTATGACGCACTCGTGCGCATGGTGCAGGACTTCGCGATGCGTCACCCACTCATCAGTGGTCACGGCAACTTCGGCGGTACCGGACCAGACGAAGGTGCGGCCGCCATGCGTTACACCGAATGCCGTTTGGCCCCACTCGCGCTCGAGCTCCTCGACTCGATTGACGAAGAGACCGTCGACTTCGAGCCCAACTACGACAACTCGACGCAGCAGCCCACGGTCTTGCCCGCGCGCTTCCCCAACTTGTTGGTGAACGGCTCACAGGGTATTGCCGTTGGTATGGCGACCAAGATCCCGCCGCACAACCTCGGTGAAGTCATCGACGCCGTGCTGCACCTCTTGGCCAACCCCGAAGCGACTCCTGACGACCTCATGGCCTTCGTGAAGGGTCCCGACTTCCCTACCGGCGCACAGATTCTTGGACGCCAGGGCATTATGGACGCCATCCGTACCGGACGCGGTTCCATCAAGATGCGCGCTGTCGCGGAGATCGAAGAGACGAACACGGCCTCACGCATTGTCGTGACCGAGTTCCCCTACGAAGTCTCGGTGGAGTCGATCGAAGAGAAGATCTACGAACTCGTCAAGAACAACGACATCGACGGCATCGCCGAAGTGCAGAACGACTCGGCTGGCCGCCAGGCCCGTCTGGTCATTCGCCTCAAGCGCGACGCCAACGCCAACGTGATCTTGAACAAGCTCTACAAGAACACCAGCCTGCAGACGACCTTCGCGGTGAACCAGCTAGCGCTTGTTGACGGCGTGCCGCGCACGTTGAACTTGGCGCAGGCCCTCGCCGTCTACATCGACCACCAGGTTGACGTGGTGACGCGCCGCACTCAGTTCCGCCTGCGCAAGGCCGAGGCCCGTGCCCACATCGTCGAGGGCCTCTTGAAGGCCATTGACATGCTCGACGCGGTGATTGCCACGATTCGTAACTCGGACGACCGCGGTGCGGCCCGCATCTCACTGATGGCGAGCCCCTTCGACTTCTCCGAAGAACAGGCCAACCACATCCTCGACATGACGCTGGGTCGCTTGACGCGACTGGGTCGTAGTGAGCTCGAAGACGAGATGGCCAAGTTGCGTGCCTTGATCGCCGAACTCCAGGAGATCCTCTCCACCGACGCGAAGCTGCGCAAGGTCATCTCAGACGAAATCACGGTGATCCGTGACAAGTACGCGACCCCGCGCGTGACGCAGATCGTCAACGACCCGGGCGAGCTGGGCATGGAGGACCTCATCGACGATGAGGAAGTCGTGATCACGATGACCCAGGCCGGCTACATCAAGTCGGTCTCGGCTGACGCCTTCCGCACCCAGGCCCGTGGTGGTCGTGGTGTCCAGGGCGCCAAGCTCAAGGAAGAGGACTTGGTCGAGCAGATTGTGCACACGTCGACGCACGCCTACCTCTTGTTGTTCTCCAACTTGGGACGCGTCTTCCGCCTGCGCGGACACGAAGTACCGATCAAGGAGCGCACCGCGAAGGGTACCGCCGTCGTCAACTTGTTGAACCTGCAGCCCAACGAGCGCATTCAGGCCATTGTCACCACGGACGACTTCCCCAAGGACAAGTTCCTGGTGTTCGCCACCGCTGACGGCACCGTGAAGAAGACGCCGTTCTCGGAGTATGACAAGTCCCGTCGCGAAGGCTGGATTGCCATCAAGCTGCGCGCCGGCGACGAAGTGGTGCGCGTGGTCGCGACCAGCGGCAACGACGACCTCATGGTCGTTACCTACCGCGGTATGTCGATTCGCTTCAACGAGTCCGAAGTCCGTGAGATGGGTCGTGACGCCACGGGTGTGCGCGGCATCAAGCTCAAGGAAGACGACAAGGCGATCTCGCTCGACCTCATCCGTGACGACGCCGACCTGTTCCTGGTTACCGACACTGGTTTTGGGAAGCGCGTCAAGGTCGAGCGCTTCAACCGCCAGGGTCGTGGTGGCATGGGCGTGCGCGCCATCAAGCTCACCGCGGCACGCGGCTTCGTGGTCGCGGCCTTCATGGTGCGACTGGCCGACGAAGTGCTGCTGGCCTCGAGCGGTGGTGTGTTGATTCGCACCGCGGCGAAGGAGATCTCCTCGCAAGGTCGTGACGCCACGGGTGTGCGCGTGATGAACCTCGACGAAGGTCACAGCGTCGCGACGGCCGCCGCCGTTCCCGCAGAGAGCGAAGCGTAACGCGTTGCGCCCTGTGGCGCGTCGCGGAGAGAGAGCAACTCGTCATCGCCACCTTCCCACGGCCTCGCAGTCGTGGGGGGTGGCGATGTCTCGTATCATGAGTGCCATGACTCCTCGCACGCCCTTGGCCCCGTCACGGCCGTCGCGAGGTGCACTGACCACTGCCGTTCTCGTTTCGCAGGGGCGCTAAGTGCTGATTGTCCGTGATCTAGCTATTGAAATTGGTGCGCGCCGCATTCTTGAGCCTGTCTCCTTCACCGTTGGAAACGGTGAAAAGGTTGGCCTCGTCGGGCGTAACGGTGCGGGCAAGTCAACGTTGTTGTCGGTGCTGTTGCTGCAGACTCCCGAGCACCTGCGCATTAGTGGCCAGGTGCAACACCAGGGTCGCGTTGCCCACCTGCCACAGGAGCCAGTACCCGGCGGTCTGGGTGTGGAGCCCATTGGCTTGAGCCACGTCTTGAGTGCGCGCGGCATTGACCGTCTCGACGCCGACATGAACCAGGCGCGCCACGACCTGGCGGCCGACCCTACCGAAGAAACCATCGAGCGCTTCACCGCGCTCGAAGAGGCCTTCCGCGAAGCCGGTGGCTACGAAGCCGAGTCCGAAGTGGCCCGTCTGGCCGACGGCCTTGGCCTCGAGCAAGAACTGCTCTTGGAAGATTTGAATTCGCTCTCCGGTGGTCAGCGTCGTCGTATTGACTTGATGCGCGTCCTCTACGAGCAGCCCGAAACAATGGTGCTCGACGAACCTACGAACCACTTGGACAAAGCGGCCAAGCGCTGGCTCTTCGATGAACTCGATCGCTTCCGCGGCACTGTTCTGGTGATTAGTCACGACTTGCCCCTGCTGGACAAGTCCATTGACCGGGTGTTGGCACTACGCGACGCGCAGCTGCGCGAATACAAGGGCAACTACACCAAGTTCCTCGAGCAAGAAGAGGCCCGTCGCCTCAGCGAAGAGAAGATGGCGGCGCAGCAGGGCGAGAAGATCGACCAGCTCACGAACCTGGCGAACTCCATGCGTGGCCAAACGGCCGCTCGCGCCCGCTTGGCCAAGGTGCTCGACCGCAAGGTGGAGAAACTCGAAGAGAATCGCGTTGAGGTCACCAAGAAGGAGAAGAAGGTCACCTTCCGACTCCCGCCACCCCCGCGTAGCGGTGATGTGCCCATGACCGTCGAACACGTGGGCGTCCAATACGGGGACTTGCGGGTCGTCAACGACGTCAACTTCATCACCCGTCGCGGCGACCGCATTTTGATTGTGGGAAAGAACGGTGCCGGTAAGTCGTCGCTGCTCAGGTGTTTAGCCGGCACCCAAAAGAAGTTCGAGGGCTCCGTGAAGTTTGGTGCCAATGTCCAGGTCGGCTACTTTGCCCAGGAGCACGAACAGCTCGACTTCACCAAGACGGTCCTCGATCACCTCGAAAACGCCACGGTCCAAACCGAGGTGCAGCGCCGCGCCCTGCTGGGTGCCTTCGGTCTCAAGGGCTCCGCGGCCCATCAGTTGCCGGGCACACTCTCCGGTGGTGAGCGCGCGAAGTTGGCGTTGGCGATCATGGCCGCCTCGGACGCCAATCTCCTGCTCTTGGACGAACCGACGAACAACCTCGACCCGGCCAGCGTGCAGGCGCTGGGCGAGATGATGGGGCAGTGGCAGGGCACGATTGTGGCCGTGAGCCACGAACGCGACTTTGTCGAGGCGCTGAAGCCGACGCACGCCGTCTTGTTGCCCGAGGAGTACTTCGACCTCTGGCGCGACGACTACATGGACCTGATCGAACGCCGCTAGGGCCTATTCGATGCCGGTGTACCAGGGACTGGTGCGCGGCGGATAGGCCAACTGGAAGGCCCCGTGCTGCAAGGCCAGGTTGGGGTTGTAGTAGGGGTCGCGAGCGATCTCTAAGCCCCAGCGGTCACGAATCATCAAAATCTCGCGCATGAAGCGGCGATACTTTTCGCCCTCGGTGTCGAGGCCGCGCGAGACTGACTCGTAGTGCACCAACTGGGCGTGGGGGGTGTAGGTGACCTTGAGGCCCGTGCGCTGAACGCGCAGACAGAAGTCGATGTCGTTGAAGGCGACCTGGAGGGCTTCGTCGAGCCCGCCAACGTCGTCCCAGGTGGAACGGCGCACCACGATGCACGCCGCGGTGCAGGCCTGGAACTCCGAGGCCAGCGAAGTGCGACCAAAGTAGCCGTGGTCAGTCTTGTCGTGGAACTGATTGACGTGCGTGGCCAGTCCCTGGGGACCCAGGATGACGCCCGCGTGCTGCACGCGGCCGTCGGGGTAGATGAGCTTGGCGCCGACGAGACCAACACCGGGCTGCCAGAGCTGGGCGACCATGGCCGACAACCAGTCCGGGGTGATGACGGTGGTGTCGTCGTTGAGCAGACACAAGACCTCACCACGGCAGGCACTGACCGCACCATTGTGCAGGGCGGAGTAGTTGAAGGGGCGGTCGTCACGCACGACCGTGACGCGCTCATCGAGTGAGTCGAAGAAGGCCAGCGTCTCGGGCTTCACCGAGCCGTTGTCGATGATGACAATTTCGAATGCGGGATACGTCGTGTCGGCCAACACGGAACGCACGCAGTCCTCCAGGTAGACGCCGTCACGGGTCGGGATCATGATGGAGACCAGTGGCGGCTCGGCGGGCAGGTCAAAGAAGACGTCAGCAAATCCCGTGCCGGTCACTTCGCGAACGTCACCAGAAACACCACGACGAGCCAGCGCGTCGGCGACCGCACGACGACCAGCCGTGAGCGCCCACGGCTTGGCCTCGGACGTCTGCGACGTCGAGCCGATGTGACTACGCCAGTGATAGAGGACGTGGGGAATGTGGATGATGGTGGAGCGGTCCACGATCTCGCTCACGCGCAGCACCAGGTCCCAGTCCTGGGCGCCGTCGAACTCACTACGCAGCCCCCCGAGTTCATTCACCAAAGCACGGCGCACCGTCGTCAGGTGGCAGACGTAGTTCTGTCCCAGCAGCAACAGGGGGTCGAAGTCGCTCTTGAAGTAGGGCATGAAGACTTCGTGGGCTTCATTGAGCTTGTCTTCGTCCGAGTAGAGCAGCGTGGCGTTGGGGTGTTCTTCAATGGCCAGGGCCACGTGCAGCAGGGCGTATTCGACAATCGTGTCGTCGTGGTCCATGAAGACCAGCCAGTCACCCGTGGCCTGCGCGATAGCGGAATTCGTGGCCGCGGAGATGTTGCCGTTCGTTTCGCGGGTGACCAACTTGACGCGCTCGTCGCGTGCGGCGTACTCGGCGACGATGGCGCGCACCTCGGCGTCGGGTGAGCAGTCGTCAGCGATGATGAGTTCAAAGTTCGGGTAGATCTGGGCCAGCACCGAGTCAATGGCCTCACGCAAGAAGGCATGGTCAGTGTTGTAGGTGGCCATGACGATGGAGAACGTCGGGCGGTTCTCCATTAGCACTAGTCGGCGTCGCAGGTGGCCGCGGTTCTCGTCAGTCATCGCCCGATACTGGAGCACCCAGGCGGCGTAGCCATTGGCCTCGAGACGGGGGCTTTGGCGACCACTATTGCCCTTGATGAGGACCTTGAGGGCGTGAATGAAGAGGCGCGTTCCTCGCTTCAGGAGGTCAAAGCGGATCTCCCACTTGCCGGCGACGCGAACAGAGGGGGCCGGCGCCGGTGCTGGTGCGGGGGTGGGGGCCGCCGTGGGGCCAGCCTGCAATGGGGCGCGCCCTAGCCGACGGCGAACACCGTTTTCCAGAACGTTGGTGGCCTTGATAATCAAGATCATCAGTGGGTACCACCGCGAGGCGGTGATGGGACGAAATTGAGCGGCGATGTGCTGGTTGTGGGCCGACTCGAGCTCGTAGACCTTGTTCATCTCGCGAAGAACGGTGACCTCGTTTGCGCGCAGCGTGTGCGCTTGGTGCGTCTGGGAAATCGGTGCGCCGCTGTCGTCTTCAAATACGGTCACGATCCACAAGTCCCTTCACTGGCCATGTTTCAGGCACGCGGCTCGTTCTATCTTACCGAGCAGGTCGAGATTTTCTGGTGTTGCGGACGGCATTCACGCGGTGCCACTGCGCCCGGAACCAATCGAATCGACCGACGTCGCGTATGGCGTGCGGGAGGCCGAGGCGTTGCAGTCGATTACGACGTCGCGTGGCCGCCAGTGCGCCCAGTCCGACGAAGAAGCCCACTTCAGCGAGCAGTTCGTGTGGCGGGGTGAAGTTGAAGGTCACGTGTGATGTGCCAGCCGGCACCGCCAGCGCCTGGTACGGCGCTTGTAGGTCAAGACCAACCCCATTGCCGTTCACTGCGGCGGTCCACCCTGGCATCGAGAGTTCTCGGCGAATGAGGATGGACGTAGAAGGACAGGTCACGGTAACGGCATTGAGAGAGGAGGCCGAAATCGTGCAGCCGGCTGCGGTGTAGAGGCCGGTGGTGAAGGGGAACTGGTAGATCGTGTAGGTCCCGTCTTGGTAGACCGAGCGCAGTCCAGCAGTGGCCAGCGCCGGGCTCATCGGCCATTTGGTGAAGGCGATGGCGTACTTCACGCCGGCGTTTTCGAACTGGGGCATGTGCGCCGCGAGGGCCGCACCAAAGGTCACGGCATCGGCCGTTCCCTGCCACACCATGTACATCCCTGTGGGGTTGGCTCGACCAATGGGGATATCGCTGTTGATTAACGTCTGGAACTTGGCCGAGAAGGGAAGGTCGTGAGCGTTGAGGTCGCTAATTGCGAAGTAGCTCGCCCAGTTCGGTGAAATCGGTCCAAAACTGATGAAGCGCGACCCTTGCAGGTGGGTTTCGAGAAAGTTCAATGGGCCTTGCGCCACGGTGATGGAAGTGGGGGCTAAGACTTCAGGTAGACCAAAGGCGAAGCCCGCGTCGGTAATGAGGGCTAAGGCGATGACGGCGATGGCAACCGGACGGCGCAGCAGTACGGGAGCACCCCACATCACCGCCAGAGCGATCAAGGGGAGCGCGCGGCCAACGACCACCATCATGTGCATATGGTTTTGCCAGACGACACCACGGGTGTAGGTGGCGCCGTAGAGCTCGGCGACGAGGAGGAGTAGGAAACTTGCTCCGGCCGCGAAGTGCCATGACCGCTGCGGTCGGCGTTTGGCAAGTAAGTCGTCGAGGCCGAACATGGCCAACATGATTAACGCCATTTCACAGGTGGCGATGATGTAGCGGCCGAGCACAATCTTGTTGACCTGAGGAATCATGTCCCAGTAGTCGAGAACGTGAAAGAAATTGAAGGCCCCGAGAAGACTCAGCACGGTCCAGCCGCCGAGAAAGAGTCGGATGCGACGATAGGTGGGGCCACCAAGGGCGTAGAGGGCGAGTGTGACGACTCCGATGGTGAAGTATCCACCGACCGATCCCCAGACGCGGTCCAGCGCGACGTCGCCTTGAATGGGGCCATAGACGTAGGGGTCGACAAACATCGGCCAGATTTGATGTGGGAGTGCGACACCGCTGGTGTCGGCGTGAATGCCCACCAGGGCGACCTTCAAGAAGTCTTCAAAGGCCACCAGAATTGGCAACGCCAGTACCAGGCCACCGATGAATCCAGCCGCGAGCTGAACGATCCCGTGCTTGCGATCAATGCGTGGGAGGGCCGAAAGACGAAAGAAGGCGTAGATGCCAACGAAGAGCGTGTCGAAGTAGGCAACTTCGGGGAAGCCGGCGTAGAGCGAGAGGGCTACCGCAATGGCGAGTAGGCCCCATCGCCACTGCCGCTTCCCGGCGCTGCGAATGATGAGTTCTACCCCCAACATCGCCAACGGCAAGAACGCTACGGGATTCTCTACCGAGTTTCCCAACCAGGCCAGAGTGCCGTTGAGCCCAAAGAGAACACCAACGACGCAGGCAATTAGTTCAGAACTGACAAAGCGACGACACAACAGATAGGTCGAAACCCCGGCAATGAGTTGCAGGGCTAAGTGAAACCAGACCAGACCGTTGGGAAGTGCGAAGAGCAGGACCAACGGGGATAAGGCACCGGACTGCATTTCGCCCGCCAGCGGCATGCCGATGCCTTCGAATGGGTTCCACCAGGGCAAGTGACCATGAAGGAGATCAGTGGCGGCCAGGTGACCCAACGCCTGGGTTAAGAACCCGACATTGGGGTCAATGGCGGGGTGGCTGCAGGCAGTCCAGCACGTCGCGTGAGCAATGCCCGACGTCCACCAGATGGCGTCTTGCTGGGTGATGCCGAAAATGTAGAGGATGTTGGCGAGGACAATAATGCCGACCACGATGCTGAGACCGAGGGGTGACCCCCACAGTCGCGCGCGGGCAGCCCACGATGCCAAACTCTGACTTCGAGGGGGGTCAGATAGTCCTTCAACGGTAGTCACGTCGTCACCATCTCCTTTGACCCCGACACACCGTTGTCCACCACCTACTCTACCAACGACCCCTTAGAAAATACGGGTCTACAGGTAGGTGCCGGTGCTCGATGCTGCTGAGGAGACGTTGACCTTGGAGACTTTGCCCATCTCCTCGTAGAGTTCAGCCAGCGTCTTGGCGGAGTCGACGCTGCGTCCCAAGCGGGCGCTCGCGTCCGATGCCGAGAATGGCCCGAACTCAATGGTGGCCAAACAGCGACCAGGGCGGACCAGGGCGGCGTCGAGAGAGCTCGGCGGTGCGTTCGTTGACAGCAGAATCAACAGATTGCTCGTGGCGCCCACGATGCCGTCGGTGGCGTTGAGGAGGCGTGAGATTCCTGCCCCGCGGGTGCCGCCCTTCTCAGCGATCTCGTCGGCGTCTTCGATTACCACGATGCGTGTGAGGTCGTTGTCAACAAACGTCACCATGTTCATGAAGTAGTTGATCTGATTGAGCATGCGTTCGGGGTCAAGAACTAAGGCCGCGCGCGACCACTCCTTCCACGACGTGAGCAGACTACGAATGGCCCACGTCTTACCTGTGCCGGGAGGTCCGTGGAAGAGGATGATGCGGCCGTTGTCCTTGGTGTCGGCACGCGTCAGCCCGGCGAGTTCTTCGAGACCCTTGCGCGTGGCGGCGGTGTAGTTGTTTTGAATCTTGGCCCACTCTGTGTCGTCAAAGTTGCGCATGGTGGGGTAGTCGTCCCCTGACCAGATTTCGAAGTTGGTTGTCTTTGGTTCGGCTACCGACGTTTCGAGACCGGACTGAAAACGTGTGGCCATCTCACGAATGGCCTCCATGCTCTGTCCACCAAAGTACGCACCAACGTGACCTTCACCGATTGTCACGGACGCCCACCAGTCGATTCCGCGCAACAAGTAGATCGCACGTTCACCCGAGGCGTAAGAACGTTCGACGGTGCACGTCGGCAAGTAGAAACTGATCGACTGCAGGGTGTAGGGCTCGGACCGCACGTAGGTGAAGTGGGAGCGAAGCGCGTGGGTGAACTCACCTTTATAGAAGAGTTCGATGAAGGCACTCTCGGGCAGGTGATTGGGATTCTGGTGATGGTCGCTGTGACCGTAGGTGAAGCTGGGGTGTCCCGCCGCGAGGGTGGTGCCCGGAAAGGCACTGAAGAGTTCGTCCATAGTTGTCATGGAGAAATGTTGCCAACCCCCTGTGACACGACGGGCGGGTCATGTGACAGTGGCCCCGTATCCTTGGCACTTCACTACGTTGGAGGTTGCATGTCACCATCACCCACAGACTCGTCAGCCTTAGCCACCGCGATTACCCGAGAGCTGGCGGCCACCCCAGGCCAGTTCGCTACCGAGCTCGCTCGCACCCTCAAGGTTGCCAAGGGTGACGTCAACTCCCTCCTCTACAAGAGCGATCAATTTGTTCGGACGGAAGACTCCAAGCCCCGATGGTTTCTGGCCAGTGATGCTGAGAAGGCACCGTCAATCGCAACGACGCCGTCAGTTGGGGGGACTACGAAGAACGCCGCGGAGCGCGTGATGGAAGAACTCTTCGGCGACCACGAACCCGACGATGACCCCTTAGACCCCGAGGAACTGGCTCGCTTCACGAAGGTCGCCACCGAGCCGCGCCGCGCCTTTGTTGCCGGAGAGCGTAGCGAGGACAACCCGCACGACTTGTACGTGTGGCAACGTGAGGCACTACAGCGCTGGCGTGACAACAAGTACCACGGCATCATCGATGCCGTCACGGGTGCCGGTAAGACACGCCTGGCTGTTGCGGCGATTGACGAGCACCAGCGGGCCGGTGGCCGAACGGTGGTCATTGTCCCCACCATTGTCTTGTTGCACCAGTGGGTGGCCGTTCTTGATGCCGCACTGCCGGGCGTGCGCGTCGGCCGCGTCGGTGACGGACACAATGACGACCTTGATCGCTATCCCGTTGTTGTTGCGGTGGTCGCCTCCGCTCGCAACCGGGCCTTCCTCCTTCGCGGTGCATCGGGCCTCCTGGTGGTGGACGAATGCCATCGGAGTGCATCGGAGAAGAACCAGGAAGCACTTGACGAACGCTTCGAGCGTCGACTCGGCCTTTCGGCAACCCACGAACGACTCGATAACGCCCACGAAACGGTGCTGCTGCCGTATTTTGGCCGTGTTGTCTACACACTGAACTACAAGCGCGCCATTGACGACGGCGTTATCACCAACGTCCGGGTGGCCTTCGTCGGGGTTAACTTCACCGAGGAGGAGGCGCAACAGTACGCCCTCATTGTCCACCAGCTCTCCACGGTCCGACGCAACCTCATTCGCACCTACGGTGTGCGTTCAGCACCGTTCAGCGTGTTTCTTGACGACGTGTTGCGACTCACCCGTTCCGGACCAGCCAAGGCCTCGATGTCGGCAAACAAGTGGTTGACGCTGTGGCGTGAAAAGAAGGAGATGCTGGCGGAGACGCCGGCCAAGATGAATGCCGTATCGTCATTGGCGTCGACGTTTCGAGACGCTGACCGGACCTTGTTGTTTACGCAGTCGATCCTGTCGGCGAACACCTTGGCGTCGTCGTTGACTGACATGGGCATTAGCGCTTCAGCGCACCATTCGGACTTGAGCACCGATGAGCGCGACGTCATCATGTCGTCGTTTGCGGCGGGATTAACCACGGTCTTGGCGTCGGTGCAGACGTTGGAAGAGGGTGTTGACGTGCCCGACGCCGATCTGGCCGTTATCGTTGCGTCGTCCAAGCAGCGTCGCCAGATGATTCAGCGCATGGGGCGCGTCATGCGACGCAAGGCCGACGGCCGAGATGCGCGCTTCATCATTTTGTTCGTGAAGAACACCGACGAAGATCCGCGATTGGGTGCGCACGAACTCTTCGTCGAGGAACTCTTAGCGGTCGCTCGCGAGTCGGCCATCTTCGAAACGTCGCAGGCCTCGGAAGTGCGTGCGTTCCTCGATCCTCGCCGACTCTAAACAACAATCCCCGGTGCGAACACCGGGGATTGTTGCTCTTTCAGGGGGAAGAAATGAAGCGGCGTTTTAGATGTCGCCGTGATGCTTGCGCTCGTAGGCCATGAAGTGACGAACGGCGAGTGCGGCGGCGGTGAAGCCCAGGGCGGGGAACGTAAGAACGGCAATCAACAACATGTGGATCTCCTTGTTTGTTTTGGGGGTGCACCCACTATGGCGGTCCAGCATGAAAACTTCGCAACAGAAATGTAAGGAGTTCGTTAAGACGCCCGAACTCTTATCTCGTCTTTAGGAACCAGCGAGGAGCGACGTGTTCTAACGTGACACGAGACCTCATTTTGGAGATGTAGATGCGTACCTTTACCGCCACCCCGTTGCCCACCGAGCGCTACACCCTCGGCGAAGGAATTCGATGGGACGAGGTCCGTCAGGAGCTCGCCTGGGTCGATATTGCTGGCATCTCCAGTCGTATGATGCGCGCACGTGTCAGCGACGAGTCAGTTGACATCGTCGCCACGCACGAGTTTGCTCCAAACTTCACGGTCTTCGCCCCCTTCGCTGACCGTTCCCTTGGCTGGCTGGCTGGCTACAACGACGCCATCGTGCGCTTCACCCAAGGTGGTGACGTGGTCCACCTGGTGACGCTCGAACCAGGGACGGCCGGCACACTTCGCACCAACGACGGAACGGCTGATCCATGGGGTGGATTCTGGGTGGGCACGATGGGGACGCGGGGACACGAGCCCATTGGTTCGCTCTACCGATACGTCAACGGTGAGGTCACCACGGTGCGAGAGGGATGCACGATTCCCAACGGCACGAGTTGGAGCGCCGATGGGCGAACCATGTATTGGACGGACTCGGCGCTGGGCACGATTTTTCGTGCGCCAGTGGACGAGGCGGGCTGGCCGGGCACATTTGAACCGTTCATTGTCTTTCCCGACCCGTCCATGGAAGCGCCCGATGGGCACTGCATTGACGAACGTGGGCACCTTTGGGTGGCCGTTTGGGGCGGCCGTGAAGTGCGGGAGTTCACACCGGAAGGCGAGCTCGTTGGCCGTGTCGCGGTCGACGCGCACCAGGTCTCGTGCTGCACCATTGGCGGCCCCTCGGGGACGACGTTGTTCATCACGACGGCGCAAGAAGGGTATTCAGCGGAGGACTCACGCCGCGATCCCCACGCGGGAAAACTCTTTCGCTGCGAGATCGACGTTCGTGGGCGTTCACTCTTGGCGGCGTCCGCGTTCTAGGCCTCTCGCCCGACATGTCACACCGGGCGGTCACCATAGAGGTGGACAGAGAGAGAAACGAGATTAATGAACCAGAGCACCTTGTCGTTTATTCAGTTGGATCGCGTGATTGGCGCCGTTATCGGAAGTGCCGTTGGTGATGCCCTCGGCGCCGGATACGAGTTCGCTACCCCACCTGAACCTTCGATGGTGACCATGAAGCCCGGCACTTTGACGGGTGCTCCGGCGGGTCACTGGACCGACGACACGGCAATGGCGCTGGGCATTCTCCGAGTGCTGGCGGCGGGACATCGACTCGATGATCCGGCCGCGGTGAGCTTGGTCGCTGACCAGTTTCTCGACTGGTTCTACTCCGGGCCATCAGACGTTGGTATGCACACGTCGCGGGTCTTGTCGGCAACGACGGGTCCGGACGACATGGCTGCGGCAGCGTTATGGGAGCAGCAGCGCCGACCCGACTCGGCGGGCAACGGGTCCTTGATGCGCACCGGCCCGGTGGCCCTCACCGCACTGGGTGATGATGAGGCCATTGCCAAGGCCGCGCGCGCCGTGTCGGCGCTCACCCACGCGCACCAAGACGCCCAAGACGCCTGTGTGCTCTGGTCCATCGCCATTGACCGCGCCATTCGAAACGGTTCTCTCGAAGGACCTCGAGCCGGCCTTCCTCTGCTGTCCGCCAGCCAAGCGGAAAAGTGGGAGTCGTGGATCGACGATGCGGAGCGCCGCGCACCGCACACCTTTCGTCCAAACGGGTACGTGGTCACCGCGCTGCAGGCAGCGTGGTCGGCGATTGTTCACAGCCGGGGAGCGACGAATCACTTTGATGCGGGACTGCGGCTAGCGATCTCCATTGGCGACGATACCGACACCGTGGCCGCGATTGCCGGCGCCCTCTTGGGGGCCGCCTACGGCGTGACGAGCGTCCCCTTTGTCTGGCGCCACGGCTTGGCCGGGTGGCCCGATGGACTGCGAGCGATTGACCTGACCACCTTGGCGGTGCGGGCCGCACGCGGCGGTGACGACCCCGATGGGTGGCCCAGCGTTGCGTCAATGGCCTCTACCTACGCCCGTTTTTCCCCTCGGGGTGGGACCTACGTGTTTGAGCAGGACCCCGGCGTGGTGTTTGGTGACTTTGGTGCGCTCGCGACCACGACGACGGACGCGTACCTGTCGCTGTGCCGAATTGGCGTCGATGATCGCAAGGTGAGTGACCATGAAGTCGTCTGGTTGGTGGACAAGCCACTCAACGCCGATGCCGCTCGCGTCCTGGCCGACACGGCCGACGCGATTGCGTCTCTGCGAGCCCAGGGCAAGACGGTCTTCGTCCACTGCGTGCGGGCCGAGAGCCGTACGCCAACGGTAGCGATGGCCTGGCTCATTCGTCACCACGCGCTGACTTGTGATGATGCGATTGATCTCGCCCTGGCAACCATTACCACCGCTGCCCCCGAAGGCAGTTTGTTGGATGGCGTGCGCCAGATCTCGTCGCTCGCTACCAGTTGATTTGGTAGACGTTGCAGGGTGCGCTGATGCCCTTCAGCGCAACTTCGATGGGGCCTTCGGCGGGAAAGACGCCCCCAAGTGAGCGATAGACGTCGTCAGTGACGCGAATGTCCCCACCACCGGCGCTCGCGGCAACCCGTGCGGCAACGACGACCGTCTTGCCGAAGAAGTCTCCTGCCTCTTCGCGAGCATTGCCGGCGTGAATGCCGATACGCACCGGGACACGGATGCCGTCGAATCCGTCACGAAGGGCGCGTTGAATACCCTGGGCCGCGGCAATAGCGGCGCCCGGCGCGGTGAACGAGATCATGAATCCGTCACCCTGGTTCTTCACAATGGTGCCACCAAACATGGCAACCTGCTGCTGCACCAGGTCGTCGTGCCAGCGGTGCAGCTGCATCCAGCGGTCTTCACCTAATGCCTCGAGCAAGACGGTGGAACCTTCGATGTCGGTGAACATCACTACGACGTTGCCGTCAGCGGTGCGCAACGCGAGGGTGGTGTCGTCGTCGTGGGCCATGCTCAACAGTGAGTCGAGCGAGGTGGTGATGTCGAAGCCGATCACGTCGGCGTTGGGAACGCCGTTGGAGGAGTGGGCGTGCACCACGCGCCAGTATGGTCCTTCCCGGCGAAAGATCAGCGTCATGCGCATGCGGACCTCTACGCCATGGGCGAGCATCATCGTGAGATCGGTGGCCACCCATCCAAACGTGCCGTCTTTCCAGGCGACGGTGGTGCCGGGCTCAACGGACTCGATGCCCATTTCGGTCAGCTGAACGGCGACGAGCTTTAAGAAGTCGTTGCGGTTATCCCACCACTCGAGTTCGTCGGTGCCGATGACGAGGAACGATTCGTGGGTGGAGGACATGTCGGCGAAGGCCTGCATGTCACCAGTTACGAGGGCGCGGGTATAGCTCTCGGCGAGTTCAATAAGTTCGGGGGCACGCTCCACGAACTTCAGCCTACAAAAGCGCTTCAGTAGCGGCGAACGCCCACAAATCTCCCTAACGGCGAGGTGACCACCAGAAGCGTTCACCCAAGGTCAACGCCATGGCCGGCACTAACACGGTGCGAACAATCAGCGTGTCGAGCAGTACACCGGTGCAGACAATCACGCCGATCTGGGTCAACGCAATCAGCGGGAGCACGCCAAGAACGAGGAAGACCGAGGCCAGCAAGATACCGGCCGAGGTGATGACCCCACCGGTGGTGCGCAGGGCTTCGAGCATGCCGGCGTTCGCCCCGAGGTGCCTCTTCTCTTCCTTGGCCCGGGCCGTGAGGAAGATGTTGTAGTCAACACCGAGGGCCACCAGGAACAAGAAGGCGTAGAAGCTGGTGCCGGTATTGAGTGCGGGGTAGCCCAGGACGTGGATGAACAAGAACCACGAGATACCGAGCGCGGCGAAGTAGGTGCCGATGACGGACGCCAGCAACAACAGCGGGGCGACGAGCGAGCGCAGCAGCACGAACAACACGGCGACCACCACCAGCAGGATCAGTGGGGCCAAGAGCCGCGTGTCACGGTGTGACTCGTTCGTGGTGTCGAGGGCAATGGCACTGTTGCCACCAACGGCCACGCCGGTAATGGCGGCAAAGTGGTGGCGCAACGTGGTGATTAGCGCGAAACTGGCCGAAGAACTTGGCGCAGCTGACGTCGTGAGGTCCAGCTCGCTCCAGGTGGCGGTCGAGGGGCCGGCGCTCACGCTGTCTACACCCGTGGTGGCGAGGGCGATTGCTCGCACGGCCTGCACTTGGCTGGTGGGCGCGATGACAACCACGGGATCGGAGCTGCCCGCGGGGAAGGCACTCGCCAAGACGTTCTGGCCAACCACACTTTCGGGCGTGGCGGTGAACTGCTGCGTGGTGGAGAGACCGGACTTGGTACCCAGGCCCAACGCCGAGGCCACGACGAGAAACACGATGACGACAATCACGGTGAGGCGCGGTCCCTTCGCGACGGTCGCACCAATGCGGGAGAAGACGCGGCCGTCGCTGTGGCGAATATCACCCACCTTGGGGACCAGTGGCCAGAACAGTCCACGACCAAAGACCACGAGCGCAGCGGGCAAAACGAAGAGACCGAAGAGGGCCGCCACGACGATGCCGATGCCCGCGGCGTATCCGAGCGCACGAGTGCCCATCAGCGTCGACAGCAGCAAGAGGCCAAGTGAAATAGCCACGGTGCTGGCGGACGCGAAGATCGACTCGCTCGTCTTCTTGAGGGCAGTGCGCATAGCCGTGAAGCGATTGGCTTCGTGGCGCAGCTGATCGCGATAGCGAGCGATGAGGAGCAGGGCGTAGTCCGTGCCGGCACCGAAGACGATGACCTGGGCGATGCCCGTGGATGCCCCGTCGAGTCGAATACCTACGTGAGGAGCGAGGTGCGCGGCGATGCTGGCCGACACCTGGTCGGCCATGCCCACTACCAGAAGCGGGATGAGCCACAAGACGGGGCTGCGGTAGGTGGCAATCAGCAGCAGTGCCACCACGAGGACGGTGGCCAGGAGCAAGTTGGTGTCTGCACCGTTGAAGACACGACCAAGGTCGGTGGTGAAGCCGGGTGCACCGGTGACGGCCGTCCGCACACCAGGAACGGTGTTCTTCTGCAAGAAGGCGCGCAGCGCCAGTACGCGGTTCGACACGGCATTGTCATCGGGCTTGGCTGACACGGCCAGCGTGGCAATAGCGACGCGACCATCCTTTGACACCAGCACGGGGCCGAGCAGCGATGACGTTGAGGTCGGTACCGTGCGAGCGATTACTGACGCCAACTGATTGACCTCGGCGTGAATGCTCTGGATCTGCTGCGTCGTGAGTGCCTCGTGGTTTGCGCCGTAGAAGACGACAATGCCGGGCTCGACTGATGAAACGGGAAGCAGTGTCTGACGCTGGCTAACAATCCACGACTGGTCACTGTGGGGGAGCCCACTTACCGCCGAGGGCTCGTTAATGGTGGCGGTCTTTATAGAGAGAACGCCTCCCACCACGATGACGAAGAGCAGCACAACGGCGAGTGCACTGCGAAATTGACGGGGTGCCCACATGGGAGTCTCCTTGGAACGATGCCTCATGGAGTGTA
>Ga0214180_1000024_pt1 | contig 65794 bp, 57 predicted proteins | sample TroBogEpilimnion_22_FD_153018 | JGI IMG/M metagenome (GOLD analysis project Ga0214180, IMG submission 153018) | Freshwater microbial communities from Trout Bog Lake, WI - 16OCT2007 epilimnion | ecosystem: Environmental > Aquatic > Freshwater > Lake > Epilimnion/Euphotic zone | place: Trout Bog... | reverse complement strand
ACTTGCAGTGCGGCGGCAATTGGGATTGCCAGCAGAACGCCGACGAGTCCGCCAAACGTTCCCGCCACCCAGGCGCCGAGTTCGGCCCCAACCAGAATTGCCACAAAGACCAAGAGCGGATTTAAGTTGACCGCGCGACTCATCACAATGGGATTGAGGACATGGTTCTGCAGCAGCGAGTAGATCACGAAGACGATCAGCGTGATGACGCCGGCACTCGTTGAGTGGCCGAAGGCGAACAGCACGGTCGGCAGGCCGGCCACGAGGCCGCCAATCTGAGGCAGGAAGTTCACGAGAAAGACCCAGAGCGCGAAGAGCAACGCGAAGGGCACGTGCAGGCACCACAGCGTCACGAGTACCGCGAGTCCGGCCGTGAAGGACATGATGAGGTTGCCCACCACGTAACCCACGGCGGCCTTGGTGATGCGCTGGCCAATGACTGCCAAACGCTCCGCCTGAGCGGGCTGGAGGGAGGCAAAGATGAACTGCTTGATCTTCGGCGCCTCAAGGAGCAGCAAGATGACGAGGGCGATCAGGGTAATCAACCCGAGCAACATGGACAGTGCGCCCTTGCCAATTGCGAGGGCGGGCTTGGAAAGACCGTTGGCCAGCGACACCAACTTGGACGAGTTGTGCTGCACCCATACCGCGACGTGGTAGCGAACGAAGAGCCGCCCAATCCAGCCGTGGCCGTGAATGGCGTTGTCCACGTAGCCCGGCAACGTGTTGGAGAGATGCGTCAAGGCGTTGATGAGTGGGTAGCCAAAGGCAAAGGCCAGCAGTGCGAAAAAGAGCAGGGCCACAATCGAAACAATGGAGACGGCCGCGCCGCGGCGGGCAATCCGACGCTGCAGGATGTCAACGAGTGGGTTGAGCACCAGGGCAATGAAGCCACCGATGAGGAACAAAATGGCCAGACCCCGCAAGCGATACAACAGAAGGCCGATGAAGTAGACGAGGACGACAGAGAAGATGGTGGCCCAGATGGCTTTAATCGGCACATTGTTTCGGACCGCCGAGTCGAGGAGTCGCCCGCGACGAGTGTCGGTGGGCTGACGTTCAGGCTGAGTATTTTGGGCATCCACGTCTGTGAGGATAGTGCGCCGGTTACTGGGGATTTATCGGCAGACTACGATTTGAACGTGGCTGAGATTACCAACGAAACCGTCAACTCCATTGAGGCGACCCTCGCCGGCGTCGAGCGGGCACTCGAGCGACTTCGGGCGGGCAACTACCGCCGCTGCCAAGTCTGTGACGGGGCGATTGACGACGCGGCGTTGGCGGCGAACCCGACGTTGACCACGTGCGCGGCACACCCCGAGCTCGGCTAAGAACGCGAAAGAACACAAAATGCCCGGTGGCCGAAGCCACCGGGCATTTTGTATGAAGAGGACTTACTTCTTGGTCGCCCAGAAGATGTCGGCGATCTGGTCGATCTCGGCCAGCAGGCGGTCGGCCACGGCGACGTCGTTCGTCTTCTTGGCCTCACCGGCTGACTTGGTCGCCTTCCAGAACAGGTCGTGCAGGTCGGGGTGGGCAGCCAGGTGCTCCGGCTTGAAGTAGTCCGTCCACAGGACCCACAGGTGGTGCTTGACGGCCTCGCAACGCTCTTCCTTGATGATGAGGGCACGAGTCTTGAAGTCGCCGTCGGTTGATGCGGCGTACTTTTCCATGCAGGCCTTCACCGACTGTGCGTCAATCTTGGCCTGAGCGGGGTCGTAGACGCCGCAGGGCAGGTCGCAGTGGGCCGAGACCGTGAGGGCAGGTGTCGACGACACGAGCGAGGAGATAAATGAACGAAGCGCCATGTGCTTCACCTTTCGATAGGGGTTGTGAGACCAGCTTTCTTCTTCACACTACCTACCGCCTTCGCCTACCATGCACGACATGTCCCGACTGCTTGCCCGCTTCGTCCGTCGAGTGGTTGTCGAGGGGCCGTCGATGCTGCCGACCCTGGTGCCCGGGGAAGAAGTCCTCGCACTGCGGCGTTGGCGTCGCGTTCGCGTGGGCGACGTCGTCGTCGTGCCCGACCCCCGCGGGAGCGGTCGCCTGTTGGTCAAGCGGTGCGTGGCACGACGGGGCAGGCAGTTGGACCTTCGTGGAGACAATCCCGATTTTTCAACGGATTCACGCAGCTTTGGCCTCGTTGACGCCGCGTCGGTCACCCATTTGGTGTGGCTCGAGTGAGGGAATCGTAAAAGCCGACTTGTTTAATCGGGTTTCGCCGTTAGGCTGACTCTCGTGGCGCGCATTGCGGAAATCCTCTTTCACACCGACCCCCAGTCGCAGGCGGGGACCTCGTCGGCGGGTGGCGCCAATGTCTACACCCGGGAGATCGCCACGGCGGCTGCCCGAGCCGGTCACGACGTCCACAGTTTTACGCGTCGCGACAACCCCTTCGTCGCCGACGACGTATTCGTGGAGCCGGGCTACACCGTTCACTACATCACCGCCGGCCCCATGCGCCCACTCGACCGCTTCGAGCAACTGGCCTACGTCGAGGAGTTCACCCACGGGGTGGCCCGAGTCTTTGATCGCATCGGCGACCCCGACGTCGTCCACGCCAACTACTGGTTGAGTGCGATGGCGGGCCACCAGCTCAAGCACGAGCGTGACATCCCCTTGGTGGTGACGTTCCACACGCTCGAACTCGTCAAAGCCGATCACTTTGAAGCTGAGTCTGACCAGCGCGCCATCGAGGAAAAAGTCATCTTCTCGTGTGCGGACGCCGTGTTAGCGAGTTGCGACGTGGAGGCGCAGCAGTTCATCCAGTTCTACGACGCTGATCCTGCTCGCATCCATGTCGTGCCACTGGGCGTGGAGCGAGCCTTCTTCTCGCCCGGCAACCGGGTGGCGGCGCGTCAGGCCCTCGGGCTTGATGCACACAACACCCTGCTGCTCTACGTCGGCCGGCTGCAGCCCTTGAAGGGCGTCGACCTGGCGCTCGAGACGGTGATTGCGATGCGCGAGCGCGGCGAGGACGCGACGCTGGCCATTATCGGTGGACCCTCCGGTCCCGACGGGCCGGCTACCTTGGCCGCACTACACCAGCGCGCACGTGAGACGGGCGTCGTTGATCGGGTGCGCTTTGTGGCGCCGCAGTCCCATGTCACCTTGTCAACCTGGATGCGGGCCGCGACCGTCACGCTGGTGCCCTCGCGCTCGGAGAGTTTTGGCTTGGTGGCCTTGGAGTCGTCATCGTGTGGCACCCCGGTCGTCGCCAGTGCCGTCGGTGGTCTCTTAAATGTGATTCGTCCTGGGGTGAATGGGACCCTCGTCCCCACGCGTTCGCCCGCAGACTGGGCCGACGCAGTCGACGAGCTCATGGCCGCTGACTTCGAGGGTGCTATCGGTCGCTCGGCTGCCGAACTCGCCCGCGGCTACACCTGGCACGCCGCCGCCGCCGCGCTGGTAGTCCTGGTGGAGCAGATTCGCAGCAAGAAACTCATTCACTGCTAGAGCGGGGCGCACTTTGCCACCCTCCGGTAGCCTTAAGAAATGAGTTTCCGTTTAGTCATTATCGGCGGTGGACGTATGGGCGCGGCCCTGGCCCAGGGTCTGCTGCGCGTGTCCTGGTGCGCGCCGGAAGAACTTCTGATCGTGCAACACGGTGCGGCCAAGGCCGCATCACTGGCGGAGCGCTTCCCCAGAGTCACCGTCGTCGAATCACTCGAGGCTGACCACGTTGGACCAGAGACCGGTGTTGTGTTGTGCGTGAAGCCTGACTACGCCGAAGGAGTGGCACGAATCTGTGGTGCGCTCGGGGTGACCCGACTGCTGTCCGTCGTCGCCGGCCTGTCAACGGAACGTCTCCAGGCCTGCTTCAGCGCTCCCGCCGCAGTCGTGCGGTCTATGCCCAACACGCCCGTCCTCGTCGCGAAGGGCGTGTCGGCAATCACCGGTGGCGCCCACTGCACCAGCGCCGATCTTGACTGGGCTGAATCAATTCTGGGCGCCGTCGGTGTCGTGGTGCGAGTCACCGAACGTCAGATTGATGCCGTGTCGGGTCTGTCCGGGCCGATGCCGGCCTATCTCTACCTGGTGGTCGAGGCCCTCATCGAGGCCGGTGTTCACCAGGGCCTGTCGCGTGAGATTTCAACCAAGCTCGTGGTGGCCTCCTTCGAGGGGTCGGCTGCGTTGTTGGCCGAGACCGGCGAGCGCCCCGAAGAGCTGCGCGCGCAGGTCACGAGCCCCGGTGGGGTAACGGCCGCGGGCCTGCGCATGCTGGAGGGTCGCGCGGTGCGTGCCGCCTTCCTCGAAGCAGTGGCGTCGGCCGCTGAACGCAGTCGCAATATGGCGCGGTAACGAACCGAAGGGGACACGATCATGGCGACGCCACGACTACGAATCCGCAAACTGTCAGAGCCGACGATTAGTCGACTCCCGATCTACCAGCGCATCGTCGAGAGTTTCCGCCGCCGCGGCTTGACCCGTATTGAGTCAAGCCAGATCGCCCAGTTGACGGGCGTCACCGCCACCACCGTTCGCCGCGACCTCTCGGGGCTGGGCCCGCTGGGCACTCGCGGAGCCGGCTACGACGTTGAGACGTTGGACCAGAAGATCGGCGAGGCGCTTGGTCACGACCGTTCCTACTCCGTGGTCGTCGTGGGCATGGGTAACTTGGGCCACGCCTTAGTGAACTCCTCCAACTTCTTGATTCGAGGCGCCTCACTGGCCGCCCTCTACGACGCCGACCCCACGGTGATTGGAGGCGAGGTTGCCGGTCACGTCGTGCGTTCAATCGACGAGCCGATGATCGAAGCGACAGTCGGCGTGATCTGCACGCCAGCGTCGGCGGCGCAAGCAGTAGCTGACAAGTTGGTGGCTGCCAATGTTCACGCCATTTTGAACTTCGCCCCGACGGTCGTCAACGTGCCGATCGGGGTGGCGGTGCACTACGTGGACTTCTCCATCGAGTTACAGATTCTCGTGTTCCACTTGTTGAATAACATGAATTTTGCTGGTGGCATCCTGCACTCGGTGGGCGTGACGGCCACGGGCACGCCGCCACCTGCCCCCTAGACTGCCTCTGATGAGAACGGGTGCTCGATGGCAGTAATTTCACTGAGTGTGGACGACGAGCACGCCTCATTGGCGCTGCGAGAGAGCGTCGCCCTCGACGAGGCCGTTATCCCCAAGGTGCTTCGCTCACTGGTGAGCCACCGCAATATCTCGGCCGCGGTCGTGACGTCGACCTGCATGCGAACGCTCATCGTGGTCGAAAGTGATCGCTTCCATGGGGCCATCGATGAGATCACGGACACGCTCTGTGAGATCACCACACTGGCGCCGGAAGACTTTCAAGACGCCCTCACGATTCACTTTGACCGCGGGGTGGCGAACCACTTATTCGCCGTCGCGGCTGGGCTGAAGTCCGTGGTGCCCGGCGAGTACGAGATTCTCGGTCAACTTCGCCGCGCCCTTGACCTCGCCCAAGAGGAACACGTGGCCTCACCGGCACTCGTCGAGCTCTTTCAACGGGCCATTACCAGTGGGCGCCGTGTGCGCAACGAAACGACCATTGCCCGAGGCACGACCAGCTTCGCTCACGCCGCCGTGACGAGCGCGTTGGCGCACGACACCAACAGTGACCACCGCGCCGTAGTGGTGGGCGCGGGTCAGTTGGCCACCGGGATTGTGCGGTCGCTGCTGGGCAGTGATCGCGTGTCTGAGATTGTGGTGGTGAATCGCACCCTGGCGCGAGCCACGGAGCTCGTGGCACAGGTTGACGCAGCGCAGATTCGTGTGAGCGAACTCGACGGCCTTCATGACCACGTGGCCCAGGCCTCGATGGTCTTCGTGGCGGCGAATGTGCCAGCACCCATTCTCACCACGGCGCAACTGGCGCAGCGCACTTCGCCACTGCTGGCGGTGGACCTCGCGATGCCGCACGGTATCGAGCGCCACGTCGATGAACTCGACGCCATTACCCGCATTGACATTGACTCACTCAAGGTCCAGGTCGACCGCGCGCTCGATGACCGACGCGACGCCATTGCGGCGGCCGAGGAGATTGTGCGGCTCGACGTGGAAAAATTCCTCGACGACCAGCGCGCGCGTGGTGCCGCCGCCCTCGTCACGGAGTTGCGTGAGCACTTTGACGACATTGTTGAACGCGAGCTCGAGCGCCGTGCGAGCGATCTCGAGGGTCTCACTGGTGAACAGATTGACGTGCTGCGCTCCGTCGTTCGCTCGGTGGTGGCCAAGATTGCGCATCGTCCCACGACCGCACTCAAGGAGTCGGCGGGCACCGACCACGGCGCGCGGTTGAGTGACGCGACGCGCCAACTCTTTGATCTTTCATGACCCTGCGTCTCGCCACCCGACGTTCGCCACTGGCGATGCTGCAGGCGAATGCGGTGGCCGCCTCCCTGCAGGCCTTGGGCTTCGAGACCGCCATTGTTGGACTCGAAACATCAGGTGATCAGTCCAGCGCGGCGCTGTCGACCATGGGTGGACAAGGCGTCTTCGCGGTTGAAATTCAACGTGCGGTGTTGGAGGGGCGCGCCGACATTGCGGTGCATTCGGCCAAGGACCTCCCGAGCCTGACCCCGGCGGGTCTGGCTCTCACGTGCGTGCCCGAGCGCCGCGACGCTCGCGATGTCCTGGTGGGAAGCAGGCTCGACAACCTTCGCGAAGGGGCCACGGTGGCGACCGGGTCACCACGACGGCGCGCACTTTTGCTCGAACGCCGTCCCGATCTCACCATCATTGAACTGCGCGGCAATATGGCCACGCGCCTTGCCATGGCCGAGCGCGATGACGTCGATGCCGTCGTGGCCGCGGCCGCCGCCCTCGATCGTCTCGGCCAGCGCGAGCTGATTAGTGAGTTCCTCGACCCCGAGTGGTTTGTTCCCCAGGTGGGACAGGGCGCGTTGGCGCTCGAGACGCGTGGTGATGACCTGGCGACGCAGGCCGCCCTGGCGCCATTGCAGAATGAGGACGCTGCCCGAACGCTTCGTGCCGAACGAGCATTCCTTCTCGAACTCGGGGCGGGCTGTTCGCTCCCGGTGGCCGCACACGCCTGGGTAAATGGTGAGGGTCTTTCCATTCGTGGTGTCATGGCCGCTGCGACGGGCACCACCAGCGTGCGCGCCGAGATCAGTGGGGCAGACCCCGCGACGCTCGGTCGTGATCTGGCCGTGTTGCTGCGCGACGAACGTGGTGGCGCCGCGCTGGTCGCCGGCTAGAGGGACCGTGATGGCGCGCACCGTTGTCGTGACTCGCGAAGCCGGCTACAACGACGAGCTTCGCTCATTGATCCCGGCGACGTGGCAGGTCGCTGAAGTGCCACTGACGGCAACGACCTACGTTCCCCACGACGAGGTGGCCTCGGCGGTGACCTCGCTCAGCGACCCCTGCGCCACCTTGGTGGTGACGAGTGTTCGCGCCGGCGACTACCTCGACGTAGTGCGACCGGCGCTCGCCGACCCCGTTGAGGTTGCCACCGTGGGCGAGACCTGTCGAGCGATGCTCGAAGCACGTGGCTTTGAGGTCACCCACCAGTCCGGCGTGTCGGCGGCCGACCTGGCGCCTCGCATTACCCGCGGACCGGTCCTGATGCTGGGCGCGCGCGATCTCCAGCCCTCGTTGCCCCAGTCGTTGCGTGACAAGGGCCTCGAGGTAGCGCACATCGTCTGTTACGCCACCACTCCCGTGACGTTGTCGGCGCACGACAAAAGCGTGGTGGCCGCGGCGGACGTCCTCGTTATCGCCGCACCGTCGGCGTGGCGCGTGGTGGCCAGCGTGGTGCGGCCCACGACGCTGGTCGTGGTGCCGGGGGTGACGACCCGCGACGCCGTGGCCGTGAGTCACGAGAACGTTGCTATCGCGTGGGGAAGCGACCTCACCACGCTGTTGTCGGCCTAAGACGTCCACGGCATGGCCGCGAACGCGCGACGTAGGCTGGCATCGTGTTTCCTATCGAACGCCCTCGTCGCCTGCGGCGCACCCCGGCCTTGCGCCAACTGGTCGCTGAAACCTCACTGACTGCCTCGCACCTGATTGCGCCGTTGTTCGTGGCCGAAGGGGCGAGCGCCCCGCGGGCAATTACGTCGCTGCCTGGGCAGTACCAGCACACACTCGACTCCCTGGTGCGTGAGGTGCACGAACTGGCCAGCGTCACTATCGGTGGCGTCATTTTGTTCGGTCTGCCCTCGACCAAGGACGAGACGGGCTCACAGGCGTGGGCCAGTGACGGCATCATTCAAGTGGCCCTCGAGAGGCTGCGTCGTGAGTTTGGTGACGATGTTGTCTTGATGGCCGACACCTGCCTCGATGAGTTCACCAGCCACGGACACTGCGGCGTCGTCCGCGAGGACGGGTCGGTCGATAACGACGCCACGCTGCCGCTCTACGCGCAGATGGCCGTGGCCCAAGCGCGAGCCGGCGCCGCGGTCGTGGCCCCGAGCGGCATGATGGATGGTCAGGTCGGGGTAATCCGCTCCGCCCTCGACAACGAAGGCTTCAGCGATACCGTGATCATGGCCTACAGCGCCAAGTACGCCAGCGGTCTCTACGGACCGTTCCGCGAAGCCGTTGACGTACAGATCGCCAACGGTGGCGACCGCCGTGGCTACCAGCAGGACTACCGCAACCGTCGTGAGAGCGTGCGTGAAGCCCGTCTCGATGTGGCCGAAGGTGCCGACATCGTCATGGTGAAGCCCGCAATGACCTACCTCGACGTCGTGGCCGACCTGCGCGCCAGCCTCGATGTGCCCGTCGCCGCGTATCACGTGTCGGGGGAGTACGCGATGATTAAGGCCGCAGGCGAACGTGGCTGGATTGACGGCGAGGCGGTGGCGCTGGAACAGCTCACCGCCATCCGACGGGCCGGTGCCGACCTGGTGCTTACCTACTTTGCGAAAGAGATTGCGACGGTGTTGTCATGACCAATCAGTCCTGGTTTGAACGGGCGAGTCGCGTAATTCCCGGAGGGGTGGACTCGCCGGTGCGTAGTTTTAACTCCGTCGGTGGTACGCCCTACACCGTGGTGCGCGGATCTGGTGCCTACGTTGAAGACGTCGAAGGTACGAAGTACCTGGACTTCGTTCAGTCCTACGGCGCCTCACTCTTGGGCCACGCCCACCCCCGCGTGGTGGAGGCACTGCGGGCCGCCGCGGGCGAAGGCACGACGTTCGGCGCCCCGACGCCCGGTGAAGTGATCCTTGCCGAATTGATGACCGAACGAGTCCCCGGGCTTGAACAGGTTCGCATGGTCTCGTCAGGAACCGAAGCGGTGATGAGCGCCGTGCGCGTAGCTCGTGGCTTCACGGGTCGAGACAAGATTTTGAAGTTCGACGGCTGCTACCACGGCCACTCCGATGGCCTCTTGGTTGCTGGCGGATCGGGTGTGGCCCAGTTGGGCCTGCCGGGATCGGCGGGCGTTACCGCTGGGGCAGTGGGCGACACCATGGTCGCGCCCTACAACGTGGTGCCGCAGCTTGACGAGACCATCGCCGCCGTTTTGGTGGAGCCGGTGGCCGCGAACATGAACATCGTGGCGCCGACCGCTGACTTCCTCGCCGGGTTGCGCGCTGAGTGCGATCGCGTGGGCGCACTGTTGATCTTTGACGAAGTCATTACGGGATTTCGTTTGGACTTCGCTGGCGCCGAAACCTTCTTTGGCGTTACGCCCGACCTGTACTGCTTCGGCAAGGTCATTGGCGGCGGGCTCCCGGTGGGAGCCTTCGGTGGGCGCAAAGATGTGCTCTCGGTACTGGCACCGAAGGGTCCCGTGTACCAAGCGGGCACCTTGTCGGGAAACCCGATGGCGACCGCGGCCGGTGCGGTCGTGCTGTCCTCGGTGACACCCGCTGACTACGACGCCTTGGCGACGCGCGTCGCCCGATTCGCCACCGCCATGGAAGAGGCAATCACGAGTGCGGGTCTGCACGCCGTTGTTCCCGTGCAGGGTCCACTCTGCGGCCTCTACCTCTCGCGTGAGCCCTTCACCGCACCCCACAACATCGCCGAAGCACGCCTGCTGTGCGACAACGGACTCTACGCACCGTTCTTCCACGCCATGCTCGACCAGGGCATTGCACTGGCTCCCGGTGCCTACGAAATCCTCTTCGTGTCGATGGCCCACACTGACGCCGACCTTGAGCGTTGTGTCGAGGCGGCCGGTAGTGCCGCTGGTCGCATCGCGAAGGGCTAGGTGTTGTGACAGTTCGTTCCACTGGCTGGCAGGTGCAGCCAAGCTTTTCGCCACACGGCCCTACGGACAACGTCACGCTGCTGTTGGACGAGGCGACGTTGACCCAAATTGCTGGTGAGGACCCGGTCGCGTGGCAGACACCGTGGGAGGCCTTTTCGTCACTGCGTCTCGCCCAAGGACTCTTCCTCACGGCGCTGAGTGCTTCCATCGATGGGCGAACGTTCCTGTGGCGGACGAAGCGACGCCGTGCCTTTGGCGAACTGGCGCCCTATGTCCGTGCCGCGGGGGGCAGCGTTCGCAAGGACCGGGGCCAAGTGGCGGTCCTCCTGACGGTGTTGATTATCGTGCTGACGTCGTTTGCCGGTGTTATCGGGTCGAAGGTGGCTCCGCCAGCCACCCGATCACAGGTGGCTGCCTTGCGAGCACTCAATCTGACCTTCGCTGACCTGCCGGGTGCGTGGACGTCACAGTCGCCATCGCCGCTCACCAATGTGGTGGGAACGGCGAATCAACTCCTGACGTCATCGAGTGCGACCACAACGACCATTTCGCCGACCTCGCCGTTTGGCATCATCGGTGGCCGTTTCCAGTCCTGTCTGCACGTTTCGGCCGTCGCGGACCGGATATTTGGCGCCGCGGGCCAGCAGCCGCTCTACCAAGTCTCGTCACCGGTCTACTCATCCACGCTGGCCGGCGGCGTCCAGATTGTTTCCAGTGCGCAGTACTACGTCGATACCTCCATGGTGGCGCGGGACACGGCCGAGATGCAGCGCGCCAACTTTGGTCGCTGCTTCGCCGACGCCAACGCCAATTTGACGCTGTCGGGCGTGGTGACGTCGCCCAATGTCCGCAGTGGCACTGGCCTCACGGTGCACACCTTCGCCCAGGGATTCCGGGTGGCCGGTATCGCACCACTCAACGGTATTGCCACTTCATCAGGAGAAATGGAGCGTCTGATCACTGTCGTGGTCACCTCAGGTCACTATGAGGTGACGCTGCTCGTGCTCGCACCGTCCTATCGAGCAGTCGGCTCGTTGGTCGCCAGTGTCACCGACATTCTGGCCACTCGGGTCAGCCCGTCGTCGGGCTCGGCCGTCTAGCTGACTCGACGCATCGGGGGCACCGCAGGCCACTCGATGGGGGCGTGGCAGCAGGGCCGTTTTGCCTCCTCGCACCTTCGGCGCGATATCAACAAGAGTGGTGCGGAATATCGCATGTCCAACGTCGCACATGACGAATTCTCTTCTATGCTGATGTCCGTGAGTCAGTACCTCCCCCTACTCGGCCTGCTAGTTCTGGGCGTGCTCTTTGCGTCGGGATCCTTCCTTGCCTCGTCACTGCTGGCGCCCAAAAAGCGCCCCACTGACGCCAAGCTCGCCCCGTACGAGTGCGGCATTGTGCCGGAGTTCGAGCCACCAGCACGATTCCCGGTTCGCTTCTTTTTGGTGGCCATGATTTTCGTGATTTTCGACATTGAAGTCGTGTTTCTTTACCCCTTCGCGGTCATGTTCCGGTCCATCGGCCTCTTCGGTCTCGTTGAAATCGGCATCTTCTCGCTCACCGTCTTTGGTGCACTGTTGTTCTTGGTCTCCGAGGGTGCCCTCTCGTGGGGCCCAACCGTTCGCCTGGTGAAGGCCATGCCGACTCGCACGTCATCATCCACCGTGGTGCGCATCGCCACTGAGCAGGAGAAGGTTGCCTAGTGGCCCTCGAAGATCTGCAACACAATTTTCTTACCGGCCGCGTCGAGGACCTCGTTCGCTGGGCGCGTCGCGCCTCCGTCTGGCCCGTGTCCTTTGGTCTGGCCTGCTGCGCCATTGAAATGATGGCTGCTGGTGGCGCTGACTTCGACTTGGCGCGCTACGGCATGGAAGTCTTTCGCAACTCGCCGCGTCAGGCCGACCTCATGATCGTGGCCGGCCGCGTCAGCCAGAAAATGGCCCCCGTTCTGCGTCAGGTCTACGACCAGATGGCGGAGCCAAAGTACGTGATTTCTATGGGTGTTTGCGCCTCATCGGGCGGCCTCTTCAACAACTACGCCTTGGTTCAGGGCGTCGACCAGATTGTTCCCGTTGACGTCTACGCACCGGGATGCCCACCCTCGCCCGAGACGTTGATGCACGCCATTGAGACGCTGCACGAACAGATTCGCACCGGCGAAATCCTCAAGCGTCGCGCCGCGAAAACTCCGACCCACATTGCCGAAGCGCCCTCGTGGACGCCCACGGTGCCGGTCGCTGTTCGCGTAGGGACGCCGAAGTGACCTCGCCCGCGGGCATGCCCGCCGCAACGGTCGTCACGCCCGGCACGGCCTGCGACGCCGTCTACTTCACCACCCGCGAGGACTACGTGGCAACGGTGCAGGCGTTGAAGGATGACGGCTACGAAATGTGCGTCGACGTCTGTGGCGTTGACTACCTCGAGCACCCCGATCGCTTCGTGGCCGAGGGTATTGCCCCCACCCGTTTTGAAGTCGTCGTGAATCTGCTCAGCGTGTCGAAGCGCTCACGCGTCCGCGTGCGCGTGCAGGCGGGCAGCGACGAGCCCCGCGTGGACTCACTCTTTTCGCTCTACCCGGGCACCGAAGCTCCCGAGCGTGAAGTGTTTGACATGTTCGGCGTTTTGTTTGACGGCCACCCTGACTTGACGCGCATCTTGATGCCCGAAGAGTGGGAGGGCCACCCCCTGCGCAAGGACTACGGCGTCGGCCGTGTGCCGGTGCAGTTCAAGGAAGGCCCGGGCCCACGATGAGTGACCAGGTACGTAATATCGACCGCCTCGACCTGCTGGCTGCCGAAACCCACGAAGGTGCGCAGGAGCTTCGCCCCCGCGCCGAAACGGGTGTCGACGACCTCGGCAAGGAGATGGGTGCCGTTCTGCGCCTTCAGGGCCTGAACGTCGACCCAACCTCGATCGACATCGAGAACTCCGACGATGAGCGCATGATCATCAACATGGGTCCCTCGCACCCCAGTACGCACGGCGTGTTGCGACTCATGCTCGAACTCGACGGTGAGTACATTCTGCGCACCAAGCCGGTCATTGGCTACCTCCACACCGGCATGGAGAAGACGGCCGAAACCTTGAGCTACGTCCAGGGTGGCACGAACGTGACCCGCATGGACTACTTGAGCCCCATCGGGAACGAAACGGTCTACTCCTTGACCGTCGAAGCGTTGCTGGGTATCGAAGTGCCCGCCCGTGCGACGTGGATTCGCATGATGATGAACGAGCTCAACCGCATTGCCTCCCACCTCGTGTGGATGGCGACCAACGGTATGGACCTTGGTTCAACGTCGATGATGATCTACGGTCTGCGCGAGCGCGAGCTCATTCTCGCTTTCTACGAGAAGACGGCCGGTCTTCGCATGAACCTGAACTACGTGCGCCCCGGTGGCGTGGCCGCTGACCTGCCCGACGGCTGGGAAGACGACATCGCCGTAATCTGCGACACCTTGGCCGAGCGCATCGAAGAGTACGACGGACTTCTGACTGGTCAGCCCATCTTCCGCCAGCGCATGATTGGTGTCGCGCCGATTACCGCCGAAGAGGCCCTCGCGTTGGGCCTCACAGGACCACTGTTGCGCTCAACGGGTGTGGCGTGGGACCTGCGCCGCTCGATGCCGTATTTGGCCTACGACCAGGTGGAATTTGACGTTATCGTCGGCACCTACGGCGACAACTTTGACCGCTACGCCATTCGTTTGAACGAGATGCGTGAGTCCATTCGCATCATTCGCCAGTGCGTCGAAAAGATGCCCTCCGGTGACTACCGCACGCAAGACCCCAAGGTCACGCCACCACCACGCGCCCGTATCGGCGAGTCGATGGAAGCGCTCATCCACCACTTCAAGCTCTTCACCGAAGGGTTCCAGGTTCCCGCCGGTGAGGCCTACGTGGGCATTGAATCACCTCGCGGTGAGATCGGTTGCTACATGGTCTCTGACGGTGGCGCGAAGCCGTACCGCATGCACACTCGCGCCCCCAGCTTTACCAACCTGCAGGCCATTCCGCTCCTGATGCGTGGTGGCACCATGTCCGACACCGTTACCGTCATTTCGACGGTCGACCCCGTTATGGGAGAAGTAGACCGATGAGCCACTTGCGCCCCGAACTGCGCCGCCGCGCCGAAGAACTCGTCACGCTGTATCCGCGCAAGCGCTCGGCCATGTTGCCGCTGCTGCACATCGCCCAAGAGCAAGACGGCTACCTCACCGAGGGCGCCATTGGTGAGATCGCCGAGCTGACGGGCACCAGCCCCGCCGACGTGCGCGGCACCGCCGCCTTCTACGACATGATTCACCTCGAGCCCGTGGGTACCTACGTCGTCGGCGTCTGCACCAACATCGCCTGCCTCCTCAATGGTGGTCAAGAGATGCTCGAGCACGCCACGCGCAGCCTGGGCTGCCCCGTAGGTGGCACCTCCGCTGACGGCATGTTCACTCTCGAAGAGACGGAGTGCTTGGCTGACTGTAACCTCGCGCCCTGCGTACAGGTCAACCACCGCTACGTCCGCACCACGACGCCGAGCGCCTTCGACGCGCTCGTCTCCGACCTGCGCAACGGCACCGGTGACCACGATGTGCCCAGCCACGGCACCCTGGTACGCGTCCGCCGTTCCGGTGGACTGCAGGTGCCTCGTGAAGAGATTGCGGCACAGCGCGCTACCGCCGCTGCGGCCCGTGCTGAGCGTGACGCGATCGCCAAGGCCGCCGCTGAGGCCGCCGCCGCTGCCGAAGCCCTGAAGGGAGAGACCAAGTAATGGCCTCGCTCGACACCCCCAAGATTGTCTCCGCTCGCGGCAGCCAGTACGACGACTCGCACACGCTGCAGCGCTTTCTCGCTACCGGTGGCTACGACGGTCTGAAGAAGGCTCTCACCATGTTCCCCGAACAGGTGGCCGCCGAGGTTGACGCCGCCTCACTGCTCGGTCGCGGTGGCGCTGGTTTCCCCGCCGGCCGCAAGTGGTCGATGCTGCGCAAATCGCCCATCTCGTACCTCGTGGTGAACGGTGACGAGTCAGAGCCCGCCACCTTTAAGGACCACTTTCTCGTCGAGCGCGACCCGAACCAGCTGGTGGAGGGCGTCATCATCGCCGCCTACGCGCTGCAGGTCTCGCAGGCCTTCATCTTCCTGCGTGGCGAGTTCGCCCTCGGTCTCGAGCGGGTCCAGCAGGCCGTGAACGACGCCTACGCCCAGGGCGCGCTGGGTCGCAACATCTTTGGTCATGACTTCTCACTCGACATCGTCGTGCACACCGGTGCGGGCGCCTACGTCTGTGGTGAAGAGACGGCACTCATTGAGGCCCTCGAAGGCAAGCGCGGCTTCCCGCGCATCAAGCCCCCGTTCTTCCCCGCAGTCACCGGTCTCTACGGTGAGCCCACCGTGGTGAACAACGTTGAGACGATGTCGAACCTGCCCTGGATCATCGTGAATGGTGGGGCCGCCTTCGCCGCCATGGGTGCGGGTCGTTCTACCGGAACCCGCCTGTTTGCCTTGGCCGGTCGCGTGAACCGCCCCGGTGTCTACGAAATCGAGATGGTGAAGAACACCTTCCGTGACCTCATCTTCGATCCCGCCCTGGGTGGTGGCATTCCCGGGAACAAGGCCCTGAAGGCCATTATCCCCGGTGGTGTCTCCTCGCCGTGGTTCGGGCCAGATCTGCTCGACACCCCCTTGGGTCAGGACGAAGTTGGTGGCCTGGGCTCGATGCTCGGCTCCGGCTCGGTCGTCGTGTTGGACGAAGACAGCTGCGTGGTGCGCGCCGTGTGGCGCATCACCAAGTTCTTCTCCAACGAGTCCTGTGGTCAGTGCACGCCATGCCGTGAAGGTTCGGGCTGGATTGAGCGCATCATGTACCGCATTGAACACGGTGGTGGCCGACTCGAAGACGTCGACTTGCTGCTCGACCTCTGCGACAACATCGCCCCAGGGCTCTCCTGGCCGCCACAGCAGACGACCATTTGCGTGCTCGGTCCCTCTATCCCTTCTTCGGTCACGTCCGCGATCAAGATGTTCCGCGACGACTTTGTGGCCCACGTCAACCACGGAGGCTGTCCGCATGACTGATCCCATTCGCACCAGCGTGACCGTGACCGTGAACGGTCGCAGCGTTGAGGCCCAGCCCGGTGAGTTGCTCATCGAGGTGGCCGAGCGCGCCGGTTCCTTCATTCCCCGCTTTTGCTACCACCCTCGTATGGAGCCCGTGGGCGTCTGCCGCATGTGCCTCGTTGAGGTGGATGGTCCCCGTGGTCCGTCGCTGCAGCCGGCCTGTTTCTTGCGCGTGAGCGACGGCATGAACGTCAACACCGAGTCGGAGAAGACCAAGAAGGCCCAAGACGGCGTCTTGGAGTTCTTGCTGGCCAACCACCCACTCGACTGCCCCGTCTGCGACAAGGGTGGCGAATGCCCACTGCAGGACCAGACTCTGGCACACGGGTCGGGCGAGACCCGCTTCATTGAAGAGAAGCGCCACTTCGTCAAGCCGGTCGAGATTGGCGCCAACGTGCTGCTCGACCGCGAGCGCTGCATCCAGTGCTCTCGCTGCACCCGTTTCGCGGCCGACGTCGCGGGCGACGCCCAGATCGCCTTCGCGGGTCGTGGCGACAACATTGAAGTCGCACCGTCACCGAGCGAGCCCTTCGACTCCGTGTTCTCCGGCAACACCGTGCAGATTTGCCCGGTGGGCGCCCTGACCGCCAAGCCGTATCGCTTTAGCGCCCGCCCCTGGGACTTGGAGCAGGTGGAGAGCACCTGCACCACCTGCGCCGTGGGCTGCCGTGTCGCCGTGCAGTCGTCGGGCAATCGCCTGACGCGCGTGCTCGGTGTGGACGTGGAGTCCGTGAACCAGGGATGGCTCTGTGACAAGGGCCGCTTCAGCCTCGACAGCATCGATGGCCACCCCGAAGAGACCGACGTGTTGTCGGCCAGCACTCGTTTGACGCAGCCACTGGTGCGCGTCAACGGTGAACTGCGTGAAGTGTCCTGGGACGAAGCACTGCGAAAGGCTGCCGATATCTTGATGGCCACCGGCGGCGGTGACCAGGTCGGCATCATCGGTGGTGCTGCGTTGACCAATGAAGGCGCCTTCGCATGGGAGCGCTTCGGTCGCGGTGTGCTGCACACCGAAAACCTCGACGCCCAGTTTGGTGACGGACTCGACCCCGTGTTGATGCAGGCCTTGCCGGCTGCAACGATTTCAGACGCGGCAGCTGCGCGCGTCGTGGTCACGCTGACCGGCGACCTGCGTGAAGAGCTACCGGTCTTGTTCCTGCGTCTGCGCGAGAACGTCGTGCGTCGCAAGAACGCGTTGATCGAACTGACGACAGCGCCCAGCGCGCTCACCAGCATTGCTCGTGTCTCGCTGCCCACTCGCCCCGGCGAAGCGGACGTCATCGTCAAGGCACTGGTCGACGGCATGGTGCCCGTAGGTACCTTGCTGAACGATGACGACCTCGCCACCGCTCGTGGCCTCATCGGTGACGGCACCGGCGTCGTATTCGTCGTTGGTCGCACCAACTTGGCCGAGTCGCCCGTCTTCATCAACCAGGCCCTGCGCACCTTCGCCAAGGCCTTCCCGAACGCCACCTTCTTGCCGGCGCTTCGCCGTAGCAACGTGCGTGGTGCCCTCGACATGGGGCTGAGCCCCCAGTTACTGCCCGGCCGTCGTGTGAGCCCACTGACCGGACGCACGTCGTTGCGTCAGCTCCAGGCCGTCCGTGAAGGCAAGCAGCAGGCCATCCTCGCGCTCGGTGACGTGATCACCAACGTGGCCGACGAACTGACCGCCGCGACCGCCCTTGAACTGGCCGGACTGGTCTTGGTCGCGGGCCACGGTGGACCGACCGTCGCCTTCGCCGACGTGGTGCTGCCCGCGCACGTACAGCACGAGCGTCTCGGCACCGTGACCAACATTGAAGGTCGCGTGACGAGCGTCGTACCGAAGATTGCCGCACCTGGTTCGGCGTGGTCGGACGTGGCGATTGCCGCGGAACTGGCGGAAGCCTGTGGCCAGCACCTGGGCTTCACCTCGGTGGAGCAGGTCGCCAAGACCATCGAAGAGACGACCGGGTATCCCGCACTCTCCGTCCTCCACGACCAGGCCTTCGACGGTGTGGTCATTGGTGGATCCATCACCCCGACGCCTCGTCGCGCCATGGACCCCATTGCCTTCCCCGGCCTGCGCTCGACTAAGACGGCGAACGCCGCCACAACGGCCGGCGCCATCTCGTCGATCGACGCCGACGGTGGTGTCGAAATTGGTCGCCCGACCCTCGATGACGTGCCCGCCCCGCACGTGGACTCGCCGATCGCCGACGCCTACGCGCTGCGCGTGGTGCTGGTGCGTCGTCTCTACGACAACGGCATCACGATGCAGGGTGCGCCCGCGTTGACCCCACTGGTCGAGCCCGCAACGCTGCGCGTGCACCACCTCGACCTCGCTCGGTTGAGCTTCGATGATGGCGACATGGTCACGGTGACCACGAGCGTTGGCTCCTTCGACGGCATCGTCATCGCTGACGACGCGGTGGTGGCCGGCACGATGCTGGTGCCCTTTGGTACGCGGACCGTCTTCGGCGCCGCGGTCCAGCGCTACCTCGATGAACCCACGCTCTTGACGAGCCAAGTCCGGATGACCTCACGATGAACTTTCTCGCTACCGTCGACCCACTGTTGAGCAACGGCACGACTGCGGCCGTGCTGCTCATTGTCTTGATCAAGGTCCTCGTCGGTTTCGCCGTGGGCCTGGGCTCAGTCATCATCATGGTCTGGTTTGAACGCAAGGCCATCTCCGACATGCAGAGTCGCATCGGTCCACAGAAGTGGGGCCCATTCGGTCTCCTCCAGACGGTGGCCGACGGCATCAAGCTCTTCTTTAAAGAAGACATCATTCCCGCTGAGGCCGACCGCTTCGTCTTTAAGTTGGCCCCGTACTTGGTCATTGTGCCGGCCATCTTGACGTTCGCCATTGTGCCCTTGGGTGGCACCGTGACCGTGGCGGGCCACGTGATTGAACTGCAGGTCGCCAACCCCCCAATGGGCATCTTGTTCATGCTCGCCATGTCGGGCATTTCGGTCTACGGCGTGATGCTGGCCGGCTGGTCGTCGGGCTCGAAGTACCCGATGATGTCCTCGGTGCGTGCCTCGGCCCAGATGATCTCCTACGAAGCGGCCCTGGGTATGTCGGTGGTGACCGTCGTGCTGATCACCGGGTCACTCTCCACCCGCGACATCGTGAACTCCCAGGGCAACGGCCTCTGGCACTGGAACCTGATTCGTCTGGGCCTGGTGCCCTTCGTGATCTACTTGATCGCCATCACGGCCGAGTTGAATCGTCCGCCCTTCGACGTGGTTGAAGCCGAGTCGGAGCTCGTCGGTGGATTCCACACCGAGTACTCCTCGTTCCGCTTTGCATTGTTCTTCTTGTCGGAGTACCTGAACACCATCACCCAGTCGGCCATCATCGTGACGATGTTCTTCGGTGGTCCCGCCGGCTACATCCCCAACGTGGCGCACCTGCGCTGGGTCTTCCCGATTCTCTGGTTCGTGGGCAAGACCTGCTTCTTCGCCTTCGCCTACATCTGGTTCCGCGCCTCGCTGCCTCGCTTCCGCTACGACCAGGTCATGGAGTTGGGCTGGAAGCGCCTGATTCCGCTGAGCTTGGGGTGGATGTTGGTCGTGGCCGCGTTCTTGGTGTCGCGCGCCTGGGGCTTTGGCACGTTGGCCGTTGTCATTCTCGCGTCGATGTTGCTGTCACGTTCCTTTGAGATCGGTGGCGAGCGCGGCGACGGTGCCGAGTCGGTCCTGCCCACCGTGGCCAAGCGTCCGATTCCCGGTGAACTCATTCGTGACCTGCTCGACGGTGTCGACGGGGAGGAGCAGTAATGGCGAAGTGGACAGACTTCTTCGGTGGGCTCAAGCTCACCATGCGACACATTGGTCGCCGTGCGGTCACCGTCTCGTACCCCGAGGTCAAGCGACCCAAGCAGCCTCGCCAGCACGGCCGCCATGTCCTGAGTCGCTACGAAGACGGTATGGAGAAGTGCATCGGCTGTGAGCTCTGCGCCGGCGTCTGCCCCGTGGGCTGCATCTACGTCCGTGGTCTCGACAACCCGGCCGACCACCCGGTCAGCCCCGGTGAACGCTACGGCTACGTCTACGAGATCAACTACCTGCGTTGCATTCACTGCGACCTCTGTGTTGAGGCCTGCCCGACGCAAGCCATTACCGAGTCCAAGATGTTCGAGTTTTCCTTCACCAACCGTGGTGACGCCATCTACACCAAGCCCCAGCTCCTCGTGGACGACAAGGGCTTCCCGCAGCGTCTGCCGTGGGAAGACTGGCGCGAGGGTGAAGCCGCGATGACCGGTGGCTGGATGCGGGCAACCGCCCCCGCTGGTGACGCCGCCTTTGAGGGCGTCGTGCAGTGGAGCGGTGACCTGGGCGCCGGCGTGCGCGCGCCCGAAGCGGGCCAGAGCATCAACCGTGACGACGCCGCCACTGGCTCGAAGGACATTCGCACCGCGTTCGCTCGCCACCTCTCACCCGATGAGCAGCCCACTGAGGGCTTGAGCTTTCTGGCCGGCCTGAGTCGTCGGGCCACCCAGCCCAAGGAGTCCGCATGAGTGCCGTCGCCTACGCCCTGCCGGACATTGCGGTCTTCGTCGCCTCGGCCCTACTGATTCTCGGCGGTGCCCTGGGCGTGTTGATCTACAAGAACCCGGTGCACGCCGCCCTAAGCCTCATTTTGAGCCTCTTCGGTGTCGCGCTCGCTTTCTTGGCCCAGCAGGCCGACTTCCTCGCCGCCGTCGAGATCATTGTCTACGCCGGCGCCATCGTGGTCCTCTTCCTCTTCGTCATCATGTTCCTGGGCGTGGACGGCACCAACGAACCCGAGTCGGCACCCCTCGTGGGCCAGCGCACCCTGGCCGGCGTGGCCGTGGCGCTGGTGATTGCCGGTGTGGTCTTCTTGATGTCCAGTTCACACTGGGTCACCGGTGTGCCCGCGGTCTCGACGAACGGCACGCCGCTGGCTACTGGCGCGGACAATATTCGCCAGATTGGTGCCGCCGTCTACACCACCTACCTCATCGCCTTTGAAGTCACGGCCGCGTTGTTGATCATCTCCGTTATCGGTGCCGTCAACCTGGCCCGCAAGGAACGTCCCCGTGTGGGAGAGGAGAAGTCGTCGTGAGCGTTCCCGCCGCTTGGTATCTCGTGCTGGCCGCCGTGCTCTTTGGCATTGGCGCCTTCGGCTTCTTGACGCGCCGCAGCGCGATCATCATGTTCATGTGCGTCGAGCTCATGCTGAACGCCGTCAACTTGACCTTCGTGACCTTCTCGCGCACCTTGAGTGACGTCGGGGGACAGGTCTCGGTCTTCTTCGTCATGGTGGTCGCGGCCGCCGAAGTCACCGTCGGTCTGGGCATTGTGGTGGCGGTCTTCCGCCGCCGCGCCTCCACGTCCGTGGACGAACTCACAGAAATGAAGGGCTGAGATGTCCCACGCCGCCATTCTCATTGTCTTGCTGCCGCTGCTCGGCTTCGCGCTGATGCTGCTCAATGTCTCGACGCTGTCGGAGCGCGCCACCGGCGTGATCGCCACCTCCGCCGTCGGCGCGAGTTTTATCGCCACCCTGGTGACGTTCCTCGACTACCTCCACAAGGAAGTCCCGACCACGGTGAACCTCTTCACGTGGATGAACGTCGGCTCGCTGCACGTCTCCGCGGCGCTGCTCGTTGACCCGCTGTCGCTGACCATGTGCCTCTTTGTCACGGGTATCTCGACCCTGATTCACCTCTATTCGACGGGCTACATGGCCGGCGACAAGGACGTGCGCAAGTTCTTTCTGTACCTAAACCTCTTCGTCTTTTCCATGCTGCTGTTGGTCCTCGCGAACAACCTGGTGCTGACCTTCGTGGGCTGGGAAGGCGTGGGCGTCTGCTCGTACTGGCTCGTGAGCTACTACTTCGACCGTGAGGCTGCCGCCAGCGCCGGCAAGAAAGCCTTCATCTACAACCGTGTTGGTGACCTCGGTCTCTTGGCGGCCATGTTCTTGCTGTTTAGCCACCTGCACACCCTCGACTACGGCACCATCTTCCAGAACGCCAGTCAGCTGTCGCCGACAACGGCGACGCTGGTCGTGCTCGCGCTGCTGTTGGCCGCGGCCGGTAAGAGTGCGCAGATCCCGCTGTTCAACTGGCTGCCCGACGCGATGGAAGGCCCCACCCCAGTGTCGGCCTTGATTCACGCCGCCACCATGGTGACGGCCGGTGTCTTCTTGCTGGTGCGTATGTCGCCCGTCCTGGCACTCTCGGCTGACGGTCGTCACACCATTGCCATCATTGGTGCCCTGACGGCCTTCGTGGCCGCCACCGTGGCCACCGCACAAAAGGACATCAAGAAGGTCCTGGCCTTCTCGACCGTGTCGCAGATTGGCTACATGGTCCTGGCTGTCGGTACGGGTGCGTACGACGCCGCCATCTTCTTGATGATCGCGCACGCCTTCTTCAAGGCACTCTTGTTCCTCGGTTCGGGTTCCGTGATTCACGCCCTCAACGGTGAGCAGGACCTGCGCAAGATGGGTGGCCTGAGCACGTACCTGCCCGTCACGGCGCCGATGTTCTTGATCGGGTGGCTGACCATTTCGGGCGTGCCACCGTTCGCGGGCTTCTGGGCCAAGGGCGCCATTTTGACCAACCTGTACGCGAGCAACAAGGTGCTGTACGCCTTCGCGTTGCTGACGGCCGTCTTGACGGCGTACTACATGACCCGCCTCTTCGTCTTGACGTTCCGCGGCACCGAGCGATTCCGCGATAGCCACGAGGGCGACCCCCACGAGTCTCCGCTGGTCATGACCATTCCTCTCATCATCTTGGGCTTCCTCTCCATCTGGGGTGGCATCTTGGACCTGCCCTGGGTGCACCACCACACGCTGTCAACGTGGCTGGGCGGCTCCATCGTCTCGTCCCCCGCACTCGTTCAGAGCACGGGTCTGCAGATCACGCTGGCACTCGTTGACGTGGCCGCCGCCGTCCTCGGTCTGTTCGCCGCGGCCACCTTGTGGCGTGGCCGCTCATCGAACCCACGTCTCGAGAGCAACTTCCTCGAGCACGTGTGGCGTTGGGATGACGCCTACGACGCCACGATTGGTCGTCCGCTCACTGCGGTGGCCCAGTTCGCCGGCGATGTTCTCGAAGAAGAGGTCATTGACGGGGCCGTGATGGGACTCGTCGCCACGGTGCAGCGCTCGTCGAAGGGTCTGCGCAAGATCCAGACGGGCTACGTGCGTCACTACGCCCTGGCCATGTTCCTCGGTCTCGCTCTCATTGTCGTCTATCTCGTAGCGAAGGTTGGCTAGTCGTGCACTCCTCATTCTTGATTAGCGCCCTCTTACTGGTGCCCTTCATCGGTGCGGGGCTGGCGTTGCTGGCCCGTAAGCACGATGGCCGCTCCTACGTGGTCGCGGTAGCGACCGCCAGCGTGGAGCTCGTCCTCGCCGGTGTGGTGGCCGTGCTCTACAACGCCCACGTCCAAAACGCGGGCAGCTTCGACTTCGGCTATCGCCACATGTTGTCACCGGTGCTCGGCCTCTCCTACAGCGTGGCCGTGGACGGTGTCTCGCTGTGGATGATCGTCTTGACGGCCCTGACCGTGTTGGTCGCCCTGGTGGGTGCGCGCGACCGTCGCCGTGAGGGTGCCTACGTGGCCTGGCAGTTGCTGCTGCTGGGCGTGACGATGGGCTGCTTCGTCGCCCAGGACCTCCTCGAGTTCTTCATTTTCTTTGAACTGATCTTGGTGCCCTGCTACTTCATGATGACCCAGTGGGGTGGCGCCAAGGCCAAGGCCGCGGCCATGAAGTTCTTCCTCTACACCTTCTCGGGTTCGGCCTTCATGTTGGCCGGCATCATCTACCTGGCCGTGCAGCACCAGCACCAGGCCGGTGGCGCCCTGACCTTCTCCTACACCGCGCTGTCACAGGTCACCTTGTCGACCACGGCCGCCGTGTGGGTCTTTGTCTCCTTCGCCCTGGCCTTTGGCGTGAAGTCACCGCAGTGGCCACTGCACACGTGGTCACCCTCTACCTACGCCGAGGCACCGGCCGCCGCCGGCATCGAACTCTCGGCCCTGCTGTCCAAGCTCGGTGCCTACGGTCTGCTGCGCTTCGGTGTGGCCCTGCTGCCCCAGGCGCAGAACTCCGTGCGCCCCGTCATGATGTCGCTGGCCGTTATTTCGATTTTGTATGGCTCGTTCGTGGCCTGCACCGCTCGCGACCTGCGTCGTTTCATCGCGTACTCCTCACTGGCCCAGATGGGCTTTGTCACCTTGGGTGTCGTGTCGGGCTCACAGATCGGTACCGAAGGCGCCGTGTTGTTGATGTTCAACCACGGTGTCATCACCATGGGTGTCTTCACCCTGGTGGCCTACCTCGAGAAGCGTCGCGGCAGCGTCACCATGGCCGAGCTCCGCGGCCTGCAGGCACCAATGCCAGTCTTCGCCGGTCTCTTCACCCTCTTCATGCTCGCGACCATGGGCCTGCCCGGCCTGAGCGGCTTCGTGAGTGAGTACCTCATCTTGATCGGTACCTTCGGCACCCACCTGTGGTGGGCGCTCGCCGCCGCCCTCGGTGTGGTTGGCTCGGCGGTGTACTGGCTCTGGGCTTACCAGCGTGCCTTCCACGGTGAAGTCTCCGGTACGAACGCGGCCCTGGCGGACGTGTCCCAGGCCGAGCGCGGTGTGCTCTGGCCCATTGTGGCGCTGGTCGTTGTTCTCGGTGTCTTCCCGTCACCCGTGCTGAACCGCATTGGACCGGCCGTGACGCAGATTGTTAGCCACGTTGCCCCGACGGGAGTCTCCAAGTGACCTTGCACGCCCCACTTATTAACTACCTGGCAATTCTGCCGTTCCTGCTGCTGACGGGTGCCGCCACGGTCTTGTTGTTCTTGACCGCGCTGACGCGTAATCGTCTCTCGACGCGCTTGTCGTCCACCATTGCCATTTCGGCCGCCTTCGGTGGCTTCCTCACCTCCTTCTTCCAGTGGTACTCAGTGGACCACCACGGTGCCATCACGACCGCGGCCCACGCCATCACCATGGACGGCTTCTCGGTGGTGATGTCGGCCTCCATCTGCTCGTCGCTGACCTTCGCACTGCTGATCGCCCACGACTGGCAGGGCCGCGAGCGCTTTAACGGTGCCGAGTACCAGATGCTGGCCCTGCTGGCGACCTCGGGCTCGGTGTTGATGACCCAGGCCAACGACCTGGTGTTGACCTTCTTGGGCCTTGAAATTCTCTCGATTGCGCTGTACTGCTTGATCGCCTTCAACCGCCGCCGCTACAAGTCGTCGGAGTCGTCGATGAAGTACTTCTTGCTCGGTGGTTTCGCCGCGGCCATCTTCGTCTACGGTGCCTCCTTGATCTACGGCGCGACGGGCACGACCAACGTGACCTCGATCTCGTACTTCTTGGGCTCGACCCACTTGCTGCACCCAGGCCTGCTGCTGGCCGGTGGTGGCCTGATGATGGTCGCCTTCGCTTTCAAGGTGCAGGCTGCCCCCTTCCACTTCTGGTCACCTGACGTCTACGAAGGTGCACCGACGCCGGTGACTGGTTTCCACGCCTCGATCGTGTGGGGCGGTGCCTTCGCCGCGATGATTCGCGTGATGCTCGGTGGACTGGGCACTCAGATCGACACCTGGCGCCCCATCTTCTTCGGCCTGATCGTGCTCTCGACCATCGTGGGTGCGGGCTTCTCCATTCTTCAGGTCAACGCCAAGCGACTGCTGGCCTACTCCTCGGTCACGCACTCGGGCTTCATCTTGCTCGGCGTCTGGGCCGGAACGGCCGCGGGCGTGTCGGCCGCCGCCTTCTACGTGATGACCTACGCCCCCGTGGTACTTGGTTCCTTCGCCATTGTCGCCCTGGTCGGTGGCGTGGGCGACTCCAACCACGAGTTGGAAAAGTACAAGGGCCTCGCTCGGCGCAACCCCTGGATCGGCTTCTCGCTGTCGGTGCTGTTGCTCTCCCAGCTCGGCGTGCCCTTCACCGTGGGTTTTGACGGCAAGTTTGCGGTGTTGGCCGCGACCATTGACGCCGGCAACACCTACGGGGCCATCATCACCCTGGCCGGTGCCTGCGTGGCAGCCTTCGCCTACCTACGTTGGACGACCAGCCTCTACGCGAATGAGAACCTCGAGGTCGAGCCCCTGGTTGTGCCGTGGGCCTCGCGCGTCGTCATCTCACTCGCCGTGGTCTACGCCATTGCGCTGGGCATTGACCCGAGCTTGTTGACCTCAATTTCCGCACACGCGTCACTGATCTTCCAGCCATGACCTCGGTGGCGATTGCCACCTGCGCCGGCGAGAACGTCGACGTCGATAGCCCGGTGTTGGTGGCCGCTTTTGCGGCCGCTGGTATCGACGCCTCCCTTGAGGTCTGGGATGACCCGACGGTGGCGTGGGATCGCTTCGACTGCACCGTGCTGCGTTCGACCTGGGACTACTCGCCGCGCCGCGCCGAGTTCTTGGCGTGGGCCAAGCAGGTACCGCGCCTGTTCAACCCCTACGACATCGTCGAGTACTCGAGCGACAAGCACTATCTCGCCGACTTAGAAAGTGCCGGGTTGCCCATCGTGCCCTCCACGTTCGTAGAGGTCGGACAGACACCGGTCTTTCCCGGCGTGGACTTTGTCGTGAAGCCAGCGGTGGGGGCGGGTTCGATTGACGCCGACCGCTACCGGGCGCACGAGGGTGATCGCGCGCGACGTCACGTGGCCGATCTGCACGCGCGGGGCCGCAGTGCGCTCGTCCAGCCTTACGTCCAGACCGTGGACATCTTCGGCGAGCACGCCATGATTTACATCGACGGTCAGTTCTCCCACGCCATGGCCAAGGGGGCGATGCTGAACACGCCCCAGGAGTCACGCGACGCCCTGTTTCGCCGCGAGCAGATGTCGCTCGATGTGCCCGATGCATCGGCCCTCGCACTGGGCGAACAGATTTTGGCCCGACTCCCTGAACTCCTTTACGCCCGCATCGACCTGGTGGCCGCGCCATCGGGCTGGCAGGTGATGGAGCTCGAGCTCGTTGAGCCCAGTTTGTTCTTGACGTTCGTGCCCGAAGCGGCCGAGCGTCTGGTGGCCGCGGTCGCTCGACGACTGGTCTAGTCGTTCACCTGGGCGCGCTTTGCCGCCTCGAGCACGTCGGGTGGGATGACGGTGCCGGGACGATTTGCGGGGTCGTTGGCGAGGAGCCGTCCCAGTCCAGGAATCTCCGTTAACGACTCGGCGCGCAGAATGGCACTGACCACGGGCACGAAACTCTCCAACGCGGGGTAGGCCAAGTGGCGAGGGAGCCAGCGGGGCTGGTACTTGGCGTTAAACGTCCACAGTGAGGCAATTGGCAAGACACCCGAGAGACGGTGCAGCGTCCAACGTTCGACGCGGGTCCAGGTGCCTTCGCCGCGCTCGCCGTCGAGCACCCCACGGAAAGCCGCGAAGTTGAGGCTCAGGCCCGTGGCGCCAATGGAGGCCAGGTGGGCGATGGTCGAGCACAGGGCGTAGTCAATGAGGCCGTTGGGGTGTTCACCGGGGTCGCGACGCATGAGGTCGAGCGAGTAGCCCTTAATTGCCGCGGCCGGCACGAACTGACAGGCCGCCGCGGGCTTGCCGTCAGGACCACGGACAATGGTCATCAACAGCCCCTTGTCCTTGGGGTCAAAGAGGCGACCGAGCATCATGGCAAAACCACGCTCGTCGTCACCCCGACGCATCATGGCCACGAGATCCAAGATGCCCATGATGTCGCGAGGCGCAATGGTGGCGGGGTCGACGAACTCAACGCTATAGCCGTGCTTGGCCAGGCGCGTGCAGGCCTGGCGCAGGCCCTTCATCTTGCCGCCCTCGAGGGAAAAGTTCTGACAGTCGACGATGGCTTCGTCGCCCAGGTACAGCGAGTGAAAGCCGGCGGCGTGATAGGTCGGTAGCCACTCGGAGGCCGCCGCCACGATGGCGATGGTCCAGCCTCGACTCTCGGCGAAGGCGCGAAAGGCACTAAAGACGCCGGCGCGCTCAACGTCGGGACCAATGGGGTCCGGGGACACGAGGGCGACGCCACCGTAGACGGCGTAGGCCACCAGGGAGTCACGCCAGAAGAAGAACTGCTTGTCGTCGCGCAAGGCGAAGTAGTCCAGGGTGCCTCGACCGTGGCGGCGGACAATGTCGCGGGCGCGCAGTTCCGCGATGTGACGTTCGGCGGAGTAGCCACTGGTCGAAAGGCGCCGGTCCACGACCGGGCGGGTGATGACGTAGAGGATGCCGACGAACAACGTCACACCAATGACAAGTAACACCGGGTTGATGAAGTCACTGGGGCGGTCGGGGAGCGTCGTGGCATAGATGCCGACCAGGCGTTCGGCACACGCCGCCAGCACGGCGCCAAAGCTGGGCAAGACGTAGGCGTGATTGTGGCGGGCCGCCACCTCGAGGCTCAGCGCGGCGGTCAGGACGGCGAGTGCGGCAATGAGCAGCACGCGCGGCAGCGCCGAAGTCAGACTCGTGCGGTCGGTGAGGGCGGCGAAGTCTTTGCGGCGAATGAGTAAGAAGGTGAAGATACTGGCGGCCACCACTGATGACGCCAGTGAACCGGCTCGCACCACGTGGGAAACGACCGTAAGGGCGAGGGTCGCTTCCGCGACGTACCAGGCACGGCGTTGCCCCCGTCGAATACCACGGGCCAGCATGATCATCGCTACGCCCGCCACCGCCGTCAGAACTGCCGCCGACTGCACGGTGCCGAGGGGTAAATACTTCAGGACGTGGCTGAGTCGTTCGCGCAGCGGTGGCGACGCCGTCACCAGAATGTTGACCACACCGTCGAGCAGTAACAAGCCGCTCGCCCAGCGGCGCACGGAACGCTGACGACGAGCTTGGGTGAGGCCCTCTAGGTTGGCGGGGAAAGGCTGCCCGTTGGGCCACGCACCTACTTCGCTGGCCTGTTCGGGCAGTCCCGGTTGAACTGGTGCGCGGGCGACGAGTCGTTCGAGCAGCGTGCCGTGATCGGGTGAGGACTGATGGCCAGCCACCGAGACGCGGACGTCAGCGCCAACATCAAGGGTGACCAGTGAGAACCGTTCGACCTCACGGAAGACGGAGGGGAGGTTCAGCGCGGCCTCGTACTCGGTGACAACGCGGCTCGAGGGGCCAGGGGAGGCGCAGAAGCCGTCATCGAGGTAGGCCAGCGCTAGGCGGGCCGCACCACCAACGATCATGCCTCTCGCACCGCTGGTGACGGCTGAACGTGCGGCGTCTATGGCCGATACGTCACCCACCTGCGTTTCGGCGAGCGGTTCCGAAAACGATGATTCGTCGTGGTGACGCCAGCGAAAGCGCCGACGCGCCGCCCGACTTACCGCAGTGACGATAGCCGCCTCAAGGACGACCAACACCAGCAAGTTCAGCATGACGTTGCCGGCGAAGGTGTGGGTGTGAGGGGCGTGACCCACGTAGTGATGGTGGGTCGCGAGATCGTAGATACGAGTCGCGGTGTTGAAGAGGTCAAAACCAGCGACGGCGGCCAGCCCGGTCCACAGTGCGGGAGCGAAGCGGCGATACAGCGTGCGCGACGAAATGTAGCGGGGTGCCGCGGAGGGGTCGTCCAGGCGGGGCACGTCAGTGCTGGTATCGAGTCGGGGCGTGGTGCCCGACGTCACGGTGACGCGAGAGGGCCCTTCGGATGCCTCGAGGGTGAGATCGAGGGAGGGCGCCACTTCGACGCCGAGCTCGCCTAAGTGGGCAAGGACAGCCCCGTCGGTGGCCAGTGCGGCATCGGCGACACCCGGCAACAGCACCAAGTGGTGATGGTCGACGCCCACGAAGGCGGTAATCGCATCGCGTAGCTGAGGCAGTGCGGCCCACGTGGCCGCAATGTCCTCAAGGGGGCGCTCACCGAGGGCAAAGAAGTTTCCCGCAACGACAACGGTGGCTGCGTCGTCGATTTCGCCGAGAAATTCGCAGAGGCGAGTAATCGCCAAGTCTTCGGGAGAGCTCGACGGTGACAAGGAGAGGTCGCTCAAGACGTAGACGTGTTGCCCATACGAGATGGTGCGTTCCGTCATGAGGCCACTGCGCATGACCCCAGTCTCGCAGACCTCAGCGTGGACCGTGCCGCTGATGCCACGCCGGCGTTGTATATCGAACTACATTTAGCGCAGATATTCGGAGGAACCGTGACATTTAGCCAATCGATTCAGACCTGCTTCAAGAAGTACGCGACGTTCTCGGGCTACGCGTCTCGCTCGGAGTACTGGTACTTTGAACTGTTTTTCGTACTGTGCGTTGTTGGTGCCTCAGTAGTCATTCCGAGACTTTCATTTATCGTGCTGTTGGTGTTTGTCCTGCCGCAATTGGCAGTGGCCGCACGCCGCCTCCGCGACGCGGGGCTGAGTCCATTTTTCTTGTTTCTGGGGCTGCTGCCATTTCTCGGCAGTATTGCGCTCCTCATCATGTACTGCCAGCCGTCAAAGGCGGGCCGCTCGTCGATGAGCACGTATCAGCCCGACACCACCGCAGCGCAGTTCTGCCCACAGTGTGGCAAGTTGCGTCTGCCGGGGCAGAACTTCTGCCAAGGCTGCGGCAAGGCTTTCTAGTTCGCGACGCGCTCCAATACGGAGTGTCCAACTCGACGACCGTTGGCGATGGTGGCGGGAACCCCGACCCCGTCGAAGGCGTTGCCACACAGCGCGAGTCCACTCTCTTCGGCCGCTACCAGAGCGCGTTGGACAATTTCGTCATGACCCACGCGATATTGCGGCAGGCCATTGGGCCAGCGCTGGACCAGTGAGTCGATTGGCGTAATGACTTCTCGCAGGATTTCTGAGAGTTCAGCGACCACGCGACTCGTGAGCTCGACATCGGTCATGTGTTGCCAGCGACTGTCGTCGGACCTACCAACGTGGATGCGCACCACCTGGTCCTCATCGCGCTGCAAGTGAGCCCACTTGCGATCCAAGAAGGTCACGGCAGTCGTCATCAACGTGTCGCCCCCGAAGGGCGTCTGCAGGGGAACCAGTATGCCAGTGCCGGCGGGGAGCGTAATGGAGCTACTCAATTGCAGGGTGACCATGGCGGCGCCGGCCGACGGGACGGCCACTAGGGCGGCGAGGTCAGAGTGGAAAGCACCCGCGAGTGCGCCAGTCACGGCAACGGGCGTCGCGCAAATAACCGCGTGGGCTGGGGTGCTGGTGAAGGCGGTGTCGATCTCCCACGGGTAGATGCTGGTGGGAGTGCGACGGAGCATCGTGACCGCAGTGCCGGATCGCAAGACAACGCCTCGCTCCGCCAGTGTTGCGGTCAGTGTCGATACGAGTGAGCCCACCCCATGGCGGAGTGAATAAAAGGCGGGGCCGGCCGCAGCGGCGAGTGCGGTGGGGCCGGGCATGGCGGCGGGGGCACCCGAAATGTTCTTCATCAGCGAGCCCTTCTTCTGGGCCGCGGTGAGAAGGGCGGGGAAGACCGACTTGGCCGAGAGGTCGTCGACGCGTCCCGCCTGAATCCCGCCAATCATCGGCTCGATGAGTTGATAGGTCAAGGTTGGTCCAAACTTTCGACGCAGAATCTCGCCAATAGTCGCGTCTTCACCAGCTCGCCAGCGACGAGGAAAGTGGGCGTCGCGCCACGCTTCTCGACGTCCCCGTGCGGGGAGGTGGGCCATGACTTTGAGTGACGCGGTACTGGTGGGCACACCCAGCACCATGCCCGCAGGCAGTGGGTCGAGAGCGCCGTTGAGATAGATCGATGCGCCAGAGGCCGCAATCGGCTCAAGCTCATCGCCGAGGCCAAGGTCATGCGCCAGCGCCACGGCCTCGGGGCGGCGGCCCAAGAAGCCATCAGCGCCGAGATCTATGGTGCGACCTGCGAACGATGTCGTCGTCAACGAACCGCCCCAGCGTTCTGCGGCCTCGATGACTTCAATGCGGGGCGTGTCGGCGCTAGGCCCAGCGGCGCCACCACTGAGTTCGTAGGCGGCGCAGAGCCCGCTGATTCCGCCGCCGATGATGACGACGGAGCGACGTGTCACTCGACCTGTGCGGCGACGATGTCCGCCAACATTGCCATGAAGGCGGGGTCGTCGTTCAGTGACACGGTGCGCACGAGGTTCAGACCAAGTTCGTTCGCTAATTCCTGTGCCTGAATGTCAATGTCAAAGAGCACTTCCAAGTGGTCCGAGACAAAGCCAATGGGGCACGACACGATATCGGTGAAACCGGCTTCCTTTTTGGCGCGCAGGACGTCGAGGATGTCCGGTCCGATCCACGGGTCGGCCGTGCGTCCGGCGGACTGCCAGGCGAGGTCCCAGTGGGCCAGTCCGGCCTTGTCGGCGGCCAACTGGGCGGAGTCGCGCAACTGGTCGGGGTAGGTGTCGCCGTTCGCCAAAATCTTCTCGGGCAGCGAGTGCGCCGAGAACAGGACCTCGGTCGTGCCGCGACGCTCGTCGGGGATGGTGGCGAGTGCGGCATTGACGCGGTCGGCAATGATCGAGATGAAGTCGGGGTTGTCCCACCACGAGTGAATCTCAATGAGCGTGACGTGTTCACCCAGCACCGCACGGGCACGGTCCATGTACTGGGTGGTGGACATCGACGAGGAGTGGGGGGCGAGCACGAGGCCGATCACCGTCTCGAACTCGTCGTCAATGAATGACGGCGCGGTGTCTTCAATCATTGGTGGCTCGTACTTGGAGCCGAAGCGAACGTCGAAGAGTCCGGGGAAGCGGGTCTCGAGCTGCTCCGCGATGCCCGCAACTTGGGCCGCGGTACGCGCCGCCAACGGCGAGGTGCCACCGAGGTCGTTATAGCGGTCCTGCAGTTCTTTCAACAGTTCGGGGGTAGGGGGTCGCCCGTGGCGGATGCGGGTGTAGTAAGCCTCGACATCTGCGGGGGTCGTTGGGGTGCCATAGGCCATGACGAGAACGCCAATCTTCTTCTGGGTCATGCGACACCAGCCTTTCCTTCTTCGTGGACTACCTTGACTACTTCTTCGAGTACTGCGGGGTCGGTACCCGGCAAGACGCCATGTCCGAGGTTAAAGATGTAGCCGGCATCCGTGCCCGCCTTGGCCAGGACCTCGCGGGCCGCGGCAACGCCGAGGGCGGGCGATGACATGCAGCGGGCGGGGTCGAGGTTGCCCTGGACGGGCTTTCCTGCGCGGCGACGTCCTTCGTCCAAGTCCACGTGCCAGTCAATGCCGAGCACTGACGAGCCGGCCGTGGTCATCAAAGTCAGCAGTTCCCCGGTTCCCACACCGAACAAGATGGTTGGCACGTTGAGGTCGGCAACGCCAGCGAGCACGCGTTGCGTGGCCGGCAAGACAAAGCGCTGGTACTCATCACGGGTCAGCGAACCGGCCCACGAGTCGAAGAGCTGGAGGGCGCGGGCACCGTGGGCCACCTGGGCCCGCAGGAATTGAATCGAAATCTCGACCAGACGATCCATCAGTGCCGCGAACAATGTCGGGTCGGCGTGCATGAGGGACTTAATGACGGCGAACTCGCGAGTCGGTGCACCTTCGACCAAGTAACTGGCCACCGTGAAGGGCGCACCGGCGAAACCGATGAGCGGCGTGTCGGTGGCCGCGAGCTGGGCGACGACGCGGTCGACGGTTTCGGTGACGTGAGCAATGTCACCGTCGGTGAGGTCACGCAGTCGAGCGAGGTCGCTCGCCGAACGGAAGGGCTCGGCAATAACGGGCCCGCGGCCCGGCACGACGTCGACACCGAAGTCAATGGCGTGATAGGGGACCACGATGTCGGAGAAGAGAATTGCCGCGTCCACGCCGTAGCGGCGCACGGGCTGCATGGTCACTTCACAGGCCAGCTCGGGGTCTGCGATGGCATCCAAAATAGACCCGGTGCCACGCAGTGCACGGTATTCGGGCAGCGAGCGGCCGGCCTGGCGCATGAACCACACGGGGACGTGGTCGACCGACTCACCTCGACAGGCTCGTAAAAAGACGGGATCGCTCACGTTGCTCCTTTGGACGGCTCCAGCCTAGGCGTAGGCCCGCCAATCAGGGCAATCGGAGGGGGTTTGGCACCACCCCTAGACTTGATGAACTTCCATCGAGTTGTTGAAAGGCCCCCATGGCACACGAGCGCGAGATTGCTCAAGAACAAGAGTTCCTTAACCTCGCACTCGACGCGCTCGACCACATGCGCGCCGAGGCGCAGTCGCTGCGCGACTCGGTGGCCGTCGCGAGCCGCCGCGGCGTGGGTGACCTGGTGGAGCGAGACGTCGTCATGGGCACCGCACTGCAACGACTCGACCAACTCGCCATCGGCGACCAGCCACTGTTCTTCGGTCGCATCGATTACTTCGGCGACGACGGCGTCAGTGGTGGCGACACGTATCACGTTGGTCGACTCGCAGTCTCCGACGCCGACTTGAACCCTCTCGTCGTGGACTGGCGCGCCCCAGTGGCCGAAGCCTTCTATCGCGCCACCGGCATTGAGTCGCTTGGACTCTCACGCCGCCGCCACGTCTCGATCCGTGGTCGTCAGGTGCAGAGTGTCGAAGACGAGTACTTCTCCGACGCCAACGGTGACTTGCACATCCCCGAGGGCGAGCAGCGCGCCGCCACTGCCGAAGGTCTGGTTGAAGGTGGCATGGCTCTGGGCGGCCCCGGTGCCTTGTTGGCCGCGTTGGGCCAGGCCCGCACGGGTCGCATGGGTGACATTGTCGCCACGATCCAGGGCGAGCAGGACCAGATCATTCGCCACCCCATGGCTGGCATTTTGCTGGTGCAGGGTGGCCCGGGTACCGGCAAAACGGCCGTGGCGCTGCACCGCGCGGCCTATCTACTCTTCACGTATCGCGCCACGTTGGAACGTCAGGGCGTGCTGGTGGTCGGCCCGAATCCCTTGTTCTTGAACTACATCGAAAACGTCTTGCCGTCGCTGGGTGAGTCTGGTGTCACGCTCTCCACCATTTCGGGTCTGGTGACCAACGTAACTGTGCGCGCCTACGACTCCGAAGAAGTGGACCGCCTCAAGGGCGATGCCCGCATGGCCACGATGCTGGCGCGCGCGCTCGCGACACGCCAGCGCCCACTTCGCGAAGACGTTGTTATCCCGGTCGGACGCGCCAATGTTGTGGTTACCGTCGCTGATACGCGCGAAGTGGTCGAGCGTGCCCGCCGCCGTCCGGGGAACCACAACTCACGACGCAGCGCGGTGGGTCGTGAGTTGGCGAGCCGCTTAGCCCAGCGCTACCACGCTCGATTCGTCCGTGACGGCGTGGACGACGCGACCGGCGCCGAAGATTTGGCCGACATGATTCGTTCGACCACGCAGTTCAAGCAGCTCCTGCAGCGCATCTGGCCCCGCTTGTCAGGGCAGGACTTGCTGCACGACCTCTTTGGTGCCCCCGCGCTGCTGAAGGCCGCCGGCAAGGACCTGTTCAGCGAAGAGGAGTTGGCCCTGCTGGTACGGCCCCGCTCAGAAACCCTGGACGACATCCGCTGGACGAAGGCCGACGCTGCCTTGATCGACGAAGCCCGCGTCCTCCTCGGACCCCGCAAGCGCCCCCGTTCCACCGTGAAGGCCGCCGAACCCACGGAATTGAACGGCGTTGACCTCGACGCATTCTCACCCGAAGTCCGCGCAGCGGCGCTGCGTGAGGCGCAGCGACTGGCCCCAAAGCTCTCCGACGAACTCGACGAGGCGGAGTTTGTGACCTACGGCCACATCGTGGTCGACGAGGCGCAAGACCTCTCACCCATGGAGTTACGTGTCTTGAAGCGCCGTGACCTGACGGGCTCGATGACCATTGTGGGCGACATGGGGCAGGCCACGACTGCCGGTTCCTCGGCGTCGTGGAACACGGTGCTCAACATCCTCGAACCCCGTCGAGAGCCCAAGCGGGTTGACCTGACGGTGAGTTACCGCACCCCCGAAGAGGTACTGGACTTCGCTGCTCCAACGCTGCGGGCAGCCTCCGAGGACTTGGAGCCACCACGTCCGGTGCGCCGCGCGGGTTCCGTGCCCACCATCACCCAGACGTCGGCCGAAGAGTTCACGACTGCTCTCGTCAGCGTGGTGCGCCACGAAGCACAGACGGTGGCTCCTGGACGATTGGCCGTCATTGTCACGGCGCCGCGCGTGACCGAAATCGTTGACCTCTTGCGTGCCGCGGGCCTGTCGGCCATTGACCCCCGTGAGGTCGGGACGAAGGGCTTGGGCGCCGATCTGGTGGTCTTGGGCGCCGAGGCCTCCAATGGCCTCGAATTTGACGGCGTTGTCGTGATTGAGCCCGCCGAAATTGCCCGACGGGGCGAGGCCTCGACGAGCGCGGTAACGGCGCGAGGTCTGCGAACCCTCTACGTGACCATGACCCGCCCCACCCGCCGACTGGCAATTGTGGCGACGCTGCCCCTTCCTCCGAGTCTCCGATAGCAACTATCACCGCCGCCCCTGAAGGGAAATTTGGCGCGCGGTGGTAGAACTGTAGTGATGAGTCAGGCCATTCCCCTCGAAAATCTGGCAAAGTCCGACAAGATCGTCCACGATCGTCCCCCAATGCTCGCCATTGGTGTGATGATCTGGCTCGGCAGCGAGCTGATGTTCTTCTCCGGCCTTTTTGCCGCCCTCTTTACGATTCGTGCGCACCTCGTTGCGTGGCCACCGGCCGGCACGAAGCTGGACGTCCTCCAGTCAGGTATTTTCACCATCATCCTGGTCGCGTCGTCGTTCACGATGCAGTGGGCCGTCTACTTGATTGAGCACCGCAAGCGCGCTGGTGCTCGCCGCTGGACGTGGATCACCATCGTTATGGGTGCCGTCTTTGTGGGCAACCAGATCTACGAGTGGACCCACCTGGCCACGCGTTGGTACACCAACGCCTACGGCTCGGTCTTCTACATCACGACCGGTATTCACGGTCTGCACGTATTCCTCGGCCTCGTCGCCATGCTCTTCTTGCTGTTCCGCATGCGTGGTACCGAGGGAGACCCCGGTGAGCTGGCCACCTTCCAGGGCGTGAGTTATTACTGGCACTTCGTCGACGTTGTCTGGATTGGGCTCTACTCGGCCCTGTTCCTGCTGAAGTAGGGATTGAAATGAAACTTCTTCGTCACGCACCACTCGTCCTCATCGCCCTCGCTCTGGGCGCTGGACCCTTTGCCGCTGTTGCCGGCGCCGCTGGTGGCACCGCCACGGGCATGACGGGGACGACCGGCACCACGGGCACCACTGGTTCGTCAGGCTCCTCTGGTTCATCGGGCGTTACCCCGACGATCACGATGCAGCGTTCGATGACGTACTCGGCGACCACTGCCTCAACGCCGTACCAGACGTCACGTAAGAACGCTGGTACGCCGAACTCGTCCGTCGTGGTGAAGAACCCGAAGACGGGCGCAGTCGAGTCATACGGTAACGACGCCATCACCTACAACGTGCCGTCGTCGGCTCTGAACGCCCTGGGTCAGTCGCTGTACTTGCAGAACTGCGCGTCGTGCCACGGTGTGCAGGCCAATGGTGTGCCCGCTGACGGTACGGCCGGCAGCTACCCCAACCTGATTGGGCTGGGCGCCGCCACGGTTGACTTCTGGATCGCCTCGGGCCGCATGCCCGCCGCCGACCCCCGTTCGGTTCAGGCTGAGCGACACTCGCCCCGCTTGACGAATGCGCAGGCGGTCGCCATTGCGTCGTGGGTGAACTCACTCGACCCCGCCTACCCCGCGATTCCGACGCCGAACCTGAAGGGCGCCGATGCCTCCAACGGTGAGGCACTCTTCGCGTTGAACTGCGCCGCGTGCCACACCATCACCGGTGGTGGTGACGCCCTGGCCTCGGGCACCTACGCCCCGTCACTGCGCAACATCCCGGGCTACCAAGTAGTGGAAGCCATTCGTACCGGTCCTGGCAACATGCCTCGGTTCACCGGCAACCTCTCGGACTATCAGGTGCGCGACATCGTGGCCTACGTCACGGGTGAGATTCAGCACCCCCAGAACCCCGGCGGCCTCGGCCTCGGTGGTTTGGGACCTGTTGCTGAAGGATTTATTGGTCTGTTGTTAGGCGTTGGTCTGTTGGCCCTCGTCGGTTACTGGGTAGGAGAGCGCGAGTGAGCGAGCACGAACAGCGCACGCCGGTTGCATTGACGGGACTGTCGGCCGACGCGCCGCACCTGCAGCCAGCGGCACGTCGACCTGAACTAGTAGAGCGTGTTATCACGATCTTGTTTGCCGGTGGCATCATCTTGTGCCTCGGTTTTGGTGTGGCCTACTGGCAGAACTGGTCTTCCTGGACGCTCGGCGCCACCATGGGTGGTGGCCTGAGCTTGCTGGGTATCGGCCTGATCGCCTGGGGTAAGTACCTCATGCCACGCGGACCATTCGTGGAAGAGCGTCACTCGCTCGCCAGCTCCGAGGACGAGCGCACGGCCTTTGCCGCCGCCATCGTTGAGCGTGGCGGTGCGGTCGTCAAGCGTCGCAAGGTGCTTGGCGGCATGCTGGGAACGGGACTGGGCATCTTTGGTGTCGTCTCGTTGTTCCCTGTGGTGCGCAGCCTTGGACCTATGCCCAAGGGCACCTTCTTTCACACTGACTGGAAGAAGGGTACCTACCTGGTCGACATCACCGGTCGTCGCGTGAACGTGGCTGACCTGGCGCTCGGATCAATCGTGACCGTGTTCCCCGAGGGCATGCAGGACACTGACAATGGCCAGGCCGTGGACCAGACGGTCCTCATCCGCCTTTCGAACCAGGACTTCACGACCAAGAAGGGTCGTGAAAGCTGGGCACCAATGGGCTACGTGGCCTACTCCAAGCTCTGCACCCACTTGGGCTGCCCCGTTGGTCTCTACGAGCAGGAGCTCGAGTTGCTGGTGTGCCCATGCCACCAGTCGATGTTCAACGTGGCCAACGGTGCGATGCCGACCTTTGGTCCCGCACCACGCCCGCTGCCGCAGCTGCCCTTGATGGTGGACGCGAACGGGTACTTGCAGTCGCAGTCGGACTTCACTGAGCCAGTGGGTCCTGGATTCTGGGAGCGTCGTTCATGAGTAAGACGAAGAAGCAGTACGCCAGCCCCTACGGCAAGATTGGCGATGCCATCAATGAGCTCGATGACCGCCTCGGCATTGCCAAGGGTCGCAGCCTGCTGGACAAGGTTTTCCCCGACCACTGGTCGTTCATGTTGGGCGAAATCGCGCTCTACTCCTTCATCGTTCTGCTGCTGACGGGTATTTTCCTGACGCTGTACTACGTCCCCTCGTCATCACTGGTGACCTACAACGGCTCGTTCATGCCGCTCGTCGGCCAGAAGATCTCACAGGCCTACGCCAGCTCGATTGACCTGTCGTTCTCGGTGCGTGGCGGTCTGTTGATGCGTCAGATGCACCACTGGGCCTGCGACATTTTCGTCGGCGCCATCTTGGTGCACATGGCGCGCGTGTTCTTCACCGGCGCTTTCCGCAAGCCCCGTGAGTTGAACTGGACGATTGGTACCTCGTTGTTGGTGCTCTCGATTGCCGAAGGCTTCTTGGGCTACTCGCTGCCCGACGACCTCGTGTCGGGAACGGGTATCCGTATTGCGTACTCCATCATCGAGTCGATCCCGGTCGTTGGTTCCTACATTGCCACCTTCCTCTTCGGCGGCAACTTCCCCGGTACCGTTATCTTGGGTCGCTTCTTCATCATCCACGTGCTGTTGTTGCCACTGGTGATGTTGGGGTTGGTCGGCGGTCACTTGGCACTCCTGGTGCGCCAGAAGCACACCCAGTTCCCTGGCAAGGGTCGCACCGAAACCAATGTCGTTGGTACGCCGATGTATCCCGTGTTTATGGCCAAGACGACCGGCTTCTTGCTTGTCGTCGGTGGTGCTATCGCCCTGCTGGGTGCCTTCGCTGAAATCAACCCAATTTGGCAGTTCGGCTTCTACGACGCATCACGCATCTCCTACGCCGTGCAGCCGGACTTCTACATGGGCTTCCTTGACGGCGCGTTGCGCATTATGCCGGCCTGGGAGTTCTCGGGCTTTGGCCACACGATCCCGCTCGAAGTGTTCCTGCCCTCGGTTGTCTTCCCGGGCATTGTCTTCGCGTTGGTCTACGCCTGGCCGGGCATTGAGCGCAAGCTCACCGGTGACAACGAGTTGCACAACCTGCTGGACCGCCCGAGCCTGCGCCCGAAGCGCACGGCCGCCGGCGCCACCGTCTTCGCACTCATGGCCATCTTGTTCATCGCCTCTTCGACCGACGTGATCGCCAACTACTTCAAGTTGTCGCTCAACACCGTGCTGTGGGACATGCGCATTTTGACCATCATCGTGCCGTTGCTGACGTATCCCATCACGCTGAAGATCTGCCGCGAAATGCAGTTTGCCGGCGCCGGTAAGCGCAAGACGACCAACATCGTGACGCGTACCGCCGAGGGTGAGTACGTCGCGACGCCGGCTCCGGTCTACGTCGACGACGCACACCACGAGCTCGACGCCCTGGTCGTGCCAACGTTCGTCATCGAGGGCGACGAGTCGCACACTGCTGACGCCGCCACCGGCGTGCGTCGAGCCGAGCGCTAGATCGTTTTCGTGCGTCGTCGCCTGGCTGCCGCGCTCGTCGCGGTTGCTTCGGTAGTGGCGTGTGCTCCCGTCGGGTCAGCCACGACGCCTCAGTGGGGCACGTGGCGAGTGGTCTCGTCGAACAGCCGTGGCCCCATGGTGGCGACCAGCACGGTGAACGTGCGCGGCATTTTCTACACCGCGCTGCGCCTCTACGCCAACAACGTCAGCCTGCACTGGCATACGGGATCGAGCGATCCACCCAACTCAGTGGCGCGCGTCCCCGTTGACGCCAGTAACGCCATCGACTGGCCATCGGAAGGCGTAGCCGGTGTCGTGGCGGTCTTTAACGGCGGCTTCAAGGTCGCGGCGAAGGCCGGTGGTGCCTCCGTCGACGGTGTGCGACTCGAACCACTCGTCGTCGGTGATGCGACTATCGCCTTAAACGACCGCGGACAGTGGGAGATGGGCACCTGGGGTGCGCCAGGCTTTCCGTCGAAGAGTTTTGGCACGTTGGCCCTGCGCCAGAATCTGCTCCCGCTCGTGACGAACGGCACTATTGCGGCGACGGCTCTCGCGGGGTGGTGGGGCAAGTGGGGAGATCCGCTCAAGGAGAGCCCCAGTGAGCCTCGAAGTGCCATCGGCGTTGACGCCCAGGGCAACCTGATCTACGTGGCCTCGATGACCGGTTCGCTCCCGGCGCAGCTGGGCGAAGCGCTCCTCAAGGCCGGTGCGGTCTACGGCATGGAAATGGACATGAATCCCAACTGGCCGATAATGGGCGCGGCCACCACGCCGCTGCACCAGGCCGGAACGTTTTCGGTCCAACTCCCGAACTCACAGCACGACGCCTCGATCTACGCCACGGGCTGGACCCGCGACTTCTTTGTCGCGGTTGCCGAGCCCCCGACGCCCGGTTGCTACTGGGCGTCACCGGGTCTGACGCACGCCCAGTTTGTGGCCGCCGTCGGGGTGCCACAGCCCTTGGCGCTCACCGGAGACACCTGCTCACACTAGGCCCAAGGGCGTAGAGTTGACTCGTGCCTCTAGAGACCGCTGATCGATGGCCGCGGGCCGCGACGTTGCTGGTCGAGGCCCCCATTCCTGAGCGCCGGAACGTGCACCTGCTCGGCGCCCACACCTACGCCTCCTCGGTGACCCCGCGGTCTGCGACGTCGACACCCGCCGCCATCCGAGGGGCCCTCGAGCGCTATTCGACCTATCGGTTCGATGACGACGTAGACCTGTTGGATGTCCTGCGTCTCGTGGACCACGGGGACATCGCTGACCCCGACACCACCGGTACCGACGCACTGACAGCAACGCTCCAGGCTGAGGCTGGTCCGTGGATTTTGCTCGGTGGCGATAATGCCCTCACCTGGCGAGGGCTCACGGCCTTGAGCCACGGCGACCTGTCGGAGTGGGGGCTCATCACGTTCGACGCCCATCTCGACATGCGTGATGGGGTGAGCAACGGCTCGCCGGTGCGTCAACTGCTCGCCGAGGGACTCCCCGGCGCCAATGTCGTTCAGGTAGGACTCGCCGATTTTGCGAACTCGGCGCACTACGCCCGCAGCGCTCGCGAGGCCGGCATCACGGCCATGACCCGCTCGCGCGTGACCTCGGTGGGCGTGGCGCAGGCCGTCACCGAAGCACTGGCCATTGCCGGTGCCGGTGGCCGTCCCGTCTACGTCGACGTGGATGTCGACGTCTGTGACCGCAGTGTCGCCCCGGGCTGTCCCGCCGCCACGCCAGGTGGTTGGAGTGCGGAGCAGTTGTTGACGGCGGTGCGCGTGGCGGCGAGGGACGCTCGCGTCCGAGCCATCGACATCACCGAAATCGACGTGGCGCGAGACAGCGCCGATGAACGAACAATTCGCCTTGCCGCGCTACTGGTCCTCGAGGCCGCCGCCGGCTTGGGAGGGAGACCACAATGACCGTTTCTATTGGCACCGCCCCGTTGACCCGGGATGAACTCGTGGCCGTCGTGCGCGGCGGCGACACCGTGGTGATCGCCGAGGAGGCACTGGCCGTTCTGCGCCGTCAGCGGGCCTCGATCGAAGAAATGGTGCAGTCCGGCACACCGGTCTATGGCGTATCGACGGGATTTGGTTCGCTCGCGACGACCTTCGTCGCCCCCGACCAGCGCCGCGACCTCCAGCTGGCCCTGGTGCGGTCGCACGCGGCCGGTCTGGGTACGCCTGTGGAGACCGAAGTCGTGCGGGCCATGATGGTCTCGCGACTCACGACGCTGTGTTCGAGCGTGTCGGGTGTGCGCGAAACGACGGCCCAGGCCTACGCCGCTCTCCTCAATGCCCGCATCACCCCCGTCGTCTACGAGTACGGCTCGCTGGGCTGCTCGGGTGACCTCGCCCCACTGGCGCACGTCGCCATGGTGCTGATGGGCGAGGGGGAGGCCACCACGGCCACCGGTGAGGTGGTGTCCGGTGCGCGCGCACTCGAGCTCGCCGGACTCGCTCCCATTGCGTTGGCGGAGAAGGAGGGCCTCGCCCTCCTCAACGGCACTGACGGCATGCTGGGGCAGTTGATCCTGGCCCTCGACGATGGCGCCAACTTGCTGGCGACGGCCGACCTGTCAGCGGCGCTGTCGATTCAGGCCCTGCGCGGCACGGACCAAACACTGCGTGAGGAGCTCCAGCGACTGCGCCCACATCCCGGCCAGGCCGTCTCGGCGGCGAACATGGCCCGACTGCTCGCGCAGTCGCCCATTGTGGCGTCACACGCGGCGGACATGAGTCAGGTCCAAGACGCCTACTCCCTGCGCTGCGCACCCCAGGTGCACGGTGCGGCCCGCGATACCTTCACCCACGCGGCACGTGTGGCCGACATTGAACTCGCCAGCGCCATTGATAACCCGTCCGTGCTCGCCGACGGCACGTTGTCCTCCAACGGCAACTTCCACGGTGCCCCCGTCGCCTACGTCCTCGACTTCCTGGCCATCGCTGTGGCCGACGTGGCCTCAATGGCCGAGCGTCGCACGGACCGCATGCTTGACGTGCACCGCAGCCATGGCCTGCCCCCATTCCTGGCGAAGCAGGCCGGTGTGGACTCGGGTCTCATGATCGCCCAGTACACCCAGGCCGGCCTGGTGGCTGAGATGAAGCGCCTCGCCGTGCCGGCCAGTGTCGATTCAATTCCTTCGTCAGCGATGCAAGAAGACCACGTCTCTATGGGCTGGCACGCCGCTCGCAAGCTGCGTCGTGCCATTGACGCCCTGAGCGACGTGCTGGCGATTGAACTGGTGACGGCGAGCCGCGCCATGGCGTTGCGGGCTCCACTGCTGGCCTCGCCCTCAACGCAGGCCGTCGTTGACCTCGTCAACACGGTGACCGGTGGTCCAGGCCACGACCGCTTCCTGAGCCCCGAACTACGCCGCGTTGGCGCCATGGTGCGCAGCGGTGAACTGTTGCAGGTCGCTCGTTCACTCGTCGAGATTCACTAAACAAAAGGGGAACATCATGGAAGGTGCACGTCCAGTCCGCGCCGCGCGCGGCACGACCTTGCGCGCGCAAGGGTGGCAGCAAGAGGGTGCCTTGCGCATGCTCGAAAACAACCTCGACCCCGAGGTGGCCGAGCGGCCTGATGACCTCGTCGTCTACGGCGGCACGGGCCGAGCGGCCCGCGATTGGCGCAGTTTCGACGCGCTCGTGCGCACGCTCACCACGCTGAAGAACGACGAGACCATGCTGGTCCAGTCGGGCCGGCCGGTGGGTGTCTTTCAGACCCACGAGTGGGCACCACGCGTCTTGATCGCCAACTCCAACCTGGTGGGCGACTGGGCCACCTGGCCCGAGTTCCGTCGTCTCGAGGCACTCGGTCTCACGATGTACGGACAGATGACGGCCGGTTCGTGGATCTACATCGGCACCCAGGGCATCTTGCAGGGCACCTACGAGACCTTCGCCGCCGTGGCCGCCAAGCGCTTTGGTGGCACGCTGGCCGGCACGTTGACCCTGACCGCGGGTGCTGGTGGCATGGGTGGGGCCCAGCCCCTGGCCGTCACCATGAACGATGGCGTTTGCCTCTGTGTTGACGTCGACCCCAACCGACTGCAGCGCCGCGTGGAGCACCGCTACCTCGACGAGTGGACGGACAACATCGAGACGGCCCTGGCCCGCGTGCTCGAGGCCAAGAAGACGCGCACCCCACTGTCGGTGGGGTTGCTGGGCAACGCCGCCACCATCTTCCCGGAGCTGCTGCGCCGTGGGGTTGAGGTCGACATCGTGACCGACCAGACGTCGGCACACGACCCACTGAGCTACCTACCCGAAGGCATCGACCTTGAGAACTGGCAGGAGTACGCCGACAAGAAGCCGGACGAATTTACCGATCGGGCCCGCCAGTCCATGGCCCAGCACGTCGAGGCGATGGTCGGCTTCATGGACGCCGGAGCCGAAGTCTTCGACTACGGCAACTCAATCCGTGGCGAAGCCCTCTCGGGTGGTTTCACGCGGGCCTTCGCCTTCCCCGGCTTCGTCCCCGCCTACATTCGCCCCCTGTTTTCCGAAGGCAAGGGACCGTTCCGGTGGGCCGCACTCTCGGGTGACCCCAAGGACATTGCCCGCACCGACCAGGCCGTCTTGGACCTGTTCCCCGAAAACGATGCGCTGCGTCGTTGGATTACCAAGGCCCAGGACAAGGTCGCCTTCCAGGGTCTGCCGGCCCGTATCTGCTGGCTGGGCTACGGCGAGCGCGACAAGGCGGGTGTCTTGTTCAACGACCTCGTCGCCTCCGGTGAGGTCTCGGCGCCGCTGGCCATTGGTCGCGACCACCTCGACTCTGGCTCAGTGGCCTCGCCGTACCGCGAGACCGAGTCGATGCTCGATGGTTCCGACGCCATTGCCGACTGGCCACTGCTGAACGCCATGGTGAATACCGCCTCAGGCGCGTCGTGGGTCTCCATCCACCACGGTGGTGGCGTCGGTATCGGCCGATCCATTCACGCCGGTCAGGTCTGCATCGCCGACGGCACGCCGCTGGCCCGCCAGAAGATTGAACGGGTGTTGACCAACGACCCCGGCATGGGTGTCATTCGTCACGTCGACGCCGGCTACGACATCGCCGAGACCACGGCCGCGGAACGTGGCGTGCGCATTCCGATGCGCGAGGGGTAATGACCGCACTTCTCGTCACCAATATTGGCGAACTCCTGACCAACGACGAGACGGTGGGCGACGGGTCGATCGTCGGACGCCTGCGTGACGCCGCCATCGTGATTGACGATGGTCGAGTCGTCTGGCACGGTGCCTCGTCGTCCGCTCCAATGGCCGACCAGGCCTACGACGCGCGCGGTGCGGCCGTGGTGCCAGGCTTCGTTGACTCGCACACCCACGCCGTCTTCGCCGGTGAACGCAGTCACGAGTTCGAGGCGCGTATGGCCGGCCAGCGTTATGACGGCGGCGGTATTCGCTCCACCGTGGCCGCGACGCGCGCGGCCAGTGACGACGAACTGCGCACCCAGAGCGAGGCGCGCGTCGCGGCGCTGCGCGCCGGTGGCGTCACGACGATGGAGATGAAGTCGGGCTACGACCTCACGGTCGAGGGTGAGGCACGACTGGTGGCACTGGCCTCGTCGTTCACGCCCGAGTCAACGTTTCTCGGCGCCCACGTGGTGCCCGAGGAGTTCGCCTCGCGGCGCGACGACTACGTTCGTCTCGTCGCTGGGTCCATGATGGACGCCTGTGATCAGGCAAAATGGGTGGACGTGTTCTGTGATCGCGGGGCTTTTAGCGTGGATGAGGCCCGCGAAATCTTGCTGGCGGCGAAGGCGCGGGGCAAAGACATTCGCGTGCACGGTAACCAGCTGGGGGAGACCGGTGGCGTGGGTCTCGCGGTGGAGTTGGGCTGCGCCAGCGTCGATCACTGCACCTTCGTCTCTGACGCTGACCTCGAGCTCTTGGCGGGGTCGGACACCGTGGCCACACTGTTGCCGGGGGCGGAGTTTTCGACGAAGTCGCCCTACCCCTCGGGCCGTCGATTCCTGGACGCCGGTGTGCGCGTCGCGCTCGCTACGGACTGCAACCCAGGAACCTCCTACGTGACCTCAATGGGATTCGTCATCGCGCTCGCGGTGCGCGAAATGGACATGACGGTCGACGAGGCCCTCTGGTCGGCGACGCGTGGCGGGGCACACGCACTACGGCGAAGCGACGTTGGCCACTTACGCATTGGTGCTCGCGGTGACCTCGTCATTCTCGATGCGCCACGAGCCGCGCACCTGGCCTATCGGCCCGGCAGTGCACTGGTGCGTGACGTTCTCGTCGCACCATAGGTCGTGTGACACGCTCTCGCTAAGGTGAGGGTACTTATTAAGAGTGCGTGGAGGGATCTAGCCCGTCGATACGTCACCAACCGAGCAACTCGCCACGGTGGTCCTGCTAGAAGCGATAAGGAGAGAGATGTCCACGACACCACCCCCGGCACCCTGCGTGCTCTACACCCCGGGCCACCAGGTCCACTACATCCAGGTCATCCGCCCGCCCTTCGGTCCCGCTCTGCGCTGCGAAATCACCGAAGTTCGTGACAGCGGAGAGATTGTGATCGAGACCGCCGACGCAACTCTGGTGCTGTGGAACCACGACGTCGTTCGCACCCGCGAGGTGCTCTCGCGAGAAACCTACGAGCACGTGGACTACTACCCCCAGCGAGGCATGATCAAGTTCGTGCGCGGTGACGGCTCGGCACCCGTGCTCTGCGTGGCCGCTGAGGGCGTGGCACGGACGCCGTGTGTGACGGAGGTAACGGGTACCTCGCCACTCGACGTCCTGCTCCAGACCGGCGGATTCCTTGGTCGCGTGGACCTTTCGGACGCCTCGGAGGAGGAAGTATGAGCAGTGATGCGTGGTCAGATGAAGGCACTGATGTCACAGGTACTGCCTATGGTGGATGTATGAAGAGGACCCCCGCCCCCAGCCACTTGCCCACCACGTTCGCTGCCTTGAAGGCGTCCGGCTACGTCGACAAGCCCATTCGGGCCGAGCTGCGTGAAAACTTGGAAGCACGGCTGCGAGAGGGACGCCCGCTCGTGAGTGCCGTCCTCGGTTACGAAGACACCGTCCTGCCCCAGATTGAGACGGCCCTGCTCGCCGGACACGACATCATTTTGTTGGGTGAGAGAGGCCAGGCCAAGACCCGCATGATTCGCGCCCTCACCGAACTTCTCGACGAGTGGCTGCCCATCATCGACGGTTCCGACGTGCGCGACAATCCCTTCGCCCCAATCTCGGCCTTCGGCATTGAGCAGATCACCACTCTGGGCGACGACACCCCCATTGCCTGGGTCCACCGCGACGAGCGCTTCGCCGAAAAGCTGGCCTCACCCGACACGTCAATGGCCGACTTGATCGGTGAAGTCGACCCCATCAAGGTGGCCGGCGGTCTCTACCTCGACGACCCGCGCGCGCTGTCCTTTGGTCTGGTGCCGAAGTCGAACCGAGGCATCTTCGCCATCAACGAGCTTCCCGACCTCTCGGAGCGCATTCAGGTCGGTCTGTTGAACGTGCTCGAGGAGCGCGACGTCCAGATTCGTGGACACCTCGTGCGCCTCGACCTCGACGTCCTGGTGGTGGCCACCGCGAACCCTGAGGACTACACCAACCGTGGTCGTCTGATCACGCCCCTCAAGGACCGTTTTGGCTCACAGATTCGCACCCACTATCCACTGACGGTGGAGACGGAAGTCGCCATCATTAAGCAGGAGGCGCACGTGCCGGCTGCCGATCGCCCGGTCATCGTGCCGTGGTTCATTGACGACATCGTGGCGCGCGTCAGCCACGTGGCTCGTCAGAGCCCGCTGATCTCACAGAAGTCCGGTGTCTCCGTGCGACTTTCCATCGCGAACTACGAGACCGTGATTGCCAGTGCGCTGCGCCGCGCCCTGCGCACCGGTGACGCCACCGTCACCCCGCGTATCTCAGACCTCGCCGCTATGGTCCAGTCGAGTCAGGGCAAGTTGGAGTTCGACACGATGGGCGACGAAGACACCGATCAGATCATCGCAGCGCTCATTGGTTTGGCCGTTCGTCAGGCCTTCATGGACTACGTCATCTTGGACGACGCCGCTGGCATTGTGGATGCGTTTGACGGTGAGGCCATTGTGCACGTGGGAGATGACCTGGCCGACGGCGAGTACGAGGCGTTTCTGACGTCGATGCCAGCGCTGGCCACAGCCGCGCGGGCCCTCTTCGTGGACGAGCCGAGTTCTGGCGAACTTGCGTCGGCGGCCGAACTTATTCTCGAGGGCTTGTATCTGACGAAGCGTCTGGCTAAGGACGCCTCGGGTGCCCGCGCGCTCTACCGAACGAGGAATCGCTAAGTGCCCATTCGCTACGGCTTTCGCCAGCCCCGTGACGGTGACGGCGACGACCTTGATCTGGACCACGTCTTACGCCTGATCAGCGAGGAGTTTCTCGAGACCGGAGACCTGGAGAGCGCCATCGAACGACTGCTCCGCGATGGCTTCGACGCCGGTGACGGGTCACGTGTCGAGGGGCTCGAGGAACTCATGGAACGGCTGCGCGAAAAGAAGCGGAGCCTCGAGCGCGACCTCGACCCCGAAGGCGAGCTGCTCAAGTATCACGAGCGGCTAGACGCCATTGAGGCTCTCGAAGAGGCCGGCGTGGAGGAACTGTTGCACGAAGCTGCCGCTTCAGGCGACGAGCGACGCATTGAAGTCACCACAGACCTCGCGGCCGAGCGTGCCCTGCAGCGTGAGTTGATGGGTGAGCGCCTCGATGAGCGTATTCAGGGGTACCAGTCCTACGAGTTCGTCTCCACCGAGGCCCGCGAGGCCTTCGAAGCGATGATCGAGGAACTCCGCCAAGACCTCGTGGCCACCTACTTCGAAAAGACCAAGGCCACCTTCTCCAATGCCGATGGCACCCAGTGGCAAGAACTGCGCGAGATGATGGACGCCCTCTCGACGATGATCGAACAAGACCGTCGCGGCGAGCCAGTAGATCCCACCTTCGACGACTTCATGGCCAAGTACGGCGACCAGTTCCCTGGGGCGACCTCACTCGAGGACGTGGTGCGGATGATGGCCGAACGTGCCGCCGCCGCCGAGGCCATGTTTAATTCCCTTCCCGCCGAGCAACAGCAGGAACTGCGCGGCCTCTTTGACGACATGTGGAACAGCCTCGATATGCAGTTCTCGATGTCGCGACTGGTTTCCAACCTTCGTCAGGCGACGCCCGATATTGACTGGCAGCGCGCCCAACGCCTTCGGGGCCAGCGCGGAGGTTCATTCTCGCAAGCGGCCTCGACCATGGAGCGACTCGGTGAGCTACGTAACCTCGAAGGCTTTCTCGAAAATGGCGTACCGGCTCAGGGTCTGGGTGAAATTGACATTGACGCCGTGCGCCGAAACCTCGGTGACGATGCAGCCCGTCACGTCGAAACGCTAAAGAAGGCGGTGCGCCAGTTGGGCGAGCGCGGTTTCGTGGATCGCTCGGGTGGGCAGACGACCCTGACGGCCAAGGGCATTCGCCAGATCGGCCAGCAGGCTTTGCGTGATCTCTTTCGTCAGTTAAAGAACTCACCGGCTCTGGGGTCACACCAGACACCCAGTGTGGCGCGCGGTGGCGACCGCGAGGAGACTGCGAAGCCCTGGGAACCAGGTCAGCCCTTCTCGCTGCATCTGTCACAGACGCTGCGCCGTGCCGTGCTGCGCCAAGGTCCGGGCACCCCGGTGCGACTCGAGCCCGATGACTTCATGGTCGAAGAGTTTGAGGCCACCAAGCGCTCCGCAACCGTCTTCGCCATTGACCTCTCGCTTTCGATGGCGATGCGCGGCAATCTCGTGCCGGCCAAGAAGATGGTGCTTGCGCTCACGCAGCTCATTCGCTCCAAGTACCCACGGGACTTCGTGGCCATTGTGGGCTTCGGGGAAGTGGCCGAGGAACTCCGTTTTGAAGACGTACCCGGGCTGACCATCGACTACAACTACGGCACCAATCTCCAACACGCCCTGGCCCTCAGTCGCCACCTGCTGCGCAATGAGCGCGGCGACAAGCAGATCGTGGTGGTCACCGACGGTGAGCCCACGGCCCACCTCAACGACTACGGAGAGCCCTTCTTCTCGTGGCCCCCGGTGCCCGAAACCCTGCACCGCACCATGGCCGAAGTCCTGCGGTGCACCAAGGCGAACATCACGATTAACACGTTCGCGCTCGACATCGAACGGAGTCAGTTTCCGTTCGTGGAACAGATCGCCAAGGTCAATGGTGGGCGCACCTTCTACACCTCGGTCGACGACCTGGGTGCCTATGTGCTCGACGACTTCGTCCAGCACCGTCGTGCTGGCTAGTTCGCCGACTCCAATACGCCACGAACCAGATCGAGGTAGACGGCCAACGGGTCGTCGTCGCCCTCGTCCTCGTCGCTCTCGTCCCACACGTCGTCACCAAACATGTCATCAAAGTCGGGGACTACGGTGAGGAGTGCCACGAGATTGCCCACGGCCAGCGCGGCCTGATCAACGAGGTCGTCGGCCATGTCGGCCAACTCCTCGGCGCGGTAGCCGGCGAGGGCGGGGTCAATATCCGCCAGAGCCACCGTGAACGATGGGCCAACTTCGCTGTCGACGTGGAAGGAAACGCAGGCGCGACTCGGCACCAGTGAACCCGGCGTGACCAGGTCAAAGGTGGCCGCGAGCAGCTGATCGTGACGCAACTCGGTGGTGGCGTGACCTTCTTCGTTCTCAAAGGCGTCGGCCAGGGCGGCCGCGACGTTGGCGACGTGGCTGGCGGGTGAGTAGGAGGCCGTGAACTCGCTCATGGAACTGGCGACCGTGGTGGTGGAGCCAATGATGGGGTCATCCATCGCGGCGGGAGTCTCGCGGACCGCCACCGTGTTGAGCAGGCCCACGCCGTGTGCGGTATTCGTTTCAATCAGACGGCACTGGTCGAGTGAGACCAAGCGGTCGAGGGAGGCGACGGCAATGGTCATCTGCTCGACGGTGGGCGCGAGCGCGACTGCCGCAAAGCGCTCGAGAAGAGCCTCGAGATCGAGGCCAAGGTCGCGACCGAAGAACAGGCCGGCGTTGCACCACACCACAAGCTCACCGGCCGCAAGGGTGGGGAGAAAGGCGTAGGTGTCGAAGGCCTGCACCAAGAGCGCCACGTCGTGGTCGCGGTGGGCCTTCACGATGCGTCGACGAGCGAACGTCGTCAGCAGCGCGAGGTCATCGTCGTCGAGCTGACGCCGCACCGCGTTGATGTCGTCGGCCTCGAGCGACGTGGCGACGAACTGCCAGAGCGTCTCGTCGAGGGCATCCTCGCGGTAGCGCACGAGGTCGTAGGCGAGGGAGGGGTAGGACAGGTCGGCCAGGGGAGAGGTCATGTCTCCAGCGTAGGAGAACGCGGGCAGTTGCGAAAGTCCTGATTGACTGTGATTCTGCGGTTTCGATTTGCATTCTCGAGCGAACTCAGACACAATGACACGGTTGTAATTACACCGGTAGTGCGGAGCTGCTGGTGGGAAGGATAACAACATGGAAATCGTGAACTTGATCGCAAACACCGAGGACCGCGGCTGGCAGTCGCGTGCCAACTGCATGGGCGTCGACCCCGACCTTTTCTTCCCCGAGCGTGGTGCTTCCACCCGTGAGGCCAAGGAAGTGTGCCGTGGCTGTGTCGTGCGTCAGGACTGCCTGGAGTACGCCCTCGAAAACGGTGAGAAGTTCGGCATCTGGGGCGGTATGAGTGAGCGCGAGCGTCGTCGCCTGCGTCGCGCCCGCGCCATCGAGCGTCGCGCTCAGGCCTCCTGAGTCGCTAGCGCGCCAGTCGCGCTTCAATCGTCGCGCTGGGGTCGAGGCCTACCTCGCCCCACCGCGATGAGGGAACTCTCTCGAGGACCCGTCGTGGGGCCAGCCCCACGAGTTCGCACCGGGTAATTGTTTCCGGAGACGTCAGTGCGGCGGCGATCTGGTCGTAGAGATCACTGAGCGACACGGCGTCAACATCAATGATGTTGCAACTCACCTGGGTGGCCCCAGAAAGGTCGAGGCCCAAGGTGCGGACGCCCGGTTGACGCAGTCGCGCCGCCAACGATCTGGTTCGTTCCAGACTGGTATTGGCGAGCCAGATATTCCAGGCCAAGAGCAATGGCCGCGCACCAATGGTGAGCGCGCCGGTGCGTCCGGAGAGCCACTGCCCCCCGACATCAGGAGCGAGGTCGCAGAAGGCGTGTTTGCGCACAAATGGCAAGGTCCGCTCCACCCCGTCCACTAGTCCGTAGAGAAAGACTGGCGCCCGCAGTTCGGTGGCGACCCACGCCGCGAGCTCATCGCGGAGTGCGGCGGCCTCCGCCAGGGTGTGTGTGCCCAGTGGGACAAAGGGCACGACGTCGACAGCACCGAGGCGCGGATGCACGCCCTCGTGGTGACTGACGTCGATCGCCGCCACGGCGGCCGAAATAAACGTCTGTACGTCACTGACGAGTGTCTCGGCGTCGTTAATCAAGGTGAACACCGAGCGATGGTGCACTGCATCACTGTGGCGATCGCGCAGCGATGCGCCAGCGGCCCGCTCCAGCGCGACGAGGACGTCGAGCGAGCGCCCCTCGGACACGTTGATGACGCACTCAAACATGGGTAAATCCTAGGAGAGGGGCCGAGGCGTGGTGAACGGTAGACTGGCCCAGAGGCAACTAGCAGTTCTCGAAGGAGCATCATGAGCCAGGTCCCCACTACTGAGTCCACCGAAGTGATCGACCCCGTCGGTCACGTCCAGGTGGTCTACCTCGGCCCCGTTGCGCCCCACTGGGAGTGCCGCATGGTCTTTGGCGACGAGGAGCAGATTCAGGGCTTCGTCGACCGCATTGATGCCCGCCTGCGCTTTTTGCCACCCCACGACCCTCAGTTCCGCCGCAACCGTGAGCGCGTGAACCGCGACGCCGAGCGCGAGAACTTGATCGTCGAGTGGAATCTCGGGTACGACGAAGAGGCTTAAGCCAGCGGCGAGGTCGTTACTCGCTGCACCCACTGCTCTGGCGCGCTGAGTTCTGCTGGCGTTGGGAGTCCATCGCTGCGAAGGAACGCGTCAAAAACGCCTAATCCGTGCTGGATTTGCAACGTGGCGACGAACGACACCGCCTGCTCGTGGTGCGGTCCCTGCAGCGAGACCCCAAAGAGTGCGGCGGCGGCATCCTCGCCGCGCGCGTCAGTCAGTCGGTAGCGTCGCCAGGCTTCGGCCAGCTGAGCTTGTGGTCCGTGCATGGACTGGGTGACGAAGAGGGCCGCGGCGTCGAAATAGGCAGCGAGAGCGGCGGTTGCCGCATTGATCTTTTCCGTGGCGGCCGTTTCACCAGGCAGGGAAATACCCGACAGCAGTGATTCGGGATTCGCCATGATCTCGTTCATGTTCTCCGGGTTCATCATTCCCTGAAGTTTGGTCATGAGATCACCCTGAGCAGCCGCTGCGTCCTTGACGGTGTCAAGCAAGAGTGCGCGCAATGCGTCACCGGTGCCGGGCTGGGTGAGCACGGTACCGGCAATGAATTCACGGGCGAGCGCAAAGGTGAAGACGACGTCGCGATCCAGTGACCACTCGTCGGCAAAGCGCACGATGTTGTTGACCACCAGCGCGTGCTGGGTACGCTCTCGGGGCAACACCAGTGCCGAGAGCGACCAGCTGCGCTCGCTGAAGTGTCCCGCGACACTGCCAAGCTGAAAACCCAAGAAGAGGGGGCCCATCACGCCCGCCAGCTGCGCCATCATGGCGCCACCTTCAAGGTTGGCGAGGTCGAGCGTCGGTGGACGCTGCGTCAACGGCTCGAGCAGCGGACGCCACTCAGTGAGGGCCGACATCGTTAGTTCCGAGCGATTAACGGCCGTGAAGGAATAGTCACCGACCTGCGACAGGAGTGCGTCAACGTGACGCCCGATGAGTGGTGCGAGTTCCTCGAGCCGCTGGCGTTGCGGGGGGAGCGGGTTGGGGTCGCCGTCGTCGCCACGGGCGACGTTTAGGGCCAGTTGGGATGCGGTCTGAAACCACGCATCGGGGCCTTGCTGGCCCAACATCTGAAAGATGTCACCGAACATGCCGCCCATTGGATCCGTCATTTCTTCACCATATCGGTCAAAGGTCATTTCGGTGCAACGCCTACGATGGGTGCCTATGGCCGCCGACGTCGCGATTGATATTGGAACTTCCGCCACGCGCGTGGCGACGCAGCGCGGCATTATCTTCGACGAGCCAACCCTGGTTGCAATCGACACGGCTTCCGGTGACGTAGTTGATGTCGGGCATCACGCTCTCGATCGCGTGGGACGCACCCCTCGTCACGTGGCGGTGTTCCGGCCATTGGCGCAGGGCACGACCGTTGACTTCGACGTGACGGCACGGCTCATCGCGGGACTGTTCGAACGCTCCAACATCTCCAAGATGAGCCGCGCTCGCGTGGTGATGTCGGTGCCCTCGGTGGCGACGTCGATCGAACGCCGAGCCTTGCGTCAGGCCGCGATCCGTGCCGGCGCTCGTGAAGTGTCGCTCATTGAGGCGCCGATTGCTGCGGCCATTGGTCTCGGAATGCCGGTGCAGGACCCCGTCGGCTCAGCGGTGGCCGTCCTTGGCGGCGGCGCCTCGGAGGCCGCCCTGGTCTCGCTGGGCGGCATTGTGACCTCCGGCGCCCGTCGCACGGGCGGCAGCGACATTGACACCAATCTGGCCGGTCTCTTGCGAGCGCGTCACGGCGTTGTCGTGGCCCCCGCCACCTTGAATGAACTCAAGCTCGCTATGGCGTCGGCTCGCAATCGCACTGCTGGTGAAAAGGTCACCGTCAGTGCCCGCACCGTGGATCGCGGTCGACCGGTCTCGATCGAGGTGCGTGCCGACCTCGTGAACGAGGCACTGGTGCCCGTGGTGCAGAGCACGATTGCGTTGGTCCAAGAGTGCCTGGGCCAGGCACCGCCCGACTTAAGTCAGGACATTTCGCAGTCGGGCCTCACCCTGGTGGGCGGGAATGCCCAGTTGCGTGACTTCGCGGAGTTGCTCGCGCTCTCCACCGGCGTGGACATTCATGTGGCACCCGAGCCGGACCTCGTCATCATCAAGGGTCTGCAGCTCTGCCTCGAACAGATGTCCGCCCTGCACAGCCTGTTTCGAAGCGTCGACGCTTAGTCCTCGTCGCGGCCGAGCTGACTGACGGCAGCGCGCACTTGCCAGTCGCGGTCGTCGCTCGCTCGTGCCAGCGCCGCTTCAATGTCGGGTCCTTCGAAGGCCGCTAACGCCACAATCGCTCGTCGCCGCACGGGTGGCTTGTCGTCGAGCGCACCAATGATGACCGCCCTGGCGGCATCGTCGCCCAGCGCTCCAAGGGCCGCAATCGCGGCCTCTCGGCAACGGGCGTCGTCGTGCTGCGCTGCTATTTCCAGCAATGGCGAGAGACCTCCAAGGTAGACAAACTCGCCGATCGCAAAGGCCGCCCCTTCAACCACGAGAGCGTCCTCATCGTTCAGCAGGGCAACGACGAGGTCCTTCACGTCATCGCTAGCGGTGACCTGCGACACCTGCGTGAGCGCCTCGCGACGGACGGTGACGTCGGGGTCGCCCAAGGCGCCTCGCCACTGGTCGTCGGTGACGACGTCGTGGCGAACAAGGCCGCGCAGGGCGAGGACTCGCGACCGTGGCGCCGGGGCCGCGAGGGCCGCTACCAGTAGTGCGCGAGCCTCGTCACTGTCCACGAATGATGCCCGCAGGAGGGCTTCGTCACTGTCGGTTGGTAAGTTGAGGGCACTGTGCACGCATCTATCTCACCATCTCCACGCCGCCGCCGTGTCATTCGCACCGTTTTTATCTCGGTGATTGCATCGGTCCTCATCGTTATTGGCCTGGGCTTTTGGCAGTTAAACGAATTTGCCATCACGCCCGGCCAGTCCACCAACGTCGAACCCAGCCTGACCATTAAGGGTCTCGCGGTAAATGCTCACCCCGACAAGGTCAACATCGTTGACGTCTGGCTGCAGCAACTGACCATGCTTCAGTTCGTGCTGATGCACTTTCAAAACAACGTCGCCTTCGTCTCGGGCGACCAGTTGGTGACACCCGGTGTGCCCACGTCGGAGTTGAACGCGCAGGGCTTCCAGGAGATGAACGACGCGAAGTTGGCGGCGGAGTACGCCGCCTTCACGGCGCTGGGGTGGCACATCAGTTCGACCCCTACCGGGGCTGTTATTACTGACGTTCTCGCCAATTCACCGGCCGAAGCTGCCGGTCTCGCGGTGCAGGATCGTGTCGTCGCCGCGAACGGTCGTCCGATTCGCACGGGGTGTGACCTCATTGCGGTGCTCAACAAGCTGCCGGGCACGTCAGAGCTGAAGTTAGACGTCGTGGCGGGCTCCTTTAGTGCGAGCGGACACCTCGTGACGGGCAAGGAGCACACCTACGTCCTGCGCACTCGCTCCATGCCCGCAGGCGCAACGCCCGACGGCTGCCCCGGCATCACGACGCCAGACAAGTCATATCTCGGTGTCGGCGTTGAAGACGGCGTCGCCTATCACCTGCCGGCGGCCATCACCATCCGCACGGACAACATTGGCGGCCCCTCGGGCGGCCTTGCGATGACGCTCGCCATCATGGATCGACTCTCGAAGGACTCGTTGACTGGCGGCCACGCCATTGCCGTGACCGGCACGATTGACGCCTCGGGCAACGTCGGGGACATTGGCGGCCTCGCGCAGAAGACAATCGCGGTCGAGCGTGCGGGCGTGAAGTACTTTTTAGTGCCGGCCGACCAAAAGTCCGAGGCGACGGCGGTCGCCTCACGGGGTCTACACGTGATCGGCGTGAGCACCCTGGCCCAAGCACTCAAGGAATTACGCCGTCTCGGCGGGGCAATTCCCACCCCGATTACCTCGCCAACAAACCCGTAATTTTCACCGGCAACGCCGTAGGCTAGATGGTTATGGAAGAACGCCGCATTCTCTCGAACCCACGCCACACGTCGGCTGACGTTGCGCGCATCGCCTTTTCGACGATTCGTAAGAACGGCCTCGACCCGCAAGAAGTTCGTACCTACATCGACTCCGTTGCCCGTGAAATGGCCCAGCTCGAAACCCGCGTTCGCGATCTTCAGGAGCAGCTTGCCTCGGCCGAAAAGCGTGCGGCCAACCCCACATTTGACGAAGCAACGCTGACCAATGCCTTGGGTGCGCAGAGCGCCTCCATCTTGCGTTCCGCTCACGAAGAGGCCGGTCGGGTGACCGCCGAGGCTCAGGAGCGGGCGACCGCCACGTTCGCCGAAGCCCAGAAGCGTGCGGCGACCCACCTTATTGAGGCCCAAGAGCGCATCACGGTGATGTTGACCGACGCGGAGCAGCAGGCCGCCCAGATTGACCACGACGCCCGTGAAGCAGCCGATCGCCTAATTGAATCGGCCAAGGTGAACGGCGACTCGCTGGTCGAGCGTCACCGCGCCCAGGGCCAGGCCATTGTCGAACAAGCCAACGAGGCACGTCGCACCATCTTGAATGACCTCGCAGTGAAGCGCAAGGCGCTGACGATTCAGATTGAGCAGTTGCGTGCGGCTCGCGAGTCCCTGCAGGGCACCGTCGAGCACCTCCGCGACAGTGTTGAGGAGACCCTCGGTGCTTTGGCCCTTTCCGATGAGCAGGCACGCACCGCGGCGATGGACGCCTTGCGTTTGCGCCCACCGATGCCCGAGCCCACCGAAGCAGAGCTGCTGGCAAACACACCCCTGCGCCCCGTTTCCGAAGTGAATCTCACGCCACAGGCGCCTTCATCGGCCGTGACGATGTTGCCATCGGAAGCACCCGCACCGGCGACGCCGACGCCCGCGGCCGTGGCCTCGGTAGTGGCGGAAGACGACCCCGCTACGGACATCGTGAACGACATCTTCCAGCGCCTGCGCAAGGCCACGCTCGAAGAGCGTGGTGCGACGGCGGTGGCACCGAAGAAGCCCGTCGCTGCCCCGAAGCCTGAGACGCCGACCGAGGAACTCTTTGTCCGTCGTGACGCCGCTCTCAGCGAGCCCTTGGCAGGTTTGACGCGCAAGGTCAAGCGCGCACTGCAAGACGACCAGAACCTCGTGCTCGAGCGGTTGCGTGACGTACAGGGTGACCCGAGTGAGGAGCTCGAAGACGAGATGGTGCAGCGCGCCCACTACGCCGACGCCGCCATCGAAGTCCTTCGCGAAGCGGCACAGGCCGGACGTTCGTTCGCGTTTGCCGAGACGAACGCTGATGGCAGCGCAATTGACGAGGCCGCGATCCAGGACTGCGCCGCCGACCTCGCCGTCACCATCGTGCTGGCCCTGCGCAAGCGAATCATGGCCGACGGCAACGGGGTCGCCAGCGACCGGGCCAATGCCGCCTACAAGGAGTGGCGTGGCGCTCGAGTGGAGCGACTCTGCACCGATGCCGCCCGACGGGCCTTTCACATTGGTGTTACGGCGGCCGCCACGGGTCGGAGCATGCGCTTCATCCCGGCCCCGAACGACGCCCCGTGCGACGCCTGCGCGCTCGACGCCCAGGCACCACCCCGCGCAACCGGGCAGGCCTTCCCGTCAGGGGCGCTGTATCCGCCACTGCACGCTGGCTGTGCGTGCACGGTTCTCCCCGCCTAGTTTTTGCGGTGGTGGCGTAGGCTACCTACGTGAGCACCTCTCCTTCAAGCCCTAGTTTTCCCCGCCGCCGTCTTGGCCGTTTTTCGTCGCGCGCTGCGCTGGCGGTGGTGGTGGCAGTCGTCGTTCTTTTCATTACCTCGATCCACTCCTTGGCCGTGTTCTGGACGGACCAGATGTGGTTCTCGCAGGCCGGATTTGGCAACGTCTTTACGACGCTCTTCGTGACCCGACTTGAGCTTGGTCTGGTCTTTGGCCTGATCTTTTTCGCCCTGATGTGGGGCAACCTTTTGCTCACGAATCGCTTTGGCGCCCGAGACCTCACACCGTCAGTCGAAGACATTGCCGTGGCACGTTTTCAGGCCGTCGTTCGTCCGCGAGCCCGCCTGGTCTACGGTCTCATCGCCGTCGTGATGGCCTTCGTGGCGGGCCTGGCCGCCTCGTCGCAGTGGCAAACCTACGAACTCTTTCTTCACCACCAGTCCTTTGGGGCCAAAGACGCGCTCTTCGGCATGGATGCCGGCTTCTACGTCTTCATCTTGCCCTTCCTCTCCTTCGTCGCCACGTGGACGCTGGTGGCGCTGTTCGTTACCTTGCTGGTGACGACGGTCTTTCACTTTCTCAACGGCGGCATCCGTGCGGGCCGTCCCACCGTGCAGGCCGACCCACGGGTGAAGGCGCACTTGAGTGTGCTCGGTGCCGCCATCGCCTTATTGAAGGCAGTGGGCTATCTGATTGCACGCTGGCACTTGGTCAACTCCACCCACGGCATCGTGAACGGCGCCGGCTACACCGACGTCCACGCACGCGTGCCCGCGCAGTCAATTCTCTTGTTCCTGTCAGTGGCCTCCGCCGTGATTTTGTTGGTCAACGTGCGCGCTCGCGGGTGGTCGCTGCCGGCCGTTGCGGTGGGCCTGTGGGCCTTCGTGGCCCTGGTCATTGGCGTGATCTACCCCACGGCACTCCAGCAGTTCAAGGTGGCACCCGCACAGTCCACGTTGGAAGCCCCCTACATTCAGCGCAACATCGCCGCGACGCTCTCGTCGTACGGACTGAACCATGTGCAGTTCTCGAACTTCACTGCCTCCAACACGGTGCCCTCAACGGAACTTCGTGCCGACGCGCCAACGCTCAACAACGTCCGCCTCTGGGACCCGAATGCCGCCATCGCCCTCGAAACCGTGGCACGCCGTCAGTCGATTCGCTCGTACTACAACTTCGCCTCCTTGGCCGTTGACCGGTACCCCATTAATGGACAGCTCACACCAGTCCTGATCGGTACCCGTGAGATTGACAGCGCTAACTTGCCGTCCTCGTCGTGGGTCAACACGCACCTGCAGTACACCCACGGTCTGGGCGTCGCGTTGCTCGCCGCAAACACTGCGGCGCAGGGCAACCCCGTGTTCGACGTCGCTGATGTGCCGCCCGTCTCACGCAGCGGCATCGCACCGCTGACGAAGCCCGACGTGTACTTCGGCGAAGGCTTGAACGGGTGGGTCGTTACCAACACCAAGCAGCCTGAACTGGACTACCAGGTCAATGCCGGCGCGTCGGCCGGCCAGCTCGTGGAGACCCACTACACCGGTACCGGTGGTGTGGCCGTGGGCAGTGTCCTGTCGCGCTTGGCCTTGGCGGTCCGACTCGGTGACTTCAACTTGTTGATCTCCAACCAGATCACGCCAAAGAGTCGCGTCCTCTTCGTCCGAGATATCACCGCGATGGCCCAGAAAGCCGCGCCGTTCCTTTCGTACGGTTCGCAGCCCTATCCGGTGCTGGTCAACGGTGGCATCGACTACGTGCTCGACGGCTTCACCACGAGCGACCAGTACCCCTACGCCCAAAACGCCAGTGGCCTGAACGTCAACGAAGGCGGCCTGCCCGCCAGCTTCAACTACGTGCGCAACTCCGTCAAGGTCGTGGTGAACGCCTACACCGGAGCCATCACGTACTACGCCATTGACCCCAGCGACCCGATTCTGCGTGCCTACGAGGCCATCTTCCCCGGCCTCTTCAAGCCCGAGTCCCAGATGCCCGCCGCCATCGCGACGCACCTGCGCTACCCCCAGGAACTTCTGTCGACCCAGGCCGCCATTTTGGGCAGCTACCACATCACGAACGCCTCGGCCTTCTACGACGGCTCGGACCGTTGGGACATCTCGCCAACGACCGGTGCTGGCACCCCGAGCCAGGCGCTCGGCACCGTCACCAGCGCGTCGACGGCACAGACCACGGGTAGCACGGGTGTCACCGGTCAGGTCACCACGAGCTACGGACCAATGAGTCCGTTGGTGCAGGTGGGGTCCCTCCCCGGCGCCTCGCACCAGCAGCTCTTAGAGTCGCTGGCCTACGTACCGGCTGGCAAGACCGGCCAGGTGCAGACGTTGTCCGCCTTTATCGAAGTGACCTCAGACCCTAAGGACTACGGACATCTCTCGGTGTACACCACACCGCGTGGCCAGAGTGTGACGGGTCCCGCCCAGGCGGACTCCGAGATCCAGCAGAACGCGACCGTGTCGTCCATCATCACCCCCCTCGACCAGCACGGATCACAGGTGTTGCTCGGGAACGACCTGATGATTCCGCTGGACGAGAGCATCTTGTACGTTCGCCCTCTCTACGTGACGGCGACCACCAATCCCATGCCCCAGTTGCGCTACGTGATTGCCGTGTTTAACCAGCAGGTGGCCATCTCGCCAACGCTCAGTGGTGCGCTCTCGCAGGTGCTCGGCACCAGCGTTGCCGCCGGCTCGGGCACGTCGACGGCGCCGTCTGGACCCACCAAGTCGGGACAGAGTGCGAGCTACTACTTGAACCAGGCGGCTTCGGACTACACCCAAGCGCAGGCTGCCTTGAAGAGCGGCAATTTGGGCGCCTATCAGGTAGATGTCAACAACATGAATGCGGCGCTCGTTGCCGCGCAGGCCGCTCTCGCTAAATAGTGCCCCTGTGGCACCGAGGTCACTCGTGGGGTGTGACGAGTTTGTTCGATTTCCCAGTGGTCTCAATCGCAGTTGGCACGGGGAGTCGCCGACGTGTAGGATTGAAGTCCCAACGCGGGGTGGAGCAGTCTGGTAGCTCGTCGGGCTCATAACCCGAAGGTCGTAGGTTCAAATCCTGCCCCCGCCACGAAGGGGTATTTACCTAAGGTGGATACCCATGTTCACCGAAGTCCCGGTTTTCGAAAGAAAACCGGGACTTCGTGCATTTTGGGGCAATCGAGCTCTGATCTTTGCGCCGCGACACATCATCGAGCGCTTTGGGGCACGAAAAAACGCGCCCCGAGGGGCGCGTGGACGTGACGATGTAGAGCGATGAACCTAAGGCTTAGAAGAAAGAAGGCCTACTCGCGAATTGGTCGCGAAACCGTGCTGCCGATGAGCTCGGCGTGCTTGGACAAGTGATTCTTCACGGGGCGTCCAGGGCGCTTGCTCGCGCGGTACTGGTCACCGTCTTTGTCCCAGTTAGCCGCCATACGCAAGTTAACGCTGGCTACGCCAATGGCAACAAGCAGACCGTACTTGACAATTCCGAGCACGCGGATTCCACCCCGCTTCAAGTTTTCGCACGCGTGATCTTTGACGCCGGCGTAAAACCCTTCAACGGAGTTTCGACGACACATTGAAGTGAACCACTCCTTTGACCCGTACAAGTCGCGCTGGGCGAGTGGGGCGTCGGTGACATCAAAGGTTGAAAACTTGCGGCTACAAACACTGTCGGGGGCCATCACCGTGGGTGCATTCAAAACCGGAAGCGTCCCTTTCTTGGCTGGCTTAGCGCCAGTCGCCAGGGGGCAAAACAACTTGCCGGCGTGAGCTGGGCACATGTATACCTGCGAGCCGTTGGCCTTGCGCTTGCCATGGGGTTCAAGTGCCCACTTCGAGCGCAACTCGATCTCTTGTTGCCAGGCGAGAATTTTCGCCGTGTCTTCCTTGATGCTCACGGGCTCAATGAAGTGGAATTTTTCAGGTAGCGACGGCGAGAACGGGTGCCCGTCAATCATCAACGCGCCACGGGTTATCCCGCGCGGACCGACTTGATTGGGTTGCAGCTCAAAGACCGGCTCGCCACCAATCGCCCGAATTGGCATGATGAAGTCCGATCCGTCTTGGCTGTGGTTGTAGCCACGGTCGAAAATCACGTCGCCAATGACACCACTGCGTGACGCGTGCTCGGCAACCACGGCGAGTCCCATCTTCACCACGTCAACCGTTGCCGGACGAAAGCGCATCGCGGTGGTACCAAAAGGGATTTCCTTACCGTTGACTTCACGAACCACCGTGGCCGTCGTCATTTCATAACCAAACAGCGGAGGGCGCTTAGGCACGTAGACCGCGTGGTAGTCGCGCCCCTTGGACTTCATTGCCGCACGTGACCCGGCGTCTGGGTCGGTAAAGACTTGGCGTCCTTCGCGCCGGTGTGAAGCACGCATGCGGTCGGTGCCGTCGCTCTTTTTCTTGCGGCTACGGTTTGTACCCCAAGTCTCAATGTCAGTTGCGTCCAGAGCAATCGATGGTGCAGTCCGGGCGTCTTTGTGGGCCGAGAAAAAAGCCAAGCGACCACAGATTTCGTCAAAGTGCACCAATCGCGCATCAAGCGTGCTCGCGTCCTTTTCGTCAACGACCGAAGTCATCAATGCGTACAGCCGCGTGATCTGCCGATACGTCACGCCCTTCTTCGGGTCGAGCCCCAACCGGCGCTTTGTCGAATAGGGCAAAGCGTTCAGGGTCTCTTCTACGCGCACCAAGTGACTGCGTCCGCTCTGTGACGTCAGAACACAGCCAACGAGCATGGTGCGAACACTGAGTTGCCGAGGACGTCCGCGACCGGTCTTTTCTTTGATGAGATTGTCGATGTACAAAGCCAGCCCCGACTCATCAATGAGCCGTTCGGCTGCCGCCAACGAAACCTTAGAACGCCCTCTCACTTGGCCACCTCTACTGCTTCGCTTGGCGATGAGCTGGCCGACAAGTGCACGCACTTGGCTTCGCGATCAATTAGCCCGCGAACTGACTCACGCCCCAGGCTCATAATCCCTTCCAAGAGCGGCAACGTCTCACCGAGCAGCTTTTCGACATAGAACGCGCGGAGGCGGTCTCCAGATAGCTCGGGCACCCCCTTACGGTTAGCAACCCACTCAGCCGCTCGTGCCACGCGGTCCTTGCCACCCTTGGGTAAGAAAGTCTCTTCGCCAACTTCTTTCGCGAGAGCCAACACGTCTTCTTTGAACTCAGGCAGTACGAAGTGGCAACCGCGCGCCGTCGCCACGAACAATCCCGACGGGTGAACGTGCACGTCACTACCGCGCACTTCGGAAAAACCCTCGCGCGCTATGCCAGATCCTGCACCGAGATAGACAATCGCCTTCAGCGTGCGACGACGAAGCGAGGTGCTCATGGCTTTGGCAAAACTCACCAAGGCAAAAACTTCCGACGCGCTGTAGGCCTCTTTGCCACTACGGCGCTTAAAGCCGAGAGGTCCACTGAGCGCGGCCCGACCGTGTTCTTTCATGAGTCGCGAAAGTGCGGCCCGTGCGTCGACCTGGCCGTCGACTTGAGTGGCAAGAAAGCTCTCGACAAGTGCCGAATTGAAAAGGTTCTCCAATGTCAGGTCGATTCCAAAGTTCATGGCAAAAACACAGAGGCGAACAACTGGCGTGCAGCAGCGACGAAACAGCGATGGATAGAGCTTCTTTAGAGGCTCCATAGCCAGGAGGAAAACAGGGGCAATGTCGCCCCACTGCTCCTTGGTACACGGTGCCGAGTGTCCGCGGTAGCCAACGTAGTTGGCGATCATGGTGGCGACGTCTTTGTCGGTTTTTTTGGTCATGCGCGAGAGGATGTCGCTTTGTTTATACCCCAGCACTCGTTTAGGCGTATTTTACGCTTTTTTGTGCTATACTTTTTTCCACATGGGCAAACCACGCTTCAAACCAGCTGATGTTGTTGTAAATCCCCGTCACTTTGGCCGCTACGCGTACCCCACGTGGAACGACGATCACGGGCTCTCTCAAAAGGAGCGCGCCTGGGCGATCTACCAACACCGCGCAGCTTTAGCTGTGACCAAGTTTCTGGAACGAAACGAGCACTCCATTGGTTGGCTGGCCCAAAAACTCGGTGAGGACACAGCCTGGCTCACCCGCAAGCTTCACGGCCAAGCTCCCGCTGATCTTGGCGACATCATGAGTTGGGCACTTGAACTTGGTATTGAAGTCCTACCCACCTTCGGCTTTAAACACGAAATAGCCCCAACCTGATGAAGTCATTTGGCGTGGCCACCTCGCAACCTGCGCAACAGTTTCATGCTGTCATCAAGAAATGTGCCACCCACGCCGTACAATCGATGAAGAACTGTATTTGCACCGTTTCCCCAATAGAGCTTTTGCCCTATGGGCCAAGAACTCGACTGAAGAAAGGACCAGGTTCCGCATGACCCACGAAGCTGGCTCGTTCTCGTCTGGTTTATTCAACAAGGCGGATTGCTGTGAGTA
>Ga0214180_1000022_pt1 | contig 69452 bp, 63 predicted proteins | sample TroBogEpilimnion_22_FD_153018 | JGI IMG/M metagenome (GOLD analysis project Ga0214180, IMG submission 153018) | Freshwater microbial communities from Trout Bog Lake, WI - 16OCT2007 epilimnion | ecosystem: Environmental > Aquatic > Freshwater > Lake > Epilimnion/Euphotic zone | place: Trout Bog... | reverse complement strand
GCCCACTGGGTGATTAGTTCGAGCTCACAATCAACTCAAATTTACTTATTTCATGCGTAAACCTAAGTGCGTTGTGAGGGACTCGAACCCCCGACCCGGTGATTAAGAGTCACCTGCTCTACCAACTGAGCTAACAACGCGGGATTAATCTATGAAGTTGTGTTGCTTTACCGCAAGAGCAGACCCTATCAGCGCCTGCCCAGAACGCGAAAACCCACTAGGCCGTTAGAGGGCGTCAGATCCACGCTCATTTGTGCGGACTCGGATCACGGTCTCCACTGGGGTCACCCAGACCTTGCCATCGCCGATCGCTCCGGTGCTGGCGGTTTTGACGATCAAATCTAGGACGCGATCCAAATCAGAATCGTCGACTAGGACCTCGATCCGGATCTTTGGGATCAAGTCCACTGTGTATTCGGCTCCGCGGTAGACCTCTTTATGGCCCTTCTGGCGCCCAAATCCCGACGCCTCTGAGACCGTCATTCCCAGAATGCCATTAGCCTGCAATGCGTTCTTGATCTCATCCACCCGAGGTGGCTTCACAATCGCCGTAATGAGCTTCATATCTCTACCTTATCTCGTAAGCAGACTCTGCGTGAATGTTGGTATCAAGACCTTCGGACTCGACATCTCGTGAAACTCTAAATCCGATCGTCTTGGCAATAATTTTTGCGATGATGAAAGTTGCCGTGAGTGAAAACGCCGCCACATGGGAGTAGACCAAAGTGATCCAGACGATCACAAAAATCACCCATGCGCTGTATTTCGCACGATCTGCAATCGCACCAGAGAGAAGTGCGACGGTGATAATTGCAAAGGTCATCTGAAACATGACAAAGGCAAGTTCTGGGATTTTGTGTCCCAGCGCACCAACAACCGCGGTGATACCCATAGCCGCGAAGGACATCATCATGTTCAGCGTGCTCTTTACGCGGTATCTCCTGAATTAATTATGTGGCTCTCCTGCGATGAGTTTTATGAATTAGATGAGTTCGTGCTTCTCGTTATAGCGGCGGTATGAGTTCTCAATCTCTTTTTGTGCTTCGTCGTGGCCAACCCAATCGCCACCATGAACTTCTTTACCTGGTTCAAGTGTCTTGTAGACCTCGAAGAAGTGTTTGATCTCATCGAGTTCATAAATAGGAACATCGCTCAGATCTTGGATTCCGTGCTTTCGAATATCACCAGCTGCTACACAGAGCAGTTTGTCGTCGCCGCCTTTTTCATCGGTCATGCGAAACATTCCAACCACGCGGCACGAGACGACGCAACCAGGGAAGGTTGGCTCATCAAGCAAAATGAGAGCGTCGAGTGGATCGCCATCGAGGGAGAGCGTGTTCTTTACAAAACCGTAGTCGTGCGGGAAACGAGTCGCGGTGAACAACATGCGGTCTAGGCGAACTTCGCCAGTGTCGTGATTGATCTCGTACTTATTGCGGCTGCCTGCGGGGATCTCTACAACCACATCGAAGATAAGGGGTTTCATTAAGGAATCTCCGTTGCTCGAGGTGTGGTCCCTGTGGCTAGGTGCCTGACGTCTTACTTGCTAAAAAGTGGGGTGATCGACGGGGCTCGAACCCGCGACATCTCGGACCACAACCGAGTGCTCTACCAGCTGAGCTACGACCACCATGGAGGCGTAATGATACGGCATTTTGAGCCGAGTGAATTCTGGGGCTAGTTCGGGATAAAGATGGAGGTGCGGTAATACTCGAGTTCATCGATCGAGTCGCGGATATCGCCAAGGGCGCGGTGGTTGCCAGTCTTTTTGGGGGCCGCGAAGTAGACCTTTGGGTACCAACGACGAGCCAACTCCTTGATCGAGGAGACATCCACTGTTCGGTAGTGCAGGTAGGCATTGACCTCGGGCAGGTATTTGGCGATGAAGGTGCGGTCGACCGAAACTGAGTTGCCAGCCAGCGGGGATTTTCCGGCGCCTGGGGCATATTTATTGAGGTACTCCAAGATGGCCGCCGATGCCTCTTCCAGGGTCACACCGTTAGGGATCTCGGTGATCAGGCCCGAGTCGGTATGCATCTGGCGGACGAAATCATTCATGCCATCGATCGACTCTTGGCTGGCCTTGATGACGAAATCCACGCCTTCGCCCAGAACGTTGAGTTGGGAGTCGGTGACGAGAACCGCGATTTCGACCAGTACATCTTTATCCAGTTCCAGACCTGTCATCTCGCAGTCCACCCAGATCAGGTTCGGCGCTTCATTTCCCATAGTCCAACCTTAAAGCACGCTTTGGGGGAGTTTTCGCCCAGATCTGATTTCACTTGTCGTTCACCTTGCGTTTACCTTCTGGTCTCCTGCTCCTACCGAATCGGGTCAATCATTGCCCCGTGAGTTCAACTCTGACCCCAGCCGGTTCTGACCAAGCCAACACCCACTCGACTCCGCCACGCCGCGAGATCACGACCAAGCCGCGATTTTCTGATCGAGTCTTTCGTGGAGTAGTTACCGCTGGCGGACTTTCATCGCTGATCATTCTCGGATTGATTCTTAGCTTCTTGCTCTATGAGGGTTACGGCACTCTGAAGTCTCAAGGTATTCATTTCATTACAGGTAGCAACTGGAATGCAGTGCTCAATGCCAACGGTTTATTTGATCCAAAGGCTTCGACTTTTGGTCTCGCCGCAATGTTGATCGGCACAATGATTGTTGCAGTCATCGCAGTGATCGTAGGTGTTCCTATCAGCGTTGGCGCTGCGATCTACTTAACTTTTTATGCGCCACAATTTATTCGCAAGATTATGGTGATGGCGATCGATTTGATGGCGGCATTCCCATCAGTGCTCTTTGGTCTCTGGGGCTTTTTCGTCTTGGAAGGTAGCGGCGAGTACTGGGCCAAATTACTCAATAAGTATTTAGGTTGGATTCCAATCTTTAAATTGCCAGCACCGTATGTGCAGCACTCACCATTTATTGCAGGTCTAGTTCTTGCAATCATGATTATTCCGATCGTCACTTCGATCTCGCGTGAAGTCTTCTCGCAAACTCCGCTCGATCGCATTCAAGCTGCATACGCACTGGGTGCAACTCGTTGGGCAATGATTCGCGCAGTTGCTTTCCCTTACGCTCGCTCTGGAATTGTGGGTGGCGTGATGCTCGGCTTGGGTCGAGCGATGGGTGAGACGGTCGCGGTTTACACCGTCTTGAACATTGTTTATCAAATCAACTGGCACATCTTGTTTAGCGCCGGTGGAAATATCGCATCCATGATCTTGCTCAAATTCGGTGAAGCGTCACCACAAGAGATCAAAGCGCTGATGGCCGCTGGTTTGGTGCTCTTCCTGCTTACTCTGCTCGTCAACTCACTAGCAAATGCGATTGTTAATCGCTCGAAGAGTGGTCGCTAATGTCTACTAATACTGTATCTACCCACTCTGTAAAGCCTCAGAAGCCATGGGAAGCGTCAATCTCTGACCGCATTAAAACAGCCGCAATTTTCGTAGCAGCAGCATTAACTTCTTTTGTCTTAGTGCAAATCACTCCACTCAAGGGAAAGCTCGCATACGTTGCGGTCTTCTTCGTGGCATTTGTGATCATCGATTACATCTTTAATTTCATTAAAGCGGGTCGAGCAGCTGCTTCTGACTCACTCTTTCGCGGATTTGTTACTGCCGCTATTTGTTTAGCTGCGACACCGATCGTGAGTATTTTGCTCACAGTCTGGGTGCGCGGACATAAAGGTTTGCACTGGACACTATTTACCAAAGATATGCACTCCAATGCCTTCCAGGACCCTGCCAACCAAGGTGGATTGATCCACGCAATTATTGGAACCGTTCTGCTAGTTGTAGTAGCAATGATTATTAGCGTGCCTATCGGTGTGCTGACTGCTATTTACGTCACCGAAATTAAAGGTCGCTTCACGCGGCCAATCCAATTCTTGGTGCAAGCAATGTCAGGTGTGCCATCAATCGTGGCAGGTCTCTTCATTCTCGCTTCGATTGTCTACCCACTCACAAAGACACTTAATGGCGCAGAAGGTTCGCTCGCTTTAGCAATTTTGATGATTCCGACCGTCGCTCGCACTTCCCAAGAAGTACTGCTGCTCATTCCGCAAGATCTTCGCGAGGCTGGTGTGGCACTTGGCGGTACTCAGTGGCGCACGGTGGCAATGATCGTGGTGCCAGCTGCTCGTAGTGGTTTGATCACCGCGATGATTTTAGGTGTTGCTCGCGTCGCCGGTGAGACCGCGCCGATCTTGCTTTTGGCAGGCGGCAACAACTCCACCAACTGGAATATGTTTAAAGGACCAATGGGCTCGCTGCCTAACTACATCTGGCAGAGCTTTGGTACTGGAACTACAGATTCTGTTACCCGCGCTTGGGCAGGACTTCTTGTACTGCTCTCGATCGTCCTTATTTTGTTTGGTTTAGCCAGATACCTAGGAAACCGAAAGGTCGGCAAATGAGCAGCGGCGCAGAAGAGAATTCAGAGAAGGATCAAGGAGACGAGATGGACACAAGTACTCGGGCGAATGCACTATCTGCTGTTGCGGCCCAACGCGAGGTAAAGAGCGTTGGTACACAAGCGCTGGGCGTGGGTCTTGAAGCTCGCGGTATCCATGCGTGGTTCGGCCAAAAGCATGCCATCGCCAATGTTTCTATGGATTTTTGGCCTGGCACCGTTACTGCGCTGATCGGACCATCTGGTTGCGGTAAGTCCACATTCCTTCGCACTCTTAATCGCATGCACGAATTTATTCCAGGTGCTGCGATGGCCGGTGAAGTGCTTTTGAATGGCGAAGATATTTATGCACCAGGCACCGACGTCACAAAGATTCGTCTCAAAGTAGGTATGGTTTTCCAGAAGCCAAATCCATTCCCTTCAATGACAATCGCCGAGAACGTTCTTGCTGGTCTCAAGTTGGCGCAACTCAAGACCGAGAATAAAGATGAACTTCTTGAAGAGTGCTTGGAGCGCGCTGGTCTCTGGTCAGAAGTGAAGGATCGCCTTAACACCCACGGCGGTGCGCTTTCTGGTGGACAACAGCAACGTCTCTGTATTGCTCGCGCGCTAGCAGTGCGCCCACAAGTCTTGCTCATGGATGAGCCTTGCTCGGCTCTTGATCCAGGATCAACTTTGAAGATCGAAGAGACGATTTCGCATCTCTCATCTTCAGTAACAATTGTGATCGTTACTCACAACATGCAGCAGGCTGCTCGCGTCTCTGATTACACCGCCTTCTTCTTATCGGAAGGTGGCCCAGGCCAAATGATCGAGGCTGGATCGACCAACGAAATCTTTGCGCGCCCTAAGGATCAGCGCACAGAGAACTACGTCACCGGCCGTTTCGGTTAACCTACTGTTCATCTGCTGTTTGAGGGCTATATACGCACGATCTACGTCAAGTTTCTGCTGACTCCTACTGTTGTATCACGTAGTACTTAACTACCCTCACTACAGAAAACGAAAGGTTTTTCATGAAGCTTTCACGCTCAATGAAGATCGCATCTGTTGCAGTTGCAACACTTGCTCTCTCAGCACAAGCAGCTTTTGCTGGCGGTATCACCGTCACAGGTGGCGGTTCTTCTTTTGACGCTCCACTTTTGAATGCTTGTAAGGTCGCTTGGCAGTCAAGCACCGGAAATACTTTTAACTACACCTCATCTTCTTCGGGCACAGGCCAGACAAACGAAGATGCAGGAATCGGCGACATCAACTTCTCAGATTCAGGTTACACACCTGCTAAGTCTTCAGTTTTGAATATCCCAGTTGCAATGGCACCTATCGCTGTTGGTTACAACCTTCCTGGTACAAAGGATCTCTACCTTTCACAGAAGACACTTTCAGATATCTTCGCTGGTGTTGTTACCAAGTGGAACGATCCAGAGATCACAGCTGACAACAACGGTTCTGCAACAGAAGTTATCTATGCAAAGGATGCATCAGGAAACGTTAAGAAGGATGCCAAGGGCAACCCAATCGTTCTTCGCACTGTAGTTGTACAACGCCACTACACACTTCCTAACCAACCAATCCACATCGTTGCGCGCGCTGACTCTTCAGGTACAACACAGAACTTCTTGAAGCTCTTCACTGCTAACCCAGATAAGACAATCTCATCTGTCTGGACTAAGCCACTTGGCAAGGTATTCACAGCAGTCTTCCCTGGCAACGTTAACGGTGCGGGTAACATCGGTCGCATCCAGACAGCGACAGGTTCTGCTAGTGTTGCAGCTTTGATGAACCAGACACCTTACTCAATCGGTTATTTCGAGCCTTCATACGCAACCGGAAACCTTCGCAACGCTCTTCTCGGTGACGCAAATGGAGACTGGGCTGGCCCAACTGCGGCAGCAACAGCTGCATTCGTAAACGCTGGAACATTTAACTCACAAGGACTTCTACAGTTCGATTACTCAACAATGACACCAGGTGCATATGTACTCGGTATCGTTTCATACGTTCTTGTTGATTCAGCGCTTTCAACTGATTCGGCAAAGGCAGCGCACAGCTTCATCAAGTACCTTCTTAATCCAGCTTGCCCAACTGCCGCTGGTCTTGGCTTCTCGCCAATCACCGGTGCAGTGCTTGCGCACGACCAAGCTTTGATCGCAAAACTTTCATAAGCTAGGTTCGAGCACTCTTAAAAAAAGTAGTAAAGCCGGCCACTCCTCATGGGGTGGCCGGTTTTATTTTTAGCGTTGATTACTGCTTATTAATGGGTGAAAAGCGCTGAGAAAAGCAGTGCGCGCCTGGCTGGAATCGAACCAGCGACAACTCGCTTAGAAGGCGAGTGCTCTATCCGACTGAGCTACAGGCGCATATGTGAAGTGAACGGGGCAATTCTAACCGATAAGCAGGTAACCGATAAGGTTGGCCCATGGCTGAGTTCATTTATACGATGAAGAAGGCGCGTAAAGCGCATGGTGACAAGGTAATTCTTGATGATGTGACCTTGGCGTTCTATCCCGGTGCAAAAATCGGCGTGGTGGGCCCTAACGGCGCCGGAAAGTCCACGGTCCTACAAATCATGGCCGGCATGCAACAACCCTCTAACGGCGAAGCATTCCTTACTCCGGGCTATTCAGTGGGAATCCTCTTACAAGAGCCACCGCTGGATGAGACGAAGAATGTGCTTGAGAATGTGCAAGAAGGCGTCGCTGAAACAATCGGAATGCTCAACCGCTTTAACGCGATCTCTGAAGAGATGGCCAGCCCAGATGCAGATTACGACAGCCTTTTGGCCGAGATGGGTGTTTTGCAAGAGCAACTCGATCATCGCAATGCCTGGGATTTAGATTCGCAATTAGAGCAAGCGATGGAAGCGCTGCGCTGTCCTGCCCCAGATGCTGACGTCACCGTTCTATCTGGCGGAGAGCGACGTCGGGTAGCGCTCTGCAAACTCTTGTTGCAAGCTCCTGATCTGCTCTTGCTCGATGAGCCTACAAACCACTTGGATGCAGAATCAGTGCTCTGGCTTGAGCAACACTTGTCGAAGTATCCCGGCACAGTTGTAGCCATCACCCACGATCGTTACTTCTTGGACAATGTTGCGCAATGGATTTTGGAACTCGACCGCGGTCGCGCATATCCATACGAAGGAAATTACTCGACTTATCTTGAGACCAAAGCGACTCGTTTGAAGATCGAAGGTCAGAAAGATGCCAAGCGCGCAAAGCGTTTGAGTGAAGAACTCGAGTGGGTTCGCATGAATGCCAAGGGCCGCCAAACAAAGTCCAAAGCACGTCTGGCTCGCTACGAAGAGATGGCAGCTGAGGCCGACAAGACTCGCAAGTTAGATTTCGAAGAGATCCAAATCCCTATGGGACCACGTCTTGGAAATATTGTGGTGGAAGTCGAGCACCTCAAGAAGGGCTTTGGCGATCGTCTCTTGATCGATGACCTCTCATTTACCTTGCCACGCAATGGAATTGTGGGAGTGATCGGACCTAACGGTGCGGGTAAGACCACGCTCTTTAAAACTATCTTGGGGCTAGAAACTCCAGATGAAGGCACAGTCAAAATTGGCGAGACTGTAAAGATCTCTTATGTCGATCAGTCACGCGGCGGTATCGACCCTAAGAAGAGTTTGTGGGAAGTAGTTTCTGACGGTCTTGATTTCATGAAGGTGGGAAACGTCGAGATGCCATCTCGTGCGTATGTTTCGGCTTTCGGATTTAAAGGACCGGATCAACAGAAGCCTGCTGGCGTACTTTCTGGTGGTGAGCGCAACCGTTTGAATCTCGCTCTCACTCTGAAAATGGGCGGAAACTTGTTGCTTCTCGATGAGCCAACAAACGATCTCGATGTTGAAACACTCGGTTCACTTGAGAACGCGCTACTGGAATTTCCTGGTTGCGCAGTGGTGATCTCGCACGATCGCTGGTTCCTCGATCGCATCGCGACTCATATCTTGGCTTATGAAGGCGACTCACAATGGTTCTGGTTTGAAGGAAACTTCGAATCGTATGAAGAGAATAAAGTGAAGCGACTTGGCGCAGAAGCCGCACGTCCAAAGCGCGTGACCTATCGCAAGCTCACTCGTTAGTTCTGATGAGTTCTTAGGCTAAGAAAATGGTTCGATGAGCGAGCGGAATTTCTATGAAGAGATGGGTGGGAGTGAAACCTTCGCCTTGCTTGCTCATCGCTTTTACGAAGCTGTAGCTGCTGACCCCATTCTCGCTCCCATGTATCCGGCCGAAGATATGGCTGGTGCGGAGGAGCGGTTGCGCCTCTTTTTGGAGCAATATTGGGGCGGGCCAACCACTTATCAAGAGACTCGCGGTCACCCGCGCTTGCGAATGCGCCATATGGGCTTTCATATCGCCACCCCAGAGCACGACGCCTGGCTTCGCGCGATGCATAGCGCTGTGATCGATCTTCCTATTGCAGAAGATCTCAAAGAAGAGCTCTGGACCTACTTCCAATATGCAGCTCACTCCATGAAGAATGCTCCCGATGCTTAAAAATTTACAGGCAATGGGCAGATCGATCTGGCGCAACGCGCTTGATTTCCCGCGCGCGCTTTCAATCAGCGCGGCCTTCTCTGGTTTTCTGATCGTTCTTGTTTCTGGCACTGGCCCAGTAGCGGTCTTGTTGCTCGCAGCAAAGTCTGGCCATATGAGCCCAGCTCAGATATCGAGTTGGTTGCTTGCCTGCTGGGGTGGCAGTGGTCTTTATGCAATCTTTCTCTCACTCTGGCTTCGCATTCCGATGATTGGTGCATGGTCATCATCATCGGTTGCAATTCTTGTTGTGGGGCTGGCTCAGCACTCACTTCCTGAAGCAGTGGCTGCTTACTTTATGAGCGCAGTGGCAGTGATAGTTGTTGGTCTGACTGGAATTTTTGATCGAATTCTTAAACTCGCTCCAAAGCCAGTGGTAATGGCGATGCTCGGCGGGATTCTGTTTCAATTCGGTCTCTCAATTTTTCAACAGTTGCCGCACGCACCATGGGTGGTGCTTGCGATGTTGGCGGGTTACTTCTTTGCCAGACGACTCAAATGGCGAGCACCTGTGCTTACAAGTTTGGTCCTTGGGATGGCGGTAGCGATCCCAACTCATCTTCTTAATCATGTAAAGATTCACGTGGCGATGGCGCATCTGGTCTGGGTGTCACCACACTTCACTCTGGCTGCACTCATCACGCTGGCAATCCCGATGGTGCTGGTGACTCTTACCTCGCAATTTGCGCCAGGTATGGCAGTAATCAACGCTTCTGGTTATGAGGCCCCAACAAATAAATCACTTGTAACAGCGGGCGTAATCTCATTAGCAACCGCTGGTTTTCTCGGTAGTGGCGTAAATAGCGCTGCAATTACCGCTGCGATCGGAACTGGCGAGCAAGCCGAACCCGATAAGAACCGCAGATACACCGCTGGAGTTGTCTCTGGCATTGTTTATATTGCCGTTGCACTCTTTGGAATGACAATGCTTGAAGTATTTCAAATTCTGCCAGCCGCAATGTTAGCTGCGCTCGGTGGCTTGGGATTATTGCCAGCGATTGTTTCGAGCACTGCCGAAGCGATGGCAGATTCAGATTATCGCGAAGCAGCAATGGTCTGTTTCTTAGTTACTATTTCAAATATCCATGAGTGGGGTCTGGGCGCACCATTCTGGGGCTTGATCGCGGGAGTGCTCGCGCATCAAGTCGTGAGTTTAAAAGTAAAGCGCTCTTAAAACTCTAGAACGCTAGAACTTAGTCATTCTTAGGTTGGGAGCGATTTCCAATTTTAAGAATTTCGCCGTTGCGCAAATACCAGAGCGTGCCATCTTTTGCTCGAACGCTCGTGATGCGTAAGCCAACTGACTCGACCACGCCAGAAATCTCTAGAACCTCGATCTCATCACCGACGCCATATTGATCTTCGATCAACATAAAAATTCCAGCGAGAAGATCGCGGACCAGAGTCTGCGCGCCAAGTCCGAGTGCGACACCCAGCACAGATGCAGATGCAAGGATCGGACCGAGATTAAATCCAAATTCGCTCAAGATCATCGCCAGTGCGATCACCCAGATCACGCCAATCAGAATTGATCGAAGTAGTGAACCTGTGGTTGCCGCCCGTTCTTTCTGGCGGTTGATTGAGTGTTTGCGGCCGGGAACTAGCGGTGCTTCGGCAATTTTGCGCATCGCCCGCATGATGGCTCTGCCGCCCACAAACTGGACAGTCAGGGCGATAACAATGATCCCAATGATGTGCAGGGGAGCGGCCATGAACCAGTGATAGAAGGCGTGAGCGCTCACGCTGGTGTCGGATTTGTACGCACTGATTCTCATAATTAATCAGACTTTAACCGAATTTCTTGGGAGTTTCTCCCCATTTGCCAGATATCTGGTGCAGTATTAACCCGACAGTGCGAGCCACGCACTGGCCACAAAAGGAGTTGCAGGTGCCACAAACATTGGTACTGAACGCCACTTACGAGCCACTAGGTGTCGTTTCAGATAGACGTGCGTTGATCCTTGTTCTCAATCAGCGCGCACTCTGTGTTGAAGAATCCGAGACTGTGCTTCACTATGCCGGCGGATCTGTAGTTCTTCCATCGGTCGTTCGACTGACTAAATTTGTTCGCATTCCTTATCGCCACGCAATCCCATTGTCACGACGCGCGATCTTCGCCCGCGATGGCGGCAAATGTGTGTATTGCCAAGCGCCAGCCGCATCGATCGATCATGTGATTCCACGCAGTCGCGGTGGTTCACATTCTTGGGAGAATGTCGTCTCTGCCTGCCACAAGTGCAATCATCAGAAAGCCGATCGCACTCTCAAAGAGATCGGGTGGAAATTGCGGACTCTGCCACGTGAGCCAGTTGGCGCAGCATGGCGCATCCTTGGAACCGGTCGCACCGATGTGCGCTGGCTCTCATATTTGGCCCCATATGGCGTAGATCAAGCACAAGCTGCAAGTGCCTGACCTCCAAGCACCCATTACACTTCACCTATGACCACGCATCTCTTTCACAGCCTCGCGATGATCGCACAAGAAGCTGGCGCTGACCCAGGAAAAGGCCTCAAGGCTTGGCAGACATTCGCTCTCTTCGTTGCGACTCCAGTTGGTTTGTTCGCGGTGATCTCTGGCGTGGTGTTGTTATTCACCCGCAAGAAGAGTTAATCCATCTTTCACCTGTACGCGCAAGGTTCGCGCTAACGAATCGCGACCTTCCGAGACCAAACGCCGCAATACCGCAGGCGCATCTTTGCCAGCACCGTTCAGCCAAGCATCAGTCTTATCCAACGTGCTCTGCGAAACCATGTATCGCGGATAGAGCATCTCTACGTTAGAGCTCGCCTCTTCAAATGAGGTCTTATTCCACATCTCAAGAAGTGAGTTGAAGTAAGGATCTACGTAGCTTTCCATGAGGTCGAGTTGGCGAGCTCGCATAAAGCCACGATGGAGTCCAAGTCGCTTGGAATTGCTCATCTCATCTTCAAGGAGCGCTCGCCAGGTCTCGTCTTTGATCGCAGGATCAGGAAGAGCGGCAACGGCTTGGGCATGAGCGAGTTCACCATTGTGGGTCTGGTCCTCTTTAAGGACAGCATCGATCTCTGTGCGCGCGATCGCGCCACGTTCAGCAAGGCATTGCACCAAGAACCAACGCAAGTCGCGGTCGATTGCAAGACCGGTGAGCGAGCCAGCAAGCAGTTCACGCACCTGGTTAATTTGCTCTGGAGATTGCGCGATCGTTGCAAAGAGTCGAGCAAATTGCAGTTGGGCATCGCTACCTGCTGGGGCGTTGCGCAAAATCTCGAGTAATTTGGCTGCAACGGCGACTCGGATTTCATTGCGCTTTGCTGGGTTTGAGTGAACTTCTACGGCGTTGACCAAGTCGATACCCAGACCTGAAATGAGGGTGATGAGTACTTCATTCTCGAGACCGCTAAGAAGCATGTTGATGAAATCTTGGTTCACTACCTCGGCATCACGCCACATATCCCACATTGCTACCCAGCAGAGGGTGCGCGCGACTGGATCTGAAATGTCGCCTAGGTGAGTGGAGAGAGTCTTGGCGCTCTTCTCGTCGAAGCGAATCTTTGTATAGGCCAAGTCGCCATCGTTGATCAAAAGCACGTCGGCTTGCTTTTCGCCCATAAATTCAGGAAGTTCGGTGAGTGCGCCAGTGACATCCACTTCGGTGCGCTTTCGAATGACGAGTTTGCCTTCGAAAAGGTCGTAGAGCGCAACTGCAAGTCGATGTGGACGAATCTCAGCAGAACCAGCTGGTACAGCAGGAGCGAGTTGTTCGATCGCAATCTTTGAGTATGCGCCATCGGTTATTTCTAGAACCGGACGCATGGTGTTGATACCAGCAGTCTTGAGCCAGGTGGCTGCCCATGAGTCAAGGTCGCGTCCGCTGGTGCTCTTGAGCTCGGTGAGCAGGTCTGAGAGTTTGGTGTTCTGCCATGCGAATTTCTTGAAGTACTTCTGTAGACCAGCGATGAAATTGTCGCGTCCAACATATGCGCAGAGCTGGTGCAGTACCGATGATCCCTTTGCATAAGAGATGCCGTCGAAGTTTGCATTGACGGATTCGATATCAAACATGTCGACTGCGATTGGGTGAGTTGTGACGAGCTGATCTTGGTTATATGCCCAGCTCTTGCCCTCGCAGATAAAACTGGTCCAACCGTTGGTGAAACGAGTGCCTTCGACCAACGCCAAGTAGGAAGTCCACTCGGCAAAGGATTCGTTGAGCCACAAGTCATCCCACCAGAACATGGTGACCATATTTCCAAACCACATATGAGCCATCTCGTGAAGGATTACGTGGGCGCGAGCTTGGCGATTGCGATCGGTGACGCGACTACGGAAGACCAATACTTCTTCACGGAATGTCACTACACCCGCGTTCTCCATAGCGCCCCAGTTGAAGTCAACAACTGCTACTTGGTCATATTTCTCAAATGGATATGCCAAACCAAAGATTTTCTCAAAGTATGCGAAACCTTCCTTTGTATTTTGGAAGATCTCTTCTGGATCCAAGCTCTCGGCGAGAGACTTACGGCAGTAGATGCCTAGTGGCACCACTTTCTCACCAACGTATTCGTCATGAACGTGGTGGTAGGGACCCGCGACAAGAGCTGTGATGTAGGTAGAAATTCGTGGAGTGGTGGTGAACTCAACGAGCTTGTTTGCGCCTTGAACAGTGGTGCTCGCAACTGGGTTGTTAGAGAGAACTTCCCAGTGCGCTGGTGCAAGAACAGAGAGCGTAAATGTGGCTTTGAGATCTGGTTGGTCAAAGCATGGATACATCTTGCGAATATGTGCGGTCTCGCCTTGTGAGTAGAGATAGGTCTCGTTATCGGCAGGGTCGACAGATTTCTGAAGTCCCTCGCCGGTCTTTGAGTAAGCAACTTCGGCTTCAATGACGAGTTCATTATTGGCATCAAGGTTCTTGAGGAAAAGTGTCTGGCCATCAAAGCTTGAGGTATCTACTGGCTGGCCATTGAGAGTGGCAGAGATGATGCGACGCGCCACGGCATCGATGAAAGTCTCATAGCCGACTGTGGTGCAGGTGAAGGTGACTGTGGACTTTGCGATGAAGGTATCGCCAGGAGAGCTCACATCGAGAAAGACCTTGTAGTTATCGACAGCGAGGTGGTGTGAGCGTTCGAGCGCTTCTGAGCGTGCAATATTTATGCCTGGCATAGTCTTCTCTCCGTTGAGTGTTTTCGCTTTTTAACAAGATGTCACAAGTTGCCTAGTATAGGTAAGTTGGCGCAATTGCGAGGTTTGAGAGGGGGAGTGAGCGTGATCGAACGTCCGGATAATCGGAGCTATAAATTACGTGGCGCGAGAGCGACCCCTGCACAAGCCAGTGCTTACGAGAAACTCTGGCCCACTTATGGGATTCCGATGGTTGGCCTGATTGATCCAACTGTAGTTTTTCCAGCAGCGCAGCAGAGAATTATGGAGATCGGCACCGGTATGGGCGAGAGCACCGCTCTGATCGCTCAAAAATTTCCAGAGGTTGGATTCTTTGGCGTTGAAGTGCACGAACCCGGAGTGGGATCACTCTTGTGGCGAATTGAGGCTGCCGGTGTAAAGAACTTACGCATCATCCAAGAAGATGTCCACATCATTTTGCGAGACCACTTCCCGGATCACTCACTCGATGCATTTCACTTATATTTTCCAGATCCTTGGCCAAAGTCGCGCCACTGGAAACGCAGAATTGTGCAAGATGACTTCTTGCCGTTAATCGCTTCAAAACTCAAAGATGGTGGTTACATTCATATTGCAACCGATTGGGTTCCTTATGCGCAATGGATCAAAGAAGTCTTTTCACGCTCGAGCTTATTTAGTGGCGGAGAAATCGAGCGCCCAGAGTGGCGCCCACTGACCAAGTTTGAAGGCAAGGGCTTGCGCAAAGGTCACGTGGTGACCGATATGAAATATTTTAAAAATTAAATCCGCTGCAACGAGAAAGAGTTAGCGGGTTTTTTCGTAAGCCGAGACGAGGTTGATTCTGCGCACGTGGCGCTCGTCATGGGTAAAAGGCGTTGCGATAAAGAGGTCGACTAGCGCTAGTGCTTCGGATTCGGTATGCATCCGACCACCGATAGCGATCACATTGGCATCATTATGTTCGCGGGCAGCGATAGCAGTCGCTTCATTCCAGACCAGCGCTGCGCGAATGCCATTTACTTTATTTGCAGCGATCTGTTCGCCATTTCCGGAACCACCGAGAACGATTCCGAGTGAGCCTGGCTCAGCAGCAACAGCTTCGGCGGCTGGAATACAGAAGACCGGATAGTCATCGAGTGGATCGTAGGTGTGTGGTCCATGATCAATGACTTGGTGACCGTGCTGCTCAAGGTGAGCGATGATCGTATTTTTGAATTCAAGCCCTGCATGATCGCTGCCGATATGAATGCGCATGGCGATATTCTCTCAAAGATTCACGATAAAAAAGCACAAAAAACGAGGCGCGCCCAGATCTGAGCACGCCTCGTTTCTACGTTTTAAGCGTTAGCGTTTTTTAGTTGCTTGGGTTTGATCCTGTGCTTGGGGCTGCGCCATTGTGACCAAAGCCGCGTCCGCCAAATCCCTGTCCAGGTGTGCGATTGACCTGTGCAGTGATGCGAGCAGAAAGTCCAGAGATCATCGTGGTTGCTTGGGCCTGGGTGAGTTTTCCGGCAGTTACTCGAGCATTGATCGCGGTTGTCTCGGCTGCGACAAGAGCATTGATGAGCGCCTGTGTTTGAGTTCCAGCGATAGTTGCGAGTGACTTTCCGGCTGCAAGATCAGATTGGAGAGTTGCGGCGGTAATTCCAAGAGTGCTCAAAATTACTGACTGTTCTTGCTGCGCGATTCCGCCCATTGCGCCACCGAATCCACCACGTGGACCACCAAAGCCTTGTCCTGCAGATGGTGCGCCGCCTGCTGGAGGTTTAGGTGCAGTAGGACGCGCTGCTGCTAGCGCATTAGTAATAGCGGTTGATTGAGCTGCTGTGATTGTTCCGTTGCTTACAAGAGAAGCGAGCACTGATGCAATTGGATTAACAAAATTTTGATTTGTTCCAACAGTATGAGTAACGGTCCTTACTGAAACTTTTGTTGTCTTCACTGTTGAAGCATTTGCAGCTCCTGCAGTTCCCATTGCAAGAGTTGAAGCAACTGCTGCAACTACGAGTGTCTTCTTGTTCATTACTACTCCTTCTGATTGGACTCGAGCTTGCCCCTCACGAACAAGCTCCAGAGTCGTCTTCTTTCAGATGCCCTCACATCTGAATGGTTGAACAATGGCGCGCGCACCTGAAAAACTAGAGCGATCAGCCTGAGAGCCAAGTGAGAGTTTTTCCCCAAATCCCTATCTATTAAGCGCGAACGTGGTCACACTTGCAGGGCATATCCCACTATTGGGATCCATAACCCCGGAAGGGGAGACCATGAACACGTTCGGTTCAGTTAGGTCCGTTTCAATCAGATCAATCACAAAAATGGCCCTAGCGCTCTGCGCTGTCTTCGTTTCACTCTTGCCGCAAAGTGCGTTTGCTGCAGCAAAACATGAGTCTCTTGCCATGGCAGGCAGAGTGAGTGCAACTACAACGAACACAATTAGAAGCGGTAAAGGTGCACCAAGTTCATCTCTGGGTGCAGATGGTGACTTTTATATCGACTTAATAACTTTCAACATTTATGGTCCGAAAACAAATGGACGTTGGCCAGCACCTGTTTCACTCAAAGGGCCTGCTGGTACTGCCGGTGTTGCAGGAGCAGTTGGAGCTTCGGGTGTTTCAACTACTAGTGAAAAAGCTGGCGCGATCGGTCCACAAGGACCAATTGGTGCTACTGGTCCTACAGGCCCCACCGGGCCGCAAGGAATTCCAGGCCCCGCAGGAATATCTGGTAGTTCAAGTTCAAGTGGCGCAGGGGTTGCAGGCCCGGCAGGTCCACAAGGTGAAATCGGTGCAACAGGTGCTACTGGTCCCACAGGACCTCAAGGTGTGCAAGGGCTAGCAGGTTCAGCTGGAGTAAATGGCCAGCAAGGTCTTGCTGGTGAAACTGGAGCAACAGGACTTACGGGAGCGACTGGTGACACAGGTCCAATTGGAGCAACAGGTGCAACCGGTCCACAAGGTGATCAAGGAATTAACGGAGCCACTGGTGCAACTGGTTTAACTGGCGCTACTGGTCCTTCTGGAACAACTGGTGCAGCAGGACAACAAGGTGTTGCTGGTAATCCAGGAACAACAGGAGCAACTGGTTTAACTGGTTCGATTGGATTAACTGGCGCAACTGGATTAACAGGCCCTGCTGGCCCAACAGGAGCAACAGGTGCTACTGGTGCGACCGGTGCTACTGGTGCAAATGGTGCGACCGGCCCAGCTGGAGCAACGGGTCCTTCTCAGGTTCAGGTAGCTTCTCTCGGTCCATGGGTTTTATCATCATCAACGCCCGGTGGGTTCGCTGCTAGCTCTATGTTTGGAAATCTTGCAGCAGGGAAGAGTTACGAATTTACGATTGTGGTCGACACTGTATTCGCAATTTCCGAGACGGTTACTTACGGATTTAAGTTAGGAATGTCTTTATCTTCATCCGATGTCACAACTCAGCCCACCTATGCAGTATCTGGCGGTCCTGGATATTTCGCCGATAGCAATGGCGTTACATCTCGGTATTCCTACACAATTGTTGGAACGATCACGACAAGTGCTTCAACGCCAACGACAAGCCTCTATCTAACGGCGGAAGATGCTTCTGGATTTTCAGGAAATAACGCACTGACTTACAGCGGTTTAGCATCGATTCAACTAGTCGGCTCAATTATGTAAAGCGTGGAGCGGGTGACCGGGATCGAACCGGCATGGCCAGCTTGGAAGGCTGGGGCTCTACCATTGAGCTACACCCGCATGGGTTGGGCTTGGAGGGTGTTCTTTTGGACACCTTCGTAGGCCCTTCGTGCTCCCCGCCGAGGCGGAGGGCGATCTGCAGGGGATAAAGGTATCGGGTTTGGTTATGAGATGTGAACTCGACCCCTTAGACTTCCTGCTTACGCCACGGGGCGTAGCGTAGTGGCTAGCGCGCCTGCTTTGGGAGCAGGAGACCGGGAGTTCGAATCTCCCCGCCCCGACCAGCAATTCCAGCCAGCACGACCAGATAGTTCCACCAGCCAGTTCAACCGAATAGTGTGACTGAATCTCTCGAAAGGGCCTTCGTGAAAAGCGCCGTAGAAAAACTCAACGAAACTCGTACCAAGCTCACAATCGAAGTTACCTTCGATGAACTTAAGCCACACATTGCAAATGCATACAAAGTTCTCGGTGAGCGAATCAACGTTCCTGGTTTCCGTAAAGGAAAAGTTCCAGCAGCGATGATCGATGCGCGTCTTGGTCGCGGTGCAGTTCTTGATGAAGCAGTGAACTCTGCGCTCTCTGATTTTTATAGCCAAGCAAAACTAGAACACAAACTCATCACCATTGGTCGACCAGCGGTTGATATCACTGAATTGGTTGATAATGAGAAGCTCGCATTCACAGTTGAAGTAGATGTTCGTCCAGAGATCACACTTCCAAACTTCTCTGAAATGACAATCACTGTTGATGATGTTGTCGTTGATGACAGTGAAGTCGCAACACAAGTAGATGCACTACGCGCTCGCTTTGGAACTCTCTCTACAGTTGAGAAAAAAGTTGAGACCGGCGATTTCGTAACAATCGATCTTGTTGCAACTCTCAATGGAACTCCGCTTGATGGTGGCGTTGCCAATGACATCTCGTACGAAGTTGGTTCAAATAGCATGGTTGAAGGGCTTGATGAAGCTCTTATCGGTTTGGATAAAAACGAGAGCAAGCGTTTTGCTGCAACTCTCGTTGGAATGCCAGAAGGCGAAAAGGCTGATGTTGATGTCACTGTAAAAGCAGTGAAGCATCGCGACCTGCCACCACTTGATGATTCATTTGCCAAGCTTGCAAGCGAGTTTGAAACTCTTGCAGAACTTCGTGCCGATGTGCAGACTCGACTAGAGCGCATGAAGCAACTCGAACAAGGTTCACATGCTCGTGATGCATTGATGGAAGAACTTCTCAAGGCTGTAACAATTCCACTTCCAGAGAAGGTGATTGAAGACGAAGTGAATGCTCACCTCGAGGGAGAAGGTCGTCTTGAAGATGACGTTCACCGCAAGGAAGTAACCGAGCAGACAACTGCTCAACTCACACAAGAGATTTTGCTTGACACCATCGTCAGCGCTGAAGATGTTTCAGTAAATGAACAAGAACTCAGTGAGTACTTGGTTCGTGCTGCAGCGCGCTATCAGATGACACCTGATCAATTCATCAAGGAAGTTTCTGAAGCTGGCCAGATTCAAACAATGATTGCTGAAGTCGGCCGCGCAAAGGCTCTTGCTGGAGTACTTGGTCGCGTCAAGGTTGTCACAAAGTCTGGCAAGACTGTCGATCTAGAAGCGCTTCGCCCAGCTGCGCCAACTGTGATCGATTCTGCCGACGAAGAAGCCTAAGACTTCTCTCAGAGCGAACACTCCAGGCTCGAAAGTTTCTTATTTGTGGAAGCATTTGGCCAGAAAGATTGTTAAGGTCACTACAGTAACAATCAGTTTTTAGGAGGAGCAGTGGATATCAAAGCCGCCCGTTCAGCGGGTCAATTCGGCGGCGGGTTAGACGATCAGGTCTATCAACGTTTGCTCCAAGATCGAATCATCTTCATGGGTTCCCAAGTTGAAGACAACATGGCGAATGCGATCTCAGCTCAGATGCTTCTGCTCGCTGCAGAAGATCCAGAGAAGGACATCTACCTTTACATCAACTCACCCGGAGGTTCAGTCTCTGCGGGTATGGCGATCTATGACACGATGCAATACATCAAAAACGATGTAGTCACCGTGGCTATGGGTCTTGCTGCATCAATGGGACAGTTCCTATTGACCGCCGGCGCTAAGGGCAAGCGCTATGCGTTGCCTAACGCACGTATCTTGATGCACCAACCTCTTGGTGGAATCGGTGGCACAGCTACCGACATCAAGATCCAAGCCGAGCAAATGGCATTTACTAAAAAGCGTATGGCTGAACTCATCGCCTTCCATTCGGGTCAACCAGTTGAGCGCATCACCGCCGACTCAGACCGCGATCGTTGGTTTGATGCAGAAGAAGCCCAGGCATATGGACTTTGCGATCACGTAGTTCGTTCTGCTGGTCAAGTTTCAGGAAGTGGTGGCACAGCATGAGCATGAATATCGACCGCGTTTCAGAGTTCACAAGTCGTTATGTTCTTCCAACAATCGAAGAGAAGACTTCGTACGGCTACAAGCGTCTTGATCCATATACAAAGCTCTTCGAAGAGCGCATCATCTTCGTCGGACAAGGTATTGATGACACCGTCGCAAATGATGTAATGGCCCAGTTGCTCACACTTGAGTCAATGGATCCAGATCGCGACATCATGATGTACATCAACTCACCTGGCGGATCATTCACTGCGCTGACTGCAATTTATGACACGATGCAATTCGTTCGCCCAGATGTCATGACAATCTGCTTAGGTCAAGCCGCATCAGCTGCAGCTGTCCTTCTTGCAGGTGGTGCTAAAGGCAAGCGCATGGCGCTAGAACATGCACGCGTTCTGATTCATCAGCCATACAGCGAAGGCCAAGGCCAGGGTTCGGATATCGAAATCCAAGCTCGCGAAATCTTGCGTATGCGTTCGCTTTTGGAAGAGATGCTCGCCAAGCACTCCAACAAGAGTGTGGAAGAGATCAGCAAAGATATCGAGCGCGACAAGATTTTGACTGCCGCCGAAGCCGTGGAGTACGGAATCATTGATCAAGTACTCGCATCACGAAAAGCCTCTAAGTAGTTCCCTTTTACTCTGTAAGCGAACAGCCTGGAGTGGAGAAATCCACCCAGGCTTTCTGCTTTTCTCATACCCTTAGAGCATGACAACCCGTATTGGCGAGAGTGGCGATCTGCTCAAGTGTTCTTTCTGCGGCAAGACGCAGAAGCAGGTTAAAAAACTCATTGCTGGTCCTGGCGTTTACATCTGCGATGAATGTATTGATCTCTGCAACGAGATCATCATTGAAGAACTTACCGAGACATCACAACTCGGTCTCACCGAAGTTCCTAAGCCGCAAGAGATTTATGCATTCCTTGATCAATACGTTGTGGGTCAAGATCGTGCCAAGAAGTCACTCTCAGTTGCGGTCTATAACCACTACAAGCGTGTGCAGTCTGGTGAGTCAAAGCGCGAGGACTCGATCGAACTCGCCAAGTCCAACATTTTGATTCTTGGTCCAACGGGTTGCGGCAAGACTCTTCTTGCCCAAACTCTCGCACGCATGCTCAACGTGCCATTCGCTATTGCCGACGCAACTGCTCTTACTGAAGCTGGTTATGTTGGTGAAGATGTTGAGAATATTCTTCTTAAACTTATTCAAGCGGCTGACTTCGACACCAAGAAAGCTGAAACTGGAATCATCTACATCGATGAGATCGATAAAGTTGCTCGCAAGTCAGAGAACCCGTCGATCACGCGCGATGTCTCGGGTGAAGGTGTGCAGCAAGCGCTTCTCAAGATTTTAGAAGGAACCGTTGCATCTGTTCCACCACAAGGTGGACGTAAACATCCGCATCAAGAGTTCTTGCAGATCGACACCACCAATATTCTCTTCATTGTAGGCGGTGCTTTTGCAGGTCTAGAAAAAATTATTGAAGGACGTAAAGGCAAGGCCGGAGTTGGTTTCAATGCGACTCTTCAAAGCCAAGCAGAACTCGACAAGATCGATATCTTCGGTGAAGTCATGCCAGAAGATCTACTCAAGTTTGGCATGATCCCTGAATTCATCGGTCGTCTTCCAATTCTTACTAGCGTTGAAAATCTTGATCGCCCAGCTTTGATGGAGATCTTGACCGAACCTAAGAACGCACTCGTGAAGCAATACCAGCGCCTCTTTGATCTTGACGGCGTCGAATTGGAATTCTCACAAGAAGCGCTCGAAAGCATCGCAGATCTTGCGATCAAGCGCGGTACTGGTGCGCGCGGACTTCGCGCAATCATGGAAGAGACGCTCTTGGCCGTGATGTATGAAGTTCCTTCTCGTACCGATATTGAGCGAGTCATCATCACCCCAGAAGCAGTGATGAAAGAAGCCGCCCCTACCTATGTGAACCGCGGAAGTGGTCCAAAGCGTGCGGGTAAGTCTGAAAAGCGCAGCGAAGAGAAGAGCGCTTAGCTCTTAGATTTTTTAATCTAGACTTACGCCCTATGAACGAGCGTCCGGAGTTAGCTGCAAGTTTTAGCCCATCAGAGATAGAAGCACCGCTCTATCAAAAGTGGCTCGATGCTGGCTACTTCACCGCAGATAGTTCTTCACCTAAGCCACCATTTGCGATTGTCATTCCACCACCAAATGTCACTGGCTCGCTCCACATTGGTCACGCGCTAGATCACACCCTCCAAGATATTTTGATTCGCATGAAGCGAATGAAGGGTTTTGAAGCGCTCTGGCTTCCAGGAATGGACCACGCAGGTATTGCAACCCAGAACGTTGTCGAAAAGCAGTTAGCCGCCCAAGGTCTCAGTCGCCACGACTTAGGTCGCGAAAAGTTTGTTGAAAAAGTGTGGGAGTGGAAAGCCGAATCAGGTGGCTCAATCTTGGGTCAGATGAAGCGATTGGGCGATAGCGTCGATTGGTCGCGCGAGCGTTTTACTATGGACGCCGGACTTTCACGCGCCGTTCTTGAAATCTTTAAGCGTCTTTACGATGCTCAATTAATTTATCGCGCAGAGCGCATCATTAACTGGTGCCCTCGTTGCTTGACTGCGCTATCTGATATTGAAGTCGAGCACTCTGATGTTGCTGGCGAGTTTGTCTCTGTTCGCTATGGCGATGGCGATATGCAGATCACTGTTGCAACGACTCGCCCAGAAACCATGTTGGGTGATGGCGCAGTGGCCGTTCACCCTGATGATCCTCGCTACGCCCACATGATCGGCAAAGAAGTCCTGCTTCCACTTGCTAATCGAATGATTCCAATCATCGCCGATGAATTAGTAGATCCTGAATTTGGAACTGGAGCGGTTAAAGTCACCGGCGCCCACGATCCAAACGACTTCACAATGGCAACTCGCCACGGCATCGATATGCCAATCATCATGAACGAGAACGCTGTGATGGCTGGCTCGGGTACGCAGTTTGATGGCATGGATCGATTTGAAGCGCGCGTGGCTGTTGTTGAAGAGTTACGCAGACAAGGTCGCGTTGTCGCTGAAAAGCGCCCATATATGCACTCGGTGGGGCATTGCCAACGTTGTGAAACTATCGTTGAGCCACGTCTATCAAAGCAATGGTTTGTAAAAGTTGGTCCCCTTGCAAAAGCTGCAGGAGATGCAGTTCGTGATGGCCGCGTAAAGATCGAGCCAGAAGAACTCTCACCACGTTATTTTGAGTGGGTTGATGGAATGCACGATTGGTGCATCTCGCGTCAGCTCTGGTGGGGACATCGCCTGCCGGTCTACTACGGTCCTAACGATGAAGTGGTTGTGTGCGGCCCTGACGATGTGCCACCTGCTGGCTACACCCAAGATCCAGATGTGCTGGACACATGGTTCTCATCTGCGCTCTGGCCGTTCTCTACATTTGGTTGGCCGGAGCAGACACCCGATCTTGCGAAGTTTTATCCAACAAGCGTCCTGGTTACTGGCTATGACATCTTGTTCTTCTGGGTAGCGCGCATGATGATGATGGGTCTTTTTGCGATGGATGGCGTTGCACCATTTGGAACCATTGCGCTGCACGGTCTAGTACGCGATCGTTTTGGAAAGAAGATGTCCAAATCGCGCGGCAACACTGTCGATCCGATTGAATTCATGGACAAGTACGGTTCGGATGCACTTCGTTTCACACTCGCACGTGGCGCAAACCCTGGCTCTGACCAAGCGTTAGCCGAAGAGTGGATTGCTGGTGCGCGTAACTTTGCTACCAAACTTTGGAACGCCACTCGCTTTGCGATGATCAATGGTGCGCATGTATCTGGTCCGCTTCCAGATTTTTCAACTCTCAACCATATCGATCAGTGGATTCTTACTCGCCTCAACGAGACAGTCGCCGAAGCCGATGCGCTACTTGAGCAATACGAATTTGCAAAGGCCTGCGAGCTGATTTATCACTTCGCTTGGGATGACCTCTGCGACTGGTATCTCGAACTCACCAAGTCCACTTTTGCTGGCGAAAACTCTGCTCCAACTGCGCGCGTACTAGGTCATGTTCTTGATCAGTTGTTGCGCTTGCTCCATCCATCGATGCCATTTATCACCGAAGAACTCTGGTGCAATCTCACTGGTGGCCAAACCCTTGTTACTGCTAGCTGGCCAGTTGTAGATGCTGCGCAACAAAGCGCCGAGGCGATCAAGGTAACCAACTCAATTCAGGAGATCGTCACCGAAATTCGTCGATTCCGAAATGACCAAGGCATTAAGAGCTCGGCCAAGATCATCGCTGCATTTAGCGCCATGGGCGAACTCGCGCCATATGAAGATGCGATTCGATTTATTGTTCGCGCCGAAAAGGCTGATGGCAACTACAGTACCAAGATTGAAGTTGCAGGAATCGTTGTGGAGTTCGATCTCACCGGTGCAATCGATATTAAAGCTGAACGAGCGCGACTAACAAAAGATCTTGCTACGGCACAAAAAGATCTTGCTACCGCCAAAGTGAAACTCGAAAATGAAGGTTTCATGGCGAAAGCGCCGCTAGAAGTAGTTACCGAAATTCGTGAACGTGCAGCAGTGACCACTGCAGATATCGCGCGCATCGAAGCTGCGCTGGCAGCGCTACCTGCGGAATAACAGGACTATCACGATGACCACTCCCGAAGATTACGCGGCGCTTGATGCGATCGAACAGGCGCTCTTAAAGCGCTGGCCAGAGACCAAACTCGAGCCATCGATGGATCGCATCGCCGCTCTCTGCGATGCACTCGGTAGCCCTCAGCTATCGTTTCCAACTATTCACATCGCTGGCACAAATGGCAAAACCACGACATCTCGAATGATTGATTCTCTCTTTCGGGAACTTGGTTATCGCACCGGACGATTCACTAGCCCGCACCTTGAAAGTTTTCTTGAGCGCATTTCGATCAACGGTCTGCCGATTCCACCAGAAGGAATGATCGCTACTTATAACGACATTGCGCTCTACTTAGATTTGATCGATAGTCGCCAACCGCACCCCATCTCATTCTTCGAAGCGATGACAGCGTTGGCTTTTGTGGCATTTGCAGAGTACCCAGTCGACATCGGCATCATTGAAGCCGGCATGGGCGGGGAGTGGGACGCTACAAATGTTGTAGCCAGCCAGGTCTCTGTGATCACACCGATCGGTTTAGACCATATGGAATATCTTGGTGACACAATTGAAAAGATTGCTACAACAAAAGCCGGAATCATTAAGCCAGAATCACATGTGGTCCTGGCGGCACAACCTGTATCGGTAGCAGCCATTTTGACCACTCGTGTTCTTGAAAAATCTGCAATCGCTTATCGCGAGGGCGTTGAGTTCTCACTAACAAAACGTGACTTAGCGGTGGGTGGACAGTTGCTTACTATTGAAGGCGTTCACGGCACTTACAGCGATATTTTCGTGCCTTTATATGGCGCCCACCAAGCCACAAACGCAGCAGTAGCTTTGGCAGCGGCGGAAGCTTTTGTGGGAGTGAAAATTGACGATGAGATCGTACGTCGTGCCTTTGCAGCGGTAGATTCACCCGGACGACTGGAAGTTCTTTATCGCGATCCAACTGTCATTGTGGATGCTGCGCATAACCCACATGGCGCAAAGGCGCTAGCGCATACGCTCAAAAACGAATTCGACTTCGAATCGATCTTTGGAATTGTTGGAATTCTTGGTGATAAAGATGTCGATGGATTTTTACAAGAGATCGAGCCAGTGATTGATCGTTTGGTCGTTACTCAAAATTATTCGGATCGCGCAATGCCAGCCGAAGTGTTGCTGCAAAAAGCAATCGCAATCTTTGGCGCAGATCGTGTCTATTTAGAACCCGATATGCGAAGCGCGATCACATATGCGATGGAGCAATGCACTTTGCTTAATCAAGTCAGTGATGGCGTCAGCGCTGTAGTAGTGACAGGTTCGGTGGTCACTGCCGGACAAACTCGAACGATCGTTCGCACAATTGCTGGATATGAAGAGGAGATCTGATGCGAGTTTTAGGTTCCGCAGTTCTTGCATTTGAAGCTATCGTGATGGGTTTTGCACTCCTACTCGCCATGGATGCGCATGGTGCGGTGGCATTGAGCCTCGGCGGTGCGTTGGCAATCGCGATGTTGCTCACCCCTGGGGTGATGAAGAAGAAGACTGGTAGATATCTGGGAACAATCTGGCAATTTTTGATGATTGCATACGGAATCGTCGTTCCAGCGATGTATTTCGTTGGGGGGCTCTTTTTCATCCTCTGGGTCTGCGCCCTCTATTTTGGCGCTAAGGCAGAGCGGATTAGGGCCGAATTCGAGAAATAAGCTCTGGCTAATACACTTGGGGCATGGAACAAACCCTCGTCCTGATCAAGCCAGATGGCGTTCGCCGTAACCTCATTGGCGAAATCATCGCTCGTATCGAAAAAAAGAGCTACCGCGTTGTCGCGCTTAAGATGATAGATGCTGATCTTGAGATGTTGGGTAAGCATTATGCCGAACACGTAGGCAAACCATTTTATGAACCACTCTTAGAGTTCATGATGTCTGGTCCAATCGTTGCAATCGTTGCTGAAGGTCATCGAGTAATCGAAGGCTTCCGCAAAATTGCAGGAACAACTGATCCAACAACTGCAGAACTCGGAACTATTCGCGGTGATCTGGGAGCAGATCAAGGCACGCGCGTTGTTCAAAATTTGGTACACGGTTCTGATTCGCCAGAATCTGCCGCCCGCGAAATTGCAATCTTTTTCCCTGAACTCACTTCCCGGAGGTAAGCACATGCGTGACATTTTGAAGAGTGCGAATAAGAAAGAAAAGAAGCCGACACGTATGTCCTTCATTGGTCGCGATATGGCCGTTGACCTAGGTACCGCAAATACTCTGGTCTATGTCCGTGGCCGTGGCATTGTTTTGAATGAGCCATCGGTAGTTGCAGTCAATCAAGACACCGGCGCGATCTTGGCAGTCGGTATCGAAGCCAAGCGCATGATTGGCCGTACTCCAGGAAACATCGTGGCAATCCGCCCGCTCAAAGATGGCGTGATCGCAGACTTTGATACCACCGAGCGCATGCTCCGTTACTTCATTCAAAAAGTTCACCGTCGTCGTTATCTGGCTAAGCCTCGTATCGTTGTCTGCGTACCATCAGGAATTACCGGGGTTGAACAGCGCGCTGTTAAAGATGCTGGTTATGCCGCGGGTGCTCGCAAGGTTTACATCATTGAGGAGCCAATGGCAGCTGCAATCGGTGCCGGCCTACCAATCCACGAGCCCACTGGAAACATGGTCGTAGATATCGGTGGCGGTACTACTGAAGTAGCGGTTATCTCTCTTGGCGGAATTGTTACTGCGCTTTCGATTCGCGTAGGCGGAGATGAACTTGATCAAGCAATTATCGACTGGGTTAAGCGTGAATATTCCCTCCTTCTAGGTGAGCGCACAGCCGAAGAGATCAAGATGGCAATCGGTTCTGCTTACCGACTCCCGGGTGAACCAGATGCAGAAATTCGCGGTCGCGACCTAGCAACTGGTCTACCAAAAACTATCTTGGTTTCTGCAGAAGATATTCGTAAGTCACTCGAAGAGCCTGTTAACCAGATCGTCAACGCTGTGAAGTCAACGCTTGATAAGACTCCACCAGAGTTGGCAAGTGATCTTATGGATCGCGGCATTGTTCTCACTGGCGGCGGAGCGCTGCTTCGCGGATTAGATGAACGCCTTCGTATTGAAACCGGGATGCCAGTGCACATTTGTGAACGCCCACTCCAAGCGGTGGTCGAAGGTTCAGGAAAGTGCGTTGAAGAGTTCGAAGCTCTTGAAAAGGTTTTGATCTCTGAACCTCGCCGCTAAACCACAGGTTGGAAGTATCGGCACTATCTGAAATGACAGTTACTGAGTAACAGCAACGAACTAGAAGTAGAGGTAAAGCTGTGGCAAGAGGAAGCAATAACCGTTCTCGGTTGCTGCTCATCACCCTTCTTGTCACAGCTCTTTTCTTTATTACCCTAGATCTGCGCGGAGTGAGTCTCACCAAGGGATCGCGCTCAATCACACAAACCACACTCGCACCGGTCCAGCGAACTGTCTCGGATATTTTCTCACCCGTCGGTCGGCTCTTAAGTAACATCAAGAATTTTGGTAAAACAAAGGCTGAGCTCAATCAAGCAGAACTTGCAAATGCTCAGCTCAAAGCCGATCTCGTAGCTGATCAAGATACAAAGGGCGAACTTGCTCAACTCAAAGGCGTCTTGGATTTAGCCGGTAGAGGTGGCTATAAAGTTGTGGCGGCCAGAGTGATTGGCCGAGGCTCCGCTTCCACTTTCTCGCAAACAATCACTATCGACCAGGGTAGTCGTTCTGGAATCAAGGCAGATATGAGCGTTATCTCTGCCAATGGTCTGGTGGGTCTAGTTAAAACCGTCACCATTTCAAGTTCGATTGTGCAATTGATCAGCGATCCAAGCTTTAAAGTTGGCGTACGAATTGCAAGAAGCCAGAGCATTGGGCTGTTGCAAGGCCAAGGAACCAACACCTATTCGCTGCAACTACTCGATCCCGCAGGAACAATCTTGGTGGGCGATTCCCTGCTGACAAATGGCAGCGATAACAACCACCCATTCGTTCCCGGAGTACCGGTTGGCCAAGTAACGTGGGTAGATCACACCACCTCAACGCTGACACAGAGCGGTGATGTTAAAGCCTATGCGAACCTCAATGACCTTGGAGTTGTCTCGGTTATTTTAAGTGCGCCAACATCAGCGCCTGCAACAGCACTTGTCCCAACACCGCAACCAACAGTGACGGTATATATCACCGCTGCGCCAACTCCAGTTGCTACAGGTCTTCCGGTGCCTGGCACTAGCGCGAGCTCAACACCAGTCCCAACGCCTTCACCTTCAAGTTCTGCAAAACGTAAGAAGTAAGCCACGTGAGCATTACACGATCTCTAGCGTCACTCGGATTTTTCTTTGCACTCTTTGCACTTCAAGAATCTGTCATTTCGCTTATTCATTTTCCGGTCTCAGGCTTCTCGCTTTATTTGGCAACCGCTATTGCACTGATTGCACTTGAAGAGAACAACGGTGCAATCGTGATCGGCTTTTTGGCAGGAATAGTTCTGGATTTATCTCCAACTTCCTCTGGGCCCTTCGGACAATGGGCCCTGATACTGACAATTGTTGGTTACATATTTGCTGCGAATAAAGAGTCGATTTCTGACCTCACCGAATCACCACTGACCTTTGTATTTTTTCTTACTTTCGGTGTCAGCGTGGCATTGGTCGTTTACCTTCTTTTTGGCACTCTGCTTGGTGAGAGCAATGGCTCCTTTTCGCGAGACGCAATTGTGATCGCGGCTAATGCGTTCTGGACCATCATCTTTACCCCTATTTTCTTGCCTGCGCTGCGCAAATTCCATCTCGCCTCGCTGACTTCTCGGGAACGCTAATGAATAGTCGCTCCCGCCTTAACCTTGTTGTATTGCAGGTTCTTGTCGCTTCACTTCTCTTGGCGATGCTTGGCCGCCTCTTTTATCTACAAGTTGCAGATGGCTTGGTTTACAAGAGCGCTGCCTTGAGTATCCAAAGTCGTGACATTGTGACCCCGGCGGTACGTGGTGCGATTGTCGATGATACGGGTCTACCTATGGCGATGGATCGACCTGGAATGGTGATTAGTGTTGACCGAAGTGTCTTGGACAAGATGCCAGATAAAGGCTCTGCAGTTTTGCATAAAGTTGCCACGTTACTTGGCAAGAATTACGCAGATGTTTATACCGGCACTCGCCTCTGTGGTGAACTGCCAATCGGTGCGCGTACCGGTTGTTGGAACGGAACTCTGTATCAACCTATTCCATTGACCAAAGTGGCAACCACCCAACAAGCGCTCAAAATTTTGGAGAACTCAGATCAGTTCCCAGGGGTAGATGCCACACCTGTTCCCATTAGAAGTTATCCATCTCTTGCTGGCGAGAACGCTGCTCACTTACTTGGTTATGTTGGTGAGGTAACGAGTGCGGATATTGCCAATGGTGGTTCGCAGTATTACCAAAATGAGAGTATCGGTAAGACTGGTCTTGAGTATCAGTACAACCAATATTTGTTAGGCGAACCTGGAATTAAAACGGTGATTGTGGACCGCACGGATCAAATCACGAGTGTCTCAAAAAATAGCGACCCAACTCCAGGTGACAACCTAGTGACAAACATCAGCGCCAGGCTTCAGGCCGCAACGGAAAAAGCACTCGCTGCAAGCGTGCTCAATGCGCGCGCTCAAGGCAACGTCGCAGATTCCGGCGCCGCAATTGTGATGGATGTGCACACTGGCCGAGTATTGGCATTAGCTTCCTATCCGACATACGACCCCAATATGTGGCAGAAAGGGCTTACTGTCGCGCAAGCCCAGTCTCTTTTTAGTTCAGCTGATGGTGTTCCTGCTCTCTCACGCGCCACCGACGGTGAATACGCACCAGCCTCTACTTTTAAGGCGCTTTCAGTGGTTGCAGCGGCTTCTGCTGGCTACAACCTCAACACAAATTATTACTGCCCTTATTCATTAAAAATCGGTAACCAAGAGTTTCACAACGATGACACCTCGGTCCAAGGAACTTTTAGCTTGCAGCATGCCATCGCAGTTTCATGCGACACGATTTGGTACCAAATTGGCTATGACTTGTGGCTCAAAGATGGCGGACTTTTTCCACATAACAATCCCAACGATTTCTTCTTTAAAAATGCAAAGGCATTTGGAGTTGGCGTGCCTACCGGTATCGACCTTCCTTCGGAAGCATCCGGACGACTACCCGACCGTGCCTGGAAGTTGGCTTACTACAAAGCGAACAAGAATTTTTATTGCAACTTCACCAATCTTGCGCGCAAATCAGATCTCACTCCATATCTTGTGGCGATCGCAAAACAAGATTGCGTCGATGGTTATGTGTTGCGCGCAGGTGATGCTGTGAACTTTGCAATCGGCCAAGGTGATACCTTGGTAACTCCTATTCAAATGACCGACATCTATGCAGCAATCGCCAATGGCGGCACACTCTATCGCCCACAAGTTGCTCGTGCGGTTTTAAAGCCAGATGGAACTGTGGTCAAAGAGTTCACTCCAGTGGTCAATGGAAAAATTCCAGCCACAGAAAGCGATCTCACTTTCTTACATGCCGCTCTGCGGGAAGTAGATACGGATGGAACTGGCGCACCCGTGTTTGCAAACTTCCCAATTCCGGTAAGTGGTAAAACCGGAACCGGTCAGGTTCAAGGACGAAATGCCAACGGCACTGCGATGGACCCAACGTCGTGGTTTGCTTCGTATGCACCTAGCAATAAACCTGAATACGCCGTTGTGATGATGGTCAGCCAAGGCGGTTATGGTGCTTCGATCGCGGCGGTTGGTGTAAAAGATATTTACTCAGCGATCTATGGAGTAACTGGCAATACGGTCGATCCAAAGAAAGCCATTTTCCCTAATGGGGCTCCTCCGAGCGGACTTCCAAAAGTGGACCCTAAAAACGCAGCGCCGGTGACGCCATGATGCGCGCGAATCTTTTCACTAGACTCGTGTTGGGGAAAGGAGGCTCCCGATGGTGATGAGTGCTCCGCGCGTGCGCAAACGTCGCATCTCCGAAAACGTCGCAAGTTTTGATCGCTGGCTCACATTCTCCGTAGTAGCTCTTCTTCTCATCGGAACCATCTTGGTCTGGGCGGCAACTCGCACCTGGTTCGCATCGCAAGGGTTAGATCCGCAGTATTACTTGAAACGCCATGTCATCAATATTGTTATTGGTGTTGGCCTTGGCTACGCAACCACACTCATTGACTATCGACTGCTCCGTGCGTACACCCCGATTCTTTGGGGCATTGGCGTGCTGGGTCTTATCGCAGTAGCGATTCCGGGAATTGGCAGCGTCGTTAACGGTGCTCGTGCTTGGATCACATTCCCTGGTGGTTTCCAAATTCAACCCGGTGAAGTAGCAAAAATTTCTATCATTTTAGGAATTTCCATGTTGCTCTCTGAACATGGTGATATGGATTCTGGTCCAAGTGATCGTGATGTGGTGAAAGCACTTGCAATTTCGGCAGTACCGATGGCCTTCATCATGTTACAACCAGATCTTGGTACAGCAATCATCATTGGTGTTGCAATGATCGCCATCATTGCAGTTTCTGGCGCGAGATCGCGTTGGGTTGCTGGCCTCTTGTTATTTGCTGTAATCGGCATTGTGGGAGCTGCAAAAATTGGAATCATGAGCGAGTACCAAGTAAAGCGCTTGGCATCATTCGTTAATCCATCAGCCGATCCACAACAAAGCGGATATCAACTGCGCCAATCGAGAATCACAATCGGCTCTGGTGGGGTAGTGGGACGCGGTCTCTTTGACGGTCCGCAGACAAATGGCCGCTTTGTTCCAGAACAGCAGACCGACTTCATCTTTACGGTTGCGGGTGAAGAGACTGGTTTCATCGGCTCGGGTCTGATCATCGCTCTCTTTGGCCTATTTTTCTGGCGAGCGTTTCTCATCGCCCAACGAACCAACGACCTATTTGGACGACTGGTATGTGTGGGGGTAATTGGCTGGTTTGCCTTCCAGACCTTTGAAAATATTGGAATGACGATGGGGTTGATGCCGATGACCGGCGTCCCATTGCCATTTATCTCCTATGGCGGCTCAAGCATGTTCGCCACCTTGGTGGGCTTTGGTCTGCTGCAAAATGTCCATATCCGTTCAAGATAGCCCGAGCGGAGAGTAGAACGAGCGAGTGTAAGTTGGTGATTCGCGCGCCTTCTGCGATACTTTAAGTGCACAATTTCTGCGCGAAGCCCATCTGGAGCCCCAGATGCCCGGTGACACCGCCGCGAAATTGCGAGAAGAACCCGAAGATTACGCACGATTTATTACAGGTTTTTATGGAAATCGGCTCCAACCGGAGCCCATCAGAAGGCTAGTTATAAGCCTTATGGTTTTGTTAGAAGAGGATTTGAGTTATGGCTCCTGAGCCAAAAAAAGCGCGTAAGCGCCCTGCAAAAGCTGCTGCAAAGAAAGAAAGTGCGGTCGCATCCACACCGAGTGAGGCTCCAGCGGTAACCAGCGCTGACAATCAAGAGCTTCCGGCAAAAGCGCCAGCTAAGCGCGCAGCCAAGAAGGCCGTTGCGGCAGTCCCAACAACCGAAGAAGCACCAGTTCGTGCCAAAAAAGCGGTTGCACCAGTACCAGTTCCATTATTTCAAGAAGCACCTGTTGTAGCTGCGCCAGCGAAAAAGGCGGCTGCAAAGAAGACCGCCGCAAAGGGTTCTGCAAAAGATTCAAGCAGCGATGCACAAGAAGTCAATGAAAAAGTGGCGTCCAACAAATCTTCACAAGATGGTGCTCACTCAGATGATGAAGGCTCAACATCTGAAACAGAGGGCCAGGCACAGCGTCGCCGTCGCCGTCGCGGTGGCCGCGGCCGCCGTCGCCCAGGCAGCCAAGAAGGTACGACGCAAGACGATAATTTTGAAGGCACACTTAGCGAAGATGGCGAAGAGTTAGATCCTGGCGCTGTCTTTGATGAAGAGAACGATGGCAATGACGATGGCACTACTCATCGCCGCCGCCGCCGCCGTCGGGCGCGCGGTGAAGGCGTTACACCAGGTGAGAGCATCGATGAAGATGGTGTTGTCACAGTAGTAAAAGTTCGCGAACCACGCACTCGTGAAGAGTCTTCTCGTAGTGAGCGTAGCGATCGCAGCTCACGCAATAATCGTAATCGTAATGACCGCAACGATCGTCATGATCGTGGTGATAGGGGAGATCGCAGAGATCGCAATCGCGATTTCACTCGCCGTCGCGGCACCATCATTACCGAATCAGAATTCCTTGCACGTCGCGAATCAGTTGATCGCGAGATGTTGGTTCGACAGACCGGTGATCGCACTCAGATCGCTGTTCTTGAAGACAAGATCATGGTTGAGCACTACGTCAATCGCAATAGCAATATTTCCTATGTAGGAAACGTCTATCTTGGCCGAGTACAAAATGTTCTTCCTTCCATGGAAGCAGCATTCGTCGATATCGGCAAGGGTCGCAACGCTGTGCTTTACGCCGGTGAAGTGAACTGGGATGCTGCTGGAATTGCAGAAGGCTCAGGACGCAAGATTGAAAACGTGCTCAAGACCGGACAATCTGTTCTTGTGCAGGTGACCAAGGATCCGATCGGTCAAAAAGGCGCACGCCTTACTAGCCAGATCTCACTGCCTGGTCGCTACCTCGTCTATGTTCCTGGTGGAGCAATGAGTGGCATTAGCCGCCGCCTGCCAGATCAAGAGCGCAGTCGTTTGAAATCAATTTTGAAGAACTTGATTCCGGAAGAAGCTGGCGTCATTGTGCGCACAGCGTCAGAAGGTGCGACTGAAGAAGAGCTAGAGCGCGATGTCACTCGCCTCAAGGCGCAATGGGAAGATATTCGCGAGAAGGCCGAGAATCCTTCGACTTCAGCGCCATCACTTCTTTATAGCGAACCAGATCTCACTGTTCGCGTTATCCGCGATATCTTCAATGAAGATTTCCGTCGCTTAGTTGTCCAGGGTGAACAAGCATGGGATGACATCCAAAATTATCTTGGTCATATCGCGCCTGAACTAACCGCGAAGATCGAAAAATGGACTGGCGCTCGCGATATGTTTGTTGAACATAGAATCGAAGAGCAGCTAGCAAAAGCATTCGATCGCAAGGTCTACCTACCTTCAGGCGGCTCGCTCGTTATTGATCGCACCGAAGCGATGATCGTTATTGACGTGAACACCGGTAAGTTCATCGGTAAGGGTGGAAACCTTGAAGAGACTGTTACCAAAAACAATTTGGAAGCAGCCGAAGAGATTGCTCGCCAATTGAGACTTCGCGATATGGGCGGAATTATCGTTATCGACTTTATCGATATGGCCCTTGAATCCAACCGCGATCACGTCTTGCGCCGTCTTGTTGAATGCTTAGGTCGAGATCGCACCAAGCACCAAGTCGCAGAAGTAACCTCACTCGGCCTCGTCCAGATGACTCGCAAGCGCGTTGGCCAAGGTTTGATCGAAGCTTTCTCGACGACCTGCGAATCCTGCGGTGGTCGCGGAATTCACATCCATTCTGAGCCAGTCCGCAAGGTGGCCTTGGATAAAGATATGGATCAGCGCTATGTGCCGGCTTCGTATGACGATGCCGAAGACGTTCAGGAAGAGCCAGAATCCGAGCAGAAGCCAGAGACTCCGGCTAGCCCAGCCGTTGCCCAGGATCAGCCTCGTTCGGCCGAAGATTCCGAGAATTCAGCTACACCAGCCTCCGGCAAACCAAAGCGCCAGCGCCGTGCGGTGAGTAGCGGGGTTATAACGCCGGCTTAAGCCAGCCTGAATTGGGTTTGAACCCAGTCCAAAGCCAGTTTGACCTAGAGGGGCGGTCATCCGTACCCTTACTCTCTGCCCGTAAAACGGCGAGTTCCACTATCCGTTCAAGTCAAGAAGTCTTTTAAGGGAGTTACCGTGTACGCGATTGTTAAAGCTGGCGGCCGTCAGGAGAAGGTTGCTGTTGGCGACACGATTACCGTTGATCGCATCGACGCAAAAGTTGGCGCATCTGTAAATTTCCCAGCACTTCTTCTCGTTGATGGTGCAACTGTCACAACCGATGCAAAGGTCTTGGCCGCTACAAAGGTCACAGGCGAGATCATCGAAGAGACGAAGGGTCCAAAGATCGATATCCTTCGTTACAAGAACAAGACTGGCTATCGCCGTCGTTCAGGTTTCCGTTCCCAACTTACGCGCGTGAAGATCACCGCGATTGCAAAGTAGGAGGCAAGTAAATGGCAAGTAAAAAGGGCGTCTCCTCGACTCGAAATGGTCGCGACTCCAATGCTCAGTACCTCGGTATCAAGCGCTTTGGTGGTCAAGTTGTAAAGAGCGGTGAAATTCTTGTTCGCCAACGCGGCACAGTTTTCCACCCTGGCAAGAATGTAGGAATCGGCAAGGACGACACACTTTTCGCACTATCAGCAGGAGCCGTTGAATTCGGTCGTGCTCGTGGTCGCAAGGTTGTCAACATTGTTCCGGTTGTCGCTACTGTCGCCTAAATCGCGGAATTACAAGAAGCGGGTCCGCGTACTGCGGGCCCGCTTTTTATTTATAAGTTAATTACAAGTTATTTAAAAAAGTGTGCAAAGCAAAGAATATGAAGCAGAGAGGAGAGCGCAATGGCATCGTTTGTTGACCGTGTAACTCTTCACGCCGCTGCAGGTAGCGGAGGCGATGGCTGCGTCTCTATTCACCGCGAAAAGTTTGTCCCACTTGGCGGACCAGATGGCGGCAATGGCGGACGTGGTGGCGACATCATTCTTGTTGTTGATGATGGCGTGACCACGCTTCTTGATTTTCACCATTCACCACATCGTCGCGCAACTAATGGTCGTCCTGGTTATGGCGATTATTGCAATGGTGCCGAAGGCGCAGATCTTATTTTGAGCGTTCCGAATGGAACCGTAGTTAAAGATTATTTCGGTAATGTACTTGCAGACCTCGTTGGTGCTGGCACTCGATTTATTGCAGCCCAGGGCGGCCGCGGCGGTCTGGGCAATGCAGCGCTCGCTTCACGTAAACGTCGCGCACCAGGTTTTGCGCTTAAAGGTGAGACCGGCGAAGAGCGCACTCTTATTCTTGAACTTAAATCTGTTGCAGATATCGGTCTGATCGGATTTCCAAGTGCTGGCAAATCATCACTGATCGCATCCATCTCAGCTGCGCGTCCAAAGATTGCTGACTACCCATTTACAACGCTTGCACCAAACCTAGGTGTTGTTCAAGCAGGAGATACTCGCTTCACCGTTGCCGATGTCCCAGGACTTATTCCTGGTGCCTCCGAAGGAAAAGGTCTTGGACTGGAATTTTTGCGACATGTCGAACGCTGCGCAGCGCTCGTGCATGTCCTTGATTGCGGAACACTTGAGACCGATAGAGATCCGATCAAGGATTTCGACATTATCGAAGAAGAACTTTCGCATTACGGTGGTTTATCTGAGCGCCCTCGCATCATCGCGCTTAACAAAATCGATCTGCCAGATGGAAAAGCGATGGCAGATATGGTGCAGCCACTCTTTGAAGAACGTGGTTATGAGGTTTATCAGGTTTCTGCTGCGGCTCATATGGGCTTACAAGAACTTACTTATGCAATGGCGCGCATTATTCAAGAAGCACGTCGCCTGAAGGCCAAGGAAGTAAAGACCCGCATCGTTCTGCGCCCGGTCGCAGTCAACGACAACGGCTTTAAAGTAATTGCTAACGAAGATCGCTCCTTCACTATTACTGGTGCAAAGCCTGAGCGCTTTGTTAAGCAGACCGATTTTGGAAATACCGAAGCAGTTGGTTATTTGGCAGATCGACTCGCTGCTCTTGGTGTTGAGAAGGAACTCTTTAAGCAAGGTGCAAAGCCTGGCTCTGAAGTGCGTATTGGCTTGGGTGACTCGGCAGTGATTTTCGATTGGGAACCTTCGATCGAGGCTGGAGCGGAACTCCTTGCCGGACCACGTGGTGGCGATCGCCGCATCGAATCTCCATGGGCTGGTCGCTTTATGGAAGATGATGTTGATGAACTCAGCGAAGATGAGATCTCGCGTCAGTGGGAGTACAACTCTCCAAACCCAAGAGATCCGAGGATTGAAGGCGAATAATGAATCGATCTGCGATCACTGCATCTAAGCGCGTAGTTATCAAGGTTGGCTCATCCACCCTCACTGGCAGCGCCGGTCAAGGTCTCAATTCAGATGCGATCGCAGCCTTGGTTGATGTCATTGCTACTTTGCGTCAGAGCGGTAAAGAAGTTGTTCTTGTCTCATCGGGCGCTATTGCTGCAAGCTTTTCAGTTCTTGGTCTGACATCGCGACCTAAAGATCTCGCATCACAACAAGCCTGTGCATCTGTTGGCCAAGGCATTTTGATCGCCGCCTACAACCACGAATTTTCCAAGCACAAGATCATCTCTTCGCAAGTCTTGCTGACTATCGATGATGTTGTTCGTCGCTCACATTATCAAAATGCACAGCGCACTCTCCTAAAGTTGTTGCAGATGGGGGTAGTGCCAATCATCAATGAGAATGACACTGTCGGTGTTCAAGAGATTCGTTTTGGCGACAATGATCGAATCGCAGCGCTGATTGCTCACTTGATTGGCGCCGATGTATTAGCGCTGGTGACAGATGTCGATGGTCTTTATGATGCGCCACCACATCACGAAGGTGCGCGTCGAATTTCAGAAGTACACGACGTTAATCGCATGGGCGATATTGAAATTGGTGGCGTTGGTTCTTCTGGAGTGGGAAGCGGTGGCATGGTCACCAAGATTGAAGCCGCCAGAATTGCTACCAGCGCTGGCGTCAGCATGCTGCTGACTACGCTGCCCCAGTTGGTTGATGCGCTTGCCGGTAAAGATGTGGGAACAATTTTTTATCCAGTCAAAGAACATAAGCCATCGAGGTTATTGTGGTTGGCGCATGCAGCGACCCCACATGGCAAATTAGTTTTAGATGCTGGGGCAACTACCGCTATCCGTGAGCGAGGCACATCACTTCTGCCTATTGGGGTTACATCTGTGGTCGGAGAGTTCATCGCTGGCGATACCGTGGAGTTGATCTCGCCAAAGGGAGAGGTTATTGCTCGCGGGCTAGTGGCCTTTGATTCTGCTGAAATTCCTGCGCTGCTCGGTCGTACCACCAAGGAGTTGGGTCAAGCCCTTGGCCCGGAGTACGAGCGAGAGCTCGTCCATCGCGACGATCTCGTTCTCCTCTAATCAAGTAAGGTTGGCTCATGGCTGCTATTTCCCGTGAAGATGTTGCCCACCTGGCTAAGCTCGCACGAATCGATATGAACGATGGCGAACTCGACCACCTAGTGACCGAACTTGGCGTGATCCTTGGCGCCGTTGCACGAGTTCAGGAAGCGGCAGCGAGTGATGTTCCTCCAACCTCACATCCATTTCCCGTCAACAATGTCTTTCGCGCAGACGAGGTTCGTCCAAGTTTGAGTAACGCCCAAGCGCTCTCTGGTGCACCGGCACAAGCAGAAGAGCGATTTAAAGTCCCACAAATTTTGGGCGAAGAGTAAAGGCGAAGAAATGTCTGATGTAACTATCTTTTCTACCGCTGCCCAGATGGCTGCAGCCCTTGCTGCAGGCGAGACCACATCGACTGCACTTACCCAAGCACATCTCGATCGCATTGCTGCAGTCGAGCCAGAAGTGCATGCCTTTTTACATATCGATACCGAAGGTGCGCTCGCACAAGCTGCTGAAGTTGATGCCAAGCGTGCAGCTGGCGCAAACCTCTCGCCACTTGCTGGCGTACCGCTAGCGCTTAAAGATGTACTCGCACAAGAAGGCGTGCCAACCACAGCTGGTTCAAAGATGCTCGAAGGTTGGCGTCCACCCTACGATGCAACCGTTGTGCAGAAGCTTAAAGCCGCTGGTGTTGTGATTGTCGGTAAGACCAACATGGATGAATTTGCGATGGGTTCATCGACCGAAAACTCTGCTTACGGCAACACTCACAATCCTTGGGACCTCACTCGTATTCCTGGTGGTTCCGGCGGTGGATCGGCTGCAGCTCTCGCGGCATTTGAAGCACCTCTCGCTATTGGTACAGACACTGGTGGATCGATTCGCCAGCCCGCTGCTGTCACAGGAACAGTTGGAGTAAAGCCAACTTACGGCGGAGTCTCTCGCTACGGCCTGATCGCATTCTCATCTAGCCTCGATCAAGCCGGCCCTTGCGCTCGCACAGTGCTCGATACCGCTTTGCTACACGAAGCTATTGCTGGTCATGACCCAATGGACTCAACGTCGATTAATGCGCCAGTGCCTCAGGTGGTAGCGGCTGCAAAGAAACTCGATGTTAAAGGTCTGAAAATTGGCGTTGTCAAAGAGTTGCTCGGTGATGGTTTCCAAGCTGGCGTACGCCAACGCTTTGAAGAGGCGCTAGAAGAACTTGTGAAAGCAGGAGCTCAGATTGTCGAAGTCTCGTGCCCTAACTTTGACTACGGACTAGCTGCGTATTACTTGATCGCACCAAGTGAAGCCTCATCGAACTTAGCGCGCTTTGACTCAATGCGTTATGGAATTCGTATCGGTGATGATGGAAATCGCAGCGCCGAAGAAGTCATGAGCCTTACCCGCCATGAAGGATTTGGTCCAGAAGTAAAGCGACGCATCATTCTTGGAACATATGCGCTCTCATCTGGTTACTACGATGCTTATTACGGCTCCGCTCAAAAGGTTCGCACATTGGTGAAGCGTGACTTTGATGCGGCCTTTGCCAGCGTTGATGTATTGGTATCGCCCACCTGCCCAACAACTGCATTTAAGTTGGGGGAGAATGTGGATGATCCACTTGCCATGTATCTCAATGACATTGCGACAATTCCAGTTAACCTCGCCGGAATCGGCGGCATGTCACTGCCATGCGGATTAGCACCAGAAGATGGATTGCCAGTTGGATTCCAGATCATGTCACCAGGAATGCGTGATGACTTGATGTATCAAGTAGGCGGAACTCTTGAAGCGGCGCTGGTTTCCAAGTGGGGTCAGACACTTCTCTCACAAGCTCCAGCATTGGCAGGTAAGTAAGATGGCGCTTAATTATGATCAAGCGGTAGAAAAGTACGAGCCAACCCTCGGTCTTGAAGTTCACGTCGAACTTAACACCGCATCAAAGATGTTCTGTGGTTGTGCTACCGAGTTTGGCGCTTCTCCTAACACCCAAACCTGCCCAGTCTGCTTGGGTCTGCCTGGTGCGCTTCCAGTAGTCAACGCCAAGGCGATCGAGAGCTCAATTCTTATTGGTCTTGCGCTCAACTGCAGCATCGCGCCATTTAGCCGTTTTGCTCGCAAAAACTACTTCTATCCCGATATGCCTAAGAACTTTCAGACTTCGCAATACGACGAGCCAATCTGCGTCAATGGCTACCTCGATGTCGAAATCGAAACGGATGAAGGTCCCAAGCAATTTCGTGTTGAGATTGAGCGAGTCCACATGGAAGAAGACACTGGAAAGTCGCTCCACGTAGGTGGTGCCACCGGTCGTATCCATGGAGCCGACTACTCACTCCTTGACTACAACCGTGCAGGAATTCCGCTCGTTGAAATTGTTACCAAGATTGTTGCAGGCACCGGCAAGTATGCACCGCAAGTTGCTCGCGCTTACGTCACCGAACTTCGCGACATCTTGCGCTCACTTGGCGTATCAGATGTAAAGATGGAGCAAGGCTCAATGCGTTGCGATGTGAACCTTTCACTTGCACCTTCGGGAAGCAACTCTCTAGGAACTCGCTCTGAGACCAAGAACGTAAACTCACTTCGCTCAGTTGAGCGCGCAGTGATTGGCGAAGTTATTCGTCAGGCTAATCGTCTGGAAGCCGGTGAACGGATTATTCAAGAGACGCGTCACTTCCAAGAAGAGAGTGGTCAAACTCGTTCTGGTCGTTCCAAAGAACAGGCCGAGGATTACCGTTACTTCCCAGAACCAGACCTTGTGCCTGTTGCTCCGGATGCGCAGTGGATTGAAGAACTCCGCGCATCGCTTCCAGAAAAGCCATCTACTCGTCGCAAGCGTCTGCAAGAGTTGTGGAACGTTCCCGCCAAAGAGATGGAAGCGATGGTGAACGCCGAGCTTCTCGATGTTGTCGAAGAGACGATCGGACTTGGCGCAGAACCAACTCGTGCACGTTCGTGGTGGTTGGGTGAAGTCTCACGCTTGGCAAATGAGCGCGAAGTAACCCCAACCTCACTCATTACTCCTGTTCAAGTTGCAGAAGTCATTGCTTTAATTGAAGCGGGTGAACTGACTGACAAACTCGCCCGCCAAGTTGTAGAGGGCGTTGTCTCGGGTGAGGGAAGTCCGCGTGAAGTAATCGACACACGCGGCTTAAAAGTCGTCTCTGATGATGGCGCGTTGATGAGCGCTATTGAGGCTGCGATCGCAGCACAACCAGATACTGCAGAACGTGTTCGCGGTGGAAATCTGCCAGCAGCTGGCGCGCTGATCGGCGCAGTCATGAAAGCAACTGGTGGTCAAGCAGACGCTGCCAAAGTTCGTGAACTATTGTTAAAGCACCTAGGCCAAGGTTAGGAAAAGCTATGAGCGATGAGAAGAACCCAGTGAACAAGATGAAGCCACGTTCTGGCTTGGTCACAGATGGACTTGAGCGCGCACCAGCTCGCGGAATGCTTCGTGCGGTTGGAATGCAAGATGAAGATTTTGCAAAGCCGCAGATCGGTATCGCATCGTCGTGGAATGAAATTACTCCGTGCAATCTCTCGCTCGATCGCTTAGCTAAAGCCTCACGCAAAGGCGTCATCGACGCCGGCGGTTTCCCGATGCAGTTTGGAACTATCTCGGTCTCCGACGGTATCTCGATGGGCCACGAAGGCATGCATTACTCACTCGTCTCGCGCGAAGTGATTGCCGATTCTGTTGAAACCGTGATGCAGGCAGAGCGTCTTGATGGCATGGTCACATTTGCAGGTTGCGATAAGTCGCTACCGGGAATGATGATGGCTGCTGCGCGTATCGATGTAGCAAGCGTCTTTGTTTATGCTGGTTCTACCCTAGCTGGTCAGGTCGATGGCAAAGATGTCACCATCATCGACGCTTTCGAAGCTGTCGGTGCTTGCGCTCGCGGCCTCATTACCAAAGAGCGTGTTGATCAAATTGAACGCGCAATCTGCCCAGGTGAAGGCGCTTGTGGTGGCATGTATACCGCTAACACTATGGCTGCGGTCGGTGAAGCTATTGGACTTTCACTTCCGGGTTCTGCCTCACCTGCTGCCGTAGATCGTCGTCGCGATGACTACGCAGTAAAGGCTGGCGCAGCAGTTGTTGAATTGATCCGCCAAGGTATTACAACTCGCGACATTTTGACGAAGAAAGCATTTGAGAATGCCATCACTGTTGTTATGGCGCTCGGTGGTTCGACAAATGCTGTGCTTCACTTGTTGGCGATTGCCAACGAGGCAGAAGTCGATCTCACGCTAGAAGATTTCCAACGCATTAGCGAGCGCACTCCACTCCTAGGTGACCTCAAGCCATTTGGTAAATATGTCATGACCGATATCGATCGTGTTGGGGGTATTCCAGTTGTGCTCCGCGCACTACTCGATGCAGGTTTCTTGCATGGCGATTGCCTCACTGTTACTGGTAAGACCATGGCCGAGAACCTTGCAGAGCTCACCCCACTTGATGCCGATGGCGATGTCTTGCACTCAATTCAAGATCCACTTTCAGCAGGTGGCGGAATTACGATTCTCCATGGCTCACTCGCACCAGAAGGCGCAGTCTGTAAGACCGCAGGTGTAGGGGTAGATTTCTTTGAAGGACCAGCACGAGTCTTTGAACGCGAACAAGCTGCGATGGAAGCGTTGGAAAATGGCACCATCAAAGCTGGCGATGTTGTCGTTATTCGCTACGAAGGTCCAAAGGGTGGACCGGGCATGCGCGAAATGTTGATGATCACTGGCGCCATCAAAGGCGCAGGATTGGGCAAGAGCACGCTGCTCCTTACCGATGGACGTTTCTCTGGTGGCAGCACCGGACTCTGTGTCGGTCACGTGGCTCCAGAAGCAGTCGACGGTGGTCCAATCGCATTCATTAAAGATGGCGATATTGTCCGAATCGATATTGCAAACCAGAAGCTCGATCTTCTCGTGGATGAGAGCGAGCTCAAGGCTCGTCGCGAAGGCTGGACGCCACTGCCTCACAAGTATCGCCGTGGTGTGCTTGCTAAGTACGCCAAGGTCGTCGGATCGGCATCGAAAGGCGCTGTCTGCTCCTGATTGCGATTCATGCTATTTATGAGATGAGACGTCCATATTTTGAGATCACATCTCTAGGGGTTGACGGGGTACACGGCTCGGTGGACAATTAAGTCATGACATCATCAGTGGTGATTCGAGAGCGCGCGATCTAGATCAATCTAGATGGTGCGCTACCCCTCAGTGGAAACTGAGGGGTTTCTCATTTCACCACTGTTTGCAGATATTTACAGATGTCTACAGCTGAGTAAGCGAGCAGAACCTACGGAAGGAGATGAACATGTCAGAGCAGATCACCGGAGCCCAGGCGCTTGTCAAAGCGTTAGAGCAGGTCGGCGTTGATGTGATGTTCGGTCTTCCTGGCGGTGCGATCCTTCCCGCTTACGATCCAATTTATGATTCAAAGATTCGCCACATTCTTGTTCGTCACGAACAAGGCGCGGGCCATGCCGCAACAGGTTATGCGCAAGCAACTGGTCGTGTTGGAGTATGTATCGCTACTTCAGGACCTGGCGCGACAAATCTTGTAACACCAATCGCCGATGCACAGATGGATTCGGTCCCGATCGTTGCAATCACCGGTCAAGTGGCGTCAGGCGCAATCGGAACTGATGCATTTCAAGAGGCAGATATTCGCGGCATCACTATGCCGGTAACAAAACACAATTTCTTGGTAACCGACGCGGCAGATATTCCACGCGCGATCGCGGAAGCTTTTCATATCGCTGGTACTGGTCGACCAGGTGCGGTTCTTGTCGATATCGCCAAAGACGCGCTTCAAAACAAGACTACCTATGAGTGGCCAAGTGAGCTCAAGCTCGCAGGTTACAAGCCAGTGCTTGATCCAACACACGAGGATATCGCTGAGGCAGTAGAACTTATTCGCGCATCAAAGAAGCCAGTCTTCTATGTCGGCGGCGGAGTAATCAAAGCCAATGCTTCGAAAGAACTACGTGAGTTGGCCGAACTTGTTGGCGCCCCAGTAGTAACAACCCTTATGGCGCTAGGTGCGTTTCCTGATAGCCATCCGCAACACTTGGGTATGCCAGGCATGCACGGCACAGTTGCTGCAGTGACTGCGCTGCAACAGGCAGATTTGCTGATCACTTTAGGTGCGCGCTTTGATGATCGCGTAACCGGAAAACTCTCTTCCTTTGCGCCTCATGCAAAGGTCATTCACGCCGATATCGATCCAGCTGAAATCGGTAAGAATCGCATTGCAGATGTTGCTCTCGTCGGGGATCTGGCGCACACCATCAAAGCGCTCTTGCCAGCTATTTCCAGCGCGTTTGCGAGCCAGCGCCCTGATATCGATGCTTGGTGGACGCAATGCAATGGTTGGCGCGATCGTTTCCCATTGGGTTATGACGAGCCAGAAGATGGCACGCTCTCACCACAATATGTGATCGAGCGAATCGGCGCAGCAGCTGGACCAGATGCAATTTATGTGGCAGGTGTTGGTCAACATCAGATGTGGGCCTCGCAATTTGTGAAGTATGAAAAGCCACGCACCTGGCTCAACTCTGGTGGCTTGGGAACTATGGGTTACGCAGTTCCTGCAGCAATGGGCGCAAAAGTTGGCGCGCCTGACACAGTTGTTTGGGCGATCGATGGTGATGGTTGTTTCCAGATGACTAACCAAGAGTTGGTGACCTGTGCACTCAACAATATTCCGATCAAAGTAGCGATCATTAACAACGAGTCACTCGGAATGGTTCGCCAGTGGCAGACCCTCTTCTATAACCAGCGTTATTCAAATACCGATCTGCATTCGCATCGTGTTCCAGATTTCGTGAAGTTGGCAGATGCCATGGGTTGCGTCGGACTTCGCTGCGAATCAAAAGAGGATGTTGATCGCGTCATTGCCGAAGCGATGGCAATCAATGATCGACCAGTAATTGTTGATTTCAGCGTTCACCGCGATGCCATGGTTTGGCCAATGGTTGCAGCAGGTACCTCTAACGATGACATTCTCGTTGCCAAATCAATGGCACCTCTCTGGGATTCACAGGAGTTGTAATGGCTACTACTCATACACTTTCCGTTCTCGTTGAAAACAGCCCTGGCGTACTTGCACGCGTTGCATCGCTCTTCTCACGTCGTGCCTACAACATCGAATCGCTAGCAGTAGGCCCAACCGAGAATCCCAATATCTCGCGAATGACAATCGTTATTAAGGTAGATGGCCACGCGCTTGATCAAGTTGTTCAACAGCTCGACAAGCTCGTCAATGTTTTAAGCATCATTGAGTTAGATCCAGTCGCTTCCGTCCAGCGCGAACTGCTCTTGGTCAAAGTGACCACTTCGCCTGAAACCCGCTCACAAGTCCTTGAGACTGTCCAACTTTTCCGCGCCAAAGTAGTCGATGTCGCACAGGATGCGGTAACTATCGAGGCGACTGGAAATAGCGAGAAGATTCAGGCACTTCTGCGTGTTCTCGAGCCTTATGGCATCAAAGAATTGGTTCAATCAGGTCTTGTCGCAATGGAGCGCGGATTGAAGCCAGGAATTTCCAACACTCACGAATAAACCCAACGAAAGGCAGAACCCAGTGGCTACCAAGTATCACGACGAAGATGCAGATCTATCCATCATTCAATCCAAGAAGGTTGCCGTTATTGGTTATGGCTCCCAGGGTCACGCACACGCGTTGAGTCTTCGCGACAGCGGTGTTGACGTTCGCATCGGTTTGGCAGAAGGTTCAAAGTCTCGCGCAAAGGCAGAGTCAGAAGGCCTTCGCGTTCTCTCCGTAGCAGATGCAGTGAAGGAAGCAGATGTCGTCATGCTCCTTGCTCCTGATCACCTACAACGCCACATCTACAACGATTCCATTAAGCCAAACTTGAAGCCAGGATCAGCACTCTTCTTCGGTCACGGTTTCAACATTCGCTTCGGCTACATCAAGCCAGAAGCAGATATCGATGTTGCAATGGTTGCGCCAAAGGGCCCAGGACACTTGGTTCGCCGTGAGTACCAAGCAGGTCGTGGAGTTCCAGTTCTCGTTGCGGTTGAGCAGGATGCAACTGGCAACGCTTGGCCACTAGCTCTCTCTTACGCCAAGGCAATTGGTGGACTTCGCGCTGGTGGAATTTTGACCACCTTTACAGAAGAGTGCGAGACAGATCTATTTGGTGAGCAGGCAGTTCTCTGCGGTGGTGCATCACAACTCGTACAATACGGTTTTGAAACTTTGATCGAAGCTGGATACCAACCAGAAGTTGCTTACTTCGAGTGCCTACACGAACTCAAGTTGATCGTTGACTTGATGTACGAAGGTGGAATCGCAAAGCAACGTTGGTCAGTTTCAGATACAGCTGAGTACGGTGACTACATCTCTGGCCCACGCGTTATCGATCCAAGCGTGAAGGCAAATATGAAGGCTGTACTTGCAGATATCCAAAATGGCACATTTGCAAAGCGCTTCATCGATGACCAAGAAGCTGGCGCACCTGAATTTAAGTCACTTCGTGCCAAGGGTGAATCCCACCCAATCGAAGCCGTTGGCCGTGAACTTCGCAAGATGATGTCATGGGTTAAGGGCAACAACAAAGATGATTACCAAGAAGGTGTAGCTGCACGTGGCTAAACCTGTTGTACTTATTGCTGAAGAGTTAAGCCCAGCAACTATCGAAGCGCTGGGCCCAGACTTTGAAGTACGCAATTGTGATGGCGCAAACCGTAGTGAGCTAATTGCTGCGCTAGCCGCGGGAGTTGACGCTGTCTTGATTCGCTCTGCGACCAAGATGGATGCTGAAGCAATTGCTGCATCAAAGGGTCTGAAAGTAATTGCTCGCGCAGGTGTTGGTGTGGACAATGTTGATATCCCTGCAGCGACTGCAGCCGGCATCATGGTTGTCAATGCACCAACATCAAATATCGTGAGCGCAGCAGAACTCGCAATTTCATTGCTTATGGCTTCTGCCAGATTCATCTCGCCTGCAAACGCAGCATTGCGTGCAGGTAAGTGGGCGCGTTCAAAGTACACCGGAGTCGAACTCTTTGAGAAGACTCTAGGCATTGTTGGTTTTGGAAAGATTGGTCAGCTCGTTGCCGCTCGCATGCAAGCCTTTGGCATGGATGTAGTTGCTTATGATCCATACCTTCAACCAGCGCGCGCAGCTCAACTTGGTGTTCGATTGGTAGATCTTGATGAGCTCCTTCGCGTGAGTGATTTCATCACTATCCACCTACCAAAGACTAAAGAGACTGCTAATTTGATTGGCGCAGATGCGCTGTCAAAGGTGAAGCCATCTGTTCGCATTATCAATGCTGCTCGTGGTGGCGTTCTCGATGAAGAAGCACTTCTTGTGGCTCTTCAAGAGGGTCGCGTGGGTGGTGCTGGTCTTGATGTATTTGCGACCGAGCCATGCACAGATTCACCACTCTTTGCACTCGATAACGTTGTTGCAACTCCTCACCTAGGCGCATCCACTGACGAGGCGCAAGAGCGCGCTGGAATTGCGGTTGCAATCTCCGTTCGCAAAGCACTTGCTGGCGAACTCGTTCCTGATGCCATCAACGTTAAGGGTGGCGCAATCCACGAAGATATTCGCCCAAGCCTGCCTTTGGTCGAGAAGATGGCTCAGATCGCCACAATCCTTGCTGGTGAACTTCCAACATCGCTTGACGTTCAAGTGCGCGGAGATATCTCTGGACACGACTGTTCCGTGCTTGCTACCAGTGTGCTGAAAGGTGCGCTCACCGCTATCGGCGCAGAGTCGGTTACCTACGTGAATGCTCCTGGCTTAGCCGCCGAACGTAACATCACATCATCGGTGACTACAGATCCTGAGAGTCCGGAATATCGCAGCATGATCTCGTTGCACGCTGCTTTCAGTGACGGCAAGCGCGTTGTTGTTGACGGCACGCTCATGGGAATTCGCAAGGTTGAGAAGATCATCAAGATCGATGGCTTTGATCTTGACCTACCACCTTCGGAGCATCTGCTTATTCTTCGTTACACCGATCGCCCAGGTATTGTCGGTATTGTCGGCAACTTGCTCGGAAAATCTGGAGTCAATATCGCAGGCATGCAAGTTGCACGTGCTGCAGCAGGTGGAGAAGCGCTTATGGCGATCACCGTCGATTCTGCAATCTCAGCAGAAACTGTCGCAACAGTTGCACAAGAAACTGGCGCGCTATCCGTTCGTTCTGTCACATTGGTTGGGTAATTCATGTCAAAAACATTTAACGTTGCTGTCATCGCTGGTGATGGAATCGGTCCTGAAGTTGTAGGCGAAGGCCTTAAAGTTCTCGACAAAGTCGCCGCAAAGTACTCGCTCACTTTCAACAAGGTGCATTACAACCTTGGTGCAGCGCACTGGCACAAGACCGGTGAAGTACTGAGCGATGAGACCATGGCAGAGATTGCAAAAAGCGATGTCATTTTGTTAGGAGCGGTGGGAGACCCTACTGTCCCAAGCGGCGTCTTAGAGCGTGGGCTATTGCTCAAGCTCCGTTTTGCCTTTGACCAATATGTAAACCTTCGTCCGGCTAAATTGCATGCTGGCGTTAAGTCACCTCTTGCGACAACTGCGCCGATTGACTTTGTCGTGGTCCGAGAAGGCACCGAAGGCCCATATGTAGGTGCCGGTGGAAACTTGGCATTTGGCACAGAAGCCGAGATTGCAACAGAAGAGTCGCTCAACACCAGACGAGGGGCAGAGCGCGTTATTCGCGATGCATTCGCTCGCGCAAGCGCGCGGCCACGCAAAAAGTTGACCTTGGTTCACAAGAACAACGTCTTGACTCACGCAGGCGGACTGTGGACTCGCACCTTCAATGAAGTCGCCCGCGAATTTCCAGATATCACGACCGATTACCTGCACGTTGATGCTGCTTCTATGTTCTTTGTGACCAACCCAGAGCGCTTTGACGTGGTCGTAACCGACAACCTCTTTGGCGATATTTTGACTGATATCGCAGCTGCTATCTGTGGTGGCATTGGCTTAGCTGCTTCAGGCAATATCAACCCGACCGGAAAATTCCCTTCGATGTTTGAACCAGTTCATGGCTCGGCACCAGATATCGCAGGCAAATCATTAGCTGATCCAACTGCAACAGTGATGTCAGTTGCGATGCTCTTGGCGCACTTGGGCGAAACTCAAGCCGCGGCAGATGTTGAAGCAGCAGTGGCAGCAGATTTGATTTCACGTGGAGATCAAAAGCGCAGCACAGTAGAAATCGGAAACGCACTAGCGGGAGCTATCTAAATGAAGATCATCCTCAATCCAAATCCAACACCAGCGTCCGATGCAGATCGCGCAGCAAAAATTGCTGCCGGCGGTTTCGGCAAGTACTACACAGATAACATGGTGATTGCGGAGTGGAGCGAGGCTACTGGTTGGGGCGATGCCGAACTTAAGGCGTACGGACCACTTTCGCTCGATCCTGCGACTTCGGTTCTGCATTATGGTCAGGAAATTTTTGAAGGCATGAAGGCCTACGCACAGCCAGATGGCGGCATTAGCCTCTTTCGCCCGCAAGCAAATGCCGAGCGCTTTAACAAGAGCGCGGTGCGCATGGCTCTACCAGAGATTCCGGTAGAAGATTTTGTTGGCGCCGTGGAAGCCCTTGTGAAACAAGACCGCAAGTGGGTCCCAACGAATATTGGTGAATCACTTTATATTCGCCCATTTATGATCGCCACCGAAGTTGGACTTGGTGTTCGTCCTTCTAACCATGCCACATTCCTCATTATTACAACCCCGGCTTCTGCTTATTTCAATCCAAACAAAGCAGTGACAGTCTGGATCTCAATCGAGTATGTACGCGCAGCACCAGGCGGTACTGGCGCAGCAAAAACTGGCGGAAACTATGCCGGTTCACTTCTTGCGCAGAAGCAAGCAGCCGAACAAGGTTGCGACCAAGTCGTCTGGTTGGATGCCACCGAGCGTCGCTGGGTTGAAGAAATGGGTGGCATGAATCTCTACTTCGTAAAAGGAAGTGGAGCCACTGCAACCATTTTTACGCCAAAACTCACCGGCACTCTTCTTGCTGGAATTACTCGCGACTCTATTCTTTCGGTCGCAGCAGATCTTGGGTACAGAGTTGAAGAAGGCATGATCTCAGTAGATGACTGGCGCGATGGAGTTGCCAGCGGTGAGATCACCGAAATTTTTGCATGCGGCACTGCTGCAGTGGTTTCACCAATCGGCGCAGCCAAGTCGGCAGCAGGTACCTGGACTACCGGCAACGGTGAACCTGGTCCGATCACAATGCAGATTCGCGAAACTCTTTTGGGTATTCAGCACGGCACAATCGAAGATAAGCACGGCTGGAACGTCCGTGTCGGTTAACGATTCCTTCCATATTTATGACACCACCCTGCGTGACGGTGCGCAACAAGAAGGACTCAATCTCTCGGTTCACGATAAGTTAGCGATTGCTCGCTATTTGGATGAACTCGGAGTTGGCTTCATCGAAGGCGGTTGGCCAGGAGCGAATCCAAAAGATACCGAATTCTTTAAGCGCGCCCAGACTGAACTCAAGTTAAAGAACGCCACCTTTGTGGCTTTCGGCGCGACTCGTCGCCCAGGAGTCCGTGCTGCAGATGACCCACTTCTACGTGCATTACAAGATTCGCGCGCAGCAGCGGTCACACTTGTTGCCAAGAGCCATGATCGCCACGTCGATCTAGCGCTAAAAACCACGCTCGATGAGAACCTCGAGATGATCCGTAGCTCTATCAAGTTTTTGCGTGACGGGGGACAGCGCGTCTTTCTTGATGCTGAACATTTCTTTGATGGCTATCGCTCTAATCGCGCTTACGCACTTGAAGTAGTGCGCACTGCTGCTGAAGCTGGCGCCGATGTGATTGCACTCTGCGACACCAATGGTGGCATGTTGCCCACCGAACTCACCGACATTATCACCGACGTACTTGGTTCATCATCAGCACGTTTAGGAATTCATTGTCACAATGACACGGGTTGCGCTGTTGCCAACTCACTTGCTGCAGTTTCAGCTGGTGTCACACACGTCCAAGGAACTCTCAACGGTTATGGTGAACGAACTGGCAATGCCGACTTGGTCACGATCATTGCCGATTTGGAACTCAAGATGAAGAAGCCGGTTCTGCCAGAAGGTGCGCTGCGCGAGTCATTTAGAATTTCACATGCAGTTGCCGAAGTAACAAACGTCGCGCCATCTGCGCGCCAACCTTATGTAGGTGTTTCTGCATTTGCTCACAAAGCTGGCTTGCATGCATCTGCAATCAAAGTCGATCCAATGATGTACCAGCATGAGGATCCCGCTAGCGTCGGTAACGATATGCGCATGTTGGTCTCTGAAATGGCCGGACGCGCTTCGATTGAACTTAAATCTAAAGAGCTCGGTATCGATCTTGGCGGAGACAAAGAATTGATCACACGTGTGATCGATCGTGTTAAGGAGATGGAAGCACGCGGGTTTACTTTTGAAGCCGCTGATGCTTCGTTCGAATTATTACTTCGCGAAGAGATTGCTGGTAAAAAGGCTGACTTCTTTACGATTCGTGATTGGCAGACCACTGTCGATGGCGATAGCAACGGGGGAGTAACCTCTACCGCCACAATCACCATTCTTGCTCGTGGTGAAACTATCGTGGCCACTGGATCAGGAAATGGCCCGGTCAATGCCATCGATACTGCGCTGCGCTCTGGTCTTACCAAGTTTTATCCAGGTTTGAGCAAGCTCGAACTCACCGACTACAAGGTGCGTATTCTCGAAGGTCGACTCGGCACTGGTGCAATTACACGTGTACTTGTTGAAACCAGCGATGCCGACGGCTCTTGGAACACTGTTGGAGTTCACGAGAACGTGATCGCGGCTTCGGCGATGGCCCTTGAAGATGCTGTGACTTTCGGCCTCATGCGACAAGGTCTCAGCGCTTAATAAGGTTATTAAGTAAGTAGCCTGTAGGTAGGAGTACGCTCTTAATCGTGAGCAAAGAGCTGATCGCGCAGTACGAGGAACACTTAGTTCTCGTTCGCAACCTTGCCGATAACTCGATCAAAGGTTATGTCAGCGATCTCGAGTCTTTCCTTACACACCTGGAAAAACTTGGAATCGCCGAGTTCTCACAATTAGAGCTCACGCATATTCGTTCATGGTTGGCCTATCTGCAATCCACTGGAATCTCGCGGGCAACGCTGGCGCGAAGAATCGTTTCAATCCGGGCATTTACTTATTGGGCTGCAAGCCAAGGCTGGATCGCAAGCGATCTGGGAGCAGAACTTGCGATTCCAAAACCGCATCGAACTCTGCCCGAAGTGCTGGATATCGCAGATACCGACATCGTGATTGCCAGCATGCAGACGCGAGTTGCTGAAGACCCAACTCCGCTAGCGATCCGAGATTTGGCAATGATCGAACTGCTCTACGCCACAGGTATTCGTGTCTCCGAACTTTGTGGTTTAGATCTGAAATCCTTTGATCAGAATCGAAACACAGTTCAGGTTTTGGGAAAGGGAAGCAAAGAGCGAGTGGTGCCAGTTGGAATACCGGCAGTAAAAGCACTGCAGCGATATCTCACCAGCGCCCGGCCAGCTCTGCTTAATGAAAAATCTGAATCCGCGATTTTTCTGGGTTCTCGCGGTAAGCGGATTGACCAGCGGACTGTTCGGGAGGTGGTCTATGGGGCGATGCAGGCAGTCGGCTCTACGATGGGTCCGCATGGATTGCGCCACACTGCCGCCACCCATCTGCTCGAAGGTGGGGCAGATCTGCGTACGGTCCAGGAGATTCTGGGCCACTCCTCGCTTGCGACCACTCAGATTTATACCCACGTCTCACCAGAACGGCTACAACGAGCATATAAAGATGCCCATCCTCGTGCTTAATGAGTCGAGGGCATGACTCTGGGGAATCACTCCGGAGCCGACCAACCATGGAAAAAGCACCTACAAACCTCCCGTAGGATTAGCCCCAGCAGGTCACCTGGCTCAACCAGGTTCCTGACTTCACGCATCTGACTTAGTCGGGTAGCCCTTGCGGCTCACGAGATTGAGTAACCAATTCGGTCTTGCGAATCTCTTTAGGAGAGTAGCGAGTCGGTGTTCGGATGCTAGGGAACTGACAAATCGTTAGTTCGTCAACCGAGTGCGCGCCAGCATGCGCGCAATAAAGGAGATTGCCACCATGGCAGTTGTAACAATGCGAGAACTCCTCGACAGCGGCGTCCACTTCGGACATCAGACCCGTCGTTGGAACCCAAAGATGAAGCGTTTTATTTTTGCAGAACGCAATGGCATCTACATCATCGATATTCAACAGTCACTTGGTCTTATCGACCAGGCATATGACTTCGTAAAAGATACTGTCGCCAAGGGCGGACATATTCTTTTTGTTGGAACAAAGAAGCAAGCGCACCAACCAATCATTGAGCAAGCTGCTCGCGTTGGAATGCCATACGTCACTGAGCGTTGGCTCGGCGGAATGCTTACCAACTTCCCAACTGTGTACAAGCGTATTCAACGCCTCAAGGAGCTTGAACTCCTTGAAGAGAAGAACGATCAAGTTCTTACAAAGAAGGAACTCCTTGTTCTTCGTCGTGAGCGCGAGAAGCTCACTAAGAACCTTGAAGGTATCCGCAACATGACCAAGTTGCCTAGCGCAATCTGGGTTGTCGATACAAAGAAGGAACACCTTGCAGTGCAAGAAGCACACAAGCTTGGAATTCCAGTAGTTGCAATCTTGGATACAAACTGCGATCCAGATGAAGTTGATTACAAGATTCCTGGTAACGACGATGCGATCCGTTCAATCGGACTCCTTACCCGCGTTATCGCAGATGCTGCTGTTGCTGGCCTAGCTGCTCGTTCAGCTGCCGCTGCTGCTGTTGCTGACAAGGCTGCAAACGCTGCTGCTGCCGCAGTTGCCGACGTTGAGAAGGAACTTCTTGGCGATGCTGCAACTCCTGCTCCCGCTGTAGATGCTGCCGCTGCTGCAGAGGTAAGCACCGAAGCTTCAGCTAACTAGTTTTCACTTTTCGATTACACACTTACTAGGAGAATAAATTTAATGGCTAACTACACAGCTGAAGATGTAAAGAAGCTGCGCGAAGCAACAGCTGCCGGCATGCTTGATTGCAAGAAGGCGCTTGATGAAGCAGATGGAGACTTCCAAAAGGCAGTCGACATCATTCGCGTTAAGGGTCTTAAGGGAGTAACAAAGCGCGAAGGCCGCACCACCTCAAATGGTGTTGTACTAGCGAAGACCGAGAACAACCTCGGCGTCATGATCGAACTCAACTGTGAGACTGACTTCGTAGCTAAGGGTGAGCGCTTCGTTGAGCTTGCCAATGAACTCGTCGATCACCTTGCTGTGGCAAAGAGCGCTTCACTTGAAGAGTTCCTAGCCTCAACACTTCCTTCTGGTCAGAGCGTTCAAGCTCGTATCGATGAAGGAAATGCAACTCTTGGCGAGAAGATTGAACTTCGTCGTATTGCAGTTCTCGATGGTGCACCAGTTGCCCTCTATCTACACCGCACCAGCCCAGATCTTCCACCTCAAGTTGGTGTCTTGGTACAACTCACTGCAGATGCACCTGAAGCTGGTAAGGATGTAGCTCAGCACATCGCAGCTTTCGCACCACAATATGTGGACCGCGATTCTGTGCCTGCAGAAGCAATCGAAGCAGAGCGTCGTATCGCAGAAGATACTGCTCGCAACGAGGGTAAGCCTGAGGCTTCGATCTCAAAGATCGTCGAAGGTCGCGTTACAGGCTTTGTGAAGGAAGTAAGCCTCCTCGAGCAAGCTTTCGCTAAGGATGCGAAGAAGACCGTTAAGCAGATCCTCGATGAGGCTAAGACCACCGTGTCTAAGTTCCATCGTTTCCGCGTAGGACAGTAATCTTCTCTCCATAACACCCCACAAGTTCTAGATAAGGAGCACTCATGAGCGACCGAAAAGGTTACACACGAGTGCTCCTTAAACTTTCTGGTGAAGTTTTTGGTGGAGCAAAAGGAATCGGTGTCGACCCTGATGTAGTCCACGATATTGCAGTACAGATTGCCGAAGTCGCTCGCAGCGGCACACAAGTCGCAATCGTTGTCGGCGGCGGTAACTACTTCCGCGGATCAGAGCTCCAACAGCGCGGCATGGATCGAGCTCGTGCCGACTATATGGGCATGCTCGGTACAGTCATGAACTGCCTTGCACTCCAAGATTTTCTTGAAAAAGAAGGAATCCCTACCCGCGTTCAGACCGCAATCACCATGGGTCAGGTCGCAGAGCCTTATATTCCGCTTCGGGCTATCCGCCACCTAGAAAAAGGTCGCGTGGTTATTTTCGGCGCAGGTGCAGGAATGCCGTACTTCACCACCGATACCGTTGCGGCGCAGCGTGCACTTGAAGTTGGAGCAGAAGCGCTCTTGCTTGCAAAGAGCGGAGTCGACGGTGTCTATACGGCCGATCCTAAGAAGGATCCGCACGCAACCAAGTACGACTCAATCAGTTTTGACGAAGTACTCGCTCAATCACTCGCGGTCGCAGATGCGGCAGCTTTCAGTTTGTGCCGTGAAAATAAGCTTCCCATCGTGGTCTTTGACCTCAAAAATAAGGGAAATATCGCTCGCGCAGTCTGCGGTGAAGCGATTGGTACGCTTGTCTCCTAAGTTTCACTAGTTTCATAATGGTTTGATCTGGGGAGTAGGGGCGGAGAAATGTCGGATCTCAATAGCACTTTGGCTGATGCCAGCGAAAAAATGAGCAAGGCAGTAGAAGTTGCCAAAGAAGATTTTGCAGCGATTCGTACTGGTCGCGCCCACCCAGCCATGTTCCAAAAGATCATGGTTGATTACTACGGCACCTTTACACCGCTGGGCCAACTAGCAACGTTTCAAGTTCCAGAAGCGCGCATGGCTTTGGTTTCACCTTTCGACAAAGGCGCGATCGCCTCAATCGAAAAAGCGATTCGCGAATCTGACTTGGGTGTAAATCCTGCCAACGACGGTGGCGTCATCCGCGTGAATTTCCCACAACTCACAGAAGAACGTCGCAAAGACTTTATTAAAGTAGCGCGAACCAAAGCCGAAGACTCGCGCATCTCAATTCGTAATATTCGTCGCGCTGCAATGGATGCCATGGCAAAACTCGAAAAAGATGGCGAAGCCGGAAAAGATGATGTCGCGCGCGCTGAAAAGGAACTCGAGAAACATACTGCAGATCACGTCGCAAGGATTGATGAACTCTTAAAGCATAAGGAGGCTGAACTTCTCGAGGTGTAATCCTCTCAAGAGAAGTACGGCTCTCATGGACGACTTGCATTCGATTAACGAAGCTATCAATCAGAAGGCTGGGCGAAAACTTCTTCCCTCGATACTTGTCTCACTGGCGATCTTGGCATTGGTTTTTGGTTCACTGAAGATCAGTCCAATTATTTTCGCAATTTTGGTCGGCGTAGCGATGCTCTTTGCGATCAACGAAATTGTTCGCGCATATAAAACTGGCGGAATTGAGATTCCAGCTTGGCCGCTCTACGTTGCAGCCGCGGGACTCTTGGGCGCTACCTGGTATGGAAAAGTCACCGGGCTTGCTGTTGCGCTCCCGATTGCAATCCCCAACGTGATGGTCTACCTCTTAGTTCGATCACCGCTAGATTTTGTGAAGCGTTCAACTTCCGCAGTTTTTGCACTCTTTTATATCCCTTTTCTTGCGGGGTTTGTCCTGCTACTAGCTCACGATACTAATCCGATCGGCAAGATTTTTACCCTCGTGGTGTTGGTTAGCTGTAACGATACTTTTGCATACTTCTCCGGCGTGCTCTTTGGTAAGCATCATCTGGCCCCACACATCTCGCCTAAAAAAACCTGGGAGGGTCTAGCTGGTGCAATAATCGCTACCACTCTGGGCTCAGCGCTGGTCTTTCACTTTGCGCTCCACGATCGCTGGTGGCTGGGCGCGCTCCTTGGCGTTCTTGCAGTAGTTACCGCTACATGCGGTGACCTCATTGAATCCGCGCTCAAGCGCGACTTGCGAATCAAAGATATGGGAACGATCCTGCCTGGCCATGGCGGTATCCTCGATCGCGTTGATTCATTACTTTTCACAGCACCGTCGGTCTGGTTCGTCTTCGAACTCATAGCCCACTTCAAGTTATAAGAGAGCAGATATGAGCGATACCAACACACAGAACGACTCAGGCGCAAACCGCAGCAATGAACTCAGGCTTGTTTTTGATGAACCCAAGCAGCGCGTAAAGCCACCTCAACACTTTGCCGACTTAGATCCTGCAGGTCGCAAAGCTCTAGCGCTGGAATTAGGCATTCCAGCATTCCGTGCCAATCAAGTAGCCACCCATTTTTTCACGCATCACAACGACGAGACCGAGAGCTGGAGCGATATCCCAAAAGATATGCGTGCGCTCTTAGCTGAAAAATTTACGCCACGTTTGATCACATTGGTTCGTACAATCGAGTGCGATGGCGGCACAACTCGCAAGGATTTATGGCGCTTGCATGATGGCGTTTTGGTGGAGAGCGTCTTGATGCGTTACAGCGATCGCACCACGGTCTGCATTTCATCTCAGGCTGGCTGCGGCATGAACTGCCCATTCTGCGCCACCGGGCAAGGCGGGCTTACTCGCAATTTAACCGCCGGTGAAATTACGGCTCAGGTAGTTGCCGCCGCGCGAATCTGCGACTCCGGCGCTCTTCCTGGTGGTCCAACCCGTCTTTCAAATGTTGTCTTTATGGGAATGGGGGAGCCGCTTGCTAACTACAACGCGGTGATCCGAACCGTTCGCAACATCACGGCGCCACAGCCAGATGGACTTGGAATTGGCGCGCGCTCGGTTACTGTCTCAACCGTTGGTCTTGTTAATGGCATTGAGAAATTGATGAATGAAGATATTCCGGTGACGCTCGCAGTTTCGCTTCACACACCAGATGATGAACTGCGCGATTCACTTGTTCCCATCAACTCTCGCTGGAAAGTGAAGGAAGTACTGACTGCAGCCGATAACTATGCGCAGAAGACCGGACGTCGTTACTCCATCGAGTATGCATTGATCCGAGATATTAATGACCAAGAATGGCGTGCGGATCTGCTCGGGCGTTTGCTCAAGAATCGCAACGCGCACGTGAATTTAATTCCACTCAATCCAACGCCAGGTTCCAAGTGGACCGCATCTCGGCCGAGCGATGAAGCGACTTTCGTCTCTACTCTTGAAAGTTATGGCGTTCCGGTAACCGTGCGAGACACTCGCGGCCGCGAGATCGATGGTGCATGTGGCCAGCTCGCTGCGGCGGAACTGAACAAGTAGAAGCGGTTTTCGCAGATGAGCGAGAGTTTCATAACAAGCGGTCCGCAAAAAATAACCATTCTCGGATCGACGGGATCAATTGGCGTCCAGGCGCTAGAAGTTATTGCAGCTAATTCAGATCGCTTTACCGTAGTTGGGTTGAGCGCTGGTGGCGCAAATATCGATCTACTGATCGCTCAAGCTAAGAAATTCTCTGTGCCGATTGTTGCGGTGAGTTCCAATGGTGAATACGCACGCGCTATTGCCGGAGATATACAAGTGATTGATGGAGCATCTGCTTCCAGCGAACTCGCTGCAATGGCATGCGACATAGTGCTTAATGGAATTACCGGATCAATTGGCCTAGGGCCAACGCTAGCCGCGCTTAACGCGGGAAATAGAGTTGCACTGGCAAATAAGGAATCACTCGTTGCGGGCGGTGAACTCGTAGTGCGAGCTGCACGAAAAGATGGCCGTGATTTATTACTGCCTGTTGATTCAGAGCACAGTGCGCTGTATCAATGTTTTCTTGCAGGCAAGCGCAGCGAAGTCAAACGCGCTATCTTGACAGCAAGCGGCGGCGCATTTCGAGATCGCGACGATCTTTCTGGCGTCACGCTCGAGCAAGCGCTTGCACACCCAACGTGGTCGATGGGACCGGTGGTCACGATTAATTCTGCAACCCTTGTCAATAAAGGGCTTGAAATAATTGAAGCGCATTTTCTGTTTGACTTACCTTATAGTCAGATTGAAGCGGTCATTCATCCACAATCTGTTGTTCACTCAATGGTGGAGTTCAACGATGGTGCAACTATCGCCCACGCTAGCCCACCCAGCATGAAGGGGCCGATCTCCTATGCAATTGGGGCCACTACTCGCGTGCCAGGTTCCACTAGCGCTATTGATTGGACTGTTCCACATAACTGGAGCTTTGCTCCAATCGATTCTAAGAAATATCCAGCCATCGATCTCGCGCGCGCTTGCGGTGAACTCGGCGGCTGCGTGCCAGCGATCTTTAACGCTGCCAACGAAGTCGCAGTTGCTGCATTCATGAAAAATGAAGTTGCTTTTATCGATATTCTCACCGTCGTTCGTCACACTGTCGATGCACTAGAGGGCGGCTACCGCGCCTTGCCGAGAGATATTGCCGATGTCAGTGGGGTAGAGCAGGATGCTCGTCAGGTAGCATCACGTTTTATCAGCACGAACCTATTTAAATAAGAAGGAGCCCAACGCAATGTCACAGTTCATAGGCGTTCTTGCCTTTGTGGTTGCGCTGCTCTTTTCAGTAATGGTCCATGAGTTTGGCCACTATCTCACCGCCAAGCACTACGGTATGAAGGTCACCGAGTTCTTCCTTGGCTTTGGCAAAAAGATCTGGTCCTTCACTCGAGGTGAGACCGAGTTTGGTCTCAAAAGTATTCCCGCCGGTGGATACTGCCGCATTGTTGGTATGTCAGTCGATGAAGAGCTCTCTCCGGAAGAAGAGCCACGCGCCTTTATTGCGGCTTCGGTGCCAAAACGATTAGTCGTTCTCGGCGCAGGATCCTTCACGCATTTCGTATTAGGCATTTTTCTTATCTTCGCCATCTTCTTTGGGATTGGTACATCTGCAATCACCCCAGTGGTAGAGAGTGTTCTACCTTGTGTAAGCGCTACAAGCAGCACCTGCCCAGCAGGCTCTACTCCTTCACCAGCAAAGAGCGCGGGGCTCGAACCAGGTGATCGCATCATCTCTATCAACGGCAAAAAAGTGACCAACTGGGGGAGCGATGTTCTTACTATCCGCTCTTCGATTAACAAGCCAGTAGTTTTGGTTCTCCTTCGTCACCACCAGCGGATCACCATCACTGCAGTTCCTCAGACCATTACCGAAGATGGAAAAGAGATCGCTCTCTTGGGATTCACGAGCAAGGTCGGTCTGGTGCGTGAACCCTTCACTATGTCGATCTCTGATACCTACCACTTAAGCGGCAACCTTTTTAAGACTAGCTTCACCTCACTCATCTCTCTGCCAACGAAAGTTCCATCGCTCTTTCGCGCAACCTTCTTGGGCGCAAAACGCGACCCTAATGGTTTAGTCGGTGTTGTCGGGGTTGCGCAAGCTTCTGCCCAAACAGCGAGCGATAACTCACTGGGCATCGGCGACAAACTTGCAACGTTTTTTCTGATCATCGCGAGCCTCAATATCTTTGTGGGTATTTTTAACCTCTTCCCACTATTGCCACTTGATGGCGGTCACATGGCGGTGGCGATCGCCGACGGCCTACGATTCTGGTGGGCTAGAAAGCGCGGACGTGCAAAACCTGCGCCGATCAATCTCAATGTCCTGACCCCGATCACCATCGTAGTCTTTGGCCTGCTTGCGGTGCTCTCGCTGATGCTGCTGGCGGCGGATATTTTTAATCCAGTTCACTTCAATCTTTAATTTAGGGCAGAATAAAGCCATGGTTGATCTTGGAATTCCATCCGCTCCGCTTCCTACCTTGGCACCTCGCCGAAAGAGCAAGCAGCTCAAAGTCGGCAACGTTCTCGTAGGTGGGGATGCGCCAGTGAGCGTTCAGTCGATGTGCACCACCCTTACATCAGATGTCAATGCCACCCTGCAACAGATCGCGCAATTAACGGCGGCCGGCTGTCAGATTGTCCGTGTTGCAGTTCCAAGTCAGGATGATGCCGATGCGCTCGCTGCGATCGCAAAGAAGTCACAGATCCCAGTTATTGCCGATATTCACTTCCAACCAAAATATATTTTTGCCGCTATCGACGCAGGATGCGCTGCGGTTCGCGTTAACCCTGGAAATATCAAGCAATTTGATGACAAGGTCAAAGAAGTTGCTAAAGCTGCTGGCGATGCTGGCATTCCTATCCGTATTGGTGTCAACGCTGGCTCACTCGATCCACGCCTATTAGCAAAGTATGGAAAAGCCACTCCAGAAGCACTTGCTGAATCAGCGCTCTGGGAAGCATCACTCTTTGAGGAGCATGGATTTTCCGATATCAAGATTTCGGTAAAGCATCATGATCCTGTAACCATGGTCAGTGCCTATCGAATTTTGGCCGCTAAGTGTGACTACCCACTTCACCTTGGTGTGACCGAAGCTGGTCCAATTTTCCAAGGCACCATTAAGTCCGCAACTGCATTTGGAATTTTGCTCGCCGAAGGAATTGGTGACACGATCCGTGTCTCGCTCTCTGCGCCGCCAGTAGAAGAAGTAAAAGTTGGAATTTCAATTCTCGAGTCACTCAATCTTCGCCAACGTAAACTCGAGATCGTCTCTTGTCCGTCATGCGGTCGCGCTCAAGTCGATGTCTACACCTTGGCCGAGAGCGTTCAAGCAGGCTTGCAAGGAATGACAGTTCCGCTACGCGTAGCCGTTATGGGTTGCGTTGTGAACGGACCCGGAGAAGCTCGCGAAGCAGATCTCGGAGTTGCATCAGGAAACGGTAAGGGTCAGATCTTCGTTAAAGGTGAAGTCATCAAGACAGTCCCAGAATCAGAGATCGTTGCAACCTTAATCGAAGAGGCCAATCGCTTGGCCGATGAGATGGCTGCTGCTGGCGTAGCTAGCGGAGATCCAACCGTTTCCATCGCGCAGTAACGCTTGCTTCTTGCCTGAGGCAAGATTTCATTAGGTAAGGTTCTCCCATGCTAAGAATGTCTACCTTGCTTTTGCGCACCCTTCGTGATGATCCAGCTGATGCGGAAGTTGCCAGCCATCGCCTCCTTGTACGCGCGGGGTATGTTCGCAGAATTGCAGCGGGTATCTATTCCTGGCTTCCCCTCGGTTATCTGACCTATCGCAATATTGAACGCGTGATCCGCGAAGAGATGGATGCCGCTGGCTTTCAAGAGGTGCACTTTCCAGCCCTCTTGCCACGCGACCCTTACGAGCAGACCAATCGCTGGAGTGAGTACGGCCCAGATCTCTTTCGCCTGAAAGATCGCAAAGGCAATGACTTTCTCTTAGGCCCAACGCATGAAGAGATGTTTACTCTCATGGTCAAAGGTGAGTACTCCTCATATAAAGATCTGCCATTGTCGATTTACCAAATTCAGACCAAATACCGCGATGAACCACGTCCACGTAGCGGAATCATTCGTGGTCGCGAATTTGTCATGAAAGATTCTTATTCATTTGATATCGATGATGCCGGTTTGGAAGTCTCATATCAAAAGCATCGCGATGCCTATGTAAAAACCTTTAACCGACTCGGACTAAATTTCAACATTGTCTCTGCGATGTCAGGCGCGATGGGCGGTTCGAAGTCTGAAGAATTTCTTGCGCCATGCCCAACAGGTGAAGATACCTATGTCCTCTGCGAGAAATGTGGATTTGCTGCCAACGTGGAAGCGATGACCACCAAAGTTCAGCCATATTCCGGCCCAACCCCACCTGCAATCGAAGTTTTCGACTCCCCAAACACTCCCACGATTGATTCGTTGGTTGAGTTGTATAACGGAATATTTAGTGAACCCATCACTGCTGCCAACACACTTAAAAATGTTCTGGTCATGGTGGATGGTGTGGCGACTTCGATCCTCGTTCCCGGTGATCGCGAAGTTGACCTCAAGCGCCTTGGTGCAAACCTTGCCGGCGCACAAGATATTCGCGTCTTTGAAGATGAAGACTTTGCACAGTATCCCGGTCTAGTGAAGGGCTACATCGGTCCACAGGATGCTGCAGCTCAGGGAATCAAGGTCTACGCCGATCCTCGTATTGTGATTGACTCACACTGGATTACCGGTGCAAATGCCAAAGATAAGCATGCTCGCTTTGTCACACACGGTCGTGACTTCACGGTAGCGGGATTTGTCGAGGCTGCTGAAGTTAAAGCTGGAGATCTCTGCCCATCATGCGCTACTCCTGTAGTCATTGATCGGGCCATCGAAATTGGCCATATCTTCCAGCTCGGTCGCAAGTACGCACAGGCACTTGGTCTAACCGTTCTTGATCAGAATGGAAAATCTCAAGTAGTCACTATGGGTTCATATGGAATCGGAGTTTCACGTGCGGTTGCCGCGATTGCAGAGCAGACCCACGATGAGATCGGTTTGAACTGGCCTCGGGAGATCGCACCTGCCGACATTCACCTCGTTGCCGCAGGAAAAGATGGCTCAATTTTCGAGTATGCCGATCAACTAGCAAGCGAATTAGAGAACGCTGGCCTGCGCGTGCTCTTTGATGATCGTCGCGATGCCAGCCCAGGCGTGAAATTTAAGGATGCCGAGCTCATCGGCATTCCGTACATCGTCGTTGTTGGCAAGTCGTTACAAGACGGCGAGATTGAATTGAGAGTCAGGCGCACTGGTGAGAAATCTCAAGTAGCAGTCGCAGGAGCGCTCGCCCATATTCGCGCTGTTATTGAAGGATAACTGTGGGTATCGGAAGTTTTCTCTTCCTTTTTCTTGCAGCCGGGTTTGCTGGCTTTGTTGACTCGGTTGCTGGCGGTGGCGGTTTAGTTCAGTTGCCAGCGTTGTTGATCGGAATCTCTAACAAGCCAATCCCGTTAATTCTTGGCACGAATAAGATTCCATCAATCTTCGGAACGTCATCTGCAGCTTTTTCTTACTTTAAGAAAGTTCGCCCAGATCTCAGGTTGACTGCCATGATGGCGCTACCAGCTTTTATCGGCTCGGTACTGGGAGCGCATCTTGCTTCCCATTTTCCTACCGCAGTTTTTCATCCACTGATTCTTACTTTGCTGGTGGTTGTTGGAATCTATACCTGGCGCAAACCGCAACTGGGAATGCATGAGAGCCTTCGTTTCACGCACCGCACCCGTCACTATGTGGTTGCTCTCTGCGGACTACTCATCGGCTTTTACGATGGCATCTTCGGTCCAGGAACCGGCACGATTCTTGTATTTCTCTTAGTGATGGTTATTGGCTATGAATTTCTCAAAGCATCGGCCACTGCAAAACTCGTCAATATCGCCACCAACTTTGGCGCTATCTTGACCTTCCAGATTACTGGCCATATCTGGTGGAAACTCGGTTTAGCTCTCGCTATCGCAAACGTTAGCGGCGCAATCCTGGGCTCGCGGTTAGCGCTTCGCGGCGGTTCGCCGTTGGTGCGAAAGGTCTTCTTGGTGGTCGTTGCAATTTTGATTGCAAAGTTAAGTTATGATTGGATCTACAACTAGAACTTAATACTAATTACATAGGAGCGTGCCTGATGTCAGTGATAGAAGAGATCTCTGCGGCGATTAACCCCGCAATCCAAGCGACCGGCAACGTCCTAGAAGAAATTCTTATTACTCCAGAAGGTTCTGGAAAACTCCTCACTGTTATCGTTGATAACGAAGTCCACCTTAATCTGGACGAGATCACAGTGGTCACTAAAGCAATCTCAGAAATCCTTGACACCCTTGACCTCTTTGGCGAGACACCTTTTACGCTCGAAGTGACCACGCCGGGACTTGATCGCCCTTTGCGATTACCACGCCATTGGAAAAAGAATCATGGCCGCCTTGTGACAGTCACCCTCAATGATGGCAAGAAGATTCTTGGAAGAATCGGAGATCTAGGAGATTCAAACGTTATGGTGGATGACTCGGTGATTGATTTTGCGGACATTGCCAATGCGATGATTGAAATCGAATTTAAGAAGGCAGGAGCATAGAAATGAGCGTAGATGTCGATGCGCTCCTCGCGCTGACAGTAGAGAAGCAGATTCCGCTTGAGAAATTGATCAACACGATCGAAAACTTTGTCACCGAGGCGTACCTGGCTTTGCCAGATGCAATGCCAAAAGGACGATCAGTTCTAGATCGCACGACAGGTGAGATCTTGATTCATGTGCCGCAATTCAACGAAGAAGGCATTTACACCGAGACCATCACGCATATGCCGGAGGGTTTTGACAAAACTATTAAGCAGGTAGTTCGCAAAGCTCTGAAAGAGAAGATGCGCGCGCTCAAAGATGCCGATGTAGTACAACAATTTTCTGGAAATGTTGGCGACATTATTTCTGGCGTTGTCCTGCAAGGAAGAGATGCCAGCGTTATCTATGTTGATCTTGGAGGAGCAGAAGGCAAGATCCCGGCCAATGAAGCGGTTCCAGGCGAGGTCTACAAACATGGCGATCGCATCAAAGCCTTTGTTGTTAACGTTACCCAAGGCGAGAAAGGACCCGAGATCACCCTCTCGCGCACCCATCCGCTTTTCGTGAAGAGTCTTTTCGCACTAGAAGTTCCCGAGATCAAAGATGGCGTTGTCGAGATTATGGGAGTTTCACGCGAACCAGGCGCGCGCTCAAAAGTCGCTGTCAAAGCCAATCGTTCAGGTGTAAGCCCTAAAGGCGCACTGATCGGACCTGGTGGCACGAGATCTCAAGCGGTGATCAATGAACTGCATGGAGAGAAGATCGACATCATCGATTACTCAGAGGACCCAGCAATCTATGTCGCCAATGCTCTCGCCCCTGCGCGAGTTGCCAGCGTAGAGGTCGTGGACTTAGAAGCAAAGTCAGCAAAAGTGATTGTGCCTGACTTCCAACTCTCGCTCGCTATTGGCAAAGATGGCCAGAACGCCCGACTTGCAGCACGCCTTACTGGTTGGCGCATCGACATCCACCCAGATAATCCAGTCGAACGCCTACTCAAGCCGAGTGAGATTGTAGCCAAGCAAGCTCGCGATGCCGAGAAGGCCCGACTCGCACAGGAGGCGGCAGAGGCCGCCGCTGCGCAGACGGCTCGGATTTTGGCCGAGATGCAGGCAGCCCAGGCGAGTGAGGTTGGGCAATTCGGCACAACGCAGGCGAGCGAGTAGACTCCTACCTAATGGAACCGATTCGCAGCTGTATCGCGTGCCGGGGCCAAGAGAAATGGAGCGATCTGCTCCACCTAGTAGAGCGAGACGGTCGGGTAATCCCCGATCCTGATCATCGACTCGGTGGGCGAGGCGCTTGGTTGCATCTCAGATGTTTTGAGACAGCCAAGAATCGTAGATCTTTTAATCGGGCTTTTAAGTCTGCCAAAGATCTCTCGTTACACGATCTAGAAAGTTTTCTTATCAACGTTCATACCGAACGTTCCTCTTAAGGAGCACGTAATGTCTAAGTTCAAGGCACACACACAATCATGAGCACCGCGCGCTCATGAGTAAGGCATTTATTTAGGCTTCAGCGAACCTCGCAGGGGCCAGAAATGGAAAGGCAACTGTGGCAAAGGTCCGCGTTTACGAGTTAGCAAAAGATTTAGGTTTAGAGAGTAAGGAACTTCTCGCAAAGCTCCAAGAAGTTGGCGAGTTTGTGCGTTCCGCCTCCTCAACAATTGAAGCGCCGGTAGTGCGCAAGTTGATGGAGAAATTCCCAGAGATGACGGATGCAGCAGCAGCTGCTCCTGCGGCGAAGAAGCCTGCCGCCAAAAAGGCAGCGGCCAAGAAGGGCGAGCCAACTCAGGCCGAGATTGATGCAGCAATTGCACAACTCGATGAGAGCACTCGCAATCAACTTGGTATCTCAGTCGGCTCAACCGGCCCTGTGCCACAAGCACCTGCAAAGCCAGCAGTACCACCGGTTACACCACAAGCACCTGAACAATCTGGCGATGGTCAAACACCACCTGCGCCAAAAACTCCTTCACCTGCAGCCTTTGCAACGCCACGCCCACCTGCAGCACCTGCACCGGGCATGCCACGCCCACCACGCGCGGGCAACAATCCATTTACTGCTCAAATTGGTGGCGCGATTCCACGCCCACCTGCACCTCGTCCGCTTCGTCCGGGTGAACGCCCACCTATGGCAGGAAATCGTCCAGGATCAGTTCGTCCAGGATTCGCAGCGCGACCACAATCTGGCGGGCCAGGATCACGCCCAGGATTTGCACCACGTCCAGGCGGCGGTGCGCCTGGTGGAGCTGGAGGAGCAGGCGGAGGTTCGCCATATCGCTCACCTTCTGCTGCACCATCGTCGGGTCCATCTAATTTTGGCGGCAAAGGTCGCGGCGGAGGCCCACGTGGAAGTACAGCTGGCGCCTTTGGAAAATCTGGCGGCAAAAAAGGAAAGTCACGTAAGAGTAAGAAAGCGTTGCGTGAAGAATTCGACAATATGGCTGCACCATCACTCGGTGGAGCAGTAGTTCCTCACGGTGATGGCAAGACTGTTATTCGTCTGCGTCGTGGCGCATCGCTCATGGACTTGGCTGAAAAGATTAATGCCGATCCAGCAGCGCTAGTTTCAGCTCTCTTCCACCTTGGTGAGATGGTTACAGCAACCCAATCGGTTGATGAAGATACATTCACAATTCTTGGTAGCGAGCTTCGCTTCATCATCGAAGTAGTAAGCCCAGAAGATGAAGATCGCGAACTTCTCGAAGAGTTTGATATCAACCTCGAGCAAGAGCTTGAAGATATTGACGATGCTGACTTAGTTGTGCGCTCGCCAATTGTGACTGTCATGGGTCACGTCGATCACGGTAAGACTCGCCTGCTCGATGCAATTCGCCAGACCGAAGTGATCAAATCCGAAGCTGGTGGAATTACTCAGCACATTGGTGCTTACCAAATTCACCACGATCACGAAGGCGTCAATCGCGCAATCACCTTCATCGATACACCAGGTCACGAAGCCTTCACAGCGATGCGTGCACGTGGTGCGAAGGTCACAGATATCGCAGTGCTCGTCGTCGCAGCTGACGATGGTGTCATGCCTCAGACCATCGAAGCTCTCAACCACGCCCAAGCAGCTGATGTTCCAGTAGTGGTTGCAGTGAACAAGGTTGATAAAGAAGGCGCGAACCCAGATAAGGTCCGCCAGCAATTGACCGAGTACAACTTGATTGCTGAAGAGTACGGCGGAACAACTATCTTCGTAAACGTCTCTGCTAAATCAGGTGAAGGTATTGATGACCTGATCGATAGCATCTTGCTTACTGCAGATGCCGCCCTTGATCTACGCGCGGTAGCCGATGATGCCGCCCGCGGTGTAGCGATCGAAGCCAACTTGGATAAGGGTCGTGGCCCAGTGGCTACCGTTCTTGTTCAACGCGGAACCCTCCGCGTCGGAGATGCAATCGTGGCTGGTGGAGCTTATGGCCGCGTGCGCGCCATGCTCGATGAGAATGGCGAGAGCGTTGATCAAGCTGGCCCATCACGTCCGGTCCAGGTCCTTGGTTTCACTTCGGTGCCAGGTGCTGGCGATTCGTTTATCGTTGCAGAAGATGACCGCACTGCGCGTCAGATTGGAGAGAAGCGTCAACTCGCGACTCGTAATGCTCTCCTTGCTAAGACTCGCAAGAAGGTCTCACTCGAAGACTTCATGGAGCAATCCAAGGTCAGCACTC
>Ga0214180_1000021_pt1 | contig 69909 bp, 74 predicted proteins | sample TroBogEpilimnion_22_FD_153018 | JGI IMG/M metagenome (GOLD analysis project Ga0214180, IMG submission 153018) | Freshwater microbial communities from Trout Bog Lake, WI - 16OCT2007 epilimnion | ecosystem: Environmental > Aquatic > Freshwater > Lake > Epilimnion/Euphotic zone | place: Trout Bog... | reverse complement strand
GGACTGGACTGAGTTGGACATTTGGCAGTACATCGAGCGCGAGCAGATGGAACTACCCTCGATCTACTTCGCCCACCAACGTGAAGTCATCTTCCGCGACGGAATGTGGCTCGCCGTTGGTCGATTTGTCGAGCCGCAACCTACCGAAACAATCGAGAATAAGGTCGTCCGATTCCGAACCGTCGGAGATGCCAATTGCACGGGCGCCGTAATTTCCAGTGCTGCCACCCTGGCTGACATCGTGGCCGAGGTCTCAGTAGCCAATGTTTCTGAACGTGGAGCCACTCGGGCAGATGACAAATTCTCAGAAACCGCCATGGAAGATCGCAAACGTGAGGGGTACTTTTAATGAGCACCCAGACCAAAGATGTGCTTCGCCTCGCCACGATTGGCTCCGTCGACGACGGCAAGTCGACCCTGATTGGTCGGCTCCTAGTGGACACCCGCCAGCTTTTTGACGATCAACTTGATGCTGTAGCCGCTGCTTCCGAGCGTCGTGGGGTTGGCGATCTCGATCTCAGCTTCGTCACCGACGGACTACGCGCCGAGCGTGAACAGGGCATCACCATTGACGTGGCTTACCGATACGCCGCCACCCCCACTCGCAAATTCATCATCGCTGACTGTCCCGGCCACGTTCAGTACACCCGGAATATGGCCACTGGCGCCTCCACCGCCGACTTAGCCTTGGCGGTCGTTGACGTCGCTGCGGGACTAAAAGAACAGACACGCCGTCACCTCTGTATTGCCGCCCTACTTGGAGTTCGCAACTTAATCGTCGCGGTTAACAAGATGGACAAGGTCGAGTGGTCTCAAGAAGCCTTTCAAAGAGTTTCCGACCAAGTTCACTCGGCCAGTCAAGAACTTGGCTTTGCTTCGTGCGAAGTGATTCCGGTCTCGGCTCTTAATGGAGACAACGTTGTTGACCGCACCTCCGCATCATCGTGGTACAGCGGCCCCAGTGTGCTCGAAGCTCTTGAGACAACTCACGCCGGAGACCCAGAGACAAATTCGCAAGGTGCTCGTCTGCCGATCCAATGGGTGCTCCGCCAAAATGGTGGCGGTCGCACCTATGCCGGAATGGTGAACGGTGGCACCTTCCACGTTGGTGACACCGTGACCTTGCTTCCCGCGGGAATCGAAACCACAATTTCCGCACTTCGACTCGGTGGTAGCGAGCGTTCCGAGGCTTACGCTGGCCTTTCTGCTGACATTGACCTAGCGGCCGAGACCGATGCCGGACGTGGCGACATGATTGCCTGCACGCCACTTCCCACCGTTACTAAGGAATTTGACGCAACTATTTGCTGGTTTGGCGAAAAGCCAATGAGCGCTGGTCAGCGACTTCGCCTGAAGCACACCACCAAATCAACTCCCGCTCGAGTAGTTTCCCTAGACGGCTTGGTTGACATTGAACATTTGACGGTTGCTTCCGCGGATGGACTTAGCGTGAACCAAATTGGCATTGCCAAAATTGCCTGTGCTGACGCGCTTGTCGTCGACGATTACCAGGTAAATCGTGCTACCGGAAGCTTTGTCTTGGTGGATGAAGTATCGAACGCAACAGTCGCGGCCGGAATGATCGGCCGCCCTAGCTTTCTCTAAAACTGAACAATCATCGCAACAAAGGCGATGGTAAGAATCAAGAAGACTACGTCCAAGCTTCGGACTAATTTCTTACCTTCAGCTGGCGCCACGTTCCCGTGTTCGTGCAGCGCCTTGGCTAACTCCCTCTCAGCAGGCAGCGTGCGAGCTTCGAGGTGACCAACGGCGGCCAAGTAGCAAAGAATTCCAACCAGCACCCACAGCTTGCCGATGGAGACATCCTTAGTGCTCGGAAACACCATCATTAGGCCGGTCAAAGGCAAGATGTGAACGATTCGAGCTGCCATATTGCGGCGATTCGGGAGACGCTTCTTCTGGCGCTCAACATCTGCACCATTAGCAACGAGGAGAGCTGCGCTTCGCATCGAAATAAGCACTACGTAAGTGGCGAGAGCCGCGACTACGTGAATTACAAAGGCGATGTCGTACATGGTTGATTTTCCACTCATGTCTAAAACGCTAGCGGAGATTAAGCCTGTTCGCTGACCTTGGCTCCAAGTGTCCGTAGGTGATCTTCGAAAGAGTCGTAGCCACGGTGCACATGTTCGATACCCTCAACGAGGGTTTCGCCTGTAGCGACCAGCCCCGCCAAGACCAATGCGGCTCCGGCTCGGATGTCAGTTGCCCGCACTGAAGTTCCCACGAGTCGCGAGACACCTCGAATGATTGCGTGGTGTCCTTCGGTCGTGATGTCAGCACCCAATTTGTTGAGTTCATCAACGTAACGAAACCTACCAACAAATAGATTTTCGGTAACTACCGAAGTGCCATTAGCCACGCTCAGCATCGTGGTCAGGAGTGGCTTGTAGTCAGTTGCTACTCCTGGATAAGGCAGAGTTGCGACATCACAAGCCGTCAAGCGCTCAGGGCCCTTGGCCAAAATTCCAGGTCCGGAGATATCGATGGAACCTCCAAAAGAGGTCAACTTCTTGAGCAACATTTCCATGTGCTGGGGCCGAGCGTCAGATACTCGAACCTCTCCCCCAGTGATGAGGGCCGTAGCGAGGTAGGTGGCGGTCACGACCCGGTCGGTTACGACGGTGTGATCGGCAGGACTAAGTTCGGCCACTCCATCAATTGTCAAGCGTGAGGTTCCGAGTCCTTCAATCCGTGCACCCATGGCGATGAGTTGCTTGCCAAGGTCCTCAACTTCAGGTTCGCGAGCGGCGTTGTCGATAACGCTTCGCCCATCAGCCAAAACTGCCGCCATCAATAAGTTGTCGGTGGCCGTGTGGCTGGGGTATTCGAGAGTTACTCGAGTGGCTCGAAGCCGGGCTCCTCCGGTTTGAGCCGCTATCGCCATATCGCTGGATGTGAAAGTTGCTCCCATCGCGCTCAGTCCGTCGGTGTGGAAGTTGATTGGTCGTCCACCAAAGTCATCTCCTCCTGGAAGCGCCATGGAAGCTTCGCCGCATCGAGCAAGAAGTGGACCAAGAACAACAATGGATGCACGCATCGCCTCGAAGAGACGAGCGGGGGCGAAGGGGTGGATATCTTTTGCTTCGGGCACGGTAATGGTCACTACGTGATCATCAGTCTTTAGAGCCGAGCAACCAAGTGCTTCAAGAAGTTCGATCATTATGTCAACGTCCGTGATATTCGGAACGTTGCGCAATGTGTGGGTGCCAGTTGCCAATAAGCAGGCCGCCATTTCCTTCAGAACTGCATTCTTGGCTCCGAACGCGTGGACCTCACCGTGAAGTGGGCCAACGGGGGAAATCAGCAAAGAACTCACCTAGTAAGTATCGCAGGTTAAGCGGTTACAAGGTCTTCCCCCCGATTTTCAAGAAAGGCAAGGGTAAACTTTGGAAATGGAATCCCCTCGTCCCGATCGCAATATTGCCCTTGAATTAATTCGGGTAACTGAGGCCGCAGCTATCGCTGCAGCACGTTGGGCGGGACGTGGCGATAAGAACGCCGCAGATGGTGCAGCCGTAGACGCCATGCGAATAGTTCTCAGTGGCATCCAGATGCAGGGTGTTGTAGTGATTGGCGAGGGCGAAAAAGACGAAGCCCCCATGCTCTACAACGGCGAAGAGATTGGTGACGGAAATCCCCCGCAGGTTGACGTAGCCGTGGACCCGGTGGACGGAACCACCTTGACCGCCATGGGACGAGACGGCGCACTTTCCGTAATTGCCCTGGCCGACAAAGGCTCAATGTTCAACCCTGGCCCCTGTTTCTATATGAACAAGATCGCCGTTGGGCCGAGAGGTCGTGGGGCAATCGACATCAACGCCACCGTGAGTGAAAACTTGACGGAACTTTCAAAGCGGCTCAAGAAGCCCGTCCAAGAACTTGGCGTCGTGGTGCTCGACCGTCCGCGCCACACCGATCTGATTGGTGAAATCCGCGAATGCGGTGCCCGAGTGATCTCAATTTCCGACGGTGACGTGGCTGGAGCTATTGCTACCGGTTGGCCCAACTCCGGAGCCGACATCCTGCTCGGCATTGGCGGAACGCCTGAAGGAGTCATCGCCGCAGCGGCTCTCAAGGGGCTCGGTGGAGAGATTCAAGGTGTCCTGCACGCCAGCGACGAGGAAACTCGCGTTAAGGCCGAAGCGCTTGGCTATTCCTTCACCAAGGTCCTCACTACCGACGATCTCGTCGCATCAGACAATTGCTTCTTCTCCGCAACCGCCATTACTGATGGAGATTTCTTGCGGGGAGTGCGCTTCACCGAGTTTGGTGCCACGACTCAATCGTTGGTAGTTCGTTCACGTTCAGGTACCGTTCGCACCATCGAGACTTTTCACCGGCACAACAAGCTGGCCGAATTCTCGACTGCAATCTTTTAGTTCGAATTACTTCGCGACGTTAAGTCGAAGCTCGGCACGCTGCAAAGCGGCCTTGGAAATCGAGACAGTTGCTGGATCTACGCGGTCACCAGCAGCCAAAACGGCTTCGGCGCGCTCTTTGGCAGACTGTGCACGAGCAACGTCGAGTGACTTGAGGTCCTCGGCGACTGAGGCCAAAACGCTAACGCGAGTTTGACCGTCAGCGTCGGTGCCAACGTTGAAGTAGCCACCGTGCACGATGAATGACTCAGTACCTTCAGCGCTCGTAACGCGTACGAGGCCAGGAACCAAGTCACCCACCGTCAACGTGTGTTGCGGCATAATCGTGAATTCACCTTCGCTCGAGCGGGCCATGAGGGCAGTTGCCTCGCCCGACCACAGCGCCGCTTCGGGCGAGACGATTTCTACGAACATTGTTGCCATTAGTTCTTCGCTAACTCCGCAGCCTTGCGCTCTACGTCGCTGGCACCACCGGCGTTCAAGAAGGCCTGCTCTGGGAACTGGTCGAGGTCACCCTTTACGAGGTGCTCGAAGCTCTCAACGGTCTCTTGGACTGGAACGTTGATTCCGTCGATACCGGTGAAGACCTTGGACACGAACATGGGCTGTGACAAGAAACGCTGAATCTTACGAGCACGTGACACGGTCACGCGGTCTTCTTCAGAGAGTTCGTCAAGACCAAGGATCGCGATGATGTCCTGGAGTTCCTTGTAGCGCTGCAGAATCTGCTGAACTGAACGAGCCACTGCGTAGTGACGGTCACCAACAATTTCTGGAGCCAAGATGTTCGAAGTTGAGGTCAGTGGGTCCACCGCAGGGTAGATACCCAGAGCAGCGATCTGACGGCTCAACTCAGTGGTGGCGTCCAAGTGGGTGAAGGTCGTGAATGGAGCTGGGTCGGTGTAGTCGTCCGCAGGCACGTACACGGCCTGGAGCGAGGTGATTGAACGTCCACGAGTCGACGTAATGCGCTCTTGGAGTTCACCCATCTCGTCAGCCAAAGTCGGCTGGTAACCCACCGCTGAAGGCATACGTCCCAACAGGGTCGATACTTCAGAACCGGCCTGTACGAAACGGAAGATGTTGTCAACGAACAACAACACGTCTTGGTTCTTCACGTCACGGAAGTACTCCGCCATGGTGAGTGCAGCCAAAGCAACGCGCAGACGTACCCCTGGTGGTTCGTCCATCTGGCCGTAGACCAGGGCGGTCTTTTCGATAACACCCGACTCGCGCATTTCGAGCAAGAGGTCGGTACCTTCACGGGTACGCTCGCCTACTCCAGCGAATACCGACACACCGTCGTGCTGTTCAGCCACGCGGCGAATCATTTCCATGATCAAAACGGTCTTACCTACACCGGCACCACCGAAGAGACCAATCTTTCCACCCTGTACGTACGGGGCGAGAAGGTCAATGACCTTAATTCCGGTTTCGAACATTGTGGCGCGAGGCTCCAGCTGGTCGAATGATGGTGGGTTGCGGTGAATTTCCCAGTGGTCCTCAACGGCACCGATGTTGTCGGTGTCGAGGGACTGACCAATTACGTTGAACACGTGACCAAGCACTGCGTCACCAACTGGAACTGAAATTCCCTTACCGTTCTGGCGCACAACAGCACCGCGGACGAGTCCGTCGGTTGGCTTCATGCACACACAGCGAACTCGGCCTTCACCGATCTGCTGGGCAACCTCGGCGGTTACGGTAACGGTGACACCGTCGATGACGATGTCCATCTCGACTGCGTGGTTGATCTCGGGCAGTGAGTGAGGTGGGAACTCCACGTCCACTACTGGTCCGGCGATAGCGACAACGCGCCCGGTCTCCAAGGTGTGCTTGTCTGGGGCCATAGTCATTTGTTTCTCACTTTCCCGAGCGGAGCGCTTCGGCGCCGCTCACGATTTCCATAATTTCGGTGGTAATCGAGTCCTGACGGGCTCGGTTCATAATGCGGGTCAAGGTCTGACGCAGTTCGTCGGCGTTGTCGGTAGCGGCGGCCATAGCGCGCTGCTGCGAAACGTGGAACGATGCGGCGCCCTCCAAGAGGGCGGCGTAAATTTCGCTCACGAGAGCTCGTGGAGCGAGTTCAACGAGAAGTTGTTCAACCTCAGGCTCAAATTCGGTGTATCCCGTGAGCTTCTTCGGTGCGCTCTCGTCTACGACAATCTCTGGGACTTCGAGAGGAAGCAACTGACGAGTGGCGACCTGTTGGCTGGCGGCGGAGATGAAGTTGGTTGACACCATCAACACCTGCTCGACTTCATCATCAATGAAGGGCTCAGCAATGGCACCAGCGACGCGACGAGCATCCTTGAAGGTGGGCTTGTCGGCGAAACCAGCGAAGCTCTGTGTGATTTCGAAACCACGGAACTTGAAGTACGCCGGGGCCTTCTTACCAACGGTAAAGAGACGGACGTTCACACCCTTGCTCTGCAGATCGCGAATCAAACGCTCACCAGCTCGCATAGCGCCTGAGTTGTAGGCACCACTCAAACCGCGGTCACCGGTAATCACCAATACAGCGGCGCTGGTGACCTTCTCGGGCAACTGCAACAGAGCCTTGGCTCCTGCGGGGTCGCTCTTGACGGCTTCGATAACGATGTGGCGCATGCCCTCTTTGTACGCACGGTTCTGTGCAATACGGGCCTGACTCTTCGAGATCTGAGAAGCGGCGATGAGTTCCATAGCCTTTGTAATCTTGCGGGTTGCCGCTACCGACTTAATACGTCGACGCAGAATTCTTTCCTGTCCACCAGCCATGGTTCCTCCTTTCCTCTCTTCTCGTTACCTAGAACTACTTCGTGACCGCGAAGCCGTCCACGAAGGACTTCAGCGCAGCGTCAAGAGCAGCGGTGTCGGGCAAGGTGCCCTGGGTCTTGATCTGGGTGAGCATGTCAGCGTGCTTGGCACGGAAGGTCTGCAGCAACTCCTGCTCAAAGCGACGAACGTCGCCTACGGGCACGGTGTCGAGCCAGCCACGGGTACCGGCGTAGATGACGATGCACTGTTCTTCAACTGGCACTGGAGCGTTAAGGCCCTGCTTGAGCAATTCAGTCAAGCGGTATCCACGGTCCAGCTGCTGCTGTGAGGACTTGTCGAGTTCTGAACCAAAGGTGGCGAAGGACTCGAGGTCACGGAACTGAGCGAGGTCAATCTTCAAGGTACCGGCAACTGACTTCATAGCCTTAATCTGAGCGGCACCACCTACACGCGACACGGAGTTACCTACGTTGATCGCGGGGCGAACACCCGAGTAGAAGAGGTCTGACTCAAGGAACACCTGACCGTCGGTGATCGAAATCACGTTGGTTGGGATGTACGCCGAGATGTCTCCGGCCTTGGTCTCAATAATTGGCAAGGCGGTGAGTGAACCACCACCGAGGTCGTCGCTCAACTTCGCTGCGCGCTCCAAGAGACGTGAGTGCAAGTAGAAAACGTCGCCGGGGTACGCTTCGCGGCCTGGTGGGCGGCGAAGAAGAAGGGAGATCTGTCGGTAGGCCTCGGCCTGCTTGGACAGGTCGTCGTACACCACGAGAGCGTGCTGACCGTTGTCCATCCACTCCTGACCGATTGCACAACCGGCGTAGGGAGCGAGGAACTTGAACGGTGCGGGGTCACCAGCGGAAGCAACTACCACCACGGTGTACTCCATGGCGCCGTGGTCTTCGAGGGTCTTAACGGTCTGAGCCACCGATGAGTTCTTCTGACCAACGGCTACGTAGATGCACTTAACGCCATTGCCCTTCTGATTCAAGATGGTGTCAATCGCCACAGTGGTCTTACCGGTCTTGCGGTCACCAATGATGAGCTCGCGCTGACCACGACCAATTGGGGTCATGGCGTCAATGGCCTTGATACCAGTCTGTAGAGGCTCGCCTACGGGCTGACGACCGGTGATACCAGGGGCCTGGATTTCCATACGACGCTCTTTGGCACCCACGAGTGGTCCCTTGCCGTCGATGGGCTCACCGAGTGCGTTCACGACACGGCCGAGCAGTGCGTCGCCCACGGGCATCGACAAGATGCGTCCGGTGGCCTTTACGACCTGCTCTTCTTCGATACCGTCAACGGATCCGAGAACTACCGCACCGATGGTCTCTTCGTCGAGGTTCATCGCGAGTCCTACGGTGCCATCTTCGAACTCGAGGAGTTCGTTTACCTTCGCTGAAGGTAGACCAGATACACGCGCAATACCGTCACCGACCTCTACGACACGGCCAACCTGTTCGGCACCCACGGCGGGGTTGAACTCGGTGACGTGCTTACGCAGTGCATCAGTGATCTCGCTCGCGCTGATAATGAGCTCAGTCATCACATTTTCCTTTTCTTAGTCGTTTGAAACGAGGGTCGATTCGAATACGCGTCCCGCAGAAACTGCGTCGCGCAAACTACCTAGACGACCCTTAATGGAGGCATCTAGACGGAGGTCACCCACCTCGACGATTACGCCACCCAAGAGGGCTGCGTCTTCGGCGATTTGGAGTTCCACGTTCTTTCCGGTGAGTGCCGCGAGTGACGCGACAAGCTCGGCCTGGCTGGCTTGGTCGAGGGCGCGAGCGGTGTGCACACGTGCCACCCGCCAGTCGCGCACCTTGGCGACGTAGTCAACGAGGTAATCCAGGGTTCCCACAACGTCACGGGGGCGTCCGCCCTCGAGAACGAAGCGTGCGAGTTCCCACGCGGGCTGAGCAACCTTGCCCTTGAGCAGTGCTTCGGCTGTTCCAACTCGTGATGCCAGTGGGGCGTCACGGTCAAGGAGCAGGCGGCGAAGATCGAGGTTGCTCTCAATAGTGCGAGCCCAGCGGAAGAGTTCATCTTCAATCTCAGCGAAGTCGGAAGTGTCGTGGCGGTCAAGGACCGCATCGGCAAATCCGGCTACGCGACGTCGAGCGTCGAGCAGGCTCAAATTCGGGTGGACAATTGCACCGTCTTGAGCGAAGGAGCGAGCCAAGTAGCTGAGTTCAGCAATCTCGTGAGGCACCTGTTGAGCAGGCGATGACGCAGCGGTGTAGACCGCCAAGCGCAACGTCGTCTCGCACACCTTGTCGTGCAACAGGTCCAGGAAAACCTGGGCACGGACTGGTGCGAGTAGTGAGGTGTCGGTGAGCATCGCGCGCAGGTCAGGTCGAGCAAGGACAGTCTCTTCGAGCGACGCGAGTTCACTGACCACCGTGGCGACCACGGACTTGTCAGCTACCTCGAGAAGCGCTGAAGCGAAACCTTCGACCTGGGGCAGCATGATTACTTGTTCGAACCCTTGGACTCAGCGACGAGTGACGCAACTGCTTCGCGTACCAAGTCTTGGTGAGCACTCTGGTCAACTTCACGACCAACAATCTTGGCGACGAGCTCGAAGACGATTTCACCCATCTTCGCGCTCGCTTCGTCGATTGCGCGCTGACGAGCTTGAGCGACTTCCGCATCGGCGTTAGCCAAAATGCGGTCGTACTCGGCCTGTCCGCGGGCTCCCGACTCAGCCTTGATCTGGTCTGAGGTGGCCTGGGCGTTAGCGACAATCTCACGAGCCTGGTCCCGAGCGGCGCTCAAGAGCTTCTCGCGCTCATCACCAGCTGCTGCTGCCTGGGCCTGTGCCTGGTCGGCCGCCTCGAGGGCGGTGCGAATCTTGTCCTGACGCTCAACCATTGCTTTGTTGAGGACGGGCAGGACCTTCTTCTTCATGACCCACAGGATCACCAGTACAACGACTACTTCAACAACGAAGGTGCCGTTGGGCAGGAGAAAGAGTGATGTTGCAATCATCTCGTATGACCTTTACTCGTAGGGATAGGGACGTGAGCCGAGGCTCAGGTGTGGACTATTGCGCCTTGAAGACGTAAACGAACACGACCAAGAACACGAGGTTGATGAAGTACATAGCCTCCACTAGACCTACGGTCAAGAAGAAGTACGTACGGGCCTTCGACTCGATCTCGGGCTGACGTGCAATTGCGGCGATGGTCTGACTACCTGCCAAACCGTCACCTACGGCTGCTCCGATAGCACCACCACCGAGGGCGAGACCGCCACCGATAAGGGCGCCGGCGATTCGTACCGCTGATGCAATGTCTGTATTTGCCATTTTTCTTTTCCTCCTGGATTAGTTAATGCGAGGGCTCTAGCTCTTCGTGGTGCTCTTCGTGGCTCATCGCCATGCCGAAGTACAAAATCGTCAGCAGCATGAAGATATAGGCCTGAATCGCGCCAATTCCGAGGTCGAAAGGTTTCCAAATGATTTCGCCGAAGGGAACGACGAAGATTGGGAGAAGGGTGGTCATAACCGCCAACATCAGTCCACCGGAGAACATGTTTCCGAACAAACGGAAGGTCATGGTGATGGGCTTTGTGATTTCTTCCACAATGTTGATTGGCGCTAGTGCGGCAAAGGGCTGGGCGTAGTGCTTGAAGTAACCACCAACACCGCGGGCACGGAAGGACTCAATGTGCACCCAGATAATGACAATCGCCGCCATCGCGAGAGGCAGGTTGATGTCACTGGTTGGCGAAGGCAAGATTTCCCCAGATACACCAGGTTGCATGGCCGAAGGCAAGAAGCCAATCCAGTTGCAAATCAGGATGAAAATAAAGAGGGTGACACCGATCGGAACGAACTTGCGACCCTTAGGTCCAACGGCGGAGTCTGCGAGGTCGGTCACCATGCCAATGATTGCTTCGTAGGCAACTTGGAGCTTGGTGGGAACACCTGAAGTCGCTGAGCGCGTTACACGCCAAGCGAGGAAGAGGAAAATGGCTGCGGCGAGAAGAGTTGACATCAAGATGTCGAGATTTACGGTGAGACCAAAAAGGCTGATGGTTGGGTGATCCCCAACGTGAATGGCCTTCGCTGCGTACAGCATTCTCACTGAATTCCTCCCTGTCCCAGCACGACGCGAAGCACGTTCATGACAAAGACAATTTGATACAACACCAGCCCTGCCACAATACCTACTCCGAGGGGGCCATTCAGAATCAACGCCCCAATGACGACCACGGTAATAAGTGTTAAGCGGCTCAGGGTATTTGAGCCTAACTGACGGCGAACAGCCTTGCTTGATTGTTCGCCCCGGAGCTGGACTTTCGTGGTGTGACGGACAAAGATGCGAAAATTCAAGAAAGCGAGGCCAAGTCCAATGAGTTCACCGAGCGCGGACATTGGGGGAAAGAAGGCCACCGCCACCGCAAAACCAATGCCCCCGACCACAATCGCCATGATGGCGACTCGGCGCAACAGATTTGGAACTGCACTGGGGGGAAGATTGTCAAACACGGGGGTAATTTTCTAAAGGTATTGCCGAATCTGGCGAACAACGCTCAGAACCGCAACAACCGTTCCCAACACTATCCCCAAAATCAAACCCCACGGAGCTCCCAGCAAGTGGTGGTCGCTCCAGAGTCCGGCCCAAATTCCTAGGGATTCGCACAGGGCAATTGAGGTCCCCATCATCGCCAGGGCGGCCGCGCCGGGTAGGTCGGCGACGGGCTTTTCGGGTTCGGGGCGTTCTTCGCTCACAAGCGAACCCTACTCCCCTAGTGCCGGTGACCGAACCGCACTCGGAACTTCTCCAAGAGCGGGCTGAACCAGGTGAAGAGGAAGACCACCAAAATCGCGACCCCGACCGTCACCCAAACGTTGACCGAGGCGTTGAACAGCGGCAACAGAACGAATCCACACAACACAGCGGTCCAGGCCCACAAGATCACGACCGTGCGACGATGACCGTGCCCGAGACGCATCAGGCGGTGGTGAATGTGATTCTTATCGGGCGTGTGGAATCCCTGACCCGAAAGGGTGCGGCGAACAAACGCCCACACTGCATCGAGCAGCGGTACCCCGAGAATAAAGACCGGAATTAACAAGGGTGCGAAGAAAAAGAAGGTAACGCCACTCGCTGGTGGTGTGCGACCTCCAATAACCATGGTCGACGCACTCATCAAGAGGCCCAACAAAAGTGCTCCGGCATCGCCCATAAATAATTTGGCCGGATGAAAGTTGTCCTTCAAGAAGCCCAAGCTAATTCCGCAAGTCAGCGCAGCGATAAGTGGCCCAACGTTCGTTACTGGCAATAATCCAAGTTCTTCCAACCGAAGTCCATAGATACAGAGAGTTCCCGAAGCAATAGCAACAATCCCTCCAGCCAAACCGTCGAGACCATCAATCAAGTTGATGGCGTTCGCTAACGCAAAGACCCACACGGCAGTAATAATTGGCAAGATTGATGGACCGAGTACCACGAATCCCGCGAAGGGTAACTTCAATTGATACATCGTGCAGCCCGAGAAATAAAGGACTGAAGCGGCGAGAAACTGGCCGGCCACTTTGGCTGGAGCGCTCATTGGGCGAAAGTCATCCACCGCACCGACAGTGAAGATGACACCCGCGGCCAGCAAAACGCCCATCATTTCATTCGAAGAGATCATCACGTTGTGCAGCGTTGGAATCGCAAAAGCCACGAGCATCGCGACACAAAGTCCAATCATCATGGCCGCCCCGCCTCCGTAGGGGGTTGGGGATTCATGGACCTTGCGTTCGTCGGGCATCGCCTGATACCCCAATTGAACGGAGATCAATCTTGCTGGTCGAAGAAGCAGTGCGGTGACCAGTGCGCCAGCACCCGCCACTACCGCATAATCGACGAGGTTATTCATGACCTACTTCGTGAAGTTGGCGTAGGGGTTGAAGTTGGTCAACAGTGAGGCGACATCGTCGCGGACCTTGGCTACGGCTGCTTCGTCAGTGCGACTACGCAATGCACGTGTCATCAGTTCAGCGACAGTGGCAAAGTCCTTTTCCTTCATGCCAGCGGTCGTTTCAGCAGCCGTACCGACGCGAAGACCCGAAGTAATGAAGGGGCTGCGAGGGTCGTCAGGGATCGTATTGCGGTTAGTCGTGATACCTGCGCGGTCGAGAACCTCTTGTGCTTCCTTACCGGTCAACTCAGCGTCAAACTCCCCGAGGTCGAGCAGAAGCATGTGGTTCTCGGTGCCGCCAGAAACAAGACGGAAGCCCTCTTTAACGAGAGCCTCACCGAAGGCCACCGAGTTCTTAACAATTTGATCGGTGTAGGCCGAGAAGCTCTCTTGTGAGGCTTCACGGAAGGCAACGGCCTTGGCAGCAATAGAGTGCTCCAATGGACCCCCCTGTTGTCCGGGGAATACCGCAGTGTCAATCTTCTTGGCGTGCTCTTCACGGCACAAAATTGCACCACCACGTGGTCCACGCAAGGTCTTGTGAGTAGTGAAGGTAACCACGTCGGCGTAGGGAACCGGTGACGGGTGTGAGCCACCGGCAATAAGTCCAGCTACGTGCGCGGAGTCAAACATCAACATCGCGCCGACTTCGTCGGCGATTTCGCGGAAGGGACGGGGGTCAATCTTTCGGGCGTAGGCCGTTGCGCCACCGATGATGAGCTTGGGACGGTGCTCGAGCGCCTGAGCGCGCAAGTTGTCAAAGTCAATCAACTCGCCCGGGTTGTCGGGGTCGTCGTTGCGAGGCGTCACCCCGTAGGACACGAAGTTCCAGAACTTGGATGTCAATGAGGCGGGAGAGCCGTGGGTGAGGTGACCACCTTGGTCCAAGCGCAAAGCCAAGACGGTGTCGCCCGGCTCAAGGAGTGCTTGGTAAACCGCGACGTTCGCATTGGCGCCACTGTGGGGCTGGACGTTGGCGTGATCGGCACCAAAGAGTGCCGTGAGGCGACGGCGTGCGAGATCTTCAATCTCGTCGACGATTTGGTTTCCGCCGTAGTAGCGACGACCTGGGTACCCTTCTGAGTACTTATTGGTCAGAATTGAACCGGTAGCGGCCATGACCGACGGTGAGGCGAAGTTCTCACTGGCGATGAGTTGGATGGTGGTCGTTTGACGGTGCCATTCTTTTTGCAAGAGACCGGTGACTTCGGGGTCGTTGCTAATCCAGTTGTCGATAGGTGAGAAGCTCACTTAATCCCTTTCATTCTCTTGTGAGTCAAGAGCACTTAGTTTGTCGATTCGTTGCAGGTGACGACCGTCGCCCGGAGTCGCGTCCAACCAAGCGCGAAGCGCTTCAATGGCGACTACCGAACCGGTGAGACGGCTTCCAAAGCAGAGAACATTGGCGTGGTTGTGCTCACGAGCAAGGTGTGCGCCGGTGACGTCGTGCACTAACGCGGCTCGGATTCCGGCGACCTTGTTGGCGGCGATTGAAATACCGATGCCCGAGCCACACACCGCTACCCCAAGGTCGGCTTTGCCGCTGGTAATGGCGTGGCCTACGGCAGCGCCGTAGTCCGGGTAGTCAACAGAGGTCGTGGAGTCATTCGCCCCAAGGTCTAGAACTTCAACGCCCCACTCAATCAATGAATTCTTGAGGGTGTCTTTTAGTTCGAAGCCCGCATGATCGGAGCCGAGGGCAATACGCATGCCCTCCACCCTACCTGTCACTCTTTAAAAAGCAGAGCCTCCAGCACGGCGGGCGAGATTCCGCCCTCACGCAAAATGGTCCACCCTTCGCCTGTTAAATCAACGATTGTTGAGGCGCTCCCCGACCCGACCTCTTCGCTGTAGACGCCCGCGAATGAGTCGTGATTCGCAAAATACCGCTCGGCCATCTCTGCAGTTGTGGCCGGTGGTTCGCCATGTGGGTTTGCACTAGTGACCGCCAAGGGGCCGGTAAGCGCCAAGAGTTCGAGGAGGTGTTGGTGGTCAGGAATTCGAATACCCACGCTGTTTTCGCCATGGACTTTGCTCGACAGCGCGGCGGGCGCAGGAACGACCATGGTCAGTGCCCCGGGCCACAAAAGCGACAGGTTTTCAGCTCGTTCGTCAAGTCCTAGGCCTAGTTCGGCCGCTTGTTCCAGTGAGTTGATGAGAATTGGCAACGCCATCCCCTCGGGACGACCTTTTAGTTCGTAGATCGCCGAGATGGCCTCTGAGTTATTTAGAGTCGCCGCCAGACCATAAACAGTGTCGGTTCCAACCGCCACGACCTGGCCGCGCAGCAGTTCGGCGTGAGCTTGGCTGAGTGAAAGTGTCATGACATCCTTCCGATCAATGTGCGGGGCTTACCCGCTAGGTCGTCATAATCTTCGGCGTAGGCAAAACCAGCACTGCGCGTTGCATTCAAAACTGCCTCACGATGGATGTCGGCGTGTTCGCAAATCAATATGCCTTTCGGAGTGAGCCACTTCGGTGCCTCAGAAATAATTTCACCAAGGTCTTTGAATCCTGGAACATCTTGCCCAGTAGGTGAAACGATGGCCATCAACGGTTCGTGACGAAGGACTGGGTCAAGGGTTTCAAACTCAACCTCACCTACGTATGGAGGATTCGCCGTAATTAAGTCAAAGGACTCAAAGTATTTCGGATCAACGTTCTTAAACCACGAAGACTGAACGAACTCGACGTTTGGGAGATTTAACCGTGCACAATTCTCCTGAGCAAGCAAAAGTGCATCACTCGACAAATCAACGCTCACCAACTTCACTTCAACGCCACTGGCACCGAGTTCTTGTGCGAGCGAGAAACCAATGGCTCCAGTCCCACACCCAAGGTCGATCATCGTTACCTTGGAAAGTTGTAGACGCTTCACCTCACCGAGCGCACGAGAAACCAACTCCTCAGACTCGGGTCTAGGGATGAGCGCTCGGGCATCCACCAGTAAGTCAACGTTTCGAAATGGCCAGTGGCCCAAGATGTATTGGAGAGGCTCGCCCGCCAGTCGCCGAGTAACTGCGTTCGTCAGTTCAGGGCTTTCATTCGTGCCGTACTCTTCGAGTAGCCACTTAGCTTCGTGGCGTTCAATTCCCGCCGCAACAAGGTCGGCGGCCGTTACGGACTTAGCGTCCATCACTTTCGGCCAATTGTCGGGCTCGCTTGTCAGCAAGCAGTGCGTCGACGTACGGGTCGAGTTCTCCGTTCAGAACTGCGTCCAAGGAGTAGTGGGTCAAGTTGATGCGGTGATCGGTGACGCGATTTTCCTTGAAGTTGTAGGTGCGAATTTTCTCACCGCGACCACCCGTTCCAACCTGCGAACGTTTCAAATCCCCCACCTCGCGGGCCTGCTCATCTTGAGCGGCCTTTAGGAGACGTGAGCGAAGAACGATGAGTGCCTTAGCGCGGTTCTGGATCTGGCTCTTCTCATCTTGCATGGAAACCACAATTCCCGTAGGCAAGTGAGTAATACGGACAGCAGAGTCTGTCGTGTTTACGCTTTGTCCACCAGGACCCGATGAGCGGTACACGTCAATTTTGAGATCGTTGGGGTTGATGTCGACATCAACCTCTTCAGCTTCAGGAAGAATCGACACCGTCGCCGATGAGGTGTGAACACGACCCTTGGCTTCAGTTACCGGAACACGCTGCACGCGGTGCACGCCGCCCTCTTGTTCCAATCGAGCCCAAGCATCCTCGCCCTTAATAAGGAAGGTTGCGCCGTCAATGCCACCCTGTTCGGATTCGGACTCTTCGATTACTTCAAGCTTCCATCCGCGATTCGCCGCGTAACGTTTGTACATCTGTGCAAGGTCTCCGGCAAAAAGGTTTGCCTCTTCGCCACCTTCGGCACCACGGATTTCCATGATGACGTTTCGGCCAACGTTGGGGTCGCGAGGAAGTAGAAGAGTTTCGAGGTTTTCTTCGAGCGCAGGAAGCTTGGCTTCAGCGGCGTTGACCTCTTCGCGCCAGAGTTCACGATCTTCACCTGAAGACTCGTTGAACATCTCTTTGGCGGTGGCGAGGTCAGACTGAACTGCCTTGAGATCTTCCCAGGCGACAGAAATTTCGCTTAGTTCTTTGTGACGACGAGAAAGGTCCCGAAGTCTGGCTACGTCGCTGGCAACATCCGGTTCTGAAAGAGCCGCTTCGACGACTTTCAGTTCTTCGGTGAGTTTGGTAAGTGTTTCGTCTATCGGGCGCACGTGCGGGTGTCACGCCCAAAGGCATTATGCCTTTGGAGTGCGAGCCTTTGCAGTCTTCTGGCCGTAGCGCTTCTGGAATCGCTCAACACGACCACCAGTGTCGACAAGCTTCTGCTTACCGGTGAAGAAGGGGTGGCACTCGTTGCACAATTCCACGACCACGGTGGCCTTAGTGGACTTGGTCGTAAAGGTGTTGCCACAGGAACAGGTGACTGACGAGTCGCCGTAGTTTGGGTGGATATCTGACTTCATGATGCTCCTTAGTGCGGATTGAAATTCTAGCGGATGACTAACTAGTGGGCGCCGGGCCCTTGGCAATCTCGGCCAAGAACTCGTCATTTGACTTAGTTGTCTTGATTTTCTCAATCAAAAGCTCGAGTCCAGCGGCCTCACGGCCCTCGGCGGCTAGGCCGTTTAGGACTCGGCGCAGCTTCCAGACCTGAGGCAGGGCCTCGCGGCTGAAGAGCAGTTCTTCGTGACGGGTGGACGAGGCGTTGACGTCGATCGCGGGGAACAGACGGCGCTCGGAGAGACGGCGGTCGAGCTTGAGCTCCATGTTGCCGGTTCCCTTGAACTCTTCGAAGATAACTTCGTCCATCTTGGACCCGGTTTCGACGAGTGCACTCGCGAGAATGGTCAGTGAACCACCCTCTTCGATGTTTCGGGCCGCACCAAAGAACTTCTTCGGTGGGTACAACGCTCCGGAGTCCACACCACCAGACATGATTCGTCCAGTTGCGGGAGCCGCCAAGTTATAGGCGCGGGCGAGACGGGTAATACCGTCCAAGATGATGACTACGTCTTTACCCTGCTCGACCAAGCGCTTGGCGCGCTCAATGCAGAGTTCAGCGATGTGCGTGTGCTCATCGGCGGGACGGTCGAAGGTGGAAGCAAGCACTTCGCCCTTAACACTTCGACGAATGTCGGTGACTTCTTCGGGGCGCTCATCGACCAACAAGATCATGAGGTGGACTTCAGGGTTGTTTAATTCGATGGCTTGAGCGATCTGCTTCATGATGGTCGTCTTACCGGCCTTTGGCGGCGCCACGATAAGTCCGCGCTGACCCTTACCAATTGGCGATAGCAAGTCCACGATTCGTGGAGTCAATTCGGTCTTGCCCTCCGGTGATTCCAACTTGAGCTTCTCGTCAGGAAAGAGTGGGGTCAGGTCATCGAATCGTGGGCGTAGTTTTGCCACTTCTGGGTCGTAACCGGCCACGGTATCGATTCGCAACATCGCGGGGTACTTTTCGTTCGACTGCGCGGGGCGGTATCCACCCTTTACGGTGTCACCCTTACGGATGTTGAAGCGGCGCACGTTATTGATTGAAATGTAGACGTCACCCGAACTGGCGTGATAGCCCTTGACGCGCAAGAAGCCATATCCGTCATCACGAAGATCAACGATGCCCTCTACGTCGATCAGTTCACCGTTGTATGGTGCATCGTCCTTAGGCATGCTGCCTCCACCACCTTCGAATCGGTCACGACCCTGGCGGCGGTTGCGGTTATTTCGGCGATTGTTGCGGCCACCTTCACCAAAGTCACGTGGTTGGCGCTCCTGGCGGGGCTGGTTGTTTTGACGTGGGCGCTCTTCCGAGGTGGGCTCAGTCGCAGGTGCTGGTGCAGCGGGCTTTTCAGTTTTGGCGTATGAGTCGTTCTCGGCGATGATGTCCTCGAAGTCGAGGTCAGGAGTCGCCGCAGTGCGACGTGAACGAACAGCGCGGGTGGGCTTGGGAGTCTCGGCGCCTTGAATGGCTTCGATCAGACTTGACTTGCTTGCTCGCGAGGGCAGGTCTAATCCACGGGCAGCGGCAATTTGAGCGAGGTCTTCGCGTGACTTGCCTTCAAGGTCTGGTGTGTTGTTGGCTGAATCAGCCATAGTGTTATTCCTTTCGAACCACCAAGAAAAATAAAAAGGTGGAGAAAAACGGGAAGATGTCGAAACTTAGGAACTCTCCACGCAGATGCGCGGGATGTCGACGAATCCCAGTGTAGTCGCTGAGTTAGCGACTCGCCAACTCTAGTTAAGAGCGCTTAATAAGGCGCTGAGAGTCGCGTCAACGACCTGCGGAGCTTCAGAAAGGCTCACCGCCGTATCTGGGTCCTTCAGACCATTTCCGGTGAGGACGCTCACAACCGTTGAGCCTTGTGGAACGCCATACTTCAAGAGCCCGGCCACCGACGCGGCGGAAGCGGGCTCGCAGAAAATCGACTCATATTTAGCGAGGTAGGCGTACGCTTCGAGAATTTCTTCGTCCGTGACAGCACGGATCTCACCGTGCGATTCATTGATTACGTCGAGTGCCGGTACCCAGCTGGCCGGGTTTCCGATGCGAATTGCGGTGGCAATAGTTTCGGGATTTTCGACTGGATGACCCAGGACAATGGGCGCAGCACCGGCGGCTTGGAAGCCCCACATTTTTGGAAGAGATTGCGCCTTCTTGAGTTCATGGAACTGAAGGAAGCCCCGCCAGTACGCCGTGATGTTTCCCGCGTTGCCCACGGGAATACTCAGAATGTCTGGTGCATCACCGAGCACCTCAACGATTTCAAAGGCACCCGTCTTTTGGCCCTCAATCCGATCTGGATTGACCGAGTTAACAATGGTGATGGCCATGTGTTGGGTCAGCTCTCTCGCCAGGTTCAGGGCTTGGTCAAAGTTGCCGCGAATCTGCAAGACGGTTGCTCCGTACATGTGAGCTTGGGCCAACTTGCCAATAGCAATCTTTCCTTCCGGAACCAACACCACGCAGTTCATTCCAGCCTTGGCGGCGTACGCCGCGGCGGCGGCCGAAGTGTTCCCGGTTGAACCGCAAATTACAGTTTCGGCACCCGCGGCCTTGGCCTTAGTAATGGCCATAGTCATGCCGCGGTCTTTGAATGAACCGCTCGGATTGAGCCCTTCGAACTTCAAGAAAACATTGGCCTCGAGACGTTCACTCAAACGGTCGGCGCGAATCAGAGGGGTGTTGCCCTCCTGGAGGGTCACGATGTCCTTGATGCCACGCAGGTCTAAGAACTCTGCGTATTCATGCAGCAAACCACCCCAACCGGCCATCACAAACCTCCCGACAAAACTCGCAAGCAAGCACCAACTCGCTCAACCTTGGGCAGATCAGCGAGAGCCGCGACCGTGGCGCGGACCGCATCGGTCTTAGCTTCATGGGTCACAAAGGAAAGACGTGCTTCGGCCCCTTCACCGGCTTGTTCCATGGAAAGAATTGAAACGCCGTGGTCCGCAAAGATTTTTGCGACTGTTGCCAAGACTCCGGGTTCGTCATCAACGTCAATGCTGATGTAGAACGCTGAGCTCAGTTCGCCCTCATCGACAAAGTGCAGTCGGTTGTCGTACGTGAAAGGCACATCGTGGCGACGTGAGGCTCGATTGCGCGCTGCATCCAGCACGTCTCCCAAAACAGCCGTGGCGGTGGGTACTCCTCCGGCACCTTGGCCCAACCACATGAGTGGGCCTGCCTTCGCGCCGTCGACGAATACTGCGTTCATCGCACCATTTACCGATGCCAAAGGGTGCTGGGCGGGGACCAAGGTTGGTTGCACCCGACGTGAAAGCCCTGAGTCTCCAACTCGCTCAGCGATGGCGAGGAGCTTAATCACATAGCCACTTCGACGAGCGAACTCCACATCAACTGCGCGAATGCCCGTGATGCCCTCTTTGGAAATTTCTTCGCCCTCGAGCTTTGTCCCAAAGGCGAGTGACGAGAGGATGGCGATTTTGGCGGCAGGGTCAAACCCCGCGACATCAGCAGTCGGATCAGCTTCAGCAAAGCCCAAGGCTTGCGCCTCGGCGAGGACTTCGTCATAGCCGAGTCCTTCGTTAGACATTTTGGACAAGATGAAGTTCGTTGTTCCGTTAACGATTCCCATGACCCGCAAAATTTGTTCACCCGCGAGGGAACTGCGCAAGCTTCGAAGAATGGGTATCCCGCCCGCTACGGCCGCTTCATAGAACAAATCGACTTCATTTTCATTGGCGAGTTGCGAGAGTTCATATCCGTGAGCCGCGAGTAGCGCCTTATTGGCCGTAACTACGGAAACTCCAGATTTCAAAGCACGTTCGATGTAGCTCTTCGCGGGCTCAATGCCGCCGATGACCTCAACAAGTACGTCTAGATCTTTCGCGAATAACTCGTCCGCGTCGTTCACGACTAATTCAGAGGGAACGCCTGCGCGCGCCTTAGTGACGTCTCGCACCGCTACGCCAACAAGTTCGACTGGAACCGTGGCGGCGTCGGTGAGTGCGCGCACACGCGCTTCATCAACGAGTAGGGAAACCAGTGCGGCCCCGACGAACCCAGCTCCAATAATTCCTACGCGAATTGGCTGGGTTTCCATGTATTAAGGCTAACGCACGACTCAAATACGGTTATTCGACTTCAAGCCGCGCCAGGTCGTCGAGGGATTCACGACGCAAGACCAGACGGGCTTTTCCATCTTTCACAAAGACAACCGCGGGTCGGGGTACTCGGTTGTAGTTGGAAGCCATCGAATAGCCGTACGCCCCAGTTACGGGCGTGGCGATTATGTCTCCAACTCCCGTTTCATTCGGCAACCAGGCCTCGTCGACCAGGACGTCCCCTGACTCACAGTGCTTACCCACGATACGTACCAATCGCTCTCGCTTTGCAGTTGGACGAGAGACATCGAAGGCTTCGTAACCGGAACCATATAAAACGGGCCGGGGATTATCGCTCATCCCTCCATCAACCGCGACGTACGTTCGCATTGAAAGTTTTTTGATGGCGCCCACGCGATACAAGGTCAGCCCCGCTTGAGCCACGATTGAACGTCCCGGCTCAGCGGTGATCTTGACATTTGAACTAAGCCCGAGGCTCTCTGCTGTGTGGCGAACGAAGCTTCCCCACTCTTCTATCGAGGGAGCCTTCTCACCCTCGACATAAGCAACCCCTAAACCACCACCGATGCACATTTCTTCGAAATCGTCACCACGAGTGAATTCGATAAGAACTTTGAGCTCTTCTGCAAAACCAACGGTGTCAAAAATTTGCGAACCGATGTGAGCATGGACACCCCGTACTGCAACACCCGGAATGGCACTTAAGAGTTCGATACCTTTTCGAGCTTCCCCGCTCGAAATCGAAAACCCAAACTTAGAATCTTCTTGGCCCGTCTTAACGAACTCGTGAGTGTGGGCTTCGATTCCTGGCGTTACGCGAATTAAGCAGTCAATCTGCTGATGGTCTCCAAGCAACCGACTTATTCGGGCGATCTCATCAAAGGAGTCGACGATAAGCCGATGAATTCCAAGTTCGATTGCTCGAGAAAGCTCTAAGTCGCTTTTATTATTTCCGTGCATCACGATGCGACTGGCAGGCACACCTGACCTCAGGACAATATCCAATTCACCCTCAGTTGCCACATCGATGCACAGACCGTGCGAATGAGCCAGTTTGGCCATTGCGCCACACAAGAAAGATTTCGACGCAAAGGCCACTCCATCGTCAAAACTTTTCACTGCGGCTTCGCATCGCGATACCAAAGTCGCCTCATCGTAGACAAAAAGAGGTGTCCCAAATTCCGCCGCGAGTGCAAGGAGAGATACGCCTCCGACCTTGACGTCGTTGCTTGCAACCACCGTCGAGTCTGGGAGCAATTCTTGTGGCAAGGAGTTGGCACTCATCATGTAAACCCTAGAGCCACAGCCCCTCATTCTCGGTAGTTTGCGTTACTTCAACTTTCCTCGATTCTTGGTCAAGGCACATTGGTTTAGACTTGAGCCGTTAACAGTGTCGGCCAAGTTCAAAGAGGTCGAGCACCAGAAGACACTGCTCCCGTAGCTCAGGGGATAGAGCATTGGCCTCCGAAGCCATGTGCGCAGGTTCGATTCCTGCCGGGGGCACCAAGGAAACTTCAGGGCGGCCAGCGGCTCCCTATAGTTTTTAAATAACACGACTCCGGGGGAATTATGTCGGTTTCTGAGGTCAACGTAGCGAAAAAGGGCCTACGAAGTGATTCGGTAGGCCTCTTATCGAGCGTCATCATTGCGGTTTCGTCAACTGCGCCGGCATATTCAATGGCCGCCTCGCTTGGGCTCGTTGTGGCCGTTGCTGGGATTCATACCCCGATGGTTTTAGTGCTGTCCTTCCTGCCCATGCTCTTTATTGCGTTCGCCTTTCGCGAACTGAACAAGGTTGATCCCGACTGCGGCATCACCTTTGCGTGGGCTACGCGCGCCTTTGGTCCGACCACCGGCTGGATGGGTGGCTGGGGCATCATCGCGGCCGACCTCATTGTTATGTCGAGCCTCTCCCAAATTGCGGGACGCTACTTCTTTCTCTTGTTCGGGCTCAACTCACTCGCCAACTCAACTGGCTGGATCACCATCGCGGGAGTGTCTTTCATCGCACTGCTCACTTGGGTGTGCTACCGAGGGATTGAAATATCGGTGAGAGTCCAGCAAGCGCTCCTCTTCATCGAACTTGCGTCTCTAGTGGCTTTTGCTATCACGGCCGTCACGAAAGTACTCACACACCACGCCATGCGGGGATCTACCGCGGTGAACTGGCACTGGCTTTCACCCTGGAGTGGGTCCTCGAGCGGCCTTTCCAACTCGTTCCTGTTAGCGGTATTCATTTACTGGGGCTGGGACTGTGCCCTCAGCGTCAACGAAGAGACAAAGGACCGAAACCGAACACCGGGGCATGCTGCGGTAATTGCGACCGTCATGCTTGTAGTCATTTTTGCCCTCGTGAGCATCAGTGCACTCTGCTTCGCCGGTCCAAAGTTTTTAGCCGCCAACAGTAGCGACGTACTTTCGGCCATGGCCCAAGCGGTCTTTGGGTCCACCTTTGGCCGCATTCTTGTCCTGTGCGTCCTCACCTCAACGGCTGCTTCAACCCAAACCACGATTATCCCCACCTCTCGTGCGGTACTTTCAATGGCTGTCTACCGAGCTCTCCCCGCTCGGTTCGCTCGCACGTCAGAGCGCTTCCAAACCCCAAGCGTTGCCACGGTTGCCATGGGCTTCATGTCTGCGGTCGTGTTTGTTGCAATGACGCTTATCTCAACCAATGTCCTTGCCGACTCGGCCAGTGCTACCGGTCTGCTCATTGCCTTTTACTACGCACTCACCGGATACTCGTGTGCATGGTACTTCCGACACGATCTCAAATCTCAGCGGAATCTTTGGCTTCGTGGGATTCTGCCCTTGCTGGGCGCTCTCGCGTTGACATTGGCGTTCGCGCTTTCTATCCACTCGTACCTTCCAGCCGCGAGCAGTTATTCCAGTCTCTGGGGCATGGGTGGAGTCTTCGTTATCGGTGCCGGCTCACTTCTTTTAGGGCTTGTCCTAGTTGCCGTTGCGCGCCGAAATGAAAAAGACTTTTTCCGTGGCGGTATTGAGACCACCAAACGCTGAGTTGAATTTGGCTCAGATAGAAAATGACCCGAACGAATGCGTCCGGGTCGCACTTAAGAAAAAGCATTAGGCCAAAACATCAAATTCCTGTACTTCCCGCCTTCACCCGGCCCAGTCGAACCCTGCCCCAACCATCTAAAACCCCAACCGTTGAGGGAACCGTCGCAAAAGCTTCGGCACTACGAACCAGATGACCTAGATTTTCTAAAAACCAATAAGGGGGGACATGTCCAATACTTACTACGACCGTTCGAATCGACCTGATTCGCATTCTGGAGGAGTTCGGATGATTCCGATCACTTCATCCAAGGGGACTTTCAATGTCTGGACCAAGAGAATTGGTAATAATCCCAAACTAAAAGTTCTCCTTCTCCACGGCGGACCGGGCGCTACCCATGACTATTTCGAGGCTTTCGATAGTTTCCTCCCAGCCGAAGGGGTCGAGTACTACTACTACGACCAACTGGGCTCGGGAAGAAGTGAGAACCCCGCTGACGCAGACTTCTGGGACCTTGATCGCTACGTTGATGAAGTCGAACAGGTCCGTCAAGCACTTGGACTCGGTCCTGACAACTTTGTGCTTCTGGGCCACTCTTGGGGCGGCATATTGGCAATTGAATACGCTCTCGCCCACCAAGACAAGTTGAAGGCCGTTGTTATTTCAAACATGATGTCTAGTGCTCCGGCCTACAACAAGTACGCCGACGAAGTACTCAGCCCTCTGATGAATCAGGATGACCTAAAGGAAATTCGCGCTCTTGAGGCCGCGGGCGACTTTGCCAATCCTCGTTACGAGGAGTTGCTGGTGCGTTCGTACTATGTCGATCACATTCTTCGCATGGACCCCGCCGAATGGCCCGAACCAGTTCTGTATGCCTTTGCCAACATCAACCACGATTTGTACCGCACGATGCAAGGACCGAGTGAGTTAGGTATGTGGGACGAGGCCAAGCTAGTTACTTGGGATCGAACCGAAGACCTCGCACGGATCGAAGTCCCTGCACTGGTATTAGGTGGACGCTTCGACACGATGGATCCAGAGTTCCTTGTTGACATGGCCAAGCGCATGCCCAAGGGCCAGTCCTACATTTGCGAAAAAGGAAGCCACATGGCGTTGTATGACGACCAGGAGGCCTACTTCCAAGCTTTGGTTAATTTCCTAAAAACTTTGGACAAGTAGAAACCCGAAAGAAAAAGCCCGTGAGCAGTATTTTGCTCACGGGCTTTTCTCTTGAGTTGTGGAACTAGCGACTAGTTAATTACAACCATTCGAACGGTGTCGGTAATGGCGGCGCCACCAGATGCCGAACCGGCCATAACCACGATTGCATCACCGGGTTTAGCCAAACCAGCAGCTTTCACTTGTTCCGCGGCGAAGGCGCAGAGGCCGTCAATGTCCTGCAGCGGGGAAACGAAAATCTTCTCGATTCCCCACGAGCTGTGCAGCTGACGTGCGGTTCCGACCTGTGGAGTGATGGCCACAATTGGCATCGGAGGGCGGAAACGAGAGATTGCTCGCGCCGTAGTTCCCGAACGGGTGCAGGCGACAATTGCAACAGCATCTTCTTCCATCGCGGCGCGCCACGCAGCGCCCGTAATGGCGGCAGTAATACGTGCGGTCTTGCCTGAGGTTCCAGATATTTGTTGAACGTCGAGGTTCGTGCCCCAGTCGGCGTAGTCAAATGACTGCTCAGCGCGACGGACAATTCGGTCCATCGTCTTCACGGTTCCAATCGGATCTTCGCCGATTGCGGTTTCACCAGAGAGCATCACGGCACTCGCGCCATCAAGAACTGCGTTAGCGACGTCAGTGACTTCAGCACGAGTTGGTACTTGCGCGTGGGTCATTGATTCGAGCATCTGAGTAGCGACAATGACGGGTCGAGCGTAACGAACGCCGAGACGGACAATGGCCTTTTGCAGGTGAGGCACTTCTTCAATGGGCATGCGGACACCGAGGTCTCCACGAGCGACCATGATCGCGTCTGAGTGTTCGACAATCTCTTCCAGGTTCTCGACACCTTCTGAGGTTTCAATCTTTGACATCATCATGACGTCGGGACGACTTAACACTGCTCGAACGGACTCAACATCGAATCCCGAGCGAACAAATGAAATAGCCAAGATTTCAAACTCTTCGCTGCGCAATGCTTCGAGACGTTCACGGTCAGCGTCGGTCGGCAAACGGTCATTCATAATCGAAGAAGGTAAGGAGAGGCCCGGCTTGCCCATTACTGTTCCACCGGAGGTCACTTCGGTCAACGTTGTCTTTCCGGTTTCGAGGACAACGAGCGAGGTTCCACCATCTCCGATGTGAATCCGGTCGCCAGTCTTCAATAGGGTCAGTACGCCTTCGCGCTCCACAAAAATCTTGCCAGCGGTAGAGGTTTCACCAAAGCCCTCGACAAGTTCAACCTTGTCACCGACGGCTAGTGGAACTGGACTTGTTCCGAATGATCCTGCGCGGATTTTTGGTCCGGGAATGTCAACCATGATTGCTTGATTAGGCGCAAGCTTGCGAACGCGACGTAAGCGCTCGATGCCCGAAGGCACATCACCGTGAGCGAAGGAAAGTCGAAATACATCGACGCCCGCATCCACCAGGCCCTTGATTGTTGCATCGTCGTCTGATGCTGGTCCTAACGTGGCAACAATTCGAGTGCGTCGCAAAATTTCCCCTTCAATGGTTTTCTCTATTCTAAGGGAAAGCAAATTGTTCTTTAGGAAAACTTTGGGTGACATACTCACCAGTAGTTAACCGTGGTCGACGAATCACCGTGGAGCGGGAACCACAATCTCGGATCCGTCTACAGTCACCACTTCAAGCCGTAATCCGTAGATAGAAGACAGCTTGGGGTTCCGAATGACCTCGTGAGCCGGGCCATCAATTGCCACCTGGCCGTCATCGAGCACGACCAGCCGATCAGCAAATTGGCCCGCCAGAGTGAGATCGTGCAGGGTACTGACCACACATATGCCTTGCTGGTCAACCTCTTGGCGTAAAAGTCTGAGTGTTTCGAGTTGGTGGCGGATATCAAGCGCGGCCGTTGGTTCATCTAAGACCAGAATCGGACATTGCTGAACGAGCGAGCGCCCGAGAACGACTCTTTGTCGCTCTCCACCTGAAAGTGACGCTAACTCGCGCTCAAATAGTGAACTAACTCCGAGTCGGCCAGCAACATCTTCAGTGATGCGCTTGTCTTCCGGGCCTGCAGATCGCCACGCACCCTGATAAGCGGTCCGTCCTAAGCACAGGTAGTCAAATACGCTGAGCCCTCTTGGAATCACTGGATTTTGGGGCACGAATGAAACCAGGGTTGCTCGTTCGCGCTCGGAGAAGGTGGTCAGATCTCTCTCTCCTATAAATACAGTCTCTTTGGGGGCCATCCCTACGCCGGAAATAGCCTCGACGAGTGAGGTCTTACCCGCACCGTTTGGACCAATAACACTCACCCAGCGACTCGGTTCAAACTCCAATGAAATTGACTTGAGAATTACTTTGCTGCCCACTCGGAGAGTGAGATCCTTCACTTTCAAATTGTTCACAGCCACACCTCGCGATTTCGTAGTACCACTACAAAGATCGGCGCCCCAACGAGGGCGGTGATAACACCAATTGGCAATTCGGAGGGCGCGAGCACGGTTCTCGCGAGGGTGTCCGCAAAGACCAGGAAGGAGGCACCCACTAGTGCGCTCAGTGGAAGAATTCGACGATACGAAGTCCCAACCGCCATTCGCACAATGTGAGGCACTACCAATCCCACAAATCCAATTAAACCCACAGCCGAGACGACTGCCGCGGTACCAAGCGATGCAGCGCCCAGCGAAATGATTCGAAGTCGGCGAACATTTAAGCCCAGTGTTCTAGCTTCAACTTCCCCAACGCTCATTACGTCGAGTTGCCGAGCTACCAGCATGCAAATTGCGACAGAAACCAACACGTACGTCGTGAGTCCCTCGACTGTCGACCAACTCGCACTCGCCAAGGAGCCGAGTAGCCAGATGTAAACGTGAGCAAGCGAAGTTGCTGATGCGTGTTGCTGCAACAGTGTTTGGGCACTTGTCAATAGCGTGGCCACAGAAACTCCACTGAGAATGAGTGTCGCCCCATTCGAGCGGCTTCCTCGCCCACCAACAAACCAAGTTGCGAAGACCGCAACGAGAGCGCCGACGAAAGCGAAGGGCGAAATGAGATTCACATTTGCGCCGACTACGCCACCCAGGCCGAGCAGGGCAACCGTTGCCCCCAAGCCAGCTCCTGATGCGGCCCCCAAGACATACGGGTCGGCCAGCGGATTGCGAAATATCCCTTGATAGGTCGCTCCAGCCACGGAAAGCATGGAGCCGACCAACACCCCAAGCACCAGACGCGGAGCCCGAATTTGCCACAGAATCGTGTTCTCCAGCGGGTCAATTCGCCCCTTTTGGAGACCAAGGTGAATGGCAATATTGCGAATAATGGCCATGGGAGAAATGCCAGTCGGCCCGACTAGTAGCCCGAGCGCGATAGCAATAAGAAGTGTGAATACCGCGCCCACAAGAAAGCGACGAACACCTTTACGATCGGCAAATGTGCTCAACTTTGTCCTCGAAGTGAATGCTTGATGTCTCTGGCGAGTTGCTGCACCAAGAGAACCAGTCGAGGCCCCCAACGAGAAGCAACGTCGTCATTGAGGGCAAATACCTGATTCCGCTTCACGGCCACAACTGATTTGAAGCCAACTCTTTTCGACACGGAAGTTGAGCTTGCCGAACAACAAATAGTGTCGGCCAGAAAAATGATTGTCGGATTCGCACTGACAACATACTCAACGCTCAGTTGTGGGTACCCACCAGAAGCATTTACACCCTTTGCATCAGCGATATTAACTACATGCAGCTTCTTTAGTATCGAACCCACGAATGAGGCCGAGGTTAGTGAGTAATAGGTCGGATCTAGTTCGTAATACACACGCTGTCCGTTTGCCCTCCGAGGAACACTCTGGATTGCGGCGTTGATGATGTGCTTCATGCGAGCAATAAGCGAGTTAGCGCGCTGTGAGTGGCGGACCGCAATGCCGAGCGCTCGAATTTGTGTGTACGTGGCAGCCAGGTTTGCCGGGGCGGGCTGATTCAGAACTTGCACGCCTTGTGCTTGTAGCTTCTCTTGAATTTGATTTGCGTCATAGGAAATGACAACAAGTTCGTGTTCGCCAGGACAGACATTCAGAATGGATTCCAAATTCGGGCTAAACGCATCAATCCGACGCTTGGGTAGTTGAGACTGCGGAAAGTTTGCCGTAGCGTCGACCGCCTTAACTTCCTTGCCGACGCCGAGGGCGAAGAGGGACTCGGTCGCACTAGGCGATAAGGAGATAATGCAAGTAGGCGTTGTCGTCGCCCCGCTGATACTCGCGCTCGCTTGGGGCAGGCCGATCAGCGAGAAACTAACGACAGCCCCCATGGTTACGCGCCACAAGCTGTTCATGTTTCCCTTTATTGGCCGCGAAAAGGACGCCTTAGGGAAACTAAGACCACCCCAAATCGCGGAGGTTGGTATTCACACCCAAACAGTCGACCTGGCTTAGGCGATTGCCCTTACAGTTGCGCGACAGCGTCGGATTCTCACCGACTTCGCTGTGTTGAGATGACTACAGGTTAGCCCTGTAAGGATGCCTACTTACGACTAAAGAGCCGTGCGAATAGTCCTGGTCCCTTGGACTTAGCGACGGTGCAGTGGCAGCGGTCCGCCTCGGGGACACCTTGGAGCGCTTGTTCGATGTGTTGGCCACATCCCGACCAAGTTGGCTTCTGACAATTGGGACAAGTAACACGTGTACACATAAGGACTCCTTAACTACATCTTCTCTGGCGCGTCAATACCGAGCACCGAGAGGCCTAATTTCAGCGTATCGCCAGTAAGCCGACAAAGCGCCAAACGTTCACGTTGCAAATCGCCCGTGGCCGAAAGTACCGGACAGGCGTCATAGAAAGAGGTGAAGCGTTGCGCCAAGTCAAAGAGATAGGTGCAGAGACGATGAGGTAGCAGATCGCGAAACGCTGACTCAAAGGCCACGGGGAACTCAACCAGTCCTAGCGCTAACTGCCATGCCTGTGGCTCGGCCAAGGCAAACGAAGTTCCCGTCAGTTCAACCGAGGTATCTAACTTGCGAAATATTGATTCAATTCGAGCGTGGGCGTACTGCAGGTACGGGCCGGTGTCACCCTCGAAAGCCAGCATGCGGTCAAGCTCAAAGACATAGTCACGCTGGCGTTCAGTCGAAAGGTCCGCGTACTTAACAGCGGCGCGAGCAATTGACGTCGCCAATTCGTGGCGGGCGTCATCCGACAAGTCAGTGAAGCGCTCCTTTAACTGCGAGTCCGCACGGTCAATCGCTTCATCGAGCAAATCAACGAGCTTTACGGTGGTTCCCGCTCGTGACTTAAACATCTTGTGGTCTTTACCTAAGACATTGCCGAAGGGAACGTGCTCGCATCGAATTGACTCCGGCAGCCAACCCGCCGAACGCGCAACGGTGTAAATCATGTCGAGGTGTTGCGCCTGAGGAGCACCCACCACGTAGAGAATTTCATTGGCCTTGAGGTTGTGCACCCGGTCTCGAACCGCCGCGAGGTCCGTGGCGGCGTAGCCAAATCCTTCGTCTCGCTTTTGAACAATTAAGGGAAGTGGGTCACCATCACGGTTTACAAACCCTTCAGGAAAGACACACAATGCGCCATCGCTCTCAACCAAAAGTCCTGCTGCCTGCAGGTCATCCACCACCGCTTGAAGCATGTCGTTGTAATAGGACTCTCCCACTACGTCATCGGGAGTCAAGAGGACATCGAGCTTGGCGTAGACCTCGCTGAAATAGGCCACGCTTTGATCAACCAAAATTCGCCAAAGGCGCCGAGTCTCAGGATCCCCGCTTTGCAAGGCCACAACGCGCAAACGACTTCTTTCTTTGAAAGTGTCGTCCGCTTCAAATTTTGCGTTGGCTTCACGGTAGAAGGTGTCGAGATCACCGATTGAAAGTGTTGCGACCGCCGCATCCTCGCCCATGTCGAGCAAGTGCTCAATCAACTTGCCAAAGGGTGTTCCCCAGTCACCAACGTGATTTCGAGGAATGACGTGGTGCCCCTTAAAGCGATACATCCGAGCGAGTGCGTCACCAATCACTGTCGAGCGCAAGTGCCCCACGTGCATTTCTTTGGCGACGTTTGGTGCCGAGTAATCAATGACTACATTTTGGGAACTGGCCGTTTCAACGCCCAATCGAGCATCCTCGAGCAGTGACGAAAGTTGCGAAGAAAGAAATGCCGCCGAGAGCGAGATGTTCAGAAAGCCTGGTCCGGCAATTTCGATGGTGCCCATATCCCCAAATTCAAGGTTCGCCACGACCATTTCGGCCACCTCGCGCGGCGGCTTGCCCAAAGCCTTGGACATCGCCATAACCCCGTTGGCTTGGTAGTCCGAGCGATCCGACGGACGTAAAACGGGGTCCGCCCCAGCCAGAACCGAATCAAAGGCCTTAGCCAGACGCGAATTGACCAAGTCGTAGGTAGCGGACATGCCTCTAGTCTCTCACTTCCAAACTTTGATGAGAGTCACTCGCGAATAATCTCTCCTCAATTCACGGCAGAATGGAGGTATGGCTACTTCACTGAACTCCTTTGGCGCCCGCAGCGAACTAACTGTCGGTGGTCGAACACTCACCTACTACTCGCTTAATGCCGAGACGCTGAAGAGTTTCGGGGTTTCCAAACTTCCCTACTCCATCAAAGTTCTGTTGGAGAATCTGCTTCGCCACGAAGATGGCAACAAGGTTCGCGCGGCCGACATTGAAGCCCTTGCTCGTTGGGCCGATACACCAACTCGACATGGCGAGGCCGCCGGCGAAGACGCCAAAGAAATTGCCTTCACGCCCGAGCGAGTCCTCATGCAGGACCTCACGGGTGTACCTGCGGTAGTGGACCTCGCGTCAATGCGAGATGCGATTATCGCGTTGGGTGGCGACCCAAACAAAATCAACCCACTTGTTCCCGTTGAACTCGTGATCGACCACTCTGTCATTCTGGAACACACTGGGGCGGCGACCAGCTACGACGAAAACGTGGCTATTGAATACGACCGCAACGTTGAACGCTACACATTCTTGAAATGGGCTCAAAGTTCATTCAAGCAATTCCGCGTAGTTCCACCAGGAATGGGAATCTGCCACCAAGTAAACCTTGAGCACTTGGCCCGCGTTGTCTTTGACCACGATGACGTGGCGTATTTCGACTCCGTCGTGGGTACCGACTCACACACCACGATGGTCAATGGGCTTGGAGTCCTTGGTTGGGGCGTAGGCGGAATCGAAGCTGAGGCCGGAATGTTGGGTCAGCCAACCTCAATGTTGATTCCACCTGTTGTTGGTCTACGCCTGTCAGGCGAAACCCAAGAAGGCGTCACCGCAACTGACGTCGTTCTCACCATCACCGAACTCTTGCGAAAGCACGGCGTGGTCGGCAAGTTTGTTGAGGCTTATGGGCCTGGCGTTTCATCGCTCTCACTCGAGACTCGTGCGACGATTGGAAACATGTCACCGGAATATGGCGCCACCTGCACCATCTTCCCCATCGACCAGGTAACCGTTGACTACCTAGCTTTCACTGGTCGACCTACCGAACAGCTCGCCTTGGTCGAGGCCTACGCCAAGGCCCAAGGGGTATGGCACGATGCGCTGACTACTGAACCCACGTACTCGGAGTATGTAGAACTTGACCTGTCGACCGTTGAGCCAAGTTTGGCTGGACCAAAGCGTCCACAAGACCGAGTGGGACTCGGACAAGTTCGCGGCGCATTCAAAAAGGCCCTCGACCGAGAGCCTAAGGAAGTTTCCGGTGAGCACTACGCGACCACCCTGCGCGATGGCGCAGTAACTGTCGCGGCAATCACCTCCTGCACCAACACCTCTAACCCATCTGTGCTTGTCGCGGCCGGACTGGTCGCTCAAGCAGCCGTAGAGCGTGGCTTGAGCGCTAAGCCGTGGGTGAAGACTTCATTGGCTCCCGGGTCACGTGTAGTGATGGACTACCTCGAGCGCGCCAACTTGGTTGAACCACTGGACAAATTGGGGTTCTACTTGGCCGGCTACGGATGCACGACCTGCATCGGTAACACCGGTCCACTCCTTGACGGAGTATCGGATGCGGTGAACGCCCACGACCTTTCGGTTGTGTCGGTGCTCTCAGGCAACCGCAACTTTGAAGGACGCATTCACCCCGACATCAAGCAGAACTACTTGGCCTCACCGCCACTCGTCGTGGCGTACGCCATTGCGGGAACGGTTGACATCGATCTTCAAGTAGAGCCACTTGGGTTTGACCAAGAGGGTGCGCCGGTTTACCTACGTGACCTCTGGCCTACCGACAAGGCAGTTGCTGAAGCGGTCCGTGCATCACTCACACCAGAGATGTTCAAGACTCGTTACGCCAGCGCGTTCAGTGGCGATGACCGTTGGAAGGCCGTCCCCAGTACTAACGCTGTTACCTACGCCTGGGACAAAAACTCCACCTACGTGAAGTTGCCGCCTTATTTCGATGGCTTGACGATGGAACCTGGCGTGGTCAGTGACATTGCTGGTGCACGAGTGTTGGCCAAATTGGGTGACTCGGTAACTACCGACCACATCTCACCCGCCGGAAATATCCGGGCAACCGTTCCCGCTGGTTTGTATTTGACCGAAAAGGGTGTCGCCCCCAAAGACTTCAACTCCTACGGCACGCGTCGTGGAAATGATGAAGTAATGGTGCGAGGAACATTTGCCAACATTCGTTTGCGTAACCAAATGGCTCCGGGGACCGAAGGCGGCATCACCATCAAGCTCCCCGAGGGTCAGCAAACATCAATCTTTGAAGCATCACGCGCCTATTTAGCCGAGGGCACCCCTCTTTTGATCTTGGGCGGCAAGGAATACGGCAGCGGTTCAAGCCGAGACTGGGCGGCCAAGGGAACGAAGTTGTTAGGTGTTAAGGCTGTTCTCGTCGAGAGCTTTGAGCGGATTCACCGTGCCAACTTGGTCGGCATGGGCGTTTTGCCCCTGCAGTTCAAGGCGGGAGAATCAGCGGCTACCTACAACCTCGATGGAACTGAGACCTTTGACATTCAGGGTCTTGCTCCGCTGAACAATGGTGAGACTGTTCCGCTCGTCAAGGTCACGGCCCAGCGCACATCTGGCGAGGTTGTCGAGTTTGAGGTTCGCCTACGAATTGATACCCCGACTGAGGCTGACTACTACCGCCACGGCGGAGTTCTTAACTACGTGTTACGCCAACTGGCCGCAAATTAATTGGTGTTGATTCGCCGGAAGGTTTCGGCGAGTCGACCCTTTTTCATACCGGCTATCTGAGCGTTTGATTCAGCCCAACTCCGCAGGCGCTCGTCAAGCCCTGTGCCATCGCCCACTTGAGAGACGTGCTTGCTCAGGGCATTGACCTTGTACACAAAGTATTTGGTGATGTCGACTGCAAAATTGGGCTCACTGCCCGTTACCCACACTTCGGGCACCGTGTGAGGCTTGTAACCCCGGCTGAGCAACTTGGGGAATGCGTGCGGGTTTCTTGCATCGGGGTACACAGCCTTGATGGTTGCGTCACCCACTGCACGGTGATCGGGGTGTGAAGCGTAAATGCGTTCCCAATTCATCTCAGGGTTCTGAGTAATCACCAGATTTGGTCGGAACGCTCGGATCTTCTGAGCGATGGCCATGCGAAGCTCAAGATTTGATTCGACCATTCCGTCGCGATATCCCAAGAACGCAACTGCCTTGACGCCCACAGCTTCAGCGGCACGGCGTTGTTCTTCTTCGCGAATTGCGGCGCGCGCACGACGTGACAACTTTGAGTCATCGCCACCCGCATCACCGGAGGTCACCATCACGTACGCCACTTCGCAGCCGTGTGCTGTTAAGTAGGCAATGGTTCCCGAAGCGCCAAAATCGATGTCATCGGGATGCGCAACAACGCACAACACCCGCCGAAACTGACCGGTGTAATCGAGGACTTCGAGTTTGGCTTTTTTCATAAGACAGACTTCTCCGTTGACGAATCCCAGTTAGCCAAATCTTTCAGATGTGGGTTATTTGAGAACACCTCTACGATAGGCAATCGGAGGCCTATTCGACGTTGTATTACCTCAGCCTCTACGGCCTGATTCCACAAAAGTAGGGAAACTACGACCCCTTTTGTTCCCGCGCGAGCCGTACGGCCCGATCGGTGCAGGTAGGCCTTGTGGTCTTCTGGCGGGTCAAAGTGAATGACGCAGTCAACCCCATCGATGTGCAGCCCTCGCGCGGCTACGTCGGTGGCTACGAGAACGGAGAGTTTTTCGGCCCCAAAATCAGCCAACGCCTTTTCTCGTTGGCTTTGGCGCAGGTCACCGTGAATAGCGGCGGCGTCCACGCCCTCTTTTTGAAGTTGTTCAACCAGTCGGTCGGCACCACGCTTGGTGCGACAGAAAATGATGGTCTTGGCGTTGGACTTGCAAATCGTTGCACAAACCTTCACTCGGTCCATCTGGTGAACTTGCAAGAAGTGGTGAACCATTAATGACACGGTCTGCGTATCACTGGCTACTTCGTGGAAGACCGGGTCAGTGAGGTAGCGCTTTACGAGGCGATCTACTGCGCCATCAAGTGTTGCGGAAAACAAAAGCGTCTGGTGAGGGCGTTCGGCGATGCGGCGAAGTACCCACTCGACTTGGGGCATGAAGCCCATGTCGGCCATGCGGTCGGCTTCGTCGAGTACCAGCACGTCAAGGTTCTCAACGTTGAGTTCGCCACGATCCCCTAAGTCAATCAATCGACCTGGAGTAGCGATAATGATGTCGCAACCCTTGCGAAGTTGCGCGACTTGCTTTTCAACGTCAGCGCCACCATAGACAGCACCGACAAAGAGTCCGAGAGCCTTGCCGAGAGGTTCGAGCACTTCGTGAACTTGAACGGCGAGTTCACGGGTAGGCAACAACACCAAGCCGCGTGGACGAACTGGTTTGTTGGCTTCGATTGGAAAGCTCGGCGACTCGGCGACTCGCTGCAGCAAGGGCAAACCAAATCCCAAGGTCTTTCCTGATCCGGTCTTAGCCTTGCCGCAAATGTCACGACCCGCCAGGGCGTCGTTAATGGTCATGGCCTGAATCGGGAAGGCGGTCAAAATACCCTTCTCTTCGAGGGCCGCTACCAGTTTGGGCACGATGCCGAGTTCGGCAAAGGTTTGGGTAGTCGCATAGGAGTCGAGGGCGTCGCCCTCAACACTTGGGGGTGTTGTCACAATGAGTCGTTTCTCGGTCGGACCCCGAACCGCTCATTCGTACAAAAAGGCCCAAGCTCGCTTCATAGAGCTTCGTTAGTAGCCTACCCTCATACCAAAAAAGGAGAACGCATTATGGCGCGACTTGAAGTTGGCAAAACTGCACCCGCTTTCACCCTGTTCGATCACGACGAAAAGAAGGTCTCGCTGAAGGACTTTCGTGACGAACGCGTCGTGCTCTACTTCTACCCTGCCGACGACACCCCCGGGTGCACCAAGGAGGCTTGTCAATTCAACGATGAGTTGGCCGCTTTCAAGAAACTCGGGGTACGGGTACTTGGCGTCTCTCCCGACGGCGCAACCGACCACGTCGCGTTTCGAAAGAAATATGGTCTCAAATTCACTCTTTTGAGTGACCCATCGAAAAAGGTCATGGAGTCCTACGGCGCCTACGGCGAAAAGATGATGTACGGCAAGAAGGTAATTGGAGTGATTCGTTCAACCTTCATTATCTCTCCCAAGGGAAAGATTGAGGCCGCCTGGTATGGCGTTCGCGCCGATGGGCACGCCGCCAAAGTTCTGGGAGCGTTAAAGGAACTTAATTAGTTGTTGTGCCGGCGCAATGTGCGCAGACGCAGAACTACGAAAACTACAACCAGCAATACAACCGCTCCGATGATTGGCATCTGAGCGCTGTGGAAGTTTTTGGCCACGTGAGTCCAGTTGCTACCCGCTGCTTTACCCAGAGCGGCCAACAGCCAGACCCATCCGGTTGAACCAATCAGCGTCAAGACAATGAAACGTCCGCGAGGCATCTTGGCGATTCCCGCCGGAATTGAAATGCCGGATCGGGCAAAGGGCAGGACGCGAGCAATAAGAACGGTGATTGATCCGCGCTTGGTGAACCAGTGCTCAACGGTGTCGAGGTCGCGGTGTGAAATTAAGAACCACTTACCGAATCGCTCGAAGAAGGGGCGACCGGCTTCACGGCCAATCTCATAAGCAATCTGAGAACCAATACCCGAAGTAAGGGTGCCAATAATGATGACGACCGGTAAGGAGAACATCACGTGTCCGGTTACCGCAGTGGTGCACAAGGCGCCGGCGACACCGAAGGTGACCTCCGATGGAATCGGCACACAGGCCGATTCGAGAATTGAAATGATTGCGAGGGCCAAATAGCCGTGGGCTTGGATGAACTGTTCCATAGTCTCAAGTTTCTCGCAAATGGCTGGTCGAAAATGGCCACTTCGCGCTTGGATTTCAAACCGCAATAGGTACTAGGGCTATACGAATTTATCTTTGGTGTTTTGCGCACCAGTAAGTCGTCCGACCACCAATTACCGAAATTCTCATGGGCCCACCATCTATTGGGCAAAGTCCGCCTGGGGTTCTTCCCGTCATATGGTTTCCCGTGTGTGAGCCGCCACGCTTTTGGAGCTGCTTGAGCGTTGCTTTCAGTGATTTAAAGAGATCCTCTTTTTGCACCGCACTTAAGTGACCGGTCGGAGTGTTTGGGTTGATGCCAGCTCTAAACAACATTTCGTCACCGAGCAAATTCCCAATTCCGGCAATCACCGATTGGTCAAGCAACCGAGCCTTTATCGCGGCTCCACCGCCTCGAGAGATTGTCATCGCCTCGACAAATTCCTTCTTGGTTAACGTCAAAGCATCGGGGCCAAGTTCGCTTAGGTCGGGTTCTATTTCGAATCGTCCGAGGCGACGAGGATCATGAAGCAGAAGTCGCCGTCCATCTTTTAATTCCAGACCACCACGAATCCAATCCTTTCGAAAGGTGTGGGGTCCATAGAACAGCCCCTCAATTCCTGCTTCACTATCGAGCAAGAGAACTCCGGTCATGCCAAAGCGCATTCCGAGCGTTGGGCCACTGGTCTCCATCAACATCAATTTGCCGCGACGCCCGGTGCCCGTTATACGAAGCCCTTTCACGGCTGTCGCCCAAGACCTCACCGAAGGCAGCTTCTTGGCTGAATACGGGTCTGCCCAGCCCTTGGTAATAGTGGCGCCAACAGTTTGTTCGGCTAATTGCCGGTATGACTCGATCTCCAGGATTTCGGGCATATGTCAATGTACCGTTTGGAGCCAAACAGTCCGTACTTGAGTAATCTCTATCCCATGAGCATGGAAAAACCGCAGTGGACTGAACTCTTCCGTGAGGTCGTGACCTCAGGCCTATGCACCGGCTGCGCCGCCTGCGTCGTATCCTGCCCTCACGACGTCTTGGACTACAACACCGCCGATGGCATCTACAAGCCGTGGCACATTGATAAGGACGGGGACGCAGAGAATTGCACCCACGGCGAGACCGGCTGCACCCTGTGCACCCGAGCCTGCCCTCGTTTCCGCAACTGGGAATCCGAGGCTGACACCGTGCGCTTCGCCCGCGAGCGCACCGACGAAGAGGTCTACGGCATTGGCGACGTCTTCTTGGCTCGCTCTTCTGACCCGTCGCTGGTAGAAAACGGACAAGACGGTGGATTCGTTTCAACTCTGCTGATCTACGCCCTCGAGAATGATGTCATCGACGCTGCTCTCGTGAGCGGACTCGAAGGAGACGGCTCCACGTGGCGCGCCGAGGCTCGAGTCGCCAAGACCCGCGAAGACGTTCTCTCAACCGCGAAGTCTCGTTACACCTACAGCCCAAACCTCATGGCCTACCCCGAAGCAGTCGAAGGTGGTGCCGAGCGCATCGCGCTCGTCGGCATGGGTTGCATGGCGTCGGCGCCAGCGGTGATGAAGTCCCGCAAGTCAGGAAAGATTGCTCGCCGCCTGGGACTGACTATCGGCCTCCTCTGCTCAAAAACTTTCGATGACTCGATTTTCGAAGAACTCTTTGAAGCCAAGTATGGGATCAAGCGCGCGGACATCGTCAAGATGAATATCAAGGGCATCTTCCAAATCTGGACCAAGGATGGTGGATTCTTTGAAGTGCCGCTCAAAGAGGCCCACGCCTTTACTCGCGAAGGTTGCACACACTGCCCAGACTTCTCTGCCGAGCACGCCGACATTTCTACTGGTGGAATTGGCGCATTTGGCGACTGGACACTCGTCATCGTTCGTACCGATCAGGGCCGCGAACTCGTGACCGCGATGAAAGAAAAGGGACTGATTGAAACTCGCCCAGGTGACGATGACCCGGGTGCGGTGGCACTCTTGCACAAGCTCGCAACCTTGTCACGCAAGCGTTGGCCCGAGACCCAAAACCCCGGACCACGTCGTATTCCAGTCACTTCGGCGTAATTCATGGCACCGAAAAAACCGACGACAATTTTTCTAGTCCGACACGGACAAACGACCTCAACGGGAATTGTGTTGCCCGGTCGTGCGCCTGGTCTTCACCTTTCACCTAAGGGACGTGAACAAGCCGAGCGTGTGGCCGAGCGCTTCGCCGCTATGAAGAAACCACCGACCGTTCTCTACGCCTCACCCTTAGAGCGCGCCCAAGAGACGGCCGCACCTATTGCCAAGGCGCTCAAGTTGCGGACTCTAAAGAACTCCGGTGTCATTGAATGTGACTTTGGTCAGTGGACTGGCAAGAAGCTGGCGTTGCTTTCCAAGAAGCCTGAGTGGCGCACCGTACAAAATGCGCCATCAACCTTTCGATTTCCACAGGGCGAATCTTTCATTGAAATGCAGACGCGCATTTGGGATGCGTTGAACAAACTGCACGAAAAGCATCCAGGCCAGTCAATCATCGTGGTTTCTCACGCTGACCCCATCAAGGCGGCCGTTGCCATGGCCCAAGGTATTCCCCTGGATATGTTTCAGCGCACCGTTATTTCAACCTGCTCGGCGAGCGTCTTGTTGCTGGGTGGACAGGCGCCGCTGGCCCTTAGCATCAACAACACCAGCGATTTCACAGAATTGATCCCATCATGAACTACGACTTTTCAAACCCCGACAAAGTAATGGTTGGCACCCGCGGCGTCGTGGGCAACCGACTCTTTATTCTCCAAGCGCGTCAGGGACGTCGACTGGTTGTCGTCAAGTGCGAAAAGCAGCAACTCTCGGCACTGTCCGAATGGATCGCGATTGCGATTAAGGAAATGGGCCGCCCCGGTCATTTGCCTGACGACTTCACCCTCGAAGATGAGATTGAGCAAGACCTCGTAGCCGGTGACATGAGCGTTTTGGTCGACGAAGAGTCCAAGACCATTGAGTTGACCATTGAGTCAATCGATGAAGAGCACGTTTTAGTTCTTGGTCTCTCTCGAGAAATGGCCGGTGGTCTCGCTATCGCCATCACTCGCCTCGTTGAAGCCGGTCGCGCGCCCTGCCCACTGTGTGGCGGGCCACTTGACCCTCGGGGTCACGATTGCCCACGCACCAACGGATTTGCTCCACCAATTAGCTAATGACCCGCGAAGAACAGATTGCGCTCCTGACTCAGGGCGAAATCACCGTCGAAGGACGAATCCAAGCATCCTCAAACCAGGCCCTTCTGGTGACCGTGACCTCGGGGGGTCAGCAACTTCTCGCCTGTTACAAAGCCGAAGCGGGTGAACGGCTGCTCTGGGACTTTGAAGAGGGTCTCTGGCGTCGCGAGGTAGCGGCCTACCAACTAGCGAATCACTTGGGGCTTGATTTGGTCCCCGTGACCATCGCGCGCGATGACGCTCCATTTGGCCCGGGGTCACTCCAGGTCTGGATTGAAAACGCCACGGAAGATCACTACTTCACCCTTCGCGAACTCCCTGAATACACAGACTGGTTTATTGACTTGTGTGTGTTTGACATTCTGGCCAACAACGCAGACCGAAAAGGTGGTCACGTTCTTTTTGATGGCACTCGTTGCTGGGCCATTGACAATGGACTTTGCTTCAACGAAGAAGACAAGCTACGCACCGTTATCTGGGATTTCACCGGAACCCCACTCAGTGATGAGTGGCGACAACGGCTCACCTCTCTAATCGAGAAAGGTGCGGCCCCGCTGCTCGACTGGTTGAGTCAGGGTGAAGTTGAAGCAATTTTGCATCGAGCAAATTGGTTGCTCGGACTTGGCGAACTTCCCGAACCCGATGAAGAGGCCGACTGGCCGCCTTACCCTTGGCCCTTGGTGTAGCGAGGCTCTTCGTTTTTAATCTCCGGCACTCCGGAGCTCAACATCGAGAATGTTACGAGGGCCCCAACTGCAAAGAGAATCGCCGCAACCCAAAAGGCTCTCGCATACCCGTGAAGAGTGGCGTGACCAATTTGTTCCACGCTCGGATTTGGAATTTTCGCTAAAACTCCCGCAGTAGCGGCCACCGCGAGAGAGTTGAGTAGTGCCGTCCCTACTGATCCACCAATGTTCTGGGTAGCGTTCACCGCAGCCGAAGCAGCACCTGCTTCAGACTTACTTACTCCCCATGTAGCGCTCGCCACGGCCGGAGCAAAGATCAATCCGATACCAAGGCCCAGAACCAATAATCCTGGCAAGACGTGCCCGGCATAATTTGGCGCGAGTGGCAGCCGGGTGAATAGAACAAGTCCCATGGCCGCTAACACGAGGCCGGTTGGGATGAGGGGGCGTGGCCCCACTAAAGCCAAGAGTCGAGCCGAAGCGACACTCGCCGAAACCGCCATGGCGATGACTAGTGGCATAAAGGCCAGTCCGGTTTGAAGTGGCGTGTAGTGCGCGATGTTCTCTAAGTAATAGGCGAGAAAGAGCGATAGTCCAAACATGCCAATGCTCGTTACAAAGAGTGCAATGTGACTTCCGGCTCGCGTCCGGTTGGTGAGAAGTCTCAAGGGCAGAAGTGGAGTCGGCACATTCTCTTGGGTGCGAACAAATGCGGCCAACAAAACCAGTCCGGCCAAAATGCTTAACCAGGTCGCGCTGGCAGTCCAACTCGTTGACTCCGCATGACCAAGGCCGTAGACCAAGAAAAAGAGGCCAGCGCTACCGACAATTGTTCCCACAACGTCAAGTTTCAGTTGGTGATGTTCTTTGCCTCCTCGGACAAAGAGCAAGATGCCCACTGCGGCGATACCGGCGAAAACCAGGTTGATATACAAACACCAACGCCACGAGTACCACTCAGTCAGTGCTCCACCCAGTAGCAAACCGATTGCTGCGCCAGAGGCGCCAATGGCACCGAAGATGACAAAAGCTTTTGCTCGTTCGCTCGCCTCTTCGAATGTCACACTTACCAGCGCCAGTGCCGCGGGTGCGAGCAGTGCCCCGAAGCCACCTTGGATTGCTCGTGCTGTGACGAGGGCTCCAAATGAATGCGCCATGCCACCGAGCGCCGATGCACCGGCAAAGCCCACCAGACCAATGAGAGCGGCATTGCGACGACCCCACAGGTCGGTCAATCGGCCACCGAGCAACAACAGAGAGCCAAAGGTCAAGGCATAAGCCGTAACTAGCCATTGACGGTTACCTACCGAAAAATGGAGATCAGATTGTGCTGAAGGAAGTGCGATGTTGATCACAGTCGCATCAAGAGCGACCATTAACTGGCACAAACTCAATGCCGCCAGGGCGAGCCAAGGTCCACGCTTAGAGGTGGAGAAAGAACTCACCAAGCAGTCCGATTAACTACGCGCCCGCAGGGCTGCGACCAAAGCCGGCAGGACCGTCTTTACATCCCCGACAATGCCAAGGTCGGCGATCTGGAAGATCGGTGCATCGGGATCTTTATTGATCGCGATGATTGTCTTCGAGCCCTTCATGCCAACCATGTGTTGAGTGGCACCTGAAATTCCACAGGCAATGTAGACATCGGGCTTGACCGTCTTTCCAGTTTGACCAACCTGGAGTGAATAGGGAACCCAACCCGCGTCAACGATTGCTCGACTCGCACCCGCTGCTCCGTTGAGCAAACTAGCGATTTCTTCGATGACAGCGAATCCAGCAACTTCCCCAATTCCACGTCCACCCGAAACTACAACAGACGCCTCTTCGAGTTTTGGACCTGATACCTCTTCAACGTGTCGATTGGTGATGGTGCTCTCACCGCGGCGGCCCAAGTCTGGAACGCTGAGTTGGCTCACGGTGGCCGGTGCGCCACCAGCGGGAATTGCACTGAAACTTTTTGCGCGGACCACCACAATGCCCACCCCTGGAGAGGTGAAGTGTGCGTCCACAATTTGCGTTCCACCAAAAATCTGGTGTTCCGTGTGCAGGTCACCACTTAGATTTGTGGCATTCGTGAGCACTGGTCGCTTGAGACGTGCCGATAGCCGTCCCGCAATATCACGACCGTCGTAGCTAGTGGGTATCACTATGACGTCGGGTAGCGATCCCGAAGAGATAGCCGCCGCTACTGCTGCACCGGGGAGGGTGTTTTCTGGGACGGCAACGGTCAAGAGAGTCGTCGCGCCGTACTCACCGGCTTGGGCGGCGTGCGAGGCGCCCGCCCCCCAAGTCACGCCTGAGACAGAAGTGGCAATCGTGCGGGCGTGACTGAGGAGTTCGAGTGAAGTCGAAGTGAATCCGTTTTCGCCTGGCTCAAGTACGACCCAAAGGTTTGCGATAGTCATCAATATCTCCTAAATCACCTTGACGGATTCCAAGAAAGCCACAATCTTTTCTGCGGCCGTTCCATCGTCAACAAACTTTTCTCCAGCCTGTCGGCTCGGAGCATTATTGACTGAGTTGATGGCCTGTCCCCCAATAAGAGTGATGCCTAAATCGCTCAGCGACTTGACTTCGACCGGCTTGGATTTAGCGGCCATGATTCCCTTGAAACTGGCATACCGAGGTTCGACTACTCCAGCAGTAACACTCACGACAGCGGGCAACGAAACGGCGACCTCGTCAAAACCCGCTTCGCTTTGGCGAGTGACATGTAACTTGTCTCCCGCACCAGCGAGTGACTTCGCGAAGGTGACCGAGGGCCAACCCAACAACTCGGCGATTTGTGCCGGAATGGTTCCGGTGTACCCGTCGGAAGACTCCGTTGCGGTGAGAACGAGGTCTGGGGAAACTGAACTGATGACCGCACTGAGAACCGAAGCGGTATCCAGTGCATCGGCTCCGCGTAGGGCGGGGTCCGAAACAACAATGGCGCGCGCGGCACCCATTGCTAAAGCGGTGCGCAGACCGGTCAGGTCTGTTGCATCACCCATTGAAACGACGACAACCTCTCCACCGCTGGCCTCGGCCAGTTGCAGAGCCATCTCGACTCCGTAGGTATCGGCCTCGTCGAGCAACAATTTGCCCGATCGGTTGAGGTTATTTTGGGCATCTAAGCTTTGAGGGGCGCTGGGATCTGGGATCTGTTTGGCACAAACGACGATGTTCACGACTTCCAATCTAGGCTTCGGGCACTTTTCGTTGATAACAGTCCTTTTGCGCCGAAAAATTTCCCTTGTATTTCGACTTGCGCCAAAGTAAAATTGACTCCCCGCCGCTAAGCGGCCCTTGTTTTTCCCCAAAATCAAGTAATTAAAGGATTCTTCATGTCGCTGATCTGGAACCGCAACCATGCCTGGGATGACGCCGATTGGCGTACCAACGCCGCTTGCCGCGAGACCCCGCCGGACCTCTTTTTCCCAGTGGGCACCACCGGCAGTGCCACCGATCAGATCGAGTCGGCCAAGCGTGTTTGCAACCAATGCGACGCCCAAAAGGCTTGCCTAGAGTTCGCCCTCGCTACTAACCAGGAATCTGGTGTGTGGGGTGGCACCACCGAAGACGAGCGTCGCAAGCTGCGCAAGCAGTGGCTCGCGGCTCGTCGTCGTGCCAACGCTACGAACTAAGACTTGCCCCGAGCGGGATTTCAACCCGCACCAGCGTTCCACTTCCCTCGCTCGAGTCGAGAGACTTCATCTCGATTGTGCCGCGAAGTTGTGTTCGCACCAAGTCGCGCACAATCGATAGTCCAAGTGAAGATGGCTTTTCCAAAGTGAATTCCGGGGAAAGCCCCTTGCCGTTATCTCGGACTTCAGCAATGGCCCGCGAGTCGTTGTGATCTAACTGCAGGGTTACCAGACCCACTTGACCGTCACGTGGAGCGAAGTCACTAAAGGCGTGCTCAACAGCGTTGGTCAATAGTTCGGCCAGGGCCACGGCGAATGGAATAGCTAAGTCGGTCGAGAGGGTTCCAAGCGAACCGCTTACCACTAACTCAATCGGCGTTTGGACCAGAACCGAATCCTCAACGAGGTCCACGAGTGCCCGCACGATCTCATCGAAAATCACCTCTTCTCCTGGTTCACGGGAAAGAACCTCGTGAACAATGGCAATTGAGCGGACTCGCCGCTCCGCTTCCATCAGTGCTTGAATTGTTTCCTCTTGCTCACTACGCCGGCTCTGGAGTCGAAGTAACGAGGAGATTGTCTGCAGGTTGTTCTTGATTCGGTGGTGAACTTCGCGAACGGCGGCTTCCTTATTAAGCACTTGACGATTCAAGAGTTTTAGGTCTGAGACGTCACGCACAATGGCGAAAAGACCAGTGGTGGCCTCGCCTCGACGAAGTGGGACGCAGTGAAACTGAACGGCCGCCTCGGAACCCATGTCAACCTCTTCGACCTGGGGCATGCCAAAGCTCATGGCGCGCTCAATTCCCCGCACACTAAGTCCCAGGTCACTTAAGCGATGACCCTCGACTGACTCACGCACTCCCAACCGGTGCAGGGCGTTGGTGGCGTTGGGAGTTGCAAACTCGACCTTGCCAGTGGCGTCCATTTTGATTACGCCGTCACCCACTCGCGGCAGTCCTGGCCCGGCAACATCAGCTTCGCGGAAAGGAAAGCTTCCCTCCGAGACCATGGAGCACAACTCTTCGAAAATTTCTAGATAGGCCTGTTCGTACAATGAGGCAGGACTGCGCAACGGTCCTTGCAGTCGAACCATGACCGCAACGATCTCTCCGTGGCTGCGAACAGGGATGCACCACACCGGCAAAAGTTCTGCGTCAGGTGTGAGCGCCACCTCACCAGTTACTCGCCGGCCCAAAGTGAAGGCTTGTCTCGAGAGGGGCCACTCGGCGCCCGGCTGGATAGTTCCCACTAGGTCTTCGGCGAGAAGTGTCGCGCGATTGTTTGGGCGCATCTGCGCGAGGACGATGAAGTCTTCCGCCTCCTCGCCTTCGGCATGTGGCGCCATCAACACCATGTCAGAAAAGGAGAGGTCCGCTAACAGGGACCAAGAGGTTGTCAAACGGAGGAGTTGCTCAATATCCTCAGAGCGCAACGTGGTGTGTTGCTGCGCCAGTTCGGCGAGCGACGCCATACGAAGTGCTTAGGCGGCGCCGAAGCCCACGACGCGGTCTCCCGCCGGGCTTCCAAATTCAACGTAGGCAATTCGAGCGGCGGGCACGCCAACTCGGCGGCCCTTGCGGTCGGTCAACCACAGCACTGAGTCATTGGACATGGCGTCTTCAACATCACGGGTGACCTGGTCTACGTTGGCCTCAGATCCGAGGTCCAGCTCGAGTTCTTTCATTGATTGAACAATTCCGATGCGAATTTCCATGAGGCTCCTGTGAACGACTGTTCCCATGTTAGAGCCATGTAGCAAGATAGAGGACGTGACCAATGAGCGTGAATCAGAAAGAAACCGGGCCTGGGCCGCCACGATGGAGGGCTTCGAAGGATCGGCCGATGACATAACGGTGGCTCACCGAGACTCTGCTGCCACTATCTCCCCCGCCACTATGAGCGGTCAGCCCTTTGAGGGTGAGCGCCGAATTCGCGAAGAGCGACTCGAAGAAAGACTGGCCGCTGGGGCCACTCTGAGTTCGGGGGCCGGCCACCGAGTTCGTGAAGAAGAGCCCGACGAATTCCGCACAGCATTTGAAAGAGACCGCGACCGTATCCTCCACTCGAGTTCATTCCGACGTCTGGCTGGCAAGACTCAAGTTTTTGTCTTCCCCGAAGACCACATGCGCACTCGTCTTACTCACGCCCTTGAGGTTGCCCAAGTTGCAACTGGTATCGCTCGCCCCGTTGGACTCAATACTGCTTTAACTGAAGCGATTGCTCTGGGTCACGACTGTGGCCACGGACCTGGTGGTCACGCCTCCGAAGAAGCGCTTGACCCCTACGTCGAGGGTGGGTTTGATCACGCCACGTGGGGCGCCAATGTTTCTCTCTTGCGTTTGAATTTGTGTACCGAGACTCTCGACGGAATCCGAAATCACTCGTGGTCTCGTCCAGCGCCCGGCACTCCCGAAGGTGAAGTTGTCTCCTGGGCTGATCGCATTGCGTACGTCTGCCACGACTTCGAAGATGCTGCCTCGGCTGGTCTCGTAACCGAAGACGAACTCCCCCTGATTGTTCGAGAGCGGTGTGGAGTACGGCGTGGAGAGCAACTGGGTTCTTTTATTAACGCCATGATCACGACTATTCGCGAAACCGGCGTGATTGGCATGGACGCTGCCCACGCCGAAGCTTTGGCTGCTTTCCGAGCCTTCAACTACCAGACCATATACCTGCGAGGCGCTGCGATTGACCAATCCAACCGCGTCGTTGACATGTTGCGCGGGCTCGTTGACTTCCTGGGAGCACACCCCGAGCACATCAATGAAGTCGAAGACGCCAGCAAGGACATGGCCAATTCACCACTCGCGATTCGCCACGCCGTGGAATACGTCTCGGGCATGACCGACCGCTTCGCCTGTCGTCGAGCTGAAGCCTGGCTGGGTTGGGACCGAGACCGGCTGCCCAACGGCATCGATCGCTAGTTGAGTCGCAGTTCCTGGCGGTAAACCCGGGCTGGGCCCTGGCTAGCAATCCGAGTGGCAAGCTCCACGAATGCTTTGGATGCAGCTGAATCAGGGTGTGCCACCGTTATTGGAGTTCCGGTGTCACCACCGGCTCGAACATCAATCTCGAGAGGAATCTGCCCCAACAATGGTGTACCTAGATCGGTGCTGAGTTGTTCCCCACCACCGGCCCCGAAGATTTCGTAACGCTTGCCGTCATCACCAACGAAGTAGCTCATGTTCTCGATAACTCCACGTACGGCGAGTTTCAACTTCTTTGCCGCGAACGCACTGCGTTGAGCAACTCGTTGAGCGGCGGGTTGTGGAGTAGTCACCACGTACATTTCGATTCGCGGAATAACTTCTGAGAGTGTCAGAGCAACGTCACCGGTGCCTGGTGGCATGTCAATAAGGAGGAAGTCCAGGTTGTCCCACCACGCCTCAGTTAACAGTTGTTCGATGGCCTTGTGCAACATTGGTCCACGCCAAATCACTGGTTGTTCGTCATCCACGAAGTAGCCCATCGATAAACACCGAACGCCGTAAACCAAAGTTGGGATCACCGTGTCACCAAGAACAATTGGGTCACTCGGTGCGCCCAACATCTTGGGCAACGAAAAGCCGTAGACGTCAGCGTCAAGAATGCCAACTCGCTTTCCAATTTGCGCGAGCGCTATGGCCAGATTCACGCTTACGGTGGACTTGCCCACCCCGCCTTTACCAGAGGAAATTCCGAGAACTCGAGTCGTAGAGCGTTTGTCGGTGATTGCTGGCGAAGCTTCGTGTTGGTGGAGGCCCGGACCTGGCTCAGCCGCCATAAAAGTGCGCAGCCGATTACGTAGCTCGAAACGGTCCTCTTCGGACATAGTGCGGATCACCACTTCCGATCCCGGAAATACTGCGCTCACGCGAATCTTCAGCGCTTCAAGGTTGGGCCAGTTGGTCACCGGCAAACGGAGTTCTACTTTTTTGTTGGCCTCATCAATTGTTCCTAGAAAGTCCAATTCGCCAAGGGTCCGTCCAATTTGGGGTTCTTCTATGGCGGCGAGGGCTTCAGTTAGGTTCACAACATTCCTTTATCGACCTCTTGAGGTTAGTGTCGCAAAAGGTGTCGCTCCTCATAAACTTGGCCTATGTCGACCGCGGGTTTTGAAAATGAACTGGATCCAGCTCTCTTCACGGCAACCGTTACGAGTCTGACCCACACTTTCGGAGACGGCACCCGCCGCAAGATTTACCTCTACTTGCGTGAATTCCCTGGCTCTACCGCTCAAGACCTAGCCGAACACTGTCAAGTGCACGCCAACGTCGTGCGTCACCATCTCGATCGATTGACCGAAAGTGGCTACGTCACCTTCGACAATGTACGCAAGACCACCGTTGGGCGTCCCGCCAAGGGATACCGCGTCCTCGATGAGTCATTCAATGCGGAGGGGTCGGTAAGGCGAGACGCTTTGTTGGTAGCTCTACTGGAAACCGCTCTCGAGCGTCTCGGACCAGACGCGGCAGAGAATCTCGCTCATGACGTTGGGCAGGACTACGGTCGCACGCTCGCAGCATCTGTGGGGCCATCAGACTCGTCACGCACGGTGAAAGAGGCGATGGCGTCGATTGCTGGTTTATTGACCGCCCATGGTTTTAATGCTCGAAGTGAAGATAGCGAGCACACATCGTCCATAGTTTCTGAAAACTGCCCATTTGGATCAGCCGCTCAACACCACCCGGTTCTTTGTGCGGTTGACCGGGGACTCATCGGTGGGATGCTCGATGGACTGGGCTTAGAGCGAACCAATGTCACCCTTACCTCACGTGCACGTGGCGATAGTGACTGTCGCGTAACTGCTTAACTGGCATCGTGCCCTCTTCAAATACTTCGTCAGTTTCGCTAGGCCGAATTGCTCGCGACTGGTTTACGTTGGGGGCTACCGGCTTTGGTGGACCACCGGCTCACATTGCGCTACTTCGTAAGTTATGTGTAGACAAGAACAAATGGATTGCCCACGAAGAGTTTGAAGACGCAATCGCTACGACCAACCTTCTTCCTGGTCCTGCATCCACCCAACTCGCGATCTATTGCGCGTGGAAGTTGAGAGGATTTGCAGGTGCCGTAGTTGGTGCATTGGGATTCATCTTGCCTGGGCTCGCTTTGATTATTGGACTCTCAGCACTCTTTTTTGCCTCAGCACCACCCCACTGGGTTATTGGTGTGGCCGCTGGCGCAGGAGCGGGCGTCCCCGCCATTGCCCTTTATGCAGCCGCGCAACTTGCCCCGCAAAGCTGGCAGCGCGCTAAGAGTGCTTCGAACACAAAGTGGCGTTGGATGTTTTATGTGGTAGCCGGAGCCACCACATCAATTTTCTCTCCGCAATACGTAGTTCTAACAATGTTGGCTTGTGGCCTCTTAGAAATATCTCTCAGTTCAACCGCTCACGGCTTTATTCCCCTGGCTTTAGGAAAAACAATCGTGATGGGCTCATTCGCATCCATTGCCTGGGTGGCCTTTAAGGTCGGCGCGCTCTCCTACGGAGGCGGTTTTGTCATCATTCCCTTGATGCAACATGACGTTGTTTCTACCTATCACTGGATGACTAATGCTCAGTTTCTGAATGCCGTGGCCCTCGGACAAATCACCCCCGGGCCGGTAGTACAAACGGTCTCGGCGGTTGGTTACGCCGCTCGAGGATTAACCGGTGCGCTGATTGCCGCACTCGTTGCCTTTACCCCATCATTTTTCTTCGTAGTTGGTGGCGGAAAACACTTCCAGTCCATCCGTTCAAATCCAAAGGTGACGGCATTTCTTCGCGGGGCCGGACCATGCGTCATCGGTGCAATTTTGGGCTCGGCAATCACGCTGGGGCGAGAACTCGGTCACTGGTGGCAACTGCCGGTATTGGCTATGGTCGCCTTGTGGGTGTTTTCAAAGCGTAACGCCGTGATTGCTCTCGTTAGCGCCGGAGCAATCGGAGGGCTTGTTGCCCTCACCCACCTCGCCGTTTAGTGCAGTCCGTACCTAGAAAGAAATGGTTTCGCGATAGCACGCTGAGCTGCTGAAGGATGCAGTCGTAAAAACAATTTGAATTGTGATTTTGCGAGCGCTTGATTCTGAGGAGTCGAAGCCGCAACAATCCCGTAATAGAGATGCGCCGCCGGGTTCAGTGGCGCGACCGAAATTGATTTGGCGAGCAGAGTAATTCCCCGCGACATCAATTTGGTGTCCTTCGTTGTACTGCCAGCCGAAAAGGTGAGCCAACCAGACTGAATAAGCGCCTCTGGATTCTGTGGCGAGAGTTCTAAAACCTGCTGATACGCACTCAGCGCGGCCGTTACGTTACCTCCCGCCAAGTCAGCTTCCGCCTGCAGACTGAGCTGGTGAATACGTTGAGACTGACTCAGGGATAGGTTTCCGGTACTTGAACTGCCCGCTTGGCGCAGGCTCAGGGCCGCGACCACCGAACCGAGTGCCGCGAAAAGCAGGCACGAAACACCCAAAATCAGAAGGCTTTTTCTGCGTCGGCGAATCTTTTTGGGAGCCACCTCCACCCAACTTGCCAGTTCTTCTTCAAGCTTTGCAATTGCTCGCTCATCTCGCTCGACGAGTGCGGTTAGCTCATCTTGACTTAGATCCCCAGTATCGAATTCTTCGCGCGCGTCAACAATGGAAGCCCTCCGAAGCGCAATTTCATCGAGAATCGTCTCGCGATTTCTCATTTCCTATTGCTTCTCAATCTAGTTAGAACCGCACCTAACGTAACCACGACTAAGAGCGGGAAGATCCAAAGTATCGCCCCGAGGCCACCCGTGGACGGGCTCAGCAAAATAGATGAGCCGTACTGAGACTCCAACGTAGTGAGAATTCTGGTGTCCGAGTGCCCTTTTGTCACTTCGTTCTCGATGAATCTTCTAACCGCCAGTGCCGAAGTTGAATTGGAGTTGTAGACCGACAAGTTCTCGCAACTCGGGCACTTCACCAATTGCTCCAAGTGAACTATTCGTTCGCGCACACCATTTCCCACAGGGTGCTGCAGTACAGCGAGCCCAGCAAGGAGCACCATCGCAATTAGCCAGAGACGAAATGACTTAAAGATCTTGCTCATTGAATATTCGCAATCACTGCAGAGAGTTGCTTCGCGCTGATTGGCCCAATGAGTGAAGCAGCGATAATTCCCTTTTTGTCAATCACGAATGTGGTTGGTGGCGAGGTAACCCCGAATGAGTTTGCAATCACGCCATTGGAGTCAATGAGCGAAGGATAGAGCGATCCATACTTAGTTTGAAAGTCTCTCGCAGCTGAGACGTAGTCATTAAATACGACGCCAATTAAGTTCACTGTCTTTCGGTTTTCCCAGGCGAAGGTCGAAAGCTCAGGCGCTTCTGCGATGCACGGCGCGCACCAGGAAGCCCAAAAAGAGATAACCGTCACTTTCCCCTTGGAGTAGTTCCACTTTGACCCGCTCAGTGTTGCACCCATGAGTGCGGGTGCTGGCTTTCCAAGCAAGGGACTCTTTGAGTTTGCGGCATCGGTTACTGGGCTCCGTGTAGCCAAGAGCAGCCCGAGAGCCAGGGCGAGCACCAAAACGAATGTCGTCGCCACGGCAATAGGCCGCTTCATGAGCGCTCCTCTTTCCGGTGGTGCCGTCTCACAAATGACAGCGCGCTGCCAAGTCCAATTACTAACCCGCCGATCCACAGCCAAGCCAACAAAGGTTCAGCGGTGACACCAAGAACTACCGAGCCTGCCGGAAGACTCGACTGGACCTGCGCTCCCGAAGCTGCTCCGTTGCCACCAATTGCGTCAAAGGTCACGTACACGTCGCGAATGAGATTCGAGTCAATGGCTGGCGTGCCAACCGACTGGGCGGCTCTTCCCCGGAAAGTAGTTATGGCTGGGTACAAACGCGCACCATCCACCGAAACAAGCAGCTGGGTGGAGTGCTCCAAAGCGTTATTAATTATGCGAAATCCCTGAAAACCAATTCGATGTCCATCGACGACTGTGGTTTGGCCCTTGGCGAGAACCACTTCAGATCGGAAGGCGTAAGAAGTTGAGGCAACAATACCTAACGCCAAAACCACTACGCCGATGTGAACAACCATGCCGCCGACGCTTGGGGAACGCCACAGGGTTTTCAGTTCACCCTTTTCTACTGCAGACTTCCAAAGTCCCAGCAAAGTTCGTACTGCCGCTCCCGCGGCAAAGACTCCCAGCCAAAGTGACACTAAAACCAAATAGTTTTTGACTCCAAGGGCAATGCCTAGCGCAACAGATCCAAAGGCAACCCAGGCCACCACTCGGATTCGACTCCATAGAACTGAAACCGAAACGCTACGCCAAGAAACAATTGGCGCAAGTCCCATCAATACCAGGATGAAAACTCCAGCGGGCGCCGCAACATTTGCGAAATATGGCGTACCAACTGTGACCTGCTGACCATTAATTGCTTCGAATAAAAGTGGGAAGACTGTACCTAAGAGAACAACAATTGCGAAACCTACGAACAAAATGTTGTTCGCCACAAAAAGCCCTTCACGCGAGAATGGCTGTTCCACGCCAACGCTCGAACGAAGCCGGTCCCCTCGCCAGATAATTAGACCAGCGCCCAGTGTTACAACCACGAGGAACATCCCCATCAAGATTGGGCCAAGCGTGCTCGAGGAAAATGCGTGCACACTTTGCAATACCCCCGAACGGGTGAAAAAGGTGCCGAGAACGGTGAGGGCGAAGGTCGCCACGGCCAGAGCCAGGTTCCAAACCCGGAAAAGCCCTCGGCGATCTTGAACGATAACTGAGTGGATATACGCAGTGGCAGTCAACCAAGGCAAAAGAGCTGCATTTTCAACTGGGTCCCAGCCCCAGAAACCACCCCAACCCAGGACTTGGTAACTCCACCAAGATCCCAGAACGATTCCCACCGAGAGGGCGCCCCACGCCAAAACGGTCCATCGTCGTTGCTCTAAGGCCCAACGCTCATTGACCCTCCCGCTAATGAGGACTGCAATAGCGAAAGCGAACGGAACTGAGAATCCCACGAAGCCGAGATACAGAAGTGGCGGGTGGATTGCCACCAGAGGGTTGTCTTGCAGCAACGCGTTTGGCCCGGCACCTTGGAGCACGTGCGCGGTGTTCTTGATGAACGGATCAGCTGGCCCGACGAGCAGAAATGTAAAGAACGCTTGAACCGCAAAGAGCACCATCGAGGCGGCCCGAACAACCTGCTCATTCTTTTTTTGACGGTAAAACCAAAGAACACCAATGACAACTAGCGACTGAAGCAAAACCCACAGGAGAAGGCTTCCCTCAAGAGCCGACCACACGCCAGTGATGGAGTACAGGAGCGGTGTAAAAGTTGCATTGTTCTCCGCCACATAGGCCAGGGAGAAATTGTGAGTAACGAAGGCTTGCATCATTGTCCCCATGGCTAGGACAATTCCAAGTAGCGCCACTACACCCCACGGCCAAGTACGGGAGGCCTCTGCTTTCTTCCAACTCTTCAATTGAGTTATGAATCCCCCAACAGCACCAGCCATGCAGAGGTAGAGACCGAGTCGGCCAATGAATACGCTCATCGGACTGAACCGTTCGGCGCCTTAACTCGCTTGGGGTGTTTGGCTATATAGGTCGAGGAGTGTTTCACCATTATTTGTGATCCATCGAAATTGTCGCTGTGCGCAGAGACGAAATGCCCCACCACCACGACCGGAATATTCGCTTGAAAGAGCTGTGGCGGAGTTCCGTGCGAAACCACGAAAACTTGGCCGTTTGAGCCGGTAAGGAAGAACGACGCGCCAGTGGAAGTTCGAGTAATCGAATGTGGCTTAACGAGACCTTCAAGGCGAATTTCCTTTGTCCCGATAGTTGTTCGCTGAGCGAGGGCCTCATCAACCGTCTTGAAGTAGTTCAATGAACTGAGCAGACCTTGGGCCAGCAGAGCAATCACACTGATCGCTAGCGCACCAAGCACCAACAAGTTACGGCGGCGAGCGCCACTCTTAATTTTCGGCGGTACTACCGGTGTGAGTTCGTCAGCGTTATTACTTGCCACTTCGCGTGCTCCGCCACCACAACGAAAATCCGTACAGTGCCATTGCGCCGATAGTGATGAGATAGCCAGCGTTTACGTAACTCATGATGCCGGAACCTCACCACGACGCTGTTCAATCGACGCCACGAGTTTTGTGTGAAGCTGCTTGTCTCGAGCCACTTCAATGCGATAGCGAGTGCGCAAGAACCAGAAGAATGTCAGAGTAAAGGCCAGGAAACTCAGAAGCAAGGTCAGGGCCATCGATCCGTGTACTTTTAAAGTCCGATTAGAGGTGAAGACCGAAGCCCCTTGGTGCAGAGTCTTCCACCAGATAACCGAGAAGTGAATAATTGGCACGTTGATTGCCGTGAGAATGCAAAAGACTGCTGAGCGACGAGCGCGGATTTCACGGTCGTCATTCGCTCGGCGAAGCGCCAGATATCCCAATGCGAAAACGCCCAAGATTGCGGTTGAGGTCAGTCGTGCGTCCCATGCCCACCAGACGCCCCACGTTGGTCGGCCCCAAATAGAACCAGTTATTAGCGTCAGCGCGATGAAAAAAACCGAGACCTCAATCGCCGAGTGAGCGATGCGGTCCAACGATTCGGCCCGGGTTCGGGGCCAGAGATACATTGCGCTCGCCACCGTTGCGGTGCCAAAGGACACGTAGAGAGCTACCCAGGCCATCGCGGGGTGGATGTACAAGAGGCGTACCAAATCTCCTTGAACTTGGTCTGGGGGCGTAACGAAGTAACCCAGCCAAAAAGTCAAGCCCAGGAGTAAAAGTGAAACTGGTCCGAGCGCGCGGCGCCCTAGTTCTTTCATCATGATTCCTCCATTACACCGTAAAGGAGAATCCCCACACTTGAATACGCCACCAGGGAGATGAGCAAAAGGCTCCACCAAACCGCAAGCCCGCCCCCATAAACAACACCGGAATAGGCCCTTTCGCCAGCGATAAGTAGCGGAGCGAAGGCCGGTAGAGCCAATATGGGGAGCAAAGTAACCGAGGAGTTTTCCGAGCTGGTCATCGCCCCATAGAGCGTGCCCGCCAACGAGAGAGCGGCAATCGTTACCGCAATGCTCGGTACGGCGATCAAAGTCTTAGCCCGGTCCACGTGAAGAAACACAACTGTGCCGGTTAAGAGAACTGCACTCGCTACCCACATTTCAATCGTTAACGCGATTGCTTTACCCAGAAACACTCCAGCCGGATCAAGTCCCAGCGTCGCGACTGATGCTCTGGTTCCACGGTCCGACTCGATTGCCTGCGAACGATTGATCATCAACAAAGCCATAAGGGTGACAACAATGAAAAACAATCCAGGACCGGCGTGGCTGCGTCCCGCACCATTGGGGCCCATGGCCAAACCACAAAGCAGGAGCGCCATTACGCCAAAGGGCAACACTTGCCACGCCAGAACACGTGAGCGAAGTTCAATTCGCAGATCTTTAATCGCAACGAGCTTGGCAATGCGGATCATGAGCTTGAAACCACCCGCCCACCAGCCATCATGATGGTACGAAATTTTCTCTTGCCTAGTTCGAGGTCATCGTGCGAACTCAGGATTACCGTGGCCCCAGCTTCAGCGGCATCAGAAATAATCCCCTCGACAAACTGACGGCCTTGGGCGTCAATTGACGCATACGGCTCGTCCAGAAGCCAAATTTCAGGTCGGCGAAGCAAGAGCCAAGCAACCCCCATCCGGCGGCGTTGACCGGCGCTCAGAGATTTCGTCGGTGCATCAATGCGATGGGCCAGCTCGACTCGCTCAAGAACTGGTGCGACTTTTTTAACGTCAATTTGAAGCGCTGAACAAGCGAAGATCAAGTTTTCTCGAACACTGAGGTCCCCGTAGAACGAACCTTCGTGCCCCAGCCAGCCAACATGACGTCGAACCTCCCGACGATTGTGCCTTGTCAAGTCAACGCCCGCGACTGTTCCTTCACCATTGCTCAGGGGAAGCAGTCCGCCAATTAACTGCAGCAGGCTCGTTTTGCCCGCACCGTTGGGGCCCTTAATAACGTTGATGGTTCCTTGTTCGATTGCAATCGTTGTTCCACTAATTAATGGAAAGCCATTCGAAACCACTACGGCGTCTAGAAGATCAACACTCGCACGCATTATGAGCCTTGGGAGTGGGCCAATTTAAGGTCAGCCTCAACCATCATTTCAATCAGCTCTTTGAACTCAACCGTAGGTTGCCAACTTAAAATCTCTTTGGCTTTGTTCGAATCTCCGACCAACAAATCGACTTCGGCAGGTCGGATGAACGCGGGATCGGTCACGACAAATTGTTCATAGTCGAGGTCAACCAACTTGAAAGCCAATTCACAGAGTTCACGAACCGAGTGAGTTTTACCGGTCGCAATTACGAAGTCACCGGGGGTTTCTTGTTGAACCATTTGCCACATCGCCTTAACGTAGTCACCAGCGAAGCCCCAATCGCGCTTCGGCTCCAGACTTCCAATTCGGAGTTCCTTTTGTTGACCCAATTTGATCCGAGCCACCGCGTGTGTAACTTTTCGAGTGACAAACTCAAAACCTCGCCGAGGAGACTCGTGATTAAAGAGAATTCCGCTCGAGGCGTGAATTCCGTAACTCTCTCGGTAGTTCACGGTGATCCAGTGACCATAAACCTTGGCGACGCCATACGGACTGCGCGGGTAGAAATCGGTTTCTTCGTTTTGCGGTACCGACTTTGCGCGTCCAAACATCTCCGAAGAGCTGGCTTGATAGAAGCGAATCTCTGGGTCTACGAGACGAATCGCATCGAGCATTCGAGTCACACCGAGTGCGGTGGTTTCGCCGGTCAAGGTAGCTTGGCTCCAGGAAGCACCGACAAAGGTTTGGGCGGCCAAGTTGTAAACCTCTTGGGGCCGGTAGTCGCGAAGCACATTCATCAGCGATACCTGGTCGCCAATGTCCCCAGATACCAAGGTGACCCGATCTTGGATGTGGGCGATGCGCTCAAGGTTTGCTGAGGCGCTTCGGCGCATAAGTCCAATTACCTCGTAGCCCTGATCGAGCAGGAATTCGGCGAGGTACGAGCCATCTTGGCCCGTAATGCCGGTAATTAGTGCTCGTTTACTCATGGGCTCGTCCTTTTTGGCAATTGTGTTATCGCCAGTGCTTTATCTTAGGGCAGCCCTTGATTTTGGCTAAAGGGCGTAAAGTTTCCCAATGCCCCGTATCGCCATCGTTAGTTACCGATTGGGCGGAACCGATGGGGTTTCGATTGAGGCCGATAAGTGGCGTTGGGCCTTTGAATCCCTAGGCCACGAGGTCCAAACAATCGCTGGCGGTGGCGCCCCAGATGTGCTCATCACGGGGATGGGAATGTACGACTCGCCCACGGACCTCGAGCCTCAGTTGCGCGAGGCGTTAGAGGGTTTCGATCTGGTGGTCGTCGAAAATGTCATTTCTTTACCCTTAAACGAATCTCTCCGGGAGTGCTTGTATCGAGTGCTCGAAAATCGCGTAGCAATTTTTCACCATCATGATTTGTCTCTTGACCGCCCAGCGATGAGTCACCTAGAGCCGCCGCGAAAGAACCCACTGTGGACGCACGTCGTAATTAATGAGCACTCCCAGAAATTGCTAAATGGAGTCGGGGTTGGCTCGCTGCTCATGCGCAACCGCTTTGAAATTAATCCCCCACTGGGCGACCGAGACAACACACGCCGAGAGCTTGGGTTGGACGATGAACTCCTTGCGCTCTTTCCTTCACGCATTATCGAACGCAAGAACCCGGCTCGGGCGCTGCGTTTCGCAAACCAAATTGATGCAACTTTGTGGATTCTTGGTGACGTCGAGGACTCCTATGACAAAGAATTCAATGACCTCGCTGCCTTGCAAGTACGACCATTCCGTCATCGGCGCTCACCCGGAACAATCGATGATGCTTACGCGGCTTCTGACGTCGTGGTTGTTTCCTCTAACTGGGAGGGTTTCGGGAATCCGGTCATCGAGTCAGTTACTCATCGTCGACCTCTGGCGGTACACAACTATCCGATTCTGCACGAGATCATGCAGTTTGGCTTCGCCTTTTTTGATATTCACGACCCGGACACTTTGCGTCGTTTTCTCGCTTCGCCCAATCCAGCAATCTTTGATGCCAATCTGGCAATCGCGGCCGAACACTTCAATCTCGATGATTTGCCCAAGCATCTCGATGCTCTAGTTGCCTACGCTCTCTCGCTTTAGGGCACTAATCTTTCACTCATGGTCCTACCCGATGATCGCCCCCAAAGCCTTGAGCGCCGCGAGCAACTGCTTCTAGTTGCCCGAAAAGTATTCGCCGAGCGCGGATTCACCGCCACCACGATGGAGGACATTGCCAAAGAGGCAGGCTTTACCAAGCCAATTTTGTACCAATTCTTCAAATCTAAATCCGAGCTGTACAACGAAATTATTAAGCGCACCTCGGAGCAACTCATTTCCCGTCTGCGCGACGCAGTTGCTGAAAAGGACAACGCCAAGGACCGCATCGAGGTTGCCTTTCAGGGGTACTTCGACATGGTCGTGAGCGAGACCGACGCCTTCCGCATCCTTTTTATTCACTCGCACGACTCGGACGCTGTAATTGATCTACGCGATATGGAAATTGACTTCGTTGCGTTTATCGAGCGGCTCATTACTATTCGCATTAAGCCCGACCACCGTAGACAACTCGCAGCCAGTGTTGTTGGTATCGCCGAGGGTGCAGCGACCGCGTGGTTGATGCAACAAGAAAACCGTGGCTGGCCATCTCCCGAACCCGGTATTGCCAATCGCCTCGCCGCTCGGGCCGCCGCATTGGCGTGGGGTGGCTTGCGAAGCGTAGAGCAGGACTAAAACAAAAAAGTCGCCGCCCGAAGGCGGCGACTCTCTGTTTAAAACGTAATTACTTAGTTAAGGATGACTCGCTTAGCGAGTGGACCACGGTCACCTGGTTCGATGTCGAACTCAACCTGCTGGCCCTCCACCAAGGTCTTGCGACCGTCACCTTGAATCTCTGAATAGTGAACGAAAACATCTGGCTGGCCTTCACACGCGATGAAGCCCCAACCCTTTTCGTCATTGAACCACTTAACGGTTCCTGTAGCCACGTGGCCTCCTTGTTGCTTTAGAACCAATTTCTTGATTCCGGAGGAACCACAACGGCAACCTCTGCGCTAAATCTAGTTGAGCGGTGGAGATAATGCGAAAGTATTTCTAGTGACGAATGACAGTTCCTGAGGGGGAATCTTCCACAATCCAGCCCAAATTCACCAAACTGTCACGTAAACGGTCTGCCTCAGCCCACTCTTTGGCTGCTCGCGCTTCGTCTCGAAGGCGGACTATTTCCGCACTTTCGGGGTCAATTTCAGCTCCGCGGCCGTTCAAACTCAGGCCCAGAGCACCAAAAAGAACATTTACTGCCTGAGCCAAGCTCTCAGCCTCGTCAGCCTTACCTTCATCGCTCAACGCGTTCGCTTGGCTCACCGCCTCAAAGAGCGCCGCCACTGCCAATGGAGTGTCGAGATCATCTTCAAGGAACCCTGAGAACTTTTCACCGAGTTTGACGGCGAGGTCACTCGAAGGAAGCTGCGAAGCCGATACCAATTCGGGTCCGGCCAAACTAGGGAGAGTAAATCGACGAGCGAGTCCGTCCAAGCGTTCAAGGGCGCGTTCAGCATCTTCGATGGTCGCAGGCGACACTTCAATTGGTGAGCGGTAGTGGGAACGAAGCACCAAGAGTCGATAGGCACGAGCGTCAGTGCGTTCGAGTAGATCTGTGAGAGACGTGAAGTTTCCGAGTGACTTACTCATCTTCTCCCCCTCCACCATGACAAAGCCGTTGTGCGCCCAGTGCTGGGCAAAGGTGTGACCGGCGGCTATGGCCTGCGCACGTTCATTTTCGTGGTGAGGGAACTTAAGGTCGAGTCCACCACAGTGCAGGTCAAACCCATCACCGAGTAAACCCAAGCTCATCACCACACATTCGGTGTGCCAACCTGGTCGACCATCACCGAATGGAGCGGGCCATGACGGTTCGCCCGCTTTCGCATTCTTCCAAAGTGCGAAGTCGAATGGTGATCGCTTTTCTTCAATGGCTTCAACTCGTGCCCCAGCACGGAGTGAGTCGAGTGACTGTCCCGCTAAGGCCCCATAATCGGCCACTCGCGAAGTGTCGAAGTACATCCCATCACTCAATGGGTACGCGATGTCCTGGGCCGCGAGTTGCTCAATTAGCTTCACCATCTCATCTACGTACTGCGTTGCGTGTGGAGAGTGGGTGGGCTTGGCCACACCGATTTTGGCCATGGCCTTCCACCACTCTTGCTCGTACTGGTCAGCAATTTCCGACTCGGTTTTGTCCTGAGCCGCAGCGAGGTTGATGATCTTGTCGTCGATATCGGTGATATTGGAGACAAAGTTCACCTCAAAACCCTGGAAGGTCAAGAAGCGCCGGAGGACATCCCAAACCAGTGTGAAGCGACCGTGACCCATGTGCGGAAGGCCATAGACGGTTGGCCCGCAGACGTACATCGAGACCTTGTTGGGCTCTCGTAGCGCCAGGGGGCGGACCTCAGAGTTGAGCGAATCAAAGAGTCGAATCACTGTTCTAAACTACGCCACAATGTCTGATGCTCTCGCCCCCGCCGACCGTTCCTTGCCCGAAAAGCCTTCCCTAGAGGGCTTAGAGGACAAATTTCTGAACCAGTGGGCCAGCGAGGGCGTCTACACCTTTGACCGAACCGCGACTCGTCCCGAGGTCTTCTCAATCGACACTCCACCACCGACGGTTTCTGGCTCTTTACACATTGGTCACGTTTTTAGCTACACCCACTCCGACCTGATCGCTCGCTTTCAGCGCATGTCGGGCAAGAAAGTCTTTTACCCAATGGGTTGGGACGACAACGGACTCCCGACCGAACGCCGAGTCGAGAACTTTTATGGCGTTCGATGCGACCCCTCGCTCCCCTACGACCCAAACTTCGCAGCCCCCGAGACCCCAGCAGATCCGAAGATTTCGATTAGCCGAAAGAACTTCATCGAACTGTGTCACCTCTTAACTGGCCGTGATGAGCTCGTTTTCAAAGAGCTTTGGCAAAAGCTTGGAGTCTCCATTGACTGGAGTCTTGAGTACTCCACAATTTCGCCCCTCGCCCAAGCGGTCTCCCAGCGTGGGTTCCTCGAAATGCTCAACAAGGATCAGGTCTACTCACAGGTTGCACCAACGCTGTGGGACATCGACTTTAAAACTGCGGTCTCCCAGGCCGAATTAGAGGATCGTGAACGCCCCAGCCACTATCACCGCGTTGCGTTTACTCGCACCGATGGTCAAGGCACGGTGGAGATTGAAACCACTCGTCCAGAACTCTTGCCGAGTTGCGTGGCCCTGGTTGCTCACCCCGATGACGCTCGTTACCAACCACTCTTTGGATCAACGGTTCTAACCCCGCTCTTCAATGTCCCCGTGCCAGTTCTGGCCCACGAACTAGCTGACCCCGAAAAGGGTTCCGGTATTGCCATGATCTGTACCTTCGGTGACACTACTGACGTCACGTGGTGGCGCGAACTTGCACTTCCCACTCGAGTAGTCATTGGACGTGATGGACGCTTTATTCCCGCCGATTTCGCTACCGCCGAGTTCCCATCGATAAATCCTGAGTCGGCCAACGCCTTTTACGCCGAACTTGAGGGCAAGTACGTTAACCAAGTCAAAACAGCCATTGTGGCGGCTCTGACCTCTTCGGGACAACTCATTGGCGAACCCCGCGCCATCACGCACCCTGTGAAGTTCTACGAGAAGGGCGAGCGTCCTCTGGAAATCGTGACCTCTAGACAATGGTTCGTTCGCACCATTGAACATCGCGATGAACTCCTCGCTCGAGGCGAGCAAATTGCCTGGCACCCTGACTTCATGAAGCACCGTTATCGCTCGTGGGTCGAAGGCCTAAACATTGACTGGAATATCTCTCGTCAACGCTTCTTCGGCGTGCCATTTCCAGTGTGGTACCCAATTGATGCCAGCGGTGAAATTAATTTTGATTCGCCTATTTTGGCCCCTGTAGATCAACTTCCCATCGACCCCTCCAGTGACGTCCCGGCTGGCTACAGCGAGTCACAGCGAGGGCGAGTCAATGGATTCGTCGGCGATCCCGATGTAATGGACACGTGGGCCACCAGTTCGCTTACGCCACAAATTGCTGGGCACTGGGGCACGGACTTGTTTGAACGCATCTTCCCGATGGACCTGCGCCCCCAAGCACACGAAATCATTCGCACCTGGCTGTTTTCAACGGTGGTGCGCAGTCACTTTGGCTTCAATTCGCTGCCCTTTACCAACGCACTGATTTCTGGGTGGGTACTTGACCCGGACCGCAAGAAAATGAGTAAGTCGGTCGGCAATGTTGTCACCCCAATGCCTCTCATCGAACAACATGGCGCTGACGCCTTGCGTTACTGGGCGGCCTCAGGGCGACCCGGTACCGATACGGCAATTGACGATGCCCAGATGAAGGTGGGTCGACGTCTCGCCATCAAACTGCTTAATGCGTCGAAATTTGTCCTCGGGGTACTCGGCGAAGGCGAGATGTATGGACCAGAACTGATTACTCAAGAAATTGACCGTGACCTAATTGATAATTTGCGTCAAGTAGTTAACGAGGCTGGCCGGGCATATGAGGATTATGACTACGCACGAGCCCTAGAGCGCATTGAGCAGTTCTTCTGGCAGTTCTGTGACGATTACGTAGAGCTGGTCAAGATCCGTGCATACCGCGATGCCCAAAGCCCAGAGACCAAGTCCGCCCTGGCAACCTTGGCGCTATCGCTCTCAGTCCTCCAGCGCTTACTTGCCCCAACCCTGCCCTTCGCAACTGACGAAGTGTGGCGCTGGTGGCAGAGAGGTTCAGTGCACGGAGCATCGTGGCCTACCGCGCAAGAACTTGAAGCGGTCCCAGCCCCGAGCCAGCAATCACTTAACGCAGTTGGGCAAGTTCTCGAAGCGATCCGCCGTGAAAAGAGTTTGGCAAAGGTAGGACAGCGGGCCAAAGTCGAGCGCTGCCGAGTAAGTGGATCACAAGAATTTATTGATGCCACAAAAATTGGCGAGGGCGAACTGCGAGACGCTGGGTCGGTGCTTGAGTTTGAATACTTAGTGTCCGCAGACCAAGCGGTGGTCGTGGTCTTAGCTCCAGCGGAAGAGTCCTAATCGTTCAGTAGTCAGAACGTTGACCCGATTTGGCACGATGGAATAAAACGCATACTGGTTCCACTTTCGGGAAAACCTCTGCGCCTGTTCCTGGTCAATTCCCCACAGCGCGAGCCCTAACTCGTCTGGCCAAATCCCATCAATATTTCTTGCCCTGGTCTTGGCGCACGTAATTCCAGAATTTTTGACTCGATTCTCAAACATCGCCCGCCGCTGCACATTCTCAGATTCGCTCAATAACTCTGACAAGGGATTATCGGGCGTAATGACGAAGTACGGGCCATGGGTTTGACAGGCGTCAAGAGGGTTGAGCCAGGTCCCATCAATCTCAACCTTCAGATCGGTGGGTGGCACCTGATACGCGGAAAGAAGTTCGCTGGAAAGTGGGCGCACTCTTCGCAAGCGTTTTAACTTCTTCATCTGTCTATATTAAAAAACTTAAGCCGCAAAATCATCATTTTCCCAACTTTTGTCAATTTCCTAAAAATAGAAAAAATAGCCTGAGTGTTGAGTATGTGGAATCGATTTCGAATAATGTTTATTTGAGTTGCTCAGAGAGCAAAACCGGTAGAAAGCTTTTGATGGCAACATATTCACAGCGCACTACTTTTACCAAGGATTTGGTACTTGAGCACGCCGCCCGCCTACTCATTGACGGCGGTCCCCCAACTTTTCGCATGCGTGACCTCGCCGATTCACTTGGCGTCACAATTCCGTACATCTACAAGCACTTCAAGTCGCGCGAAGAAATAATTTCGGAGGCCTACGTCTTTCTGATAGCCGAGCAAATGGAGCGAGAAATTGAACAATTTCGCCCTCCGGCAAAACCGCTGAAGACCCCAAAGGAATTCTTCGACTTGATACGAACCGTAACTGCGGATCCCAAGGGTCAGTTTGAACAAACTCGTAGGTTGCGTTTACAGGGCCTGGCGGCAACGCTTTATGACCAAGAGTCAGCTGAGAAAATTTCTATTCTCACCCAACGCCACCATCGAGCACTGGTGGACTTAATTAACTCTGCGATTGAGTCTGGAGCTATTTCCGGGTTACTCGACCCAGAGGTTTTAGCTTTCATCATCATCAGCGTGCGAATTGGTTTCGTCCTCAGTGATGTCAAAGCGGGCAGCCGCGTCACTGACGACCAGGTGTGGGAACTCTATGAGGCAGCGTTCTTGCTGCTTCAGGACAACTAGTCCTTCGAGATTGTTACCGAGACGGTCTTTTGACCGCCGCGGAAAATACGAGCAACGACTGCACCAACGCCCAGCAGCAAAATCTGCATGAAGGCAACGACAAACCAGCCGAAGGTGTCAATGAGCATGCCTAACAAGAAACCCTTGATTACGCCCCAATAAATCATCGAAGCAATCAGTACTGGGAACCAGCCAAAGAACCAACTGACCATTGGAGCGGCAAATAGAGCTGCGCTTCGCCGTTGCCAGCCGAGGAAAAATCCAAACAAAACACAAACGCCGATACCAATTAGACCAAATACATTTTGAGTGCCGAGTTTGTGCCCCATAATGATGATCATGAAGAGGTCCGCAGCCATAAGCAGCGACCAGACGACCATACCGATGGTTACATTGCCTCGCGCTTTTCGCTGCATGTCGATAATCACATTTGCCACACCTCAAAACTAGCGAATGAATTCGATAGTTCAGCGACAGGGTACGCTGGGTTTATGCCACTCGGAGTTCTCGCACTTATGGGCTCGGGCGAAATTGGACCTTCAATGACCAAGGTCCACCGCAACCTCTTGAATCGCCTACCCCAGCCCAAGGCCATTTCTTTGGACACCCCTTACGGATTCCAAGAAAATGTGCCCCAAATGACCGAGAAAATTGTCCAGTATTTTGACGTTTCCCTCACCACGCCAATCAAGCCCGTCGCCTTCCAGTCCTACCTAGCCAGTTCAGCGGTGGCCCGGGAACAATTTAAACAGGCGATTAACTCTTCTAATTATGTCTTTGCCGGTCCCGGCAGCCCGAGTTATGCACTGGCTCAATGGGCTCCACTCGATTTGGCCCAGAATCTGCGTGAAGTAATTGAACGAGGTGGGGTCGTCTGCTTCTCCTCGGCCGCGGCTCTCACAATTGGGCGATACACCGCACCGATTTATGAGATCTACAAAGTCGGCGACGCGCCCTACTGGCTCGACGGCATGGACCTGTTGGGACTGGCCGGACTTAACGCAGCGGTCATCCCTCACTTTGATAATGCCGAAGGTGGCAACTACGACACGAGTTGTTGTTACATCGGTAGGCGACGACTAAACGAGCTCATTGCTCAACTCCCTGAGGACTATTCAGTGCTGGGAATTGACGAGCACACCGCTGCCGTCGTTGACCTAGAAACCCAGACTCTGGAAGTCATTGGTAAAGGGGTTGTCCACTGGATTAGTGGAGAGACGGAAAAGAAGTTTGAGGCCGGGCAGACTATTCCACTTTCGGAACTGGGCACCGGTATTCGCGCCCAAGCCGCTGCAGTAGTTCCCTCAGATCCAAACTCGGTTGAAGATTTAGCGCACCAAGCCGAACTCGGGGGGCCTAATGGACTTGCCGCAATCGCACGCTTAGCAACTCTGGCGAGCCAAGGTTCAGAAAGTCATATCGATCCGAGCCCACTCATTGAGGCGCTAGTCGAGCGCCGAAACCGTGCTCGACTGGAAAAAGACTGGGCGCTCTCAGACGAACTGCGAGATGCGTTGCTGTTAGTTGGTGTGGAAATTCAAGATGGTGCCGACGGCACCACTTGGAAACGAATTAGCTAACTATTGCGCAGCGGTTCGGGCCCAACTCGCTCTGCATCGCCTCATCTGAATTTTGCTCGAGACCCGCATTGATGCGGACAATCTGCTGATAGTTCGGTGGACGGTCTTTTGCAGTCTTAACTGCCCATTCGATGAATTCATCGCGCGAAAAACTCAGTGGGGCGAGAGACTTGCGGAGTTCACCGAGTTTCTTAGCCACGAACTGTCCATCGTGCACTTCGACAACTGCACCGAAGTGTGCGGGAAAGACGACAATGTCGTCGCTTAGGGGAAGGATCTTGTCGTGGAGACTCTGATAAAGGTTCTCAGCAAATTCTCGGGCCTGATCCGCCAAGTCTGGTCGACCAACGCTCTCTAGGAATAGGGTGTCGCCAGTGAAAATTGCAAATTCACCGAGTTTGTAAACGGTCGAGCCTTGCGTGTGACCAGGTGCACTTACTGCCGCAACTGTCAGGTCAACCCCGTCAGCCATCTCAATTGCCAACCCGTCTTCAAGCGGCGCGTACGCATAAGTGAAGGGATCGTCTGGACTCAGTCGCAGCGTGGCCCCAGTAGCTTCCGCCAAGTCACGCCCACCACTGATGTGGTCGGCGTGCAGGTGGGTATCGACGATGTCGGTAATTTGCCAGCCATGTTGCTGAGCAAGATTCCGGTAGAGATCGATATCGAGGGATGGGTCAATCACTACGCAGCGCGATCCTGATCCCACAACGTATGACAAACAACCTTTACCCCGGCGGCGCACCTGGATAACTGTGGCTTCACCAAAGGCCTGAGTGACGGTGTCATAGGTCGAAGCCCATGCCCCCATCCCCCCGTCCAAGACCTCCGAGGAGATTCCATTGTTCTTGAGAATTTCTGCTCCGGTCATTGCGCGCATCCCCCTGGCACAAATCACAATGATCCGACGTTCGGTGTCAATTTCGGACAAGCGACCTTCGAGCTGACCTAAAGGAATGTTGACCGTGCCTTCAATCCGCCAGTCGTTCCACTCGTCTGGCTCACGGACGTCGAGTAAAAACACGTCATCAAGAGTTTCGAGAAGTGGTACCAATTTTTCGGTAGCCAGCGGCTTGATAGTTGCCTCAGTAGTCATAAGACAATTCTAGGGATAATTCAGCAATGAAACTACGGTCATCTCTCCGTAAAAAGTACAAAACGCCCCAATGATCTCATTACGTCCGAGGCTTTTCGTCATGCGTAATTTAAGGCACCTTGAGTAAGAAATACTCCGCGCCGCTTGAAAGATATTGGACTATGAACTAAGGCGTCTGCGTGCAAAGATTCAAACCCAGAGACAAACCAAAATTCCTTCAGGAAATAATGCGGTTCGGTCACCCATTTTTGTGACTTGACCCTATGAGTGGCGCAGCAATATTCCACGAGCCCCGCAATTAGCGCGTCGTATCGAGCGCTCCCCGTTGATTCTGGTTGGTTTGCAACCATACGTTCACGGGTTTTCCAATCTGCTTTGTCGTAAAATTCACGAAAGCGAGCAATGTTTCTGAAAGCGAAATTGAATTCGCCTTTAGCCAAGCATTGGGCAATCTCAATAGACGTCTCTTGAATATCGGGAGCTTGCCACATTCCCTCATTCTAAGGTCAGCCTGTAGCGGATGATTGGCTTCAAAGAATTTTGCGCCAGTCACCGCAGTGGCAGTCCCAACGGGATTTGAACCCGTGTACCCACCTTGAGAGGGTGGTGTCCTAGGCCGCTAGACGATGGGACCTCATTTTTACTGCGTACTTCTTCGCTCGGGGGCAAGGACTCGAACCCTGAATAAATGGACCAGAACCACTTGTGTTGCCAATTACACCACCCCCGAAGGGCTGGACTATCTTACCGGCAATGCCCGCTTAGCCGCCAACCGCTGGATATACCTTGGCGACTCCCGTGGTCCAAGAACTAAGGGTTCCGTATCCAATAATGCGGCCGACGCTGACGTCAAGTCCCTCTTTTAGGTAGTAACCCCAGAGTCCACCTTTGATAGTTGGAGAACTCGGTACTGGAGATGGCTGGGGGGCAAGCCCGTTTGACGAAGCAATCGCCATAGCCCGGTATTCGTGGAATGGATCGGTAACGGTAAGCACTGTGTGGATATGGTGACTCTTCAACACGCCTAAGGAAGTCGTCACATTTTGCCACGTGTCGTCGCCGAAGCCTTGGAGAATCCGATTCGCCGGAACTCCGTGGTGTTCAAGGTAGACCTTGGAGACTCCAGACTCAGTGTACAAATCGCCGGGTCTATTTCCACCGGTCACTACCACCCAGGGGGCTCGTTGTGCTTGGTAGAGATCTGCGGCTTGATTTAG